>Ga0164243_10002060_pt1 | contig 33624 bp, 33 predicted proteins | sample OricompcompostOP_FD_108781 | JGI IMG/M metagenome (GOLD analysis project Ga0164243, IMG submission 108781) | Organic Plus compost microbial communities from Emeryville, California, USA - Original compost - Organic plus compost (OP) | ecosystem: Engineered > Solid waste > Mixed feedstock >... | reverse complement strand
GCTGGCGAACATCGCGAGGGGCGTGCCGATCGACGCGGCAGGGGAGTACGTCGGCTCCTTCTGGGATCTCCTCAACCCGTATGCGCTCCTGGGCGGCCTGGTGACGGTGACCGTGTTCCTGGTGCACGGCGCGTTCTTCGTCGCGCTCAAGACGACCGGGCCGATTCGGGACCGTGCGTTGTCCTTCGGCTTGGGGATCGGGATCCTCGCGGGGGCGCTGGCGACCGGGTTCGTCGTGTGGACTGTCGCGCGCGACGCGACCCCGGCCACGGTCGTGCTGGGTGCGGCCGTGCTGCTGGCCTATGTGTTCGCTGGGGTCAACGGGATGGCGCGACGCGACGGCTGGGCGTTCGCGGGCACGGCGGTGACGATCGGTCTGCTGACCGTCCTGCTGTTCGTGTCGCTGTTCCCCGACGTCATGCCGTCGTCGCTGGACGCCGCCTGGTCCCTGACCACCACGAACGCCGCGGCAACGCCCTACACGCTGAAGATCATGTCCTGGGTCGCCCTGGTGTTCACGCCCCTGGTGCTGCTGTACCAGGGCTGGTCGTACTGGGTCTTCCGTCGCCGCATCGCCGTCCACCACATTCCGGTCTGATGGGGCCTGTCTGATGAAGCCCCTCGATCCCGAGCTCGTGCGCCGCTCGGCTGCGGTGCGGCGGCACCTGGTCGTCGCGGTCGCTCTGGGTGCCGTGACGGCGGTGTTGCTGATCGTGCAGGCGTGGGCCGTCAGCCATGTCGTGGCGGGACTGTTCGCCGGATCAGGAGTCACGGCAGCTGTCGCCGCGGGCGCGGGGGTCATCGCTCTGCGCGGTCTGATCGGTTGGGCACAGACCGTGGCGTCGGCCCGTGCGGCCGCCCACGTCAAGGCAGAACTGCGGACCGAGATCACGTCCGATCTGCTCGATCCTCGACGCGTGGGGCCTCGACCGTCCAGCGCGAGGATCGTGACGCTGATGGGACAGGGCATGGATGCCCTCGACGCGTACATCGGGCGGTTCCTGCCGCAGGTCGTGCTGGCGGGCATCGTTCCGGGTCTGGTGATCATCGCGATGCTCTGGGTCGATGTCTGGTCGGGGCTGATCGTGGCGTTCACGGTTCCGCTTATCATCGTGTTCCTGGTGCTGGTGGGCCTGCGGACCCAGGACGAGGTCGGTCGTCGCTGGCGGGCGATCGACCGGCTCGGCCGCCACTTCGCCGACGTCCTGGACGGCATCGTGGTCCTGCGGTCGTTCGGCCGCGATCAGGCCGAGGGCATCCGGGCGACCGGCGAGCGGCACCGCGACGAGACGGTCCGGTCGCTGCGGATCGCGTTCCTGTCCGCCGTGGCACTCGATCTGTTCTCGACACTGTCTGTCGCGCTGGTCGCAGTCGGCGTCGGTCTGCGGCTGGTGCACGGAGACCTAGACCTGGCTACCGGGCTGTTCGTCCTGCTGCTGGCACCCGAAGCATTCGGGCCGATCCGCAAGCTGGGCGCGCACTTCCACGACAGCACGGAGGGCGTTGACGCGGTGGCTGCAGTTCTCGACGTGCTGGACCACGATCGGCATCCGGGCACCGCGCTCGCGCAGGACCCACGTGGCCGTGCGATCGAGTTGTCCGACGTCGAGGTCCGGTACGACGGACGGGAACGCGCCGCACTCGACGTGGACCATCTGGTGCTGCTGCCGGGCGTCGTCACCGCGATCAGCGGACCATCGGGGTGTGGGAAATCGACCCTGTTCGCGGTGCTGCTCGGACTGGAACTTCCCACTCGCGGCCGCGTCACTGTCGGTGGCGTCGATCTGTCGACCACCGACCCGGAGACGTGGCGGCGCCATCTCGCGTGGGTGCCGCAGGTGCCTGGCATCGTCGACGGCACCGTTGCCGACAATGTGCGGCTTGGCCTTGAGGCCGACGATGCGGCGGTCGCCTTGGCGCTTCGCGATGCCGGCGCGGACGACCTCGACCCGGACCGCCGGATCGGCGAGGGCGCCGCCGATGTCTCCGCGGGGGAGCGACGCAGGATCGCGGTCGCGCGCGCGGTCCTGCGGGTACGCCGCGGCGGGGCGTCGCTCGTGCTGCTCGACGAACCCACCGCCGGGCTCGATGCGCGTCGCGAGGACACGGTTCTGCAGACGTTGCGGAAGCTGGGAGCGACGGTCCTGGTCGTCTCGCATCGCGCGTCCACTCTGGCCGTGGCGGACCGGGTCGTCACGCTCGCGGTCCAGGAGGCGGTCCGATGAACATCCGTCTGGTGCTGGGCCGGCTGCTCGGCGTCTCGGCGCAACTGTGTGCGGCGGGATTGCTGCTGACGTCGGCCTGGCTCATCGTGCGCGCCGCCCAGCAGCCGCCCGTGCTGTTCTTGATGGTCGCGATCGTGGGCGTGCGGTTCTTCGGCGTCGCCCGCACCGCCCTGCGCTACGCCGAACGACTCGTGACCCACGATGTCGCACTCAGGCAGGTCGTCGACCTGCGGATCGAGGTGTACCGGGCGCTGGAACAGCGGGCCGGGCACCTGGTCGACGATGCTCGTCGCGGTGACCTGGTGCGCCGTGTCGTGGCCGATGTCGACGCCGTTCAGGACCGGCTGCTGCGGGTTCGCGGTCCCTGGATCGTCGCGGTGTGGACGGTCGGCGTGGTCTCGGTCGCGATCGGCGTGGTCCTGCCGTGGGCCGGTGTCGTCGTGCTCGCCGGTTCGCTCGTGGCGATGGCTTTGGTCCGGCTGACAGGCGGTTCCGGTGATGACGCGGTGACGCGGGCCGGGGGAGTGCTGGCGGCGGAGGTCTCGAACGCGGCGGTCGCGGCCCCTGATCTGGTCGTGGCGGGAGCCGCTGCGGCCGGCGACGTCACAGCGCACGTTGACCACCTGGCGCGACTGGAACGTCGCGCGGCGTGGGCGTCAGGACGTGGGCAGGCGCTCGTCCTGACGATCACGGCGGCCGTCGTTGCGGGCGTGGCGGTGATCGCCACCTCGGTAGACCCGGTCATGACCGGCGTGCTGGTGCTCGCGCCCCTGGCGCTGGCCGAGCCGCTGGAGGCATTGGTCGACGCCGAACGACTGCGGCCCGAGGTCGTGGCGGCCGAGCGTCGCCTGCGCGATCTGTTGGACGCCCCAGCCTCGGTGGTTGAGGTGCCGAGGGACGAGGCCTCGAAACCACTGTCAGCTGTCCGCGCTCCGCTCCCTGACCGCTGGGACCTGCGCCTGGACGACGTCGCGGTCGGCTGGGACACGCCACTCGTCTCGGGGCTCGACCTCGATCTGCCTGAAGGCTCCGCGGTCGCGGTCACCGGCCCGAGCGGCGTCGGCAAGAGCACACTCGGACTGACACTGACCCGGTTCGTCTCGCCGCATGCCGGGCGCATCCTGATCGGCGGCGTGGACGTCACGACTCTGCCGGCGGCCGATGTGAGAACGCTGGTCGGCCGTCTCGGCCAGGACGAGATGGTCTTCGATACCACCATCAGAGAGAACCTGCGGATCGCTGCTCCCGATGCCGACGACGCCGAGCTGGAGCGAGCGTTGCGCGACGCGGGTCTGGCCGGATGGCTGGCCGCGACGGACCAGGGTCTCGACACCCCGGCCGGCGAGCACGGATCGGCCCTCTCCGGCGGCGAACGCCAACGTCTGTGCCTGGCGCGCCTCCTGCTCGCCGATCACCGCATCCTGGTCCTCGACGAGCCCACCGAGCACCTCGACGACGACGCCGCGGGCAGCCTCCTGAACGACCTCCTGGCCCTGACACCACGCGTCAGCCTGGTCATGATCACGCACGATCAACGGGTGATCGATGCGATTGACCGCCACCTCGACTTGCGCCATCCACGCATTGACATGCTTGACGGACATTGACATGCTTGACGGACATTGACATGCTTGACGCATGAGTGTTTCGAGCATCGAACAGCAGATCATCGACGAGGTCGCGGCAGGCCTTCGTCATCGGTTGCGTGGTCTGCAGGCCGATCAGGCTCAGCAGATCGACCCGGCGTGGGTGGCCGCGGCCATGCTCGATGCCGTCCCCACCGCGCACCCCTGGGAGAAGCTCGGGCCGTTCTATGACTCCGCCGGCCTCACTGCGTGGCAGGGCATCACTCGTCAAGCCCTCCACCAGAAGGTCAAGCACCACCAGATCCTCGCCCCGACCACGGGCAACGGACAGCGGGTCTACCCGGCCTGGCAGTTCACTCCCGACGGCCGGATCGTCCCCGGACTCGTCGACGTGCTGCGCATCCTGCTGCCCACCAGCGACGAATGGACCGTCGCGCTGTGGCTGACCACCGCGACCAGTCGCTTCAACGATCACTCGGCACTCGATCTGCTCCTGGCCGGGGATCAGACAGGTGCTGTCAAGAACGCCGCACTGGAAGACGCCGAGAGGTGGGCTGCTTGACTCCCCGAGATCATGTCGCCCTCGCCGAACCGCCCAGCGATCTGACCGGATTCCCCACCAGTCGCACGAAGGGACACTGGTACCGAGCACACCGGCCCGACTGCGGCTCCTGGTGGTTCGCCTCCGACGGACTGGGCCGATTCGACCTGGCGGCGCCGCACGGGACCTGCTATCTCGGCTCCCATGTCACGGTCGCTGTGCGAGAACGCCTGGGCGCCACCTTGACCGAGGCGGGGATGATCCCAGGGCCGGCGGCCGATCGGTTCGTTGTCTCGCGACTGCCGATCAACCACGCACTCGCCGACACGACCAGTAATACTGCGGCACGCTTCGGCATCACCCGAGAGCTCGGGACGCTGACCCCGTATGCGCTTCCCCAACGCTGGGCAGAGGCACTGCACACCTGCGGCCATCGAGGACTTCGGTATTGGTCGCGATTCGCTCTCGGTCAGACCCACCGCTCGGCGGCGGTGTTCGGCCACGCGGGTGAGGATGCGGCGCGCCCGACCGACCCGCGGCCGATTCGAGGTCGCGTCGCCTGCACCCAGGCGGGAATCGCCGTGATCGGGATCCCGCGAAAGGTCACCATCAGCACGCCTCCTCAGTCGTAGTTGGTGCAGCCACTCGCATAGGGTGAACCAGTGGACCTCTACGTGTGGATTCTGATCGCCGTCGCCGCCATCGTCGTCGTGGGCGGGGGTGTCGCCCTGGTCATGTCGCGCCAGCGCGACGAGTTGCCGCCGACCGATGAGTTGGACCAGATCACCCGGGAGACCATCGACCATCCCGAGCACCCTGAACCGCACCTGGCCTCCGAGGACGAGGAGTCGCCGTTCGAGGAAGTTCCGGCCGACGAGAAGGGTGTCGGAACCACCACGTTGGAGCGGCCCGAGGCGCCGCAGGGCCGTCTGGTCCGGCTGCGGGCGCGTCTGGCGCGCTCCAACTCGTCGCTGGGCAAGGGACTGCTGGCCGTGCTCGGACGCGCCACGCTGGACGATGCCGCGTGGGAGGAGCTCGAGGACACGCTGCTGGCCGCCGACGTCGGCGTCGGCCCCACCACTGAGCTCGTCGAGAAGCTGCGCACCCGGCTCAAGGTCGAAGGGATCGACGATCCCGAGGCAGCCAAGGCGATCCTGCGTGAGGAGCTGATCGGCGCCATCGGCACCGACCGCGATCGCACGCTGGCGTCGCAGGGAGCCGATGGCAAGCCCGGCGTCGTGCTCGTCGTCGGGGTCAACGGCACCGGCAAGACCACCACCGTCGGTCGTATCGCCCGCGTCCTGGTTGCGGAGGACCGGTCCGTGCTGCTGGGCGCGGCGGACACGTTCCGCGCGGCGGCGGCCGACCAGCTGGAGACGTGGGGTGAACGCGTCGACGTGCCCGTGGTGCGCGGCCCCGAGGGCGGCGATCCGGCCAGCGTCGGATTCGACGCGGTCAAGCAAGGCATCGACGACGACGTCGACGTCGTGCTCGTCGACACCGCCGGACGCCTGCACACCAAGGCCGGCCTGATGGACGAGCTGGGCAAGGTCAAACGGGTCGTCGAGAAGCAGGCTCCCGTCACCGAAGTCCTGCTGGTCATCGACGCCACCACAGGCCAGAACGGTCTGACCCAGGCCCGCGTGTTCGGGGAGGTCGTCGACGTCACGGGCATCGTGCTGACCAAGCTTGACGGCACCGCCAAGGGCGGCATCGTCATCGCGGTGCAGAACGAGCTGGGCGTTCCGGTCAAGTTCGTCGGCCTCGGCGAGGGCCCCGACGACCTGGCTCCCTTCGATCCCACCGAGTTCGTCGACGCCCTCCTTGCCTAGTGTCTGGCCGTCACGGTCCTAGAAGCGCGAGCGGCACGACCACGACACCGTCACGACGCCGATAGGCCTGATCTCCGGTCGTGAGCACGATGAGATCAGCAACGTCGCCGTTCAGTTGTTCGCGCAGCCACAGCAGGTGCCGGACATCGTCGTCGCGCACGGCGGCCGCGAGTTTGACCTCGATTCCGAGGACGCGACCGTCGTGTCCTTCGACGATCAGATCGACCTCGTGGTCGCCGTTCTGCGTCCGTAGATGGCCGACCTGCGCCTCGGCCGCCTGCGCTGCGACCCTGATGCCGAGCGTCGCCAGGGACTCGAACAGTGGACCCGCCATGGCTGCTCCGGTCGACGTCGCAAGGCTTTGCGCAGACAGGTTCAGCAGGCGTAGCGCCAATGCTGGGTCGGCGAGCTGATGCTTGGGTGCCTGCGCCAGACGTTTCATCGGGTTGCGGCTCGGGCTCCAGCCAGGCACCGGGTCCACCAGCCACAGTCGTGTCAGATGATCTCGGTAGGCGATGGTTGTGGTCTTGGCTGGCTGGGAGCCGTCACCTGCGGTCGTCAGGTCCAGCATGCGCGAGTACGCGGTCGTCGTCGAGGACGCCGCGGCGTACGCCGCCAGCCATCGTCGAAGCGTCTCAGGCCGGCGAACCGCAAACCCCGCATCGGGGAGGTCTCGATCCACCACTCGTTGTAGGTAGGCGTCGAGTTGCCCCCGGCGTAGTCGCTGCGCCTGTTGGTAGATCCCCGGAAATCCGCTCGTTTCGATCGCCGACAGATAGTCAGGTGCTCTCATGGCGGTGGTGCCGTCGATGTGGCCGGCGGTTCCGGCGAGCAAGGCGCGCAAGCTCACGGTGGGCGTGGACAGTCCGCGTTCGTGGAGTGCCAGGGGCCGCATGCGTAACGACAGGATTCGCCCGGCCCCGCTGTGCGTTCCCTGAGCGTCGGCGGGAGTCGCGCTTCCGGTGAGCAGGAATCGTCCGGCGGGAGCGCCCTCGTCCACACGGCGTCGGACTGAGTCCCAGATTTCGGGTAAGCGCTGCCACTCATCGATCAGCAGAGTGCCGTCGGGGGCACCGCTGAACGCGGGATCGGCCTCAACGAGGGAGCGTTGGCCGGTGTCGTCCAAGAGCCAACTCCTGGCGGCGCGCCGGCGCGCCGTCGAGGTTTTTCCGACGCCTTTCGGGCCGTCAATGGCGATAGCCGGCGCGAGTCGAAGCAGTTCGTCGAGCTCGATGTCCACGGTCCGGGTTACGTACGACATGTTTTCACGCTACCTTTAACAGACATCCTACGCTACCTTTAGCAGTTCATCTACGCTACCTTCAGCAGCAGCGATTCTGAGTTATCGCCGGACTAGCTCTGATCCAGCTCCGGCTCGGTCGGCCGGTGCGTCGATATGTAACGCGGTCGTAACACGGGGTGCGGATTTGTGATCTTTGCGCAACATCGGCACGCAGCGGGTGAAATCTGAGGTCGGGACTCTGGGGGCGACGCGGCGAGACCGTCGCGCGCACCTACCTCGGAGGTTCGATGAACACCGGCGATACGGCGTGGGTCCTGGCCAGCGCAGCCCTGGTCCTGCTGATGACTCCAGGCCTGGCCTTCTTCTACGGCGGCATGACGCGCTCCAAGAGCGTGCTCAACATGATGATGATGAGCTTCGCGGCGCTCGCGATCATCCCGATCCTGTGGGTGTTGTACGGCTATTCGTTCGCGTTCAGCCCCGGCGGTAACGGCATCCTCGGCGGATTCGAACGGCTCGGCTTCGACAACGTCGGTGTCGCCACGGCCTACGGCACGATCCCCGAGTTCGTGTTCGCCGGATTCCAGCTGATGTTCGCGATCCTGACGGTCGCACTGATCAGCGGTGCCATCGCCGACCGGGCCAAGTTCACCGGCTGGATCGCGTTCATCGTGATCTGGGCGACCGTCGTCTACTTCCCGGTCGCGCACTGGGTCTTCGACTTCGGCTCCGACTCCGGGGGAGGTGGCTGGATCGCCACCAAGCTCGAGGCGATCGACTTCGCGGGTGGTACCGCGGTCCACATCAACGCGGGTGCGGCCGGCCTGGCGCTCGCACTGGTCCTGGGCAAGAGAGTGGGTTGGAAGCGCGACCCGATGCGGCCGCACAACCTGCCGTTCGTGCTGCTGGGCGCCGGTCTGCTGTGGTTCGGCTGGATCGGTTTCAACGGGGGCTCGGCGCTTGGCGCCAATGGTGTCGCAGGGCTAGCGCTGCTGAACACCGGTGTCGCGACAGGCGCTGCGATCGCGGGTTGGCTGGCCTATGAGTTCGTCAAGGAGAAGAAGGGCACCAGCCTGGGCGCGGCCTCGGGTGCGGTCGCGGGCCTGGTCGCCATCACTCCCGCTGCGGCTGCGTTGTCGCCGCTCGGATCGGTCGTTCTCGGCCTGATTGCAGGCGCGGTGTGTGCCGGGGCGGTCAGCCTGAAGTGGAAACTCGGCTTCGACGATTCGCTCGACGTCGTGGGCGTCCACCTGGTCGGCGGCGTGGTCGGTACGCTGCTGATCGGATTCCTGGCCAGTTCCAATCCGGGCGGAGTGTCGGTTGACGGCCTGTTCTACGGAGGCAACGCAGAACTGCTCGGCAAGCAGACGCTCGCGGCCGCCGTCGTGCTCGTGTACTCCTTCGCGCTGACGTATCTGATCGGTAAGTTGATCGATGTGACGATCGGCTTCCGCCTCGATCCCGAGGACGAGGTGACCGGCATCGACCAGGTCGAACACCTCGAATCGGCCTACGATTACGCCGGCGCCGGCGGATCGCCCTTCAAGACGGGAGTCTGAGATGAAGCTCGTGACCGCGGTGATCAAGCCGCACAAGTGGGAGGAGGTCCGTGAGGCCCTCGCCGCCGCGGGTGTCGCCGGGATGACGGTGACCGAAGCCAGTGGCTACGGCCAGCAGAAGGGCCACACCGAGGTGTACCGCGGCGCCGAGTACGACGTGTCGCTGGTGCCCAAGATCCGTCTCGAGGTCGTGGTCGACGATGCGGACGCCGACACGGTGGTCAACACCATCACGGGTGCCGCGCAGACCGGCAAGATCGGCGACGGCAAGGTGTGGGTGATCCCCGTCGACTCCGTCGTCCGGGTCCGCACCGGCGAGACCGACGAAGCAGCGCTCTGAACGATCGTCGCGTTGCCCGTGAGGCGCGGGCTCGGGCGGCCGATGAGCGGCTTGCGGAGTTGTTTGCTGCAGCGACCCGGGACGTGCTGGCGGACGGTCTCGCACTCGTGGCGGTCGGGGGATACGGGCGGTCCGAGCTGAGTCCGGCCAGCGATCTGGACGTCGTGCTGCTGCACGACCCGCGGATCGCCGAGAGCGTCGTCGCACGGGTCGCCGAGGCGATCTGGTACCCGCTGTGGGACGCCGGTGTGGCCCTGGACCATTCGGTGCGTGACATCGTCGCGATGCGCGATACCGCGGTCACGGACGACCGAGCGGCCATGGGCATGCTCGACGCGCGACGCGTCGCAGGTGACGAGACGCTGGTCAGCGATCTGCGATCACAGGTCTTGGCGGACTGGCGACGCGATGCCCGTCGCCGAGTCGCCGAGGTCCGTGCGACCCGCGATGCCCGCATCGAACGTTCCGGATCACTGGCGCATGCCGCCGTGCCGGATCTGAAGGAGTCGGCCGGTGGGCTGCGCGACGGCGTCGTGCTGCGCGCCCTCGTCGCGACGTGGCTCATCGATGTACCCCAGGCCGAGGTCGAATCCTTCCGTCACGGTCTGCTCGGCGTCCGCGACACGTTGCACGCCGTGACCGGACGCCGGACCGAACGGCTGGATCCCGCACTCGTCCCCGATGTCGCCGCGGCCATGGACATGGCACCGGCCGACCTGGACCTTCACGTCAGGGATCTGGGCCGTCGCATGGAGCACCTGTCCTCGCTGGCGTGGAGGCGCGTCGATGACGCCCTTGCTCCGCCGCGTCGTGACCGGATCACCCGTACGGGTCCCCACACGACGCCACTGGCCGATGGGGTCGCACTTCTCGGTCATGAGGTGATCGTGACGAAGGACGCCGATCCCGCGACGGATCCGGAAGTCGCCCTGCGCGCCGCTGCGGTGGCCGCCCGGTCCGGGCGACGCCTCGAACCCAGTACCGCTGCGCGGCTGGCCCGCACGCTCGGCGATCTGCCCGAACCCTGGCCATCGTCGACGCATCGACAGCTCGTCGACCTGCTGACGGCGGGACCGGGACTGATCCCGGTCTGGGAGGCGCTCGACATCGCCGGCGTCATCGACCGCTGGCTGCCCGAGTGGTCCGAGATCAGGCTGCGGGGATCGTCATCGCCGGTCCACCGTCACACGATCGACCGCCACAGCATCGACACCGTGGTCAACGCGGCCGGGTCGGTGCGTGAGGTCGCACGACCAGACGTGCTGGCCGTCGCGGCCCTGCTGCACGACATCGGCAAGGGCCGGTCGGGCGATCACTCCGAGGTCGGCCAGCCGATGGCCGTGCGGATCGCCACGCGCTGGGGATTCGATGTCGCCGACGCAGCACTGATCGGCCGGCTCGTCCGCCATCACCTGCTGCTGCCGGCCATCGCCACGCGTCACGACATCGAGGACCCGGCCACGGCTGCCGCGGTGGCTGAACAGATCGGTGACGCCGACACCCTCGAACTGCTCGTCGCACTGACCGTGGCCGATGCCCAGGCCACCAGCTCTCAGGCCTGGACCAGCTGGCGACGCGGTCTGGTCGAAGGACTGGTGCGCAAGACCCGGGCCGCTCTCGACGAGAGCGTGCCGACGCCCGACGCGGACGGCTATGAGGGATGGCCCGACCACGTGCCGTTGCCGGATCTGACTCCCGTGGAGGCCGGCGATCTGCGGCTCACGTCGGAACTGCACCGTGACGGATCGCTGCTGACGATCGTGACAGCCGACCGTCACGGACTGATGGCGACCTTGGCCGGTGGCCTGGCCCTGGCAGGGCTCTCGGTCCGCTCGGCCCGCACCGTGACGATCGGCGAGATGGCCGCATCCTTGTGGGAGGTGACGCGTCCTGACGTGGATCCGGCCGTCATCGCGCCGCGACTGCGGTCCGCCCTGGCAGGGGAGAGCGATCTGGCCACCCGGTTGGTGCTGCCCGAGACCGACGACGAGCCCCGCGTCCAGGTGCTCGACACCCGTACCGAGACCGCTACGGTCGTCCTGGTGCGGGCCCGCGACCGCCGCGGGCTGCTGTGGGCGATCTGCTGTGCCATCGCCGACGACGGACTCAGCATCCGGTCGGCGCATCTGACGACCTACGGCGACGAGGCACGCGACGTGTTCTACGTGATCGGACCCGATGGCGGGCCGCTGACCGATGACAAGGCCACGACGCTCGTCGCGTCGATCACCTCAGCCCTCGCGTAGGCCCTCATCACGTAGGAATGCTTCGGCGCGGTCCTTGGGACGACCGATGATCGCACGGTCACCGCGCACCAGCACAGGTCGCTGCATCAGCCGGGGGTGCTCGACGAGCAGATCGGCGACCTGCTCGGGTGTCACGTAGTCGGCCGCATCGAGGCCCAGCTTCGTGAAGAAGGGATCCTTGCGCACCAGATCAGCCGGCGGGTCCTCGAGCTTGGCGATCAGTTCCACCAGCTCCTCACGACCCAATGGCTGCTTGAGGTACTGCAAGACGTCGATATCGGTGCCGACCGCCGCGGCCTCGTCGACCGCATGTCGCGAGGTGGAGCAGGCGGTGTTGTGCAGGATCGTCACGTCAGCCATGCCCTCAGCCTAGACGGGCTACAGATAGGCTGGAGCCCTATGTTCGACTCGCTCCAGGACCGCCTCGCCGGCGCCTTCAAGAACCTTCGCGGCAAGGGCAAGCTCTCCGACTCCGACATCGATGCCGTCGCGTCCGAGATCCGTGTCGCGCTGCTCGACGCAGACGTCGCGGTGCCCGTGGTCCGCGGGTTCATCACCAACCTCAAGGAACGCGCACGGGGGGCCGAGGTCAGCCAGGCGCTCAACCCGGCCCAGCAGGTCATCAAGATCGTCAACGAGGAGCTCGTGGCGATCCTGGGCGGTGAGACCCGACGCATCCAGTTCGCCAAGAATCCGCCGACCGTCATCATGCTGGCCGGTCTGCAGGGCGCCGGCAAGACCACCCTGGCGGGCAAGCTCGGCCGTTGGCTCAAGGAGCAGGGCATGTCGCCCATGCTCGTGGCCTGCGACCTTCAGCGCCCCAACGCCGTCAACCAGTTGCAGGTCGTCGGCGAGCAGGCCGGCGTCACGGTCTTTGCCCCTGAGCCCGGTAATGGAGTGGGAAATCCGGTGCAGGTCGCGCGCGACGGTGTCGCCGAAGCGCGCCGGACGCTGCACGACGTCGTCATCGTCGACACCGCGGGCCGCCTGGCCATCGACGCCGAGCTGATGAAGCAGGCCGCCGACATCCGTGCCGCGGTCGATCCGGACGAGGTCCTGTTCGTGATCGACGCCATGATCGGGCAGGACGCGGTGCAGACGGCCGAAGCGTTCGCCGAAGGTGTCGACTTCACCGGCGTGGTGCTGTCCAAGCTCGACGGCGACGCCCGCGGTGGCGCGGCTCTGTCGGTCCGGTCGGTCACCGGCCGGCCCATCATGTTCGCGTCCACGGGCGAGAAGCTGACGGACTTCGAGCAGTTCCACCCCGACCGCATGGCCTCGCGCATCCTCGACATGGGCGACATGCTCACGCTCATCGAGCAGGCCGAGAAGACGCTCGACGCCGAGCAGGCGGCCAAGGACGCCGAGAAGATCATGGGCGGCTCGTTCACGCTTCAGGACTTCCTGAAGCAGATGGAGCAGTTGTCCAAGATGGGCTCGATGACCAAGTTGGTCGGCATGCTGCCCGGCATGGGTCAGTTCAAGGACCAGCTGGCCAACTTCGACGAGCGCGAGGTCGACCGCATCAAGGCCATCATCCTCTCGATGACGCCGGCCGAGCGCGACAACCCCAAGATGATCGACGGCTCACGTCGCGCCCGCATCGCCAAAGGCTCGGGCACCCAGGTCCAGGACGTCAACGGTCTGCTGACCCGCTTCGCCGACGCGCAGAAGATGATGCAGCAGATGGCCAAGGGCGGGGGAGTCCCCGGCATGCCCGGAATACCCGGGATGGGCGGTCCCGGTAAGCGGGCCGGTGCGCGCCAGAAGCCGCAGGCCAAGGGCAAGAAGAAGGGCAAGCGCCAGTCCGGCAATCCCGCCAAGCGCGCCGCCGAGGCCAAGAACGCCGGGACGCCGCCGAATCAGGGTGCTGGCGCGTTCGGCTTCGGCCAGCAGTCCGGCGCCGACGACTTCGAGTTGCCGCCCGAGCTCAAGGATCTGCTGTAGCCGGCACGATGACGGCGTCCCACCGAGCGGTGGGACGCCGTCATCGCGTTGTGGACGTTCTGGTCAGTGCGGGAACTTGATGACCTGACCCGGGTGGATGAGGTCGGGGTTCTTGATGCCGTTGAACTTGGCCAGCTCCATGTAGGAGATGCCATGGCCGTGCTTGAGCGCGATGGTGCTCAGATTGTCGCCGGGCTTGACGACGTACTCGCGCTGCTTGGCCGCCTGCTCCTTCTTCTCGGCAGCCTCCTTCTTCTGCTGTTGGGCTTTCTTGGCAGCAGCGGCGGTCTCCTCCGCTGCCTTCTGCTCAGCGGCCTTCTTCTCCGCGGTCTCGTCGGCAGCCGAGTCGTCGCCCTTGACCTTGTCGGTGGCGTCGTCGATCACGTCCTTGACCTTCTCGAATGCGCCGCCGGCTGACTTGGTCTCACCCTCGGCGTCGCCGCTGACCTTGTCCTTGATCTTGTCGGCGGCCTGCTCCAGCTTGTCCCATGCACCCATGAGATCGATCCCCCTTGTGCGTTCGGGCCACGCCGGTGGCGGCCCCCGAGCCTCCAACCTAGGGACCTGCTCTCGTCGCTGGCAACCTTCTGGACCGGTGGGTACTCGGTCAGGACGTGACATTTGGCCTACGTCAGCTGTTGCGCCGCGCCTGTACGCTGCCACGGTGCTGATCCCGCTGCTGAAGGACCATCTGGCTCCATACCGACGGGATATCGCGCTGGTGCTGATCTTCCAGCTCGTGCAGACCCTGGCCAATCTGTACCTGCCCGCGCTGAACGGCGACATCATCGACCAGGGTGTCGTGGCCGGCGACGTCGACTACATCTGGCGCACGGGCGGGATGATGCTGATGTTCACGGCCGTGCAGATCGTGTGCAATGTCGTGGCGGTGTACTTCGGCGCCCGTACCGCCATGGCCATCGGTCGTGATCTGAGGGCATCGGTCTTCACGTCGGTGGAGAGGTTCGGCGCGCGCGAGATGGCGCAGTTCGGCGCCCCCACGCTCATCACTCGCTCGACCAATGACGTCCAGCAGGTTCAGCTGCTGGTGTTCATGATCATGACGCTGCTGGTCACGGCCCCGATCATGGCGATCGGCGGCGTCTACATGGCGCTGCGCCAGGACATCGAGCTGTCGGCGCTGCTCCTGCTCGTGGTGCCGGCGCTCATGGTGGGTGTCGGCATGGTGATCCGTCAGATGCGCCCGATCTTCGGCGTCATGCAGCAACGCATCGACGACATCAACGGCGTGATGCGCGAACAGATCATGGGCATCCGGGTCATCCGCGCATTCGTCAAGGAACGCTACGAGACCGATCGGTTCGGTGAGGCCAATCGGCAGAACATGGACATCGCGATCCGCGCCGGCAAGCTGATGTCGACCATGTTCCCGCTGGTCACGCTGATCATGAACCTGTCCCTGGCCCTGGCGACCTGGTTCGGGGGCTACCGCATCGGATCGGGAGACCTCGACGTCGGCACGCTGACGGCGTTCCAGAACTACCTGGTCCAGATCCTGATGTCGGTCATGATGGCCACCTTTCTGCTGATGATCTGGCCGCGCGCCGAGGTCTCGGCCGAACGCATCACCGAGGTCATCGAGACCCAGCCGGCGATCGTGCCCGACGAGACGGTCGAACGGCGGGTGCTCGACCAGGGCCGAGTCGACGTCGTCGGCGCGTCGTTCGCCTACCCAGGGGCAGAGGAGGACGTCCTGCACGGTGTGGATCTGATCGCCCGGCCGGGGGAGACCACGGCCATCATCGGGTCGACCGGCAGTGGGAAGTCGACGCTGCTGGGTCTGCTTCCGCGCTTGTTCGACGTGACCGGCGGTCGGGTCGAGATCGACGGCCAGGACGTGCGCGAGTTGCACCCCGAGGATCTGTGGGCGGCCATCGGCATCGTCCCGCAGAAGCCGTTCCTGTTCTCCGGGACCATCGCATCGAATCTGCGCTACGGCCGTCCCGATGCCACCGACGACGAGCTGTGGGATGCGCTGGCGATCGCCCAAGCGCGCGATTTCGTGGAGCAGATGCCCGATGGGCTCGAATCAGCCGTGGCGCAGGGCGGCACCAATGTGTCCGGTGGCCAGCGGCAGCGGCTGGCCATCGCACGAGCGCTGGTCAAACGACCACCGATCTACCTGTTCGACGACTCGTTCTCCGCGCTGGACTACACCACGGACGCGGCGCTGCGGGCCGCTCTGAAGCCGGTCACCCGGGAGGCGGCGGTCATCGTGGTCGCCCAGCGCGTCTCCACGATCCGCGACGCCGATCGCATCGTGGTGCTCGACGTCGGCGAGGTCGTCGGCACCGGCACTCACGCCGAGCTCATGGAGTCCTCGGAGGTCTATCGCGAGATCGTCCTGTCCCAGTTGAGCGCGGAGGAGGCGGCGTGAGCGAGCGCCAGCGAGCGAAAAGTTCAACGATCCTCGTGCGATCAACCTCATATCGTGGTTCCTTGTCGAGGTTGATCGCATGAGTACCACGAAAGACGACGCCGCTGCACGCCGCGGACCGGGTGGACCCATCGGGCGCATGGCGTCGATGGGTGCGCCGGCTGAGAAGGCCGCCGACTTCGGCGGGACGTTGCGCCGGGTCGTGCGGCTGCTGCTGACCGACCGGCTGTTCGTCTGGTCGATCATCGCGTTCGGACTCATCGGCACGGTGCTGAACGTGATCGGTCCGCGCGTCCTCGGCCACGCCACCGACATCGTGTTCACCGGCTTCTTGAACCGCCAGTTCGACGACGGACTGACCAAGCAACAGGTCATCGAGACATTACGGGCCCAAGGCGACGACACCCAGGCCGACCTGATCGGTTCGGTCGATCTGCACCCGGGCGCGGGCGTCGACTACTCGGCGCTCGGCTGGGTGCTGGGCGGTGTCATGGTGCTGTATCTCATCGCCTCGTTCATGATGTGGTTCCAGGGGCGTTTCACGACCGTCATCGTGCAGCGCATGGTGGCCGATCTGCGCGATCAGGTCGAGGCCAAGGTGCATCGTCTGCCGGTGTCGTACTTCGACCGGCACGAGCGCGGCGATCTGCTCTCGCGCACGACCAACGACATCGACAACGTCGCGCAGTCGTTCCAACAGACCGTCAGCCAGCTGCTCACCTCGGTCCTGATGGTCATCGGCACGCTCGTGATGATGTTGACCATCTCCCCGCTGCTGTCGGTCATCGCGTTGCTCACGGTCCCGGCGGCGATCTTCATCACGAAGGCCGTCACCAAGCGTTCACAGCCGCAGTTCATCGCCCAATGGGGCGCGACGGGCCGGCTCAACGGGCACGTCGAGGAGGTGTTCACCGGTCACGAAGTCGTCAAGATCTTCGGCCGGCAGGCCGAGGCGAGCGCCGAGTTCGACCGCCGCAACGACGCCCTGTACACCTCGGCGTTCAAAGCCCAGTTCATCTCCGGCGTGATCCAGCCGCTGATGTTCTTCGTCGCCAACGTCAACTACGTGCTGGTCGCGGTCATCGGTGGCCTGCGGGTCGCCAGCGGCACGCTCAGCATCGGCGAGGTGCAGGCGTTCATCCAGTACTCGCGCCAGTTCACCCAGCCCATCACGCAGATGGCAGCCATGGTCAACCTGCTGCAGTCCGGCGTGGCGTCCGCGGAACGGGTCTTCTCCCTGATCGACGAGGACGAGGAGTCGGCCGATGATCCGGACGCGCCGTTCCCCGACCCGGTCCGCGGACGGGTCGAGTTCGACGACGTCACGTTCTCCTACGTCCCCGAACAACCGCTGATCGAGCATCTGAGCCTGACCGCGGAACCCGGTCAGACGGTCGCGATCGTCGGACCCACGGGCGCCGGCAAGACCACCTTGACCAACCTGGTGCTGCGCTTCTATGACCTGCAGGGCGGTTCGATCTCGCTGGACGGCATCGACGTCGCCGATATGGACCGTCAGGTGTTGCGTGACCATTTCGGTGTGGTGCTACAGGACACCTGGCTGTTCCAGGGTTCGATTCGCGACAACATCGCCTATGGCGCCGATGATGCCTCCGAGGACGACATCGCCCGAGCGGCCGAGGCGGCTCACGTCGATCACTTCGTGCGCACGCTTCCTGACGGATACGACAGCCTGATCGACGACGAAGGCGCCAACATCAGCGCCGGCCAGCGGCAGCTGTTGACGATCGCGCGGGCGTTCCTGGCCGATCCGTCGATCCTGGTGCTCGACGAGGCCACCAGCTCGGTCGACACCCGGACCGAAGCGCTCGTGCAGCAGGCGATGGAGACGTTGCGCCGCGGCCGTACCTCATTCGTCATCGCGCACCGGCTGTCCACGATCCGCGACGCCGACCACATCGTCGTGATGGAGCACGGCCGCATCGTCGAACAAGGCACGCACGACTCCCTGCTGGCGGCCGGCGGCGCCTACCACCGCCTGTACGCCGCGCAGTTCAGCGCTCCCGTCGCCTGACACGATGGACGCCATGAGCGTTCGTTACGACGTCGATGACCAGATCTGCACCATCACGATCGACCGTCCCGAGGTACGCAATGCCGTGGACGGGCCGACGGCGATCGAGCTGCGGGACGCGCTGGACCGCTTCGAGGCCGATGACGCATTGAAGGTCGCGGTGCTCACCGGAGCGGGCGGGACGTTCTGCGCCGGTGCCGATCTGTCCTCGGTGTCCGATCCGGAGCGCCGGCCCGAGCTCGATCCGACCGGCCGCGGCGCGGGACCGATGGGTCCGTACCGCCGACACCTGACGAAGCCGCTGATCGCCGCCGTGGCGGGCCACGCCGTCGCCGGCGGACTGGAGCTGTCCCTGCTGGCTGATCTGCGCGTCGTCGAGGAGGACGCCGTGTTCGGCGTGTTCTGCCGCCGCTGGGGTGTGCCGCTGATCGACGGTGGCACCGTGCGCCTGCCGCGTATCGTCGGCCAGGGCAGGGCCCTGGACCTGATCCTCACCGGCCGCCCCGTCAGCGCGCACGAGGCACTACAGATCGGCCTGGCCAACCGGGTCGTCCCCACAGGGGAGTCGCTGCAGGCGGCCCACGAGCTGGCCGAGCAGATCGCGGCGTTCCCGCAGGGATGCATGCTGGCAGACCGTGAATCGGTCTACCGGCAGTGGGATCTGCCCACCGACGAGGCGTTCGCGGCTGAGGGGCGCGAAGGCATTCCGTGGGTCCTGGCCGAGGGTGCCGACGGAGCCGCGCGCTTCGTCGACGGTGCCGGTCGGCACGGGAGCTTCTAAAGCGGAGGGGCGACCGCGTCGACGATGCCGCGGAACATCACGTAACAGCGCTCGACCAGCTCGTCCTGGGTCACGTCGAGCGTGCCGTCCTGCCAGGACGTGAGGACCTCACCGAATCCGCCGACCAGGAAGCGTGCCGTGGTCTCGAACGAGGAATCGGACAGATCGACGAACTCGGTGGCCTGAGCGCGCAGCAGCCCAGCGAACATCGTGACGGTCTCCGGGCGTCGTGCGACCAGCACGGGCATCGTCAGCGGCGCGACGAACAACACCCGTCCGCGCCGGGGATCATCGGCCAGGTGCTCGATGATCGCTTCCAATCCCGTACGCAGCTGGGCGTCGGGATCGGCACCGGCCGTCCCGAGTCGACCCAGCGCGTGGGCGACCAGATCGGTGATGACCTGATCGTGCAGCGCCACTGCCAGAGCGTCGATGTCGTCGAAGCTCTCATAGAAGTACCGGGCGATCAGGCCCGACTCCTTGCACACACCACGCACCGTCAGTCCCGCATCGTCGGCGGAGCCCAGCAACTCCAGCCCGGAAGCCATCAACCGTTCACGTCGCTCGGCCGTACGCTGCTCACCGGCGACCCCTCCGTAGGTGCGGATAGTGGAAGGGTTCTGGGTGGAAGGGTTTGGGGCAGCGCCGTCCGACATGCCGTTCATCGTTCCACAGCGGTTTGGTGTGACCGCGGACGTTCTGGCAGAATGTTGCCTTGCGTCCGGAAGCGTTCGGCCCCTCTCATCCGAACGACGCCGGCCCACAGATTCCGCCGCCCGTGTCCCCACGCGGTCCCGGCAGGTCGACCATCACTGATATCTCGAGGAGACACCACAACCGTGGCCGTCAAGATCCGTCTGAAGCGGATGGGCAAGATCCGCACCCCGTTCTACCGCATCGTCGTCGCCGACTCGCGCACCAAGCGCGATGGTCGTGTGATCGAGGAGATCGGCACGTACAACCCCAAGACCGAGCCGTCGACCATCAACGTGGTCTCCGAGCGCGCCCAGTACTGGCTGGGCGTCGGCGCTCAGCCCACCGAGGCGGTCGCTCGCATCCTGGAGCTCACCGGCGACATCGGTGGCAAGGCGACGTTGAAGACCCCCGAGGCCAAGACCTCGAAGGAAGATCTGTTCAACGAGGCGCTCAAGGACCTGCACAACGCCCCCAAGACCGAGGCCACCACCGCCAAGAAGAAGGCGGAGAAGAAGGCTGAGGACAAGAAGACCGACGAGGCTCCCGCCGAGGAAGCTGCGCCCGAGGCCGCCGCCGAAGAGGCTCCGGCTGAAGAGGTTCCGACTGAAGAGGCGCCTGCCGAGGACGAGGCCAAGGCCGCCGACGAGGACGCCTCCTGACCATGGCCGCGCCCATGCAGGAGGTCATCGAGCACCTCGTCTCCGGCATCGTCGACCATCCCGACGACGTCACGGTCCGCACCAAGCAGACCCGCAACGGCGAACTGTTCGAGGTCCGGGTCAATCCGGACGATCTCGGCAAGGTCATCGGTCGTCAGGGTCGCACCGCCACCGCCATCCGCACCGTTGCCGGTGCGATCGCGGGACGCGGTGGCGCTCGTATCGATTTCGTCGACGTCGACCGTCGACGCTGACACCCATGCAGGTGGTGGTCGGCCGGATCGGCCGAGCACATGGCATCCGCGGTGAGGTCAGCGTCGAGGTCCGCACCGACGAGCCCGACCGCCGGTTCGCTGCCGGAACGCAGTTGACCGGCGGTCGTCGCACGTTCACGGTCGAATCGACCCGACACCATCAGGGTCGCCTGCTGGTGCGTTTCGCCGAAGTGCCCGACCGTACTGCGGCCGAGCAACTGGGCGGCACGGTGTTGGAGGCCGATGTCGATCCCAGCGACGTACCCAGCGAGGACGACGAGTTCTACGATCATCAGCTGATCGGACTCATCGTCCGCTCCGACGGCGATGACGTGGGCACGGTGACCGATGTCCAGCACCTGCCCGAGCAGGACCTGTTGGTGATCGACGTCGGCGGCCGCGACGTGCTGGTGCCGTTCGTGTCCGAACTGGTGCCCGAGGTCGACCTCGACGCGGGTCACCTCGTGGTGGCCGACCGCCCCGGCCTGCTCGATCCGGAGTCTGCAGAGATCGTCGAGAACTCATGAGGATCGATCTGGTCTCCATCTTCCCGGCGTACTTCGACGTCCTCGACCTGTCGCTGGCCGGCAAGGCACGCGAATCAGGGCTGCTGGACATCGCGGTCCACGACCTACGCGACCACGCGCACGACAAGCACCACAAGGTCGACGACACCCCGTACGGCGGGGGAGCCGGCATGGTCATGAAACCCGAGCCATGGGGCGAGGCGCTCGACTCGCTGGCCGACGACCGGACACTCGTCATCGTCCCCACCCCGTCGGGTCGGCGCTTCACCCAGCGCGACGCCGAACGCCTGGCCGAGGAACAGCACCTGCTGTTCGCGTGCGGCCGCTACGAGGGCATCGACCAGCGCGTCATCGATCACGCCTCCGAGCAGTGGCGCGTCGAGGAGATCTCGCTGGGCGACTTCGTGCTCAACGGGGGAGAAGTGGCCGCGCTGGCCATCGTCGAAGCCGTCGTGCGGCTGATCCCCGGCTTCATGGGCAACCCGGCGTCGCTGGTCGAGGAGTCCCACGGCGCCGACGGGCTGCTGGAGTACCCCCTCTACACCAAACCGGCCTCCTGGCGAGGTCTCGACGTGCCCGACGTTCTGCTGTCGGGCCACCACGGCCAGATCGCCCAGTGGCGGCGCGAGCAGGCCCAGCACCGTACGGACCAGCGCCGCTCCGACTAACTGCCGCGACTGGATTTAACCTCCCACGCGGATGCGTAACACGGACGAAACGCTGACCTGTCGGCGGCGAAACGTGCTGCGCCAAGGATCGTTCCCAGCGTCGTGAGATCAGCAGTGTCGCTGCTCGGACGGGGCATTCCCAACAGACAAAAGAGGTAGATATGTCAGTCGATCTAGCATGGCAGTTGCTGTGCGCGGCGTTCGTGATCTTCATGACGCCGGGTCTCGCGTTCTTCTACGGCGGGCTGGTCAAGGCCAGGTCCGCCATCTCCATGATGATGCTGAGCTTCGGCTCGCTGGCCGTCGTCACGATCCTGTACGTCCTCTACGGCGGCACGGGCATCGCGGGCAATGGCACCAGCGGAGGCAGCAAGTACTTCGGCAATCCGTTCGAGGATTTCGCCATGACCGATCTGGTCAAGTCGGCAGGCTCAGGTGACGCGGGCAACCTGTTCGGCGGACACGCCTTCCTCGTCGCCTTCTGCATCATCACCGTGGCGCTGGTCTCAGGTGCCGTCGCCGACCGCGCACGCTTCTGGCCCTGGATGCTGTTCGCTGCGCTGTTCGCGACCTTCGTGGTGTTCCCGACGTTCCGCTGGATCTGGGGCGTCGATGCCGACGGCAACTTCTATGGTTGGCTGGCCAACAACGTGTACGGGATGGGCGGCGCGCTCGACTGGGCCGGCGGCACGGTCATCCACCAGTCCGCCGGTGCGGCCGCATTCGCGCTCGCGCTGGTGCTGGGCAAGCGCGTGGGCTTCTCCAAGGAGCTCGTCGTATCGCACAACGTGCCGCTCGTGCTGATCGGTGCGTCGATCCTGTGGTTCGGCTGGTTCGGCTTCAACACCGGCGTCTACGGTGCGGACGAGGGCCAGACCTCGCTGATCTTCCTCAACACCCTGCTCACCCCTGCCGCCGCGCTGGTCGGCTGGATCGTGGTCGAGACGTTCAGGGACGGCAAGGCCACCGCGGTCGGCGCCGCATCGGGCATCGTCGCCGGTCTGGTCGCGATCACCCCGGCATGTGCGTTCCTGACGCCGTTCTGGGCGCTGGTCCTCGGCCTGGTGTCCGGTGCGATCTGCGCTGTTGCGGTCGAGATGAAGTTCAAGCTCGGCTTCGATGACTCGCTCGATGTCGTGGGCATCCACCTCGTGGCGGGCTTCGTCGGCTGCCTGTACGTCGGCGTGTTCGGCTCTGAGGCACTCACCGGCGGCAGCGTCCTGTTCGGTGGCACGTTCAAGCTGCTCGGCGCCCAGCTGTTCTCCTCGCTCACGGTCATCGTGTTCTCGTTCGTCGTCGCCTACGTGATCGCCACGGCGATCGAGAAGACGATCGGGTTCCGGGTCAAGGAGGAGGACGAGACCGCCGGCATCGACTCGGTGCTGCACGGCGGCGGAGGCTACGCCCTCGACTGAGCGAGTACGCCTCGCCCACCAGACGACGCGCCCGTCCCGGTACGCCCGGGGCGGGTGCGTCTTCGCGCACTCCGATTTCGGACGTCGACCCTGTCGGTTTCGGCACGTCGACCCTGTCGATTTCGGCACGTCGACCCTGTCGATTTCGGCACGTCGACCCTGTCGATTTCGGCACTGCCGACCCCCTGTGGCAGAATGGATCCTCGGCGCAAGACGTCTCTGCCGCAGGGGCGATGTCGCTGTGCGCCCGCACGAATCTTGAATCATCCCCATCATCCGTCGGTGACCTGTGGCACCAGCGAGGAGTCATCATGACCAACCTGATCGATCAGGTCGCCGCCCAGTCGCTGCGCACCGATATCCCCGAGTTCCGGGCCGGTGACACGCTCGACGTCCACGTCAAGGTCATCGAGGGCTCCCGCTCCCGTGTGCAGGTCTTCAAGGGTGTCTGCATCAAGGTGCAGGGCTCGGGTGTGGGCCGCACGTTCACGGTCCGCAAGGTCAGCTTCGGTGTCGGCGTCGAGCGCACGTTCCCGCTGCACACCCCGGTCATCGACAAGATCGAGGTCGTGACCCGTGGCGACGTCCGTCGCGCCAAGCTGTACTACCTGCGCAACCTGCGCGGCAAGGCCGCCAAGATCCGCGAGAAGCGCGAGGACTGATCCGGGGTCTGCTGGGTTCGTCCCGTAGGCTCATCGCGTGAGTGACGAACGCCGGACGGCGCCCAAGCGACAGCTTCCCGTCTGGCAGGGGTCGATCCTGCTGGTGGTCGTGGCGATGGTCATGGCCGTCGTGGTCAAGTCGTTCTTCCTCCAGGCGTTCTACATTCCGTCGGAGTCGATGGAACCGACCATGCTCGTCAACGACAAGATCCTGGTCCAGAAGGTCTCCTACTGGTTCGGTGACGTCGATCGAGGCGACATCGTCGTGTTCGACGATCCTGGGGGATGGCTGACCGACGACGAGTCCACGCAGGCCGACTCGGCGTGGCAGCGTGCCCTGGCCAAGGTGGGTCTGTATCCGACCGGCGGGCACCTGATCAAGCGGGTCATCGGAGTCGGCGGCGACCATGTCGCGTGTTGCGACGACCGGGGCCGCGTCACGGTCAACGGCACCGCTCTGGACGAGCCCTATCTGATGGACGAGACGGTCAACGCCGACCAGCCGTTCGACGTCGAGGTCCCCGATGGCTATCTGTGGGTCATGGGTGACAACCGCGGCCATTCCGCCGATTCCCGGGCCCACATGGGTGATCCGGGCGGCGGCTTCATCAAAGAGGACACCGTCGTCGGCAAGGCCTGGGTACGGGTCTGGCCGTTCAGTCGGATGGGCTTCATCCGAGGGGTGGAGTCCTTCGATGCCGTGAAGGCCGGCGAGGAAGCCGGACGCGCCCTGGTGCCATGAGCACGCGGCCCTCCTTGCGTGTCGAACGCCGCCTCCTGCGCGACGGAGGCTTCGCCACGCTGGCCTGCACGGACGAGGTCGGCCGGGGCGCGTTGTGCGGACCCGTCACGATCGGGGCGATCGTGGTGACCGGGCAGACGCGCACCGCGCCGCAAGGTGTGCGGGACAGCAAACTCCTGACGCCGGATGCGCGGGAGCGACTGGCGCCGAAGATCCGTCGCTGGGCGCCGGCGCACGGCGTCGGGCATGCGTCCCCGGCCGAGATCGATCAATACGGCCTGATGGTCGCGTTGCGGCTGGCCGGCCATCGTGCTCTGGTCGCCTTGGGCGTCGAGGCCGATCAGGTGCTGCTGGACGGCAATCATGACTATCTGTCCCATCCGTTGCAGACCGATCTGTTCGAGCCTCCCCGCGTCGTCGAACGGGTGCCTCCTGTCGTCACGATGATCAAGGCCGATATGCGGTGTGCTGCCGTCGCGGCCGCGAGCATTCTGGCCAAGACCGAGCGCGACGCCATCATGCTGGAGTTGGCCGAGGAGTTCCCGCAGTACGGTTGGCACGGCAACAAGGGCTATGCGGCGCCCGATCACATCGCGGCCCTGGCCGAGCACGGCCCGACGGTGCATCACCGCCGCTCGTGGAATCTTCCGGGTGTCGGCCAGCCAGACCTGGTCCCGGAGCATACGATCAACTCGTGATGGGTGGTTCAGCGGCGTGAGCGCAGAAGATCTGGAGCGGTACGAGACGGAGATGGAGCTGGCGCTCTATCGCGAGTACCGCGATGTCGTCGGCATCTTCAAGTACGTCGTGGAGACCGACCGCCGCTTCTATCTGTGCAATGCAGTGGACGTGAAGGTGCGATCGGAGACCGGTGACGCCTACTTCGAGGTGTCGATGAGCGATGCCTGGGTATGGGACATCTACCGTCCGGCGCGGTTCGCCAAGACCGTGAAGGTGCTGACGTTCAAGGACGTGAACGTCGAAGAGCTGCAGCCCAGCGAGGTCAAGGTTCCCGACTGAACGGGATCCACGCATGCGGGGTTGTCCACAGTTCGGGGTGGCCGAAACCGCTTTCCACAGATTCGGGTCGAGGGCTGTCGGGCGAGTGAGCGTCCGATGACGCTCGGTGCATGAGCTATTCGCGCAATCGTGAGATCGGCCGCTTCGGTGAGGACGTCGCCGCCCGCTATCTGCAGGATCAGGGAATGGTCGTGCTGGACCGCAACTGGTCATGCCGCTTCGGTGAGATCGATCTGGTGGTCCGCGACGGCGCCACCTTGGTCGTGTGCGAGGTCAAGACCCGCACGACCGACCGCTACGGAGGTCCCTTCGAGGCGGTCACGGATCTGAAGGCGCTCCGATTGCGCAGACTGGCCGGGGCATGGCTGTCGGAGCACTCGGTCGCTCCCGATGCGGTCCGCATCGACGTCGTGTCGGTCGTGGTGCCACAGCGGGGTGCTCCGCAGGTCGACCGAGTGTCGGGTGTCGCGTGATGCCGGGCAAGACGCATTCGGTGACCCTGGACGGCATGGCGGGCCGGGTCATCGAGGTCGAGACCGACATCGGCAACGGCCTGCCACGCACGGTCCTGGTCGGTCTGGCCGACACGATGGTCAGCGAGGCGCGTGACCGGTGCCGGTCCGCGGTGGCCAACTCCGAGATCTCCTGGCCCGATCGGCTCGTCACGATCTGCCTGGCGCCCAGCGCCCTGCCCAAGAGCGGCGTGCATTTCGATCTGGCCATCGCGATGTCGGTGGCGGCGGCGATGGGCAAGGTCCCTGCGGCCGCGCTGGAGCACGTGGTGTTCCTGGGCGAGTTGGCGCTCGACGGGCGGCTGCGTGCTGTGCACGGCGTCCTGCCGGCGACCCTGGCCGCGGCCGAGGCCGGATTCGAGCGGATCGTCGTACCGGAGTCCAATGTCGACGAGGCCGAGCTCGTCGGGGACATCGAGGTCGTGGGGGTGCGGTCCCTGCGACAGACCGTGGCCCTGCTGACAGGTCAGGAGCAGCCGGATGATCCGCCCGTTCCGCCGCTGACGGCAATGCCGGGTGCTTCGTGGACGTCGGCGGACCGGCTCGAGGCATTGGATCTGGCGGAGGTGGCTGGCCAGGAAGATGCGCGTCTGGCCGTGCTCGCGGCGGCGGCCGGTGGGCATCACCTGCTGATGACCGGGCCGCCGGGTGTCGGCAAGACCATGTTGGCGCAACGACTGCCGGCGCTGCTGCCTGATCTGACGCGCGAGCAGTCGTTGGAGACCAGCGCTGTGCATTCGGTCGCCGGTGTGCTCCCGGCCGATGCGCCGCTCCTGATCAGGCCGCCGTTCCTGGACCCGCACCACACCGCCAGCGCGGTCTCGATCGTCGGCGGTGGCAGCCGAGGTATCCGGCCCGGTGCGCTGAGCCTCGCCCACCACGGTGTGCTGTTCTTGGACGAAGCTCCGGAGTTCGCCTCCAATGTCATCGAGGCGCTGCGCCAGCCGTTGGAGAGTGGGCGCATCGTGGTGTCGCGGTCGGCCCAGACGGCGGTCTATCCGGCGCGATTCCAGTTGATTCTGGCCGCGAATCCGTGTCCGTGCGGGCTGGACGGCGCGGCGGGCGACGAGTGCCGCTGCTCGCCGCTGATGCGACGCCGTTACGCCGACCGGTTGTCCGGTCCCATTCGCGACCGGATCGACATCCACCGCACCCTGCGGGCACCCAGCCGGCCCGAACTGGCGTCGGCGTTGGCCGGCGCTGTGGGCACGGGCTCCTTGCGCGATCTGGTGACTGAGGCGCGCGAACGGCAGCGCCATAGATTCGCCGACGAGAACTGGGATCTGAACGCGGGAGTACCCGGTTCGGTGCTGCGCAATCGATGGCCCGTCGTGGCGGCGGGTCGTGATCTGGTGGATGCGCAGTTGCGCAATCGGTCGCTGAACCCTCGGTCAGCCGATCGGGTTCTGCGGCTGGCCTGGACACTCGCCGACATCGGCAGGCACGCGGTGCCTGAACTGGAGGACGTCGAGTCGGCGCTGGCGCTGCGACGTGACGAGTCGCTGGGTGGCCCGTTCCGCGGACTGGTGGCCTCATGAAGGCGGCCGAGCGGGCTCGCCTGGAGTTGAGTCTGCTCACCGAGCCAGGCGATGCGAATCTGCAGGTCGAGGTCACGGAGGCCAGCGTCGTTGAGGCAGTAGAGCGACGACGTACACCTCAACTGGCGGCGATGGTCGAGCATGCGCTGACCTTGGCCGACAACGCCGGGATGCGGTGGATATGCCCCGGCATGTCCGAATGGCCCGGTGCGCTGGACGATCTGAACCACGTCGAACCCTTGAACGGCGCCGGGGGAGCGCCGTGGGGACTCTGGGTTCGCGGAACCTCGCGACTCGACGACCTGGCCGGGCGAGGTGTGGCCGTCGTCGGCGCCCGATCGTGCAGTACCTACGGCGCGGACGTCGCCGGCGAGATCGCTGCCGATCTGGCCGACGCCGGATTCATCGCGATCAGCGGGGCCGCGTACGGCATCGACGCCTGCGCCCACCGTGGTGCCTTGGCGATGCGTCGCCCCACGGTCGCGGTGCTGGCCTGCGGAGCTGATCGCGCCTACCCCCTGGCTCACACCCGTCTGCTGGAGCAGATCGTCGACGTGGGAGGTCTGATCGTCAGTGAACAGCCACCGGGTGCCGAACCGCTACGACATCGGTTCTTGTCCCGCAATCGCATCATCGCGGGGCTGGCGCACGGCACGGTCGTGGTCGAGGCGGCGCGACAGAGTGGATCGCTGAACACACTCAACTGGGCCGACCGGCTGGGACGCAGCACGATGGCGGTGCCCGGTCCGGTGACATCGCGGCGTTCGGCCGGCTCTCACATCGCGGTCCGTGAGGGTCGGGCGGTGCTCGTGACCTCGGCCGAGGACGTGCTGAACGAGTTGGAAACAGTGGGCGTCGTAACGCGCTGAACTCATCCGACGGCAGTACCGTGAAGGGGTGGCACGTATGTCGGACCTCGAGTCGGTGTTCTGCCGGACACCGCTGTGGCGCTGGTTCGCGCGCCGTCGCATCGTGCCACGGGTCGTACGCGGTGCGTTGGGACCTCGTGTCCTGGAGATCGGGTGCGGCAGCGGGGCCATGGCGGCCGAGGTCGTGCGCCGTCATCCGGAGATCACCCGCTATGTCGCCACGGATGTCGATCCGGCCATGGTCAAGGTCGCCGAACGGCAGCTGGCCGAGTTCGGGGACCGGGCCGAAGCCCGGTTGGTCGATGCGTCCGGACTGCCGTTCGACGACGCGACCTTCGACACCGTCTGCAGTTGGCTGATGCTGCACCACACGATCGAGTGGGAACAGGTGCTGACCGAGGCGGCCCGGGTCATCAAGCCTGGTGGCACGCTGGTCGGCTACGACCTGCCGGACTCGCGCATCGGGCGTGGCGTGCACAAGCTCACCCGGTCGAAGGTGCGGATGATCGACCCCAAGGACCTGGCCCAGCAGTTGCATGCGATCGGCATGTCCGATGTGCGGGTCGAGCCGATCCCGGGCGCGAACGCCTTCGGCTTCTCGGCGGTGCGCTGATGGGCGACATCGGCGAGTTGTGGTCCGCCGCGCTCGCCGACTACGAACAGCACCTGACGGCAGAGCGTGATCTGAGCCCGAACTCGGTCCGCGCCTATCTGGTCGACCTGCAGAGCCTGGCCGAACACGCTGAGCTGCTGGGAGTGAGCGATCCAGGGCACTTGACCATCCGGTCCCTGCGCAGTTGGCTGGCCAACCAGCAGACGCGTGGCCGCGCCCGTACGACGTTGGCACGTCGCGCCACCGCGGTGCGGGTCTTCACCGCATGGCTGGCGCGCACGGGTCGCGCGGACGGCGATGCCGGCGCGCTGCTGGCCAGCCCCAAAGCACATCGCGAACTCCCCGACGCGCTGACACAGACCGAGGTGCGCGCACTGCTGGACGCGACGGCGCAGGCTGCGGTCGAGGACGGCCCCGCCGGGTGGCGCGATCTGGCCCTGCTGGAGTTGCTGTACGCCACAGGGATCCGGGTGGCTGAGCTCGTGGGTCTGGACATCGACGACCTGGACCGGGGACGACGCGTCGTGCGCGTGTTCGGCAAGGGGCGCAAGGAGCGCTCCGTGCCGTACGGGACGCCCGCCGCCGACGCGCTCGAGGCGTGGCTGGATCGCGGCCGTCCGGCACTGCTGACCGAACATAGTGGTGCGGCCCTGTTCCTGGGGGTGCGAGGCGGCCGGCTGGATCAGCGCACGGCCCGCAAGGTGGTCCACGACCGTCTCGCGGCCGTGGACGGTGCGCCGGACCTCGGCCCGCACGGACTGCGCCACACCGCCGCGACCCATCTGCTGGAGGGCGGTGCCGATCTGCGCTCGGTGCAGGAGATCTTGGGCCACGCTTCCCTCGGTACGACCCAGATCTACACCCACGTCAGCACCGACCGCCTCCGTCAGGCCTACAAGCTGGCCCACCCGCGCGCCTAGAGAAGCGACATCGGGTTGGTGATCCTCCCGTCGCGCCAGACCATGAAGTGCAGGTGGCAGCCGGTGGACAGGCCGGTGCTGCCGACCCGACCGATGACGGTGCCGGTGCGCACCTGCTGGCCTCGGCGGACCTTGCGCGACGACAGATGGGCGTAACCGGTGACCAGGCCTCCGGCATGGGTGATCAGGACGCGGTTGCCGTAAGCACGGTCGGTCGGAGTCCCGGTGACACGTCCGGGCGCTGCGGCGCGGACCGGCGTGCCGCACGACGCGCCGAAGTCGGTGCCGTCGTGCAGCTTGCGAACGCCCGTAATGGGGTGCACGCGCATGCCGAACGGCGACGTGATCGCGCCCTTGACCGGGCGCTGCAGCGATCCTGATCCGGTCGGCGGCTCAGGAGGTGGGCCGTTCGGGGTGATCAATCTGAAGCGCCCGCCGCCGAGCAGGTCGAGCGGGTCCAGATACGTGTCGTCAGGAGCGACGCGTCCCAAGTGCAGGCATGCGGTGGGGCAGTGGCTGGGACCGGACTGCAGGATGCCGATCACCTCACCTCGTTCGACCGCGTCGCCGGCTGTGAGCGAGGAGGTGACTGGCTGATAGGTCGATCGGCTCGTGCCATGGTCAATCGTCACGACGTCGACATGACCGACCCGCCCGACGAAGGTGACCTGTCCGGGCGCCACGGCACGCACGGCCGCCCCGGCTGGGGCCACGATGTCCAGCCCACGATGTCCTGCCCCGTACTCGTTCTCGGGCGGATCGAACGTCTCGCCCAGACCCGTGCGTTCGACCGGCCACGACCACGGCTCATCAGCCGCGTCGGCGGCGCCGGGGCGTACCAGGACGACCGACGCGATGATCAACAGGGACACCAGGACTCGGATACGCATGTGACCAGCCCACCGGTCCGGCCCAGGCGGCACCAGACCGATCCGGCGATCTGTGGAAATCGCTGAGACGGCACCGGACCTGTGGACAAGTCGCGGATTTCGCTCCGGGCACGGCTCTGCCGTAGACTGACGACATCACTCCCGTGGGAGTGAAATTCGCACGCCCGGCCTTCGTATGACGCGAGAGCCGAATGCGGACGTGATCCTCTGGTCCCACCAGCGATGGTGGGTGGGGAGCGCGTAGTCCGGGCGTCAGGCTGCCACCGAACCCGATGGCGGAACAACCAGGAACCGGCACACGCGTGCCACAAGGAGGAACGGCCATGGCCGTCGTCACCATGCGTCAGCTGCTCGAGAGCGGCGTGCACTTCGGACACCAGACTCGTCGGTGGAACCCGAAGATGAAGCGCTTCATCCTGACCGAGCGCAACAGCATCTACATCATCGACCTGCAGCAGTCGCTGGCCTACATCGACTCCGGCTACGAGTTCGTCAAGAACACCGTCGCCCGCGGCGGCACGATCCTGTTCGTCGGCACCAAGCGCCAGGCACAGGAGTCCATCGAGGAGCAGGCCAAGCGCGTCGGCATGCCGTACGTCAACCAGCGTTGGCTCGGCGGCATGCTCACCAACTTCTCGACCATGGCCCAGCGCCTCAATCGTCTGAAGGAGCTCGACGAGGTCGACTTCGATGACGTCGCCGGCTCCAACCGGACCAAGAAGGAACTGCTCGGCATGAAGCGCGAGCACGACAAGCTCGAGCGCACCCTCGGCGGCATCCGCGACATGGGTCGCGTGCCGTCGGCGGTCTGGATCGTCGACACCAAGAAGGAGCACCTGGCGGTCGACGAGGCCAAGAAGCTGGGCATCCCGGTCGTCGCGATCCTCGACACCAACTGCGACCCCGACGACGTCGACTACCCGATCCCGGGCAATGACGATGCCATCCGCTCGGTCGGCCTGCTGACCCGCGTCATCGCCGACGCCGTCGCCGAGGGTCTCATCGCCCGTGGTGGCAGCAAGACCGGTGAGGAGGAGGCCGGCGCCGAGCTCGGTGCCGACGAGCCGATGGCCGACTGGGAGCGCGAGCTGCTGGAGAAGAAGGAAGAGGGCTCGACCGAGGCGCCTGCCGCCGAGGCTGCTCCGGCCGCTGTTGTCGACGCTCCGGCTGCCGAAGAAGCCCCGAAGACCGAGGCCACGGGCGTGCAGCCTCCGGCCGACGCCACCGCGACGGCTCCGTTCGGCAAGGGCTCCAAGGCTCCGCTGAAAAGCGGCAACGCCCCCAAGGGCTTCCCGATCAAGGGCAATGCCGACTCCGGCCTGTACCACACCGAGGACAGCCAGTGGTACGAGCAGACGGTCGCCGAGGTCTGGTTCGACACCGCCGAGTCCGCCGAGGCCGCCGGGTTCAAGAAGCCCGGCGCCTGATCCACCATCCACCTTCGTCACAGGAAAGAGACACACGATTCATGGCGATCACTGCCGCTGACGTGAAGAAGCTCCGCGACGCCACCGGCGCCGGAATGATGGAGTGCAAGAAGGCCCTGACCGAGGCCGACGGGGACTTCGACAAGGCTGTCGAGGTGCTGCGCATCTCAGGTGCCGCCAAGGCCGCCAAGCGTGGCGCCGAGCGCGAGGCCTCGTCCGGGCTGGTCGCCAGTTCGGGCTCGGCCATCGTCGAGCTCAACTCCGAGACCGATTTCGTGGCCAAGAACAATCAGTTCATCGCCCTGGCCGACGAGCTGGCCGCTGCTGCCGATACCGCCAAGCCGGCTTCGGCTGAGGAGTTCGGCAACGTGACGCTGGCCAGCGGCAAGACGGTCACCGAGTCGATCAGCGACCTGGCTGCCGTCATCGGCGAGAAGCTGGAGCTCGGCCGTGTGGCCGCGTTCGACGGCAACGTCACCACCTACCTGCACCGTCGCGCCAGCGATCTGCCGGCCGCCGTCGGCGTGCTCGTCGAGTACGAGGGTGACGAGTCGGTGGCGCGTGGTGTCGCGATGCAGATCGCGGCCATGCGTCCGCGCTTCCTGACCCGCGAGGACGTTCCCGCCGACGTCGTCGAGAAGGAGCGCGAGATCGCCGAGGCCACGGCCCGCGAGGAGGGCAAGCCCGAGCAGGCCATCGCCAAGATCACCGAAGGTCGTCTCAACGGCTTCTTCAAGGACGTCGTGCTGCTCGACCAGCCGTCGGTCACCGATGACAAGAAGTCGGTCAAGGCGGTCCTCGACGAAGCCGGCGTGACACTCAAGCGCTTCGCCCACATCGAGGTTGGCGCCTGACATCCTGAGGCCCTGAGATATTGAGGCTGCCTCACGAACCACAGCGACAGGAGCATCCGATGACAGCGGACGAGCAGGTGCTGGACCCCCAAGCCACCCATCGTCCTCTGCGCCGGGTGCTCCTGAAGCTTTCCGGCGAGGTGTTCGGCGGCGGCAAGTTGGGCATCGACCCCGACGTCGTCAACGGCATCGCCAAACAGGTCGCACAGGCCAGCCAGGAAGGTGTCGAGGTCGCCATCGTGGTCGGCGGCGGCAACTTCTTCCGCGGCGCCGAGCTGAGCCAGCGCGGCATGGAACGCTCGCGCGCCGACTACATCGGCATGCTGGGCACCGTCATGAACAGCCTGGCATTGCAGGACTTCTGCGAGAAGCAGGGCATCGAGACGCGCGTCCAGTCGGCCATCACGATGGGCCAGGTCGCCGAGCCCTACATCCCGCGCCGAGCGATCCGCCACCTGGAGAAGGGGCGGGTCGTGATCTTCGGTGCCGGCGCCGGTATGCCGTACTTCTCCACCGACACGGTGTCGGCCCAGCGTGCGCTGGAGATCAAGGCCGATGCGGTCCTGATGTCCAAGAGCGGGGTGGACGGCGTCTACGACTCGGATCCTCGCACCAACCCCGATGC
>Ga0164243_10002058_pt1 | contig 33630 bp, 26 predicted proteins | sample OricompcompostOP_FD_108781 | JGI IMG/M metagenome (GOLD analysis project Ga0164243, IMG submission 108781) | Organic Plus compost microbial communities from Emeryville, California, USA - Original compost - Organic plus compost (OP) | ecosystem: Engineered > Solid waste > Mixed feedstock >... | reverse complement strand
CGGGCTCCTCGAGCATCCGCAGTACACCAGGCCGCGGACGTTCGAAGGGCTGGAGATCCCCGAGGTGCTGACGTCGGGCCACCACGCCGAGGTGGCCAAGTGGCGCAAGGCGCAGCGGGAGCTGACGACGCGGGAGCGGAGGCCCGACCTATGGGCCGCCTACCTCACCAATCAACAGGTAAAGGGCGGCTGAAGCCCAGTCACAACAGCCAGACAGAAGGATTTCAGACGATGAACATCATCCAGACGCTCGAGGCCGAAGAGGCCGCCCGCCTGAAGGCGATCCGCCCCACCCCCAGCTTCCAGCCCGGCGACACCGTGCGCGTGAACGTGCGCATCAAGGAAGGCGACCGCGAGCGGGTGCAGGCGTTCGAGGGCGTGTGCATCGCCCGCGCCGGCGAGGGCGTGCAGGAGAACTTCACCGTCCGCAAGATCAGCTTCGGCGAAGGCGTGGAGCGGGTGTTCCCGGTCCTGTCGCCGAACATCGAATCCATCGAGGTCAAGCGCCGCGGCGTCGTCCGCCGCGCCAAGCTCTATTACCTGCGCGAGCGCCGCGGCAAGTCGGCCCGGATCGCCGAACGCCAGATGACCGCCGCCAACCGCGACGAGCCGAGCGAGACCCCGGAAGCCTGATCGGCTTCCGAGCGAGAGACGCGAAAGGCCCGGGGGCGACCCCGGGCCTTTTTTGTTTGGCCCCTCAGAGCACGCGGGCGAACCAGAGCATCGAAAGGCCCGCGGCCGCCAGCGCGAGGGCGGCGCCGACGGCGGCGAACCAGGCGGTGACCTCGACTTCCCGGCGCTCGCTGATCAGCTGGCGGTTGAGGCCTCGATAGATCGCCTTCAGCTCGTCGGAGGTCGTGGCGCGGAAATACTGGCCCTTGGTCATGTCCGCGACCGCTTTCAGGGATTCCTCGTCGAGCTGGGCCCGGGCGCGCCAGCCGCCGAAGCCGATCACCTCGCCTTCGGGCGAGCCGAAGCCGACCGTGAACACCCGCACCCCGTGGTCGGCGGCGAGGCGGGCGACTTCGATCGGATCCGGCCCCGTGGTGGTCGCGCCGTCGGTCATCACCGCGATCAGGCCCGACCGGTAGGAGCCCGGCGGCACGGGCGCAGGCTTGGGCTTGGGCGCGGCGGGCGCCTCGCCCAGCGCCGCGCCTCCGCCGGCAAGCGGATCTTCCCGCATCCACGGCGGAGTGGCGACGTCGAACTCCTCCTCCGGGAACAGGGTCTGCAAGGCCACCAGGATGCCGCTGCCCGTGGCGGTGCCGCGCTGCAGCTCCAGCCGGTCGATGGCCTCCGTAAGCTGGTCGCGGTTGGTGGTCGGCGCCTGCACCAGGAAGGCGGAGCCGGCGAAGGCGACGAGGCCGAGGCGCACGTCCCTCGGCTGCTCCTCGATGAAGCCCTTGGCCGCCGCCTTGGCCGCCTCGATCCGGCTGGGCTCGACGTCCCGGGCGCGCATGCTGCCCGAGACGTCCATGGCCAGCAGCACCGTGGCCCGCTGGGAGGCCAGGGTGATCACGGCCGCCGGACGCGCGACCGCCAGCAGCATCACGGTCAGGGCCGCCAGGAACAGGAGCGGGGGAATGTGGCGCCGCAGCCCCGGGCCGCCGCCCACGGCCTCGCGCACGATCGACAGGCTGGCGTAGCGGAGCGCGTGCCGCTTGCGGCGCTTCAGGAGGTGCAGGTAGGCCGCGACGACGAGGGGCAGGATCAGCAGAGCCCACAGCATGTGCATCCAGAGGAAGGTCATCGGCCGCTCCTCTAAGGCAAAGGTTCGGTACCGCCGCCGGATCGCATGGACGCGCGGCCGCGACGCAGATTGGCGAAGGCGAGGATGGCGTCGCCGACATCGTCGTCCGTGGACAGCTCCAGCGCATCCACGCCCGCGCGCTGGAACGCGTCGCGCAACCCGGTCTCCCGCTGCGCCGTGGCCGCGGCGAAACGGCGGCGGAAGGCGCGGTCCTGGGTGTCGACGAAGAGCTGTTCGCCGGTCTCGGCGTCCTGCATCACGAGCATGCCGAGGTCGGGCAGGGCGAGCTCAAGCGGGTCCACCAGCCGTATGGCCAACACCTCGTGGCGCCGGGCGAGCAGGCTCAGCGCCCGCTCCCAGCCCGGCGCGCTGATGAAGTCCGAGACCAGGAAGACGAGGGAGCGGCGCTGGATGACGTCCGCCGCCGCGCGCAGCAGGGCGGCGAGGTCCGTCGGCGGCGCCCGCGCCAGGGCCGGGCGGGCCATCAGGGCGTCCAGCATGTGCAGGACATGCCGCCGGCCGCCGCGGGCCGGAATGAAGCCGTCGAGCTCCGCCCCGAAGAACAGCGCGCCGACACGGTTGCCCTTGCGGGTCAGAAGCCGGGCGATCACCCCGGTGAACTCGAGCAGGGCCTGGCGCTTGCTGGCGCCCGTGGAGCCGAAATCGACCGAGGGGCTGAGGTCGAGCAGCAACCATCCCGCGATCTCGCGATCCTCATGATGCACGCGCACGTGCGGCGTCTGCGTCCGGGCGGTGACGTTCCAGTCCATGCGCCGGATGTCGTCGCCCGGCTGGTATTCGCGCAGGTCCGCGAGGTCGAGGCCGTCGCCCCGGAACAGGGTCCGGTAGTCGCCCTGGAGCAGGCCGTCCAGCCGGCGGATCACGGTCCACTCCAACCGCTGGAGCAGCTTTTCGGCGCTAGGCGCCGGCATGGGCGCGCGCCTGCAACGGCCGATCGGGCGCACGGACCCGGCGCATGATCTGGACCAGGATCTGATCGGCCGACACCCCGTCGGAAAGGGCTTCGTAGCTGAGCACCATGCGGTGGCGCAGCACGTCGGGCACGAGTTCCGAGACGTCCTCGGGCAGGACGTAGTCGCGTCCGCGCAGGGTGGCGAGCGCGCGCGCCCCCTCGATCAGCCGGATCGCGCCGCGGGGGCTCGCACCATACTGGATGTGCCGCGCCACCTCCCCCGCCCCCGCCTTCTCGGCGTTGCGCGTGGCGGCGACCAGCTTGACCGCGTAGGTGATCAAGGAGGGATCGACGTAGGTGCTGCGGCACGCCCGCTGCAGTGCGGAGAGCCGGTCCGTGTCGGTGATGGCGGCGACGTCGAGGGGCGCCCCGATCATCCGCTCGACGATGACGAACTCCTCCTCCTCGGTGGGATAGTCGACCAGCACCTTCATCATGAACCGGTCGACCTGGGCCTCGGGCAACGGATAGGTGCCCTCGGTCTCGATCGGGTTCTGGGTGGCGATGACGAGGAACGGCTCCGGAACCCTATGGGTCACGCCGGCGATGGTGACCTGGCGCTCCTGCATCACTTCCAGAAGGGCGCTTTGCACCTTCGCCGGAGCCCGGTTGATCTCGTCGGCGAGCAGGAGGTTGCTGAAGACCGGGCCGAGGGCGGTCGAGAACTCGCCGGTCCGCTGGTTGTAGATGCGCGTCCCGACCAGGTCCGAAGGCACCAGGTCCGGCGTGAACTGAATGCGCTTGAAGCTGCCCTGGATGGTGCGGGCGAGGGTGTTGATCGTGAGGGTCTTGGCCAGTCCCGGCACGCCTTCCACCAGCAGGTGGCCTTGCGCCAGGATCGCGACCAGCACGCGCTCGAGGAAGTGGTCCTGGCCGACCACCACCTTCTTGATCTCGTAGAGCACCGCCTGCATCTCGGCGGCGACGTCGACGTGGCCGGTCCTGGCTTCGGTCATGACCCTGCGTGTCCCTGATCAGAAGGGCGAACGGCCGACCGCCCTGGCCGCGTTCTCGATCGGAACGGCGAAGGCGATGCCGATGAACACGCCCTGCCGATTGGGGTTCAGTATGCCGGTGACGATGCCCAGCACCTCCCCGTCGCGGTTGACCAGCGGCCCGCCGGAGTTGCCGGGGTTCGCCGCCGCGTCGAACTGGATCAGGTTGCGCGCCGGCTCGCCCTCGCCGAGCTGCCAGGAGCGCCCGAGGCCGGAGACCACGCCCGCGGAGACGGATCGGCTGAGGCCGAACGGGAAGCCGACCGCCACCACCTCGTCGCCCGGGGCGAGCCCACGCGTCGAGGCGAGCGCCGCGGGCTTCAGGTCGTCGGGCAGGCGGTGCGGACGGATGACGGCGAGATCGTTCTCGGGCTGGGCGCCGACCAGGTCCGCTTCGGTCTCCAGGCCGTCGGCGAAGGTCACCTTCAGGATCGGGGCCGAGCCGGCGACGTGAAGGTTGGTCAGGATCGTGCCCGCCTCGTCGATGACCACGCCGGAGCCGACCGAGACGGCGTTCTCGTGCGGGCTCTCCGCGGCGGAGGTCTCGGTGCGGCGGGCGCCGGTCGGGTCGTAGCCGGTCACCCGGACTACGGACGGCGCGACGATCGCGGCGGCGACGCTGGCGCGGGAGGGATCGCGCCGGTGCTTCAGCGAATAGGTCACGGCGTTGTCGATGTCGCGCTGGGTGAAGATGCGCGGCTGGGGCTGCAGGACTTGCCAGCCGGCGAACAGCGCCAGCGCAGCGGCGGCGGCGGCGAGCGCCAGCAGCGGCCGTTCATGCCGGGCGTAGAAGCGGCGCCAGCCCTCGCCGATGCGCTGGCGGAGCGGCCTTTCCGGGGGAGGTTCCGGCCCCCGGGGCGGCGTCCACGGATCGGCGGAGGCTCTCGGCCGACGCCTGAGCGAACCGGAACTGCCGTACAACGGAGATCGCTTCATGCCGGATCACCTGACGCGCGCCATATCCTTGCGCGAAGATCGGGGCTTGTCACTCGCGTTGCCGATCCCGCAGCCGCTGCGTCGGCGCTCGCTGGAACCCAAACGGCTCCCGGAGCTTCCATGCGAGTTCCAGTCCTGGAGAGACTGGCTCACCACCGAGGAGACATCGATGCGCTGTTTCATGGTTCCGGCCCTGATCGCCGGCGCGCTCGCCGTGACAGGCTGCGAAAGCAAGACAGAGCAGGCTGCCGACGCGGCCGCCGAGGCAAGCAACGCCGCCGCCGCCGCCACCGAAGCCTCGACAGCCGCGAACCAGGCTGCCGCGGCCAGCGCCACCACCGCCAACACGCTTGGTTCAACCGCGGCTGAAACCGCCGGAGATCTGGCGGAGGCCGCCGGCAAACAGGCGGAACGCGCTGGCGATGCGGCCGCAGAGGCCGGCAAGAAGGCGTCGGACGCGGCGGACTGAACCGGCTTCAGCGAGGCCAGCTCGTTCGCCACCCATCGCCACCGCCCCTCAGCCGATGTAATCGCCCTCAGGCGGTGCGAACCGCCGGAGGATCGCGATGTCGGATGAGGCTCCCAAGCCCCAAGCCAGGCCGCCGGGGCGGCGGTTCTGGCTGACGGTGGGCGAGGTGGTGGCGGTGCTGGGGCTCGGGCTGGCGGGGCTGAACTACTGGGAGAGCCACCGCGACCGGGAGCAGGCGCTGCGCCAGGAAGCGGCGGAGGCGGCGGCCAAGGCGCAGGCGCAGACCCGGTCGGTGTTCCTGATGCGCGGCGTGGCCGACGAGGACGGCGAGCGGGTGATGCTGGAGCCGGCCGACCCGGCCCAGGTGGTGCAGACCCAGCGCTATTTCTTTCCCACCCCCGTGCTCGACCACGGCAAGGAGATCGGCGCCGGGCGGCTGCAGATCGACCGGGTGTGGTTCGACGAGGGACTGAAGACGGCGCTGAAGGCGGCGCGCAAGGCCGGGGCGCCCCTGCCCAAGGGCGAGGCCCGGCTGCCGGTAGGCGTGGTGACCACCTATGTCGAAGACGGCGAGACCCGCACCGACCAGTCGATCTATCGCGTCGGCTATGTGGTGCAGCCGGGGATGCTCGGGGCGCTGAAGCTGAAGCTGGTGGGCGTGAGCCTGGTGCGTCGTGGCGTGACGGGCGATCTGCAGGCGGCGGTTGATGCGGCCTGGCGGGCAGAGACCGGGCCGGAGTGAGGCGGATACGGGGAAACAGGGGTGAGAATCGAGAAGAGCGGACAGCCGCTCGCCCCCTCGCCCTCCCATGGCTGCGCCACGAGCCCCTCCCTCTCCCCGGCGAACGTAGAGTTGAACCGCAGATGAACGGGCGGCTCAGGCCCGTGTAAGTCGGGGGTGGTCAGGGTCGTGACGTCCGCCGTTGGGACGGATGCTGCCGTTGAGTTAAGCCCATGAGCGTCACGATCGACTGGGTTCATTTGGCGAATGACAACGTGAAGGCTGGAGATCTCGTTTCGGCCGAGGCTGGCGGAATGCCGATCTATCGGGTCGTGGCGGTCGAAGGCGAACAGGCCTTGCTGCAGGACGAGCGCGGCGCCGAGCTGCGGACGATGCCCTTGCATCGCTTCCACTGGAAAGCCTCGGGGCGCTGATTGAAGGCGGCCAGCCGGCCGCCCCCCTCACCCTCCCATGGCTGCGCCATGGGCCCCTCCCTCTCCCCCACCGGGGAGAGGCGGCCCGCCCCTCAGCCGTTCGGCGCGGCGCAGGCGGCGCAGGTGGGGGAGGCCGACCATCGAGGCGGCGGGAAAGGCGATCGCCTGGCGCAGGCCCGCGACGGGGGAGAGGTTGACCACCGCGCGGCGGGCCTCGAGCAGCACCTCCTGCACCATCAGCCGGTTCTCGACCGTGCCCTCCTCGCGCACCAGGGTCAGGCGGTGCAGGGCGTAGAGACCGAAGGCGGCGGCGATCAGGAAATAGAAGTCCCAGTTGGTGAACTGCAGCGGCAGCAGGGGGTAGATGCCGCTGGGGTTCTTCCACAGCACCGAGACGGTCAGCTCGCGTGCGGCGAAGAAGTCGGCGAAGAGGCCGCCCAGGAGCGGCGCGGCGCCGGCGGCGGCCGAGGTCACCAGCGAATTGGTGGCGATGTAGACGGTGGCCGCGCCGCGGGGCGCGAGCTTCATGGCGATATTGCCGGAGGCCAGTCCCACGCCCGCGGAGGCCATGCCCATGACGACGTGCAGGCCGACCAGATAGGCGCCGGCAGCCACGCGGCCCTCGATCTGCGAGGCCCCGGCCATGGCGGCGATGCAGGCGATGAAGGCGGGCGCGGCGACCGACAGCACGGACTTGTTGGAGAAGCGGTCCGACAGCCGGCCCCACCCCCTGAGCACCATGAGGTTGGCGATCTGGCTGACCACGCTGAGCGCCAGCACGAAGGTCACGCCGAAGCCGAGCTGCCTCAGGAAATAGACGGTGAAGAAGGGCGTGGCGATGTTCACCGCGAACTGCCAGCTCGACAGGAAGACGATCAGCCGGCGGAAGTTGACGTCCCGCAGCGGCAGCCGCAGCAGCCGCAGGAGGTGCATGGGCTGCTCGCCCTCCATCACCGGCTCCGGCACCCGCGCGAGCTGGGCGGTGGAGACGAGGCTGGCCAGGAAGCCGAGCCCATAGAGGGCGGCGAACACCAGGCCGCTGTGCTCGCCCCCGCGGTCCAGGGCGACGCCGGCCAGCAGGCTGCCAGTCATGCCGATCACCGCGGCGTAGGTCGAGCGGCGGGCGAAGAACCGGCCCAGCCGCTCCTCGGGCACCAGGTCGCGGATCCACGAATTCCAGCTGCAGGCGCCGACGGCGTTGAAGGCGCAGTGCACACCCTCGGCCGCCACCAGGATGACGAGCGCCAGCGGCCGGTTTGGCAGGAAGGCCAGCACGGCCATCACCGGCAGCGCCAGCCGGGCGACGAAGACGCAGACCACCGAGATCAGCCGCCGGGCGCGCAGCCGCTCCACCAGGGCCACGGCGGGCGCCTGCAGGATCTGGGTCCAGAACGGCAGGGCGGCCAGGACGCCGATCACCGCGTTGGAGGCGCCGAGGTGCAGGGCGTAGGCGGCCAGCACCACGCCGCTGTTGAGCGCGCCGACGGCGGTCGCGAAGGCCGCGTCCCACATCAGGGCCTTCAGCCCCCGCCGCAGGTCCGGCTCGGTGACGATCGGCTGGGGCCCCAGGAACATGGGCGGCGAACGCGCCAGTCCCCGGCAAGGTTTCGGCCGAAGTTGTGCGGCGCAGCGAAACAGCGCGGATGCTGGACGACCGCGGCGCCAGCGCCTAAATCCCGGCCATGACCGGCCGCACCCTCTACGACAAGATCTGGGACGCTCACGTCGTCGCCGACGGCGGCGGGGGCGAGAGCATCCTCTACATCGACCTGCACCTGATCCACGAGGTGACTTCGCCCCAGGCCTTCGCCGGCCTTCGCGCGACGGGGCGCCACGTGCGCCGGCCGGACCGGACGCTGGCGGTCGCGGACCACAACATCCCGACCGAGGGCCAGTCGCTGGGCGTCGAGAAGATCGCCGACGAGGAGTCGCGTATCCAGCTGCAGACCCTGGGCCGCAACACCGTCGAAGAGAAGATCGAGTTCTTCCCCATGGGCGACGTGCGCAACGGCATCGTCCACGTGGTCGGGCCCGAACAGGGCCGCACCCAGCCGGGGATGACCATCGTCTGCGGCGATAGCCACACCTCGACCCACGGCGCCTTCGGGGCGCTGGCGCACGGCATCGGCACCTCCGAGGTCGAGCACGTGCTGGCCACCCAGACGCTGCGCCAGAAGAAGGCCAAGAACATGCGGGTGACCGTCGACGGCCCGGCGCCGTCGTGGGTCACGGCCAAGGACATCGCGCTCGCCATCATCGGCGAGATCGGCACCGGCGGCGGCACCGGCCACGTGATCGAATTCGCCGGCGACGCCATCCGCGCCCTGTCGATGGAAGGCCGGCTGACGCTGTGCAACCTGACGGTCGAGGCCGGGGCCAAGGCCGGTCTGGTGGCGCCCGACCAGACCACCTTCGACTACCTGATGGGCCGCCCGGCGGCGCCCAAGGGCGCGGCGTGGGAGATGGCGCTCTCCTACTGGAAGACCTTCTACACCGACGAGGACGCCGTCTTCGACCGCGAGGTGCGGATCGACGCGACCAAGCTGGTTCCGCAGGTCACCTGGGGCACCAGCCCCGAGGACGTGATCGACGTGACCGGCGAGGTCCCGGCCCCCGACAGCTTCGCGAGCCCCGACAAGCGCGCGGCGGCGGAGCGGGCGCTGGCCTACATGGGGCTGGATCCGGGGCAGAAGATCCAGGAGGCGATCGTGAACCGGGTCTTCATCGGCTCGTGCACCAACAGCCGCATTGAGGACCTGCGCGCCGCCGCCGAGGTCGCGCGCGGCCGCAAGGTCTCGGCCCACGTCAAGGCGATGGTGGTGCCGGGCTCGGGCCTGGTGAAGGAGCAGGCCGAGGCCGAGGGACTGGACAAGGTGTTCGTCGAAGCCGGCTTCGACTGGCGCGAGCCGGGCTGCTCGATGTGCCTGGCGATGAATCCGGACAAGCTGCAGCCGGGCGAGCGCTGCGCCTCCACCTCGAACCGCAACTTCGAGGGCCGGCAAGGGCCGGGCGGGCGCACGCACCTTATGAGCCCAGCCATGGCCGCGGCTGCCGCAATTGCAGGCCATATCGCCGACGTCCGGGATTTCCCGCCGCTGGCGTCTTAAAAGCTTGACCGGGCCGGACTAGCGGTGGGTTCAGTCTCCAGCAGCCCGCCGCCCCGACCATGTCCGAACCCACCCGCCGCGCCGTCTTCGCCGCCGCCGGCGCCGTCGCCACCGCAGCCGCCGTCCCCGCACCACGCGCCCGGGCCGCGGCCCCTGCCGCCGATCCGGCGATGCTGGCCCGGGACGAGGCCTATTGGGTGAAGGTCGCCGGCTTCTACCAGCGGCCGGCGGACGTCATCCAACTGGAGGCCGGGCAGTTCGGCTCCATGGCGCGCCCGGTGGTGCTGGCCTACGAGCAGAAGCTGGAGCGGATCAACCGCGAGGGCACGCTCTATACCCGCCGCGCCATGGGCAAGGACCTGAAGGCGACGCGGGAGCGGATCGCCGGCCTCCTCGGCGTGGGGACGGACGAGATCGCCTTCACCCGCGGCGGCACCGAGTCGATGCAGGTGCTGATCGGCGGCTACAACCGGCTGAAGCCCGGGGATGCGGTGCTCTACGCCGACCTCGACTACGACAGCATGCAGACGGCCATGGAGTGGCTGGGCCAGCGCCGGGGGGTGCGGGTGGTGAAGATCGCCCTGCCCGAGCCGGCCAGCCGCCAGAACCTGATCGACGCCTACGACCGGGCGTTCGCGGCCAACCCCGACGTGCGGATGGCGCTGATCACGCACCTGAGCCACCGCACCGGCCTGATCCCGCCGGTGAAGGAGATCGCCGAGGTGGCCAGGAAGCACAACGTCGACCTGCTGCTCGACGGCGGCCATGCGCTGGGCCAGGCCGAGTTCCGGCTGCCCGAGCTGGGCGTCGATTTCGTCGGGCTGAACCTGCACAAGTGGGTCGGCGCGCCGCTGGGCGTGGGCGTCGTCTACATCAAGCGCGAGCGGCTGGCCGAGATCGACCCGTCGATGTTCGAGCCGGACTCCAAGACCATCGACGGGCGCTGCCACACCGGCACGGTGAACTACGCCGCGGTGCTGGCCGTCTCCGACGCCATCGACTTCCACGAGACCATCGGGCTGCCGGCCAAGGCGCACCGCCTGCGCTACCTGCGCGACCTGTGGGCCGAACGGCTGCGCGAGAATCCGGCGGTGGAGGTGCTGACCCCCAACGACGCGCAACTGCACGCGGGGATCACCTCGTTCCGGCTGAAGGGCAAGGGCTCGCCCGAGGAGGCGATGAAGCTGAAGGCGGCCCTGTTCGACCGCTATCGGCTGTTCACGGTCGAGCGGTTCGGCCCGGCCAGGGGCGCCTGCATCCGGGTCTCGCCCTCGTTCATCAACCGGCCGGAGGACCTGGACGTGCTGGTGAAGGCGGCGACGGAGTTGGCGCGAGGGTAGCGATACGCCCTCCTTCTCCCCCTGTGGGAGAAGGAGAGGTGCGCTCAAAGAACAGTCATCGGCCTGCAACGTAGGCGTCGCGGCCATGGTCTAGCTGCTGCCCCCAACCAATCTGGGGGACATTCCAAATGAACAAATGGATGAGCTCGGCCGCCTGGGCGTGCCTGGCGCTGGCGTGCGCGGGCGAGGCCCATGCCGCGACCGCCGCCGCGGAGCCGGCGAACGAGATCGAGAGCGTGGTCGTCACCGGCACCCGCCGGGTCGACCGCACCGCCTTCGAATCCGCCGCCCCGGTGGACGTGGTCTCGAACCTGACCCTGCAGTCGATCGTCTCCGACCAGCTCATGGACAAGCTGACGGCGACCACCCCCTCGTTCAACGTGCAGCGGATGCCGACCGCCGACGGCCAGCAGTTCGTGCGGCCCGCCACCCTGCGCGGCCTGTCGCCCGACCAGACCCTGGTGCTGATCAACGGCAAGCGCCGCCACCGCTCGGCCTTCCTGGGCAACCGGGGCGCCCAGGGCGTCGACCTGGGCTCCATCGGCGTTTCCGGGCTGGAGCGGATCGAGGTGCTGCGCGACGGCGCCTCGGCCCAGTACGGCTCCGACGCCATCGCCGGGGTGATCAACGTCATCCTGAGCGAGCGGCCGGGCTTCACCGGCTATGTCCAGGGCAGCCAGTACTACGCCGGGGACGGGGCCAAGTTCGAGGCCGGCGGCCGCTACGGCTGGTCCTTCGGCCCGAACAGCTTCGTGTCCGCCGCGCTCGACTACACCACCGCCGACGCCACCTCGCGCACGCGCCAGCGGGCCGACGCCATCGCCTTCCAGGCCGCCAACCCGACGCTGAAGGTGCCGAACCCGGTGCAGCGCTGGGGCCAGCCGGACCGGGAGATGCTGCGCGGGACGCTGAACGCCCAGGCGGGCCTCGGCGAGGACGTGCAGGTCTACGGCTTCGCGACCTACGCCACGAGCACGGGCGTGAACGACTTCAACTGGCGCAACCCGGCGACCGACTCCTCGTACAAGACCACCTCGATCTTCCCGGGCTTCCGGCTGAACGGCCTCTACCCCACCGGCTTCTCGCCGCGGTTCGGGCAGGACGAGCTGGACTACCAAGGCAACGGCGGGGTGCGGGGAACGACCGCGGGCGTGGCCTGGGACCTGAGCGCCGGTTTCGGCCGGGACAAGATCTCCTACCGGCTGGAGAACAGCATCAACGCCTCGTTCGGGCCGGCCTCGCCGACGAGCTTCCGCCCCGGCAAGCTGATCCAGTCGGAGAAGACGCTGAACTTCGACGCCTCGACGCCCTTCACCCTCAGCCGCCTGGCCAAGCCGGCGAACCTGGCGGTGGGCGCGGAGCTGCGCCGGGAGACCTATGAGATCCAGGCCGGAGACCGCTTCTCGTGGGACGTGGGCCCGGGCGCCGCGGGCGGCCTGCCCAGCGGCTCCAACGGCTTCCCGGGCTACAGCCCGAGCCAGGCCGGGCGCTGGCGCCAGGACAGCCACGCGCTCTACGCCGACGTCGACATGCCCTTCACCGAGACCTTCTCGGCCGACTTCGCCGTCCGCTACGAGCACTTCTCGGAATTCGGCGCCACCACCAACGGCAAGGTCGCCCTGCGCTGGGAAGCCACGCCCAGCCTCGCCCTGCGCGCCACCGCCTCCACCGGCTTCCGCGCGCCGACGCCGGGCCAGGTGAACAGCACCCGCACCTCGCAGGGGCTCGACACCACCACCCTGCAGCTCTTCACCTCGGGGCGGCTCGCGACCAACAATCCGGTGGCCGAGTTCTTCGGAGCCCAGCCGCTGAAGCCCGAGACCTCGGACAACCTGTCGGCCGGCGCGGTGTGGCGCCGCGGCGGGTTCAGCGCCTCGCTCGATTACTACCGGATCTCGGTGGACGACCGGTTCTCCACCTCGTCGAACTTCACGGTGACGCCGGCGATCAAGACCCAGCTTCAGGCCTTGGGCGTGCCCGGCGCGGATGCGCTGACCAGCATCTCCTACTTCGTCAACGCCTTCGACACCCGCACCGAAGGGGTGGACGTCGTCGCCGCCTGGCGCGGCCGCGCGGGCCCCGGCGCGCTCGGCGTCACCGCCGCCTTCAACTGGAACGACACCAAGGTGGTCCGCTATTCGACGGCCACCGTGTCCGTACTGGCGCGGATCAACCTGGAGGACAGCCTGCCGCAGACCGCCGGCAACGTGACGGTGGACTACGCCTGGGGCCGGTTCAGCGCCATGGCCCGGGTCCGCTATTTCGGCAAATGGACCGACGCCCAGTTCCAGGATTCCAAGAACCTGATCGAGGAATTCGGCGCGCGGGCGTTCGTCGACGTCAGCGTCTCGGCCGATATCACCCGCAACCTGAAGCTGACCGTGGGTGCGGAGAACCTGTTCGACACCTACCCGGACGAGGCGACGTTCCAAGCGTCCCGGGGGCTGATCTATTCGCGGAACGCCGTCTACGACACCGACGGCGGGCTGTACTACGCGCGGCTGGGGGTGAGCTTCTGAGCGACTCCCCTCGCCCGGCTCGACCGGGCGATCCAAGCGACGGCGGCGCATGCGGATGCTGCGGCTTGGGTCCCCCGGACGGCCCCGGCGGACCTCAGGGGTCACTCCGCCGGAACGGTGTTCTCGGTGCGCTTGGCCATCAGCTTGTCGAACTCGGACCAGACCCCTTCCTGCCCGTGCCAGGCGCCGCGGGTGGCGGCCTTGGAGTATTCGGTGGCGCGGGCTTCGAAGAAGTTGGCGTGCTCCACACCCGACAAAAGCTGCTGCAGCCAGGGCAGCGGGTTTTCCTTCACGCCGTAGAGCTCGGGCAGTTCGAGCTGGCGCAGGCGCCAGTCGGCGATGAAGCGGATGTATTGCTTGATGTCGTCCGGGGTCATGCCCTGGACCTCGCCGGCCTCGAAGGCGAGGTCGATGAACTTGTCCTCCAGCCCCACCACGGTGCGGCAGTTCTCGACGATGTCGTCCGCCACGCTCTTGGTGACGCAGCCCGTCTCCTTGGCGAAGGCATGGTAGAGCTTGATCATCCCCTCGCAGTGCAGGCTCTCGTCCCGCACCGACCAGGACACGATCTGGCCCATCCCCTTCATCTTGTTGAAGCGGGGGAAGTTCATCAGCATCGCGAAACTGGCGAAAAGCTGCAGCCCTTCGGTGAAGGCGCCGAACATGGCGAGCGTCCGGGCGATGTCGGGATAGGTGTCCACCCCGAAGGTCTGCATGTAATCGTGCTTGGCCCTCATGGCGTCGTATTCGAGGAAGGCCGAGAACTCCGTCTCCGGCATGCCGATCGTCTCGAGCAGCAGGGCGTAGGCGGCGATGTGGACGGTCTCCATGTTCGAGAACGCGGAGAGCATCATCTTCACTTCCGTGGGGCGGAACACGCGCGCGTACCGCTCCATGTAGTTGTCGTTCACCTCGACGTCGGATTGGGTGAAGAAGCGGAAGATCTGGGTGAGCAGGTTGCGCTCGCGGTCGTTCAGCTTCGCCGCCCAGTCCTTGCAGTCCTCGCCGAGGGGGACCTCTTCGGGCAGCCAGTGGACCTGCTGCTGGCGTTTCCAGAAATCGTGCGCCCACGGGTACCGGAACGGCTTGTAGGCGTAGGACGGGGTTAGGAGGCCGGGAAGCTGGGTCTTGCTGGTCATGCGCGCGCCTCGCCCCGTTCGAATCGATCTCTGCAACCGTGACTGGCCCCAGGTTAACAGCACCTTCACCATATGCGAGGGGTCAGGCGCCTCCGGCCCACAAGATATAGTGTGGCTGTGGACGAATTGCGCCCCTCATCTCACCGCGGGCTGGGATGCAGATTGATCTGGATGAAGGCGCGAAGGTGCTGCGAAGCGGCGGGCGGGCGCTCCAGCGCCTCCAGTTCCCGCTTCGCCCGGCTACGGGTCAGGACGCCCGCCGCGCGGGCGGCGAGGCCAGCGGCCCACCGTTGCAGGCCGGAGCTGCGCCGGAGCTTCAGAGGCCCGGCCTCCAACGCGCGGGGCGGCGAAAGCAGGTCTAGTGGGCCGGCCTGGTCGAGGAGCGGGCTGGCTTTTTTTTTGCGCGGCCCGCCGGCGGCGGCCTGGAGGGCTTCCGGGTCTCGGGCTCGGGCGTGTCCGAAACGGTCCAGGCCGTCTCGTAGTGCGGCTCGGCCTGCTGCGGCGGTCCGCGGTGGAGCGCCTCCATGAACGACCGCGCCGCCTCGCCGATGGCGAAGGCGAGGGTGGCGCTGGCGTCGGCAGCCTGCCCTGCGCCGTTCTCGGCCATGCGCTTGGCGCGCTTGCCCGCGGCCTTCAGCTTCGTCCCCGAAAGATCCGTGAAACGACGCGCGTCCGCGCCGCGCCACCCGTCGTGCTCGATCAGCTCCCGGCCTGCCTGGACCAGCGAATCGACGACGATCGCCTGGCCCATGGGCGACGACAGCAGCCGCCCGACCGAACTCTTGCGCACGCGTTTCGGGATCTTCACGCCCGCGACCCGTTTGGGCAGCGCCGACTTGCCCGCCTTCTTGGCCATCAGGGGCCCTCCGTCTCGTCAGCACACGTCGTGTCGACGGTTGAACGCCAGCCTTGGCCGCCACGTTCCCGATGCGCCGCCTCGCTTAGGCCCCGGCAAGGCATCTGGGCTATAAGGCGTCGCCAGCGATGGCGCGCAGCTTGAGAAACGCAGGATCGATGGACTTCTTCTCCCCCTATCGACACGAGTTCGCCCGCATCGCCGCCTGCGTGCCGCGGCTGGCGGTGGCGGACCCGGCCTTCAACGGGGAGGAGACGCTGGCCCTGCTGCGGCGGGGGCACGAGGCCGGCGCGGCGCTGATGGTGTTCCCGGAACTGGGGCTGTCGGCGTACGCCATCGACGACCTTCTGCTGCAGGACGCCCTGCTGGACGCTGTCCAGGCCCAGATCGCCCGGCTGGTCGAGGCGAGCCGGAGCCTGCGTCCCGTGTTCTGCGTGGGCGCGCCGCTGGCCTCGGACGGGCGGCTCTACAACTGCGCCGTGGCGATCCACGACGGCCGCATCCTGGGCGTCGTGCCGAAGACCTACCTGCCCAACTACCGCGAGTTCTACGAGCGGCGCTGGTTCGCCTCGGGCGCCTCGACCTCCAGCCGGACCATCGAGATCGCGGGCGCCTCGGCGCCCTTCGGTACGGGGCTGCTGTTCGAAGTGAAGGGTCCTTGCGCCTTCACCTTCCACGTCGAGATCTGCGAGGACGTCTGGGTCCCCGACCCGCCCTCGACCGCGGCGGCGCTGGCCGGGGCCGAGGTGCTGGTCAATCTGTCGGCCTCGAACATCGTGATCGGCAAGGCCGAGCAACGGCGGCTGCTGTGCGGTTCGCAGTCGGCGAGGTGCCTGGCCGCCTACGCCTATTCGGCCGCGGGCCCGGGCGAGAGCACCACGGACCTCGCCTGGGACGGGCACGCCTCGATCTTCGAACTGGGCGCGCTGCTGGCCGAGACGGAGCGCTTCCCCAAGGACGCGACCATGACGATGGCGGACGTGGACCTCGGCCGCATCCGGCAGGAGCGGATGCGCACGGGCACCATGTGGGAATCGGCCGAGGCCGGCCGCTTCGACGCCTCCCGCTGGACCCGCGTCCCGCTGGAGTTCACGCCGCCGGAGGGGCCGCTGGAGCTGGCGCGGACGGTGGAGCGGTTCCCCTACACCCCGGCCGACCCGGCGGCGCTGCGCGAGAACTGCTACGAGGCCTACAACATCCAGGTCCAGGGCCTGGCTCAGCGGCTGCAGGCTGTCCGCGGCAGGAAGCTGGTGATCGGGGTCTCCGGCGGGCTCGATTCCACCCAGGCGCTGATCGTGGCCACCAAGGCGATGGACGCGCTGGGCCTGCCGCGCTCGGACATCCACGCCTACACCCTGCCCGGCTTCGCCACCTCGGACACCACCAAGTCCAACGCATGGGCGCTGATGCGGGGACTGGGCGTCACGGCGGCCGAGATCGACATCCGGCCGGCCGCCGAGCAGATGCTGAAGGACCTCGACCATCCCTATTCGAAGGGGCAGCCGGTCTACGACGTGACCTTCGAGAACGTGCAGGCAGGGCTGCGCACCGACTACCTGTTCCGGCTGGCCAACAAGGTGGGCGGCTTCGTGGTCGGCACCGGCGACCTGTCGGAACTGGGCCTCGGCTGGTGCACCTATGGGGTCGGGGACCAGATGTCCCACTACAACCCCAACGCCTCGGTGCCGAAGACCCTGATCCAGCACCTGATCCGCTTCGTGGCCGAGTCCGGCGACGTCGGCGCCGAGACGGCGGCGCTGCTGCACGCGATCCTGGCGACGGAGATCTCCCCGGAACTGGTGCCGGGCGAGGAGATCCAGGCGACCGAGCGGTTCGTCGGTCCCTATCCGCTGCAGGACTTCAACCTCTACTACCTGACCCGCTACGGCTTCCGCCCGTCCAAGATCGCCTACCTGTCCTGGAACGCCTGGCGCGACGCCGCGCGGGGACCGTGGCCGGTCAACACCCCCGAGAGCGCCCGGCGCGCCTACGACATGGCCGAGATCAAGCGGTGGCTGAAGCTGTTCCTGAACCGCTTCTTCGCCAACCAGTTCAAGCGCTCGGCCCTGCCGAACGGGCCGAAGATCTCCTCCGGCGGCTCGCTCTCGCCGCGGGGCGACTGGCGCATGCCCTCCGACGCGCGGGCGACCGCGTGGCTGGAGGAGCTGGAGACCGTGCCGGAGGGCGCGTCCGCCGGCTCGGCATCCGGCTAAAGTCTGAGTTCGGCCCGCCCCGACCCGATCTATTATCTTTTAGAAGAATAGAGGAGCGCGGGGCATGAATCTCAGGATCGTCTGCTTGGCCGCGTGCGCTCTTGCGCCGGCCGTGCTCGCGTCGGTTCCCGCCCAGGCGGCCGGGCAGGTCTACAAGGCGCCCAGGAACGGGTTCAACCAGCCGGACCTCGGCGGGACCTGGAGCAACACCAGCATCACGCCGCTGGAGCGGCCGGCGGCGTTCGGGACTCGCAAGACGCTCACGCCCGAGGAAGTCGCGACGGCGGAAGGAACCCGCGCGAAGCTGCTCGCCGACGGGGCCAAGCCGACAGACCCCAACGCGACCACGGAAGAGGTCAACCAGAAGTGCGACCTGCCGGGTTTCCCCGCCACGGCCGACTGCGCCTACAACGTCGGCTGGACAGACGCCGGCGAGCACGTCATGCGCGTCCACGGCGAACCCCGCACCTCGCTCGTCACCTTCCCGGACAACGGCCGGATCCCCTATCTGCCCGGCAAGGCGCCGAGGTTCGCCTTTGGAGAAGGCAAGGCCGACAACCCCGAGGACCGGATCCTGCCCGAGCGCTGCCTGGTCAGCCAGAATGTCTGGGTCGGCGCCTTGATGGCTCCTACGCTCTACAACAACACCTACGTGCTGCAGCAGAGCAGGGACACGGTCGCCATCATCATCGAAATGGCCCATGACGCGCGCATCATCCGGCTGAACGCCCAGCACGGGCCGACCCCGCGCTGGTTCGGCGACTCCGTCGGTCACTGGGAAGGCGACACCCTGGTGGTGGATACGATCAACTTCCACCCCGAGCAGTTGAGCAACAATTCCGACAAGCTGCACATGGTCGAGCGCTTCACTCGCGTCGGCCCGGACCGGTTGCTGTACCAGTTCAGGGTCGAGGACCCGGGCGCGTACAAGGAGCCCTGGGGCGGCGAGTACGAATTCCGCGCCTCGGCCCAACCGCAATACGAATACGCCTGCCACGAGGGCAATCACGGGCTGCAGGGCATCCTCGCCGGCGCGCGGGCGGACGAGAAGGCCGGCAAGGTGCGCGGGAACTCCGCGAGCGCTCAGTAGCCCGGCAGGCGATCAGCCGCCGGTGAACGGGGACCGCAGGTCGGCGAGGATCGGCCAGGCGGCGTCGCGGGCGTTGATGAACGCGTCCGCAGTCCCGAGCGGCCAGTCGACGCCGAGCGCAGGGTCTGACCACAGGAGCCCCGCTTCCGAGGCCGGGGCGTAGTAGTCGGTGACCTTGTAGAGGACCTCGCAATCCTCGGTCAGGGTCTGGAAGCCGTGGGCGAAGCCCTTGGGCACCAGGAGCTGGCGCCAGTTCTCGGCCGAGAGCTCCACCGCCACCGCCTGGCCGTAGGTGGGCGAACCGACACGGATGTCCACGGCCACGTCGAGGATCGCGCCGCGGGTGACGCGCAGGAGCTTGTCCTGGGCGAAGGGCGGGGCCTGGAAGTGCAGCCCCCGCACCGTGCCCTTCTTCGGCGAGCGCGAGTGGTTGTCCTGCACGAACTCGGCGTCGAAGCCGGCCTCGGCCAACGCCCGCTTGGAATAGGTCTCGGAGAAGAAGCCCCGCTCGTCGCCGTGCCGGACCGGCTCGACCAGCAGCACGTCGGGGATGGCGAGCGGCGTGACCTTGGTCATCAGACGGCCTCGGCGGCCGTGCGGGCGGCGTCGCGGGCGATCTCGATCAGGTACTGGCCGTATTCGGTCTTGGCCATGGCCCGGCCGAGCGCCTCGGCCTGGGCTGGGCTGATCCACCCCTGCAGCATGGCGATCTCCTCGGGACAGGCGATCTTCACACCCTGGCGGTGCTCGATGGTGCGGATGAATTCCGAAGCCTCGAGCAGGCTTTCGTGCGTGCCGGTGTCGAGCCAGGCGTAGCCGCGGCCCATGCGGGCCACCTGCAGCTTCCCCTCTTCGAGGTAGCGGCGGTTGACGTCGGTGATCTCCAGCTCGCCGCGGGGCGAGGGCTGGATCGACTTGGCGATCTCCACCACGCGGGAGTCGTAGAAGTAGAGGCCGGTCACCGCGTAGTCGGACCTGGGCTGCTGCGGCTTCTCCTCCAGGCTGATCGCCCGGCCGGCGGCGTCGAACTCCACCACCCCGTACCGTTCCGGGTCGGACACCCGGTAGGCGAAGACCTTGGCCCCGTCGTCCAGGGCGGCGGCCTCTTCCAGCATGTGGCCGAGGCCCACGCCGAAGAAGATGTTGTCGCCCAGGATCAGGACGCACGGCTCGCCGCCGATGAAGTCCTCGCCGATCAGGAAGGCGTCGGCCAGGCCCCGCGGATGGTCCTGCACCGCATAGGAGAAGCTGACGCCCCAGTCCGACCCGTCGCCCAGCATGTCCCGGATCAGCGGGGTGTCCTTGGGCGTCGAGATGATCAGGATCTCCCGGACCCCCGCCAGCATCAGCGTGGAGATCGGGTAGTACAGCATCGGCTTGTCGTAGATCGGCAAGAGCTGCTTACAGACGGCCCGCGTGATCGGATAGAGCCGCGTGCCGGAGCCCCCGGCCAGGATGATGCCCTTCATTTCCCTTTGAACCTCAGCCGGCGGCCCGGGCGGTTTCGGCTTGGAGGCCGAGGCGCTGGCCGTCGTAGCGCGCCTGCAGCGGCCGCCACCAGTCGGGCCGCTCCACATACCATTGCACCGTCTTGGCGAGGCCGGTCTCGAAGGTCTCGGCGGCGCGCCAGCCGAGCTCGTTCTCCAGCTTGGAAGCGTCGATCGCATAGCGGCGGTCGTGGCCGGGACGGTCCGCCACGAAGGTGATCAGGTTGCGGCGCGAGCCGATCTTCGCATCGGGCGCGATCTGGTCCAGGAGGTCGCAGACCCGCTCGACCACCTGAAGGTTGGAGCGCTCGTTGCGGCCGCCGACGTTGTAGGTCTCGCCTACCCGGCCCTTCTCCAGCACCAGCAGCAGGGCCGCGGCGTGGTCCTCGACATAGAGCCAGTCGCGCACGTTGGCCCCGTCGCCGTAGACCGGCAGCGGCTTGCCCGCGAGGCCGTTGAGGATCATCAGCGGGATAAGCTTTTCGGGGAAATGGTACGGGCCGTAGTTGTTCGAGCAGTTGGTGATCAGCACCGGCAGGCCGTGGGTGTGGCCCCAGGCCGAGACCAGGTGGTCGGACGCCGCCTTGGACGCGGAATAGGGCGAGCGCGGATCGTAGGCCGTGGTCTCGGTGAAGAGGCCGTCCTCGCCCAGGCTGCCGTACACCTCGTCGGTCGAGATGTGGTGGAAGCGGAAGGCGTCGCGGCGGTCCGACGGCAGCGCCTTCCAGTAGGCGAGCGCCACCTCCAGCAGGGTGAAGGAGCCGAGCACGTTGGTGCGGATGAAGGGCTCGGCCGTGTCGATGGAGCGGTCGACGTGGGATTCGGCCGCCAAGTGCATCACCGCGTCCGGCTGGTGGGCGCGGAAGACGCGCTCCATGGCCGCCCGGTCGGCCACGTCGGCCTGGACGAAGGCGTAACGGTCCGACGAGGCCGCTTCCGCGACCGAGGCGGGCGAGGCGGCGTAGGTCAGGAGGTCGACGTTGACGACGCTGTGGCCGGTCTCACGGATGATCCGGCGGCACACCGCCGACCCGATGAAGCCGCAGCCGCCGGTGACGAGGATCTTCAAGCTGCTCTCCGCTCCCGATCCGGGCTCGCGCGCGAATCTGCTGGCTAGGCGATTAATCTGCGGACCGCGCGACTTCAACTAGCAGATCACCTCTCCCCGGCGGGGAGAGGTGATGGCTAGCGGCCGCCGGCGGTGGGGAGCGGGCTTCCTTCCGTCGCATTCATCAGCTCGGTCAGCGAACGCAGCGGCGGCGCATCCGCGGCGGCCGTGGGCGAGGGCGGCAGGGCCAGGTTGTTGTCCGGGGCGCCGGTCTCCTTGGCCGGCAGCGGCGGACCCAGGGGCGGCGTGGCGACGGAGTCGAGGGTGCGGGCCACCAGATCGGTCGGCAGCGCGCCCTTGTTCTTCACCCGGTCGAAGTCCGCTTCCGCATCGTAGCGCGCCACGTCGGGAGCGATCACGTCGACCGTCAGCCGTCCCATCGAGTGGAGCAGGCCCGCGCGCGAGGTGTATTCGGCATAGCGGTCCCGCAGCAGGCTGGTCTGGGCGGCGGTCAGCTCCTGCTGGGCGTTGAGGAGCTCGATGGTCGAGCGCAGGCCGAACCGCTCCTCCTCGCGCATGCCGAAGAAGGCGGTCTCTGAGGCGGTGACATTGGCCTGATCGGCGTTGAGCGCGTTGCGGGCGGCCGACAGCAGGTTCCACTGTTGGGACACGTTGCGGACCACGTCGCGGCGGGTCGAATCGATCAGCAGGCGGTCGGCGTTGTTGGTCTCCAGCGCCCGGCGGATGCCCGAGCTGATCTGGCCGCCGGTGAACAGCGGCTGGCTGACCGTCGCCTGGGCCATAAGAGTGTTGTAGTACGGATCGGGCAGGTAGAGCGCCTGGGGCGTGCGGGCGGCCTGCAGGCGCAGGTCGACGCTCGGCATCATCTGAGAGCGGGCGACGCTGACCCGGGCGCGGGAGCCCAGCTCGGCGTACTTGGCGGCGAGCAGGGTGTTGTTCCCGGCTTCGGCGGCGGTGAAGGCCCCTTCCACCGTCTCGGGCAGGCCGCCGAGGTCGGGCTCGGGCTCCAGATCCACCGGGTTGCGGCCCACGATGTTGAAATACTGGGCCCGGCTGTTGGCGAGCTGGGCCTGAACGTTGAAGAGCTGCGCCTGGGCGGCGGCCAGGCGCGCCTCGGCCTGAGCGAGGTCGGTGCGGGTGTTCTCGCGCACCTCCACCTTGGCCCGGGTCTCCTCGAGTTGGCGCTGCAGGACCGCCACGCTTTCGCGCGCCACCGTCAATATCTGCTCGTCGCGGCGGACGCCGACGTAGGCCGTGATCACCCGCAGCAACAGGTCGGCCTCGGCCTGGCGCAGGCGCTCGCGGGCGGCGCGGACATCCGATTCGGCGGCCTGCAGCGACGCCCCCGCCCGGCCGCCGGTGAAGATCGGCTGACTGAGCGTCACACTCTGCTGGTCGCTGTTCCCTTTGAAGATTTCGCGGTTGCGATCCAGCCGATCGTAGGTCACGCCCGCCTCGGCGCTGATCCGGGGACCGAAATTCGAGCGCGCCTGGACATAGACCTCGTTGGAGGCGCGCAGCCGAGCCCGCTCGGCCTGGATCGCGGGATTGGACTCGTAAGCCAGGGCGACGGCGTCGCGCAGGGACTCGGCGGCGGCGGGAAGGCTCTGGGCGGCGAACACGCCCGCGATCACGACGGCTGCGGAGCATCTCAGGCTGCGGGAAAGCGACAGGATCATACGGTCAGGTCAGCCAGGATGAGTCGCCCGTCGCGACGCCGATGATCGGCGATGCGCCGGCGCACAGTGAACATAAAGAAGAGCTTAGGTCATCCCCCTTGGCCATCGGACACATCCGGGCGTGGCGACAGAGTCACAAAGCCGTACTTGGCCAGCCACAGCACCGAGCGCTCGGCGACGCCGCGGCGGTGCGGAGCGAAGGCCTGGACGAACTCCGCGACGGTCATCGGCCCGCGCGCCTGCAGCTGGCCCATCCCCAGGGCCACTTCGTCCGCGTTCAGAAGGCACCAGGCGATGTAGCCGACGGAGGGGTGCTGCAGGAAGGCCTGGGCGTCGGCGACGGCGGCCTGCGGCGCCGCCGCGATCACCGCCGTGCGCGACAGCGCTTCGGTCGGATAGGGCGAGAACAGGGTGAACGGATCGGGGCGCCAGGGGCTGAGCCCGCCCGCGGGCTTGGCCGGGGCCGCGTTGCGGATGGCGGCCAGCTCGGCCCACAGCGCCTGGTAGCGGGGGATGATGTTGCGCCAGTCGAAGACGGTCTCGGCGCGGCGGCGGCCCGCCTCGCCCATGCGCAGGCGCAGGTCGTCGTTCTCGAACAGCCGCAACAGCGCGTCGGCGGCGGCGTCGATGTCCACCGACACGAACTGGCTGGCCATGCCGACATAGTGGTCGTAGCTCTCCCAGTTGTTGCCGTGGAAGATGGCCAGGTCGCCCGCGAGGCCCGGCCGCGGCGCCAGGGTCGGGATGCGGAAGCCTTCGACCCCGTGCTGGATCAGGTCGCGGTAGCCGTCCCAGTCGGAGACGACATTGGGCAGGCCCGCCGCCATCGCTTCGACCGGAGTCAGGCCGAAGGTCTCCTGGATGTTGTCGGAGAGGGACAGGAAGACGTCGCCCGCCGACCAGATCGGGAAGCGGACCTCGGGACGGCGGCCGTCGAGCATGTGCATGGACACGCTGGGCGCGTGGTCGGGGCCGGCGCGCCGCCAGATGTCGTAGAGGTATTCGTTGTTCGACCAGCCGGCGAGCACCCAGTGGATCTTGCGCCGGGTGCGCCGGGCCGCGCGCTCCAGCGCCATGGCCATGGGCACGGGATGCATCTTGGCGTGCATCGAGAAGCGGCCGACGTAGAGGACGACGATGTCGTCGTCGGCGATCCCCAGCCGCCGGCGCCAGTCGGCGCGGTGGGCCTCGTTGCGGGCATAGTCGGCGCAGTTGACCCCCAGCGGGATGGTTTCCAGCCGCACCGGCGGCTCGCGGACCGGGCCGAAGCGCTCGCGCAGGTACTCCATGGTCATCTGCAGCTGCAGGCGCACGCTGGCGGTGACCGCCCGCGAGGTGCAGATCGTCGCGTCCCACGGCTCCACCGGCGCGGTGAGCAGGCCGGCCATGGCGTCCATCGCCCCCTGGCTGGCGGTGGTGTGGGTCAGGCTGCAGAGGCTGTAGCGGTTGGGGCCGAGGACCCGGCGGTTCCAGGCCTCCTGCGAGTTGGCCGGCGAGGAGATGAAGACGCAGCCCGGCTCGGCGAGGCGCGGGAACTGGTTGCGCTTGATCCAGTCGATGGGCGTGGAGGGCTGGGCCACGCGCCGGACCATGGCGTCGCAGGTCTCGTTCGGAAGCGTGCTCCAGTTCCAGAAGTAGAGCTTGTCCACCTTGGCGTGGGTCAGGAAGCCCCGCAGGAAGCTCTCGCCCGCCGCCTGCCGCCCCATCAGCTTGGGAGCGGAGGTGTCGAACCCGTCCGGGTGGAAGAAGATGGCGGCGTTGGACATGAACGCTTGTGCTCGGGAACGCAGGCGACCGGACGCTGGCGACGGCGCAGGCGGAAGACCCTTGCTCAATAAAAAGGGGCCGCCCAGAGGGCGGCCCCAGAAGCTTTTGGCCTTTCGACCGAAGCTTAGAGGAGGTCGGACTGGACGATACCGCCGGTGCCGACGCCGACCAGCTTGATCACCTGGTCGATGCCGTCGCCGCCCGTGTCGACGAAGACGTAGCTGTCGCCGCCGACATTGGCCACCACCACCGTATTGACGCCAGCCGAGGTCGCACCAGCCGCACCGACCGCCGCGGCATGGTAGTCCGCGTAGGAGGCGCCCAGCTCGTTGTAGCTGTACCCACCCAGCGCGGCACCGAAGTCGAGCTTGTCTTGGCCAGAGGTGAAGCCGACGACCGCATCAGCCGTCGCACCATCCGTGTTCTGGTCGCTCACGAAGACCGAGTCGGTGACGACCAGGACATCGTTGCCCGCACCGCCGCTGAGGGTGTCGGTGCCCACACCGCCGTCGATGGTGTCGTTGCCGGCGTCGCCGAACACTTGGTCGTTGCCGGCGTCGCCGAAGACCGAGTCGACGCCTTGACCGCCGTAGGCTTGGTCGTTGCCCGCGCCAGCGCCGATGATGTCGTTGCCGGCGTTGCCGCTGATGCTGTCCGCGCCGCCGTTGCCCAGCAGCGTGTCGGTGCCGTCGCCGCCGAACAGCGAGTCGGCGCCCGCTTGGCCGACGACAGAGTCGTTGCCGAGGTCGCCCGACAGGTAGTTGGTGGAGGTCGAGGCTTCGCCCGCGGCCGAGTCGGCGTTCAGGACGTCGTCGCCCTGGCCACCGTAAACGGTGTCGTTCCCGGCGCCGCCGTCCAGGATGTCCGCGCCCGAATTGCCCGACAGGGAGTCGGCGTTGTCGCCGCCAGCCAGGTTGTCGTTGCCGTCAGCGCCGAACAGCGAGTCGTTGCCCAGGCCGCCGGTCACGGTGTCGTCGTTCAGGTCGCCCGACACCGAGTCGTTGCCGTCGCCGCCGATCAGGCTGTCGTCGTTCTGACCGCCGTACAGCGAGTCGTCGCCGGCGCCGGCGTCGACGGTGTCGTTGCCGATGTTGCCGTTCAGGCTGTCGGCGCCGTTGTCGCCGGTGACGGTGTCGTCGCCTTGACCGCCGTACACCGTGTCGGTGCCTTGGCCAGCGAGAATGGTGTCGGCGCCCTTGTTGCCGAACACCAGGTCGTTGCCGGCGGCGAGCGTGGCGCTGTCGTCGCCGTCGCCCAGGGTGACGGCGTCGATGCCGGCGCCGCCCGTGACGGTGTCCTGACCGCCGGCGAGGCCGTCGGTCGAGTTCAGAGCCACATACTGGCCGCCGCCCGCGAGCAGGGTGGCCGTGCCGTTGGCGTTCGTGGCGTTGACCGCCAGCGTGGAGCCGTCGGTGAACAGGAAGTCGTCGGCTTGGCCCACCAGAGCGGTGTTCAGGATCTGGATGGTCTTGCCGGCGTAGGTGAGGGTGGTCACCGCCGGGCCGGTCGCGACCGCCACGTCCTTAGCGCTGCCGCCGGCGTCGAAGACGATGGTGTCAGCCGAGGTGAACGTCAGCGATTGCGCCGACGTAATGGTTGACCAAGCGAAAGTAGCCATAGGCTCTCCAATCTTTTGTTGGCTGGGCTCAGTGCCCGGACCGCAAACTGGGCCCAGCACCGGACCCGGGAAACAGATTCATGGAGCCGCCCAATCGTTCCATGCCAAACCGCCCCTCCGCGGTCGCCGGCAGGGATCGAACGCCCCATCGCCTTCATATCCGATCCGGTCGAACTTGCAACAAGAAATCAGGCGACTGAATTGGGGCGGGCGCGGAGGGCCGAAACTGGGCTCCATCCCTTGAGTTATAAGGGAGAGACGGCGTCTCGACGGCATGGGCGGCGCGGCGCCTGGAATGGGGCGCCGCCGGCTTTGCAAGAAGAACGGTGGCCTCCCGAGCAATAGGCCGGCCACACTGTAATGGATTGGTAATAATTCGTCCGTAGCCGCCGCCGCGGAGACACGGCCACGCCAAGGAGTCCGCGGCCGACGGGCGTGCGACTACTTGCAGCCGGGCGGCGAGCCGATGCGGCCGAAGGGCTGGGCAGGCGCCCCACCCCTGGGCCGCGATCGAGAATCCGACGTCCCGGCGCGCTCAGCGCTGGGCCAGAGCGGTAGTCTGCGGCCGGAAGGCGGCGGCGCTGCGCTGGGACGCCTGCTGGGTCTCCGCCGGCAGTTGCTGGCGCAGCCGCTCCGCGCTGGCCTTGGCCTCGGCGTCGCCGCCGACGGCGGCGATCAGGTACCACTTGTAGGCTTCGGCCGGGTTCTGGGCCACGCCGTAGCCCTGCTCGTAGAGGCGCGCGAGATTGTACTGGCTGTCCTGCAGCCCGGCCTCGGCGGCGCGGCGGAACCAGGCGGCGGCCTGGGTCACGTTCTTGGCCCCGCCCACGCCTTCGAAGAAGTAGAGGGCGAGGTTGTGCATGGCCTTGGCGTCGCCGCCCACCGCCGCGCGCTCGGTCCAGTGGCGGGCCTCGGCGGAGTCCTTCTTGATTCCGGGCGCGCCGGTCTCGAACAGCTTGGCGAGATAGAACTGGGCGGGCGGGTAGCCGAGGTTCGCGGCCTGGCGGAGGGAGGCCACGCCGGTCGCGTCGCCGCTCTCGATCCGGCGCACGGCCGCGGAATAGAGCGGCTTGGGGTCGCCGCCGATGGGCGGGAGCGCGGGCTTCGCCGCAGCGGGCGGCGCCTTCGCCGTGGGCTTGGCCGCAGCGATGGCCGGGCCGCCGGCGAGGTCCGCCGCCGGCGCGGCAAGCGCAGGCGCAGCCGTCTCGGCCGCCGGCGCGGTCAGCGGCTCCGGCGCGAGGGCGGCGGCCAGGATCTCGGTGTCGCTGGCGGCGAGCGGCGCGGGCTCGGCCGCGGTGGCCGGGCGCGCCTCCGCGCCGTCGTCCGACTTCCGCGCGTTCAGCCCGGAGGCGACCATCTGCGTCCCGACCGCCGTCATCGCCAGGGCCGCGGAAATGCCCGAGGCCAGGAGAGCGGTGCGCAGGGTGGTCCCGCTTTCCTTCTTCTTCTTCCGCTTCAGCAAGGCGCCCAGGCCGCGGGCGGCTTCGTCGTCGGCGGCCGGCGCCGGGGCGGAGAACAGGGCGTCGGACGCCCGGCCGCGGCGGCGGCCGCGCCCCTCGCTGGCCGAGGCCTGGCGGGCGGCGGCGCGGGCGGCCTCGATCAGCTCCCGTGTGGAGCCGCGGCCGGGGGGCGGAACGGCGGCTTCCGGCGCAGCCGCGGACGGCGGAGGCTCCGGCTCGTCGAACGCGGTCTCGTCCTCGAACGGCTCGTCGGCGAGAGCCTCAGGCGCGGGTTCGGGAGCGGCCTCGGGCGCGAACTCCGACGCGGACTCGACCGGCTCCGGCGCGAAGGGATCGTCGAGGAAAGGGTTGGAGGCGTCGCTGTCGGCGAACGGATCGGCCGCCGGCGCCGGATGGGAGACCGACCCCAGCGCCGGAGCCCCGAAGGCCGGCGAGGCGAAACCGGCGGACGTGAATCCGGAGGAGGCGAAACCCGGGCCCTGGGGCGCGAAGGCCGCCGGCGCGAAATCGTCCTCGTCGAAATCCTCCACCGGGGCCGCGGGCGCGGCTTCGGCCGCCTTGACCGCCGCTTCGATGGCGGACTGGCGCTGGCTTTCGGCCAGGCGGCGGTCCAGGGTCTCGCGCGCCTCCTCCAGCAGCCGGGCGGTGCGCTCCTCGCTCTGCCGGATCCGGTCGGACAGCTCGGACGAGGCGCGCTCGTAACGCTGGTTCAGCTTGTCGGTGACCCGGGCGACCTGGTCGCCTACGTCGTCGATGGCGGCGGCGGCCCGGCGCTCGGAGGCGGCGATGCGCTCGGCCAGGCGCTCGGCGATGCGGCTGATCTCCGAGCCCAGCTTCTCCAGCGCTTCCGCCTGCACCTGCTCGGCGCCGCGCATCCGGTTTTCCATGGCGTCGGCGATCCGCGCCATCTCGCCCCCCACGTGCTCCACGGCCCTGGCGCTGCGCGCCTCCACCTGGCTGACGCGCTGGCCGAGGGTTTCGGCGATCCGCACGACCTCGCGGCCCATGCGGTCGATCGCCTGCGCCGACTTGCGTTCGGCGGCCTCCACATGGCCGGACAGGTCGCGCAAGGCCGTCTCCAGCCGGTCGAGCTTGCCGTCGGCGGCGGCGCGCAGCTTCTCCGCCACTTCGGCGCGGGAGGCCTCCATCCGGTCCGAGAGCTCGGCGGCGAGGCGCTCGAACCGGCGCTCGGGGGTTTCGGCTTCAGGATCGAGCCGCGTCTCGGTCGCCTTCAACCGCTCATCCAGGCCGGCGAAGCTCGCCTCCAGCGCCTGAATGGCGGCCGAGGTGCGGCTCTCGGCCTGGTCCAGGCGCTCGACGATGCGGGAGACCACGGTCTCGACCGCGGGCGAAGGCCCTTCGGCCTGGGCGTCGAGACGGTCGACCCGGCGCGCCAGGCCGGACAGGTCCTGGCGGACCTCGCCGATCGCGCCGCGGGCCCGGCTCTCGCCTTCGTAGATCTGGGCCGCGACCCGGCCGAGGGCGGCCTCGAGCGCCTTCATCGCCTCGACCCGCGGGCCGTCTTCCTGCTCCATCCGGCGCAGGCGCTCGGCGAGCTTGGCCTGGGTCGCGCGGACCTCTTCCAGCGAACCGTCGAAACGGGCGCCGACCGCGTTCTGGTCCCGCTCCAGCCCGTCGAGCCGCGAAAGCACGCCCATCACCGACTGGTCGATGCCGCTGATCGCGAGGGTCGAGCGGTGCTCGGCCGCTTCCAGGCGCGCCGAGAAGTTGTCGAGGGCGTGCGCCAGCCGGCCGAGCTCGTCCTCCTCGGCCTCCAAGGCGAAGCTGCGGGGCGGCTCATGCCTGAGGTCGGACCGGAATTCGCGCCTGGGCTCGGGGCGATAGTGGGCGCCGGCCTGCAGCGGGGGGCGCCGGCGCGGCTCGGGTTCGTGGTGCGGGGGCGGTTCGGCCTCGCCGCCCTCGATGATCATCTGATTCAGCCATTCGCCGAGGGTCATGCCGGACCGGCGGGCGAGATCCTTGGCGACTTCACGCGCCTTGGGATCGATCCCCTTCACGCTCCAGGGTCCCGCCGAGCTCATGCGAATCACGCTCCCCCAGAGGCCGCCCCAGAATCACGAAGCCAGCCCCCACCGTCGTGGACGCTAGCCCCTCCACCCCTTGCGTGTAAACGAGACGTTAACGCTAGATGTAGTGGCTGAGCCGTTTTCCCTGTGGACGACTCCCTACGAGCCATGGATTGCCGCGCCGGCCGTTAAGACGGCGTTAACGCTATGGGGCGCGGCCCGCTTGCACCTCAGGCCGCGGACGGTCATGGAGACGGCCATGGACTGGCCCGCGACCCTCGCCCTGACCGCCCTCGCCGCCCTGGTCACGGGCCTCTGCGGCTGGGCCGGCGCGCGGCCGCCCGACTTCCGCAAGGGGCCGAGGCTGCTTCCCTACCGCTTCCTGACCGCGCTGGGGGCGGTGGCGCTGCTGCTGATGGCGGTGCACATGCTGAACCTGCTCGGCGTCGCCACCGGGCGCTGAGCCGGCGCTTTCAAGGGACCTCCGGCTGGCGTAGATTATTTCCCCTGCCTGAGGGGGAAATCTCACATGTCCAAACAGCTTCTCGCCAAGGCGGCCCTGGCGGCCACGCTCGCCCTGGCCGCAGCGGCGCCGGCCCATGCCCAGTTCGGCATGGACAAGAAGGCGCCCAAGAACGCCGCCACCCCCGAGCTTCCCCGCTGCGCCGCGCCCATCGGCACGGTGGCGATCCAGGAGCCGCAGCGCGCCTGGTGGACCGAACTTGGGCTGAACAGCCCCGAATCGCTGATCAAGCTGATGGCGGCCCGCTCCAACTGCCTGCGGGTGGTCGACCGCAACGGCGGCCTGGCCATGCGCAACACCGAGGCCGGCCTCGGCAACGCCGGCGACCTGCAACGCGGCTCCAACGTGGGCGGCGGCCAGGTGCGGGCGGCCGACTACTTCATCATCCCCGACATCGTGAACTCCAACCAGAACAGCGGCGGCCGGGCGATCGGCGCGGCGCTGGGCGCCTTCGCGCCGCGCGGCTTCGGCTCGGTGCTCGGCGGCCTGTCGACCAAGTCCTCCGAGGCGCAGGCGATCCTGACCCTGGTGAACGCACGGACGACCGAGCAGGAGTACGTGGCCGAAGGCGTGGCCAAGAAGACCGACATCTCGTTCGGCGGCGGCGGCGGCGGTTACGGCGCCGGCGGCTTCGCGGCCCTGGCCGGCGGCGGCTACGCCAACACCGACATCGGCAAGGTGATCACCGCGGCCTACTTCAACGCCTTCGTCGACCTGGTCGGCCACCTGCAGGCGGCCGCTCCCGGCCAGGCGGCCGCGGCGGCGCCGATCCAGTCCTACTCGGTCACCCAGGCGATGGTGATGCGAGGCGCCCCTTCCCCGACCGGCAAGCAGGTCCGCGACTTCAAGATCGGCGACTTCGTCTATCCGACCGGCCAGAAGAACGGCGTGTGGTGGGAAGTCGACGACGAGAACGGCAACCGCGGCTGGGTGTCCTCGGCCATGATCTCGCCGCGCAAGCAGTAGGCGACGCGAGCGGGCGGAACCGGCGCGCCCGTCGCCGGTTCCGATGGGGCTGTCACGGAGGCCCCCCATGGACGGATCGCAGACGAGGCCCCTGCAGGCGGAGCGACCGATGACCCGCGCCTTGAAACCCCTGGCCGAGCAGGTGATCGTCATCACCGGAGCGACCTCGGGCATCGGGCTGGCCACCGCCCGCATGGCCGCCGAGCGCGGCGCGGCGGTGCTGGCGGTAGCGCGCAACGAATCGGCGCTGCAGGCGCTGACCGAGGAGCTGCGGGCCAAGGGCGCGCGGGCCGACCACGTGGTTGCCGACGTGGGCGACCCCGCCCAGGTGAAGACCGTCGTCTCCCTGGCCGATTCGCTGTTCGGCGGCTTCGACACCTGGGTCAACGACGCGGGCGCGGCGATCTACGGCCAGATCTCCGACACGCCGATCGAGGACCAGCGCCGCCTGTTCGATACCGACTACTGGGGCGTGGTCTACGGCTCCCTGTGCGCCGTCGAGCGGCTGAAGGCGCGCGGCCAGCCGGCGGCGCTGATCAACATCGGCTCGGTGCTGTCGGATCAGGCGATCCCGGTGCAGGGGGTCTATTCCGCCGCCAAGCACGCGGTGAAGGGCTTCACCAACGCGCTGCGGATGGAGCTGATGCGGGCGGCTCCGCACATCTCCGTCACCCTGATCAAGCCGAGCGCCATCGACACGCCCTACAAGGAGCATGCGCGCAACTACCTCGGCCATCCGGCCCAGAACCCGCCGCCGGTGTACGATCCGGCGCTGGTGGCCGAGGCGATCCTCTACGCCGCCGAGCACCGCACGCGCGAGATCACCGTCGGCGGCGGCGGCCGGGCGCTGGCGGTCTTCGGCCAGCTCTTCCCCGCCTTGGCCGAGCCGCTCTACGCCTGGCTGATACCGATGCTGCACAAGGACCGGCCCTCGGCCCACGGCCGGGATTCCGACAATCTGCGCCAACCGGGCCAGGACCTGTCGGAACGCGCCGCCACCTACCCGTTCGTGCGCCGCAGCAGCCTCTACACCCGGGCGCAGATGAACCCGCGGGCGACGGCGGCGATACTCGCCGGCGTCGGCATCTTCGCCATTCTCGCCGTGGCCGCGCGCAGCCAGATCCGCGTCATGCAGATCAAGCACACGGTGCGGTCCCACGAGCGCGAGCGCGCCAAGGCCCGCGAGGACAAGCTGAAGGAGAAGATCCAGGACGTGCGCGCCGCGGCCCACAAGCCGCAACGCAGCCCGTTCCGCAGCCTGGGCGCTTGACCGGAGCGGGGCGGCTGCTGTTCATGCCCGCGTGTTTTCGTGCGGGCCAGGACAATGACCAAACCGACCAGACCTGACGGCCCTCCGTCTCCCGAGACCCCCGAATCCTGGGAGACCTCCACCAAGCTGATCCGCGGCGGCCTGCACCGCACGCCCTACGGCGAGACCGCCGAGGCGATGTTCCTGACCCAGAGCTTCGTCTACGGCTCGGCCGAGGAGGCGGACGCCCGCTTCAGCGGCGACCAGCCCGGCTTCGTCTATTCCCGCTACGCCAACCCCACCAACCGCATGTTCGAGGAGCGGCTGGCGCTGCTCGAGGGGGCGCAGGCGTGCCGCTCCACCGCTTCCGGCATGGCGGCGGTCGCCACGGCCCTGCTCGGCCTCCTGAAGGCCGGCGACCACATCGTGGCCAGCCGGGCCCTGTTCGGCTCCTGCCGCTGGATCATCGGCCAGCTCCTGCCGCGGTTCGGCGTGGAGTCCACCTTCGTCGACGGCCCCGATATCGCCGCGTGGCAGGCGGCCATGCGCCCCAACACCCGCGTCCTGTTCCTGGAAAGCCCCGCCAACCCGCTGCTCGAGGTGATCGACGTGGCGGCGGTCGCGGCGCTCGCCAAGCAGGCCGGCGCGCGGCTGGTGGTGGACAATGTCTTCGCCACGCCGCTGTTCCAGAAGCCGCTGCAGCTCGGCGCCGACGTGGTGGTCTATTCGGCCACCAAGCACATCGACGGCCAGGGCCGGGTGCTGGGCGGCGCGATCCTGGGCGACGCCCAGCTGCTGGACGAATCCTACCGCGACCTGCTGCGCCACACCGGGCCCGCCCTGTCGGCCTTCAACGCCTGGGTGCTGCTGAAGGGGCTGGAGACGCTGGATCTGCGCGTGCGGCGCCAGACCGACACCGCGGCGGCGCTGGCCGACCGCATCGCCGGCAGCGGCAAGGCGGCGCGGGTCTTCTATCCGCTGCGCTCCGACCATCCGCAGTACGAGGTCGCCCGCAAGCAGATGAGCGGCGGCGGCAACCTGATCGCCTTCGACCTGGGCGGTCGCGCCGCCGCCTTCGGCTTCCTCAACGCGCTCGAGATCGTCGACATCTCGAACAACCTGGGGGACTCGAAGTCGATGGCCACCCATCCGTCGACCACCACCCACCGGTCGGTCAGCGAGGAGGACCGGGCGGCGATCGGGCTGACCGACGGCTGCGTGCGCCTGTCGGTGGGGCTGGAGG
>Ga0164243_10002057_pt1 | contig 33637 bp, 35 predicted proteins | sample OricompcompostOP_FD_108781 | JGI IMG/M metagenome (GOLD analysis project Ga0164243, IMG submission 108781) | Organic Plus compost microbial communities from Emeryville, California, USA - Original compost - Organic plus compost (OP) | ecosystem: Engineered > Solid waste > Mixed feedstock >... | reverse complement strand
GGTTGATCAAATGATCGACGGCGGTGATGTCGGATGCGGAGAGTGCCCCGCCATCCGCCGACAGCCGGAGGTACGGCTGAAGCCGCCGTTCGGCGAACCAGACCGGCCATGGCCCGTCCGACGGCGTGTTGTCCTGCGGCAGCGCACCGATGAAGCCCGGCCAGGTCGCGCCGAACGACGCCGCACCGACCCGGTGCATGCGCGCGAGTGCCCGGCCGAACTCCTCCGCCGCCTCGGACGTCGGCGTGCCGGTGTCGACCCATTCCAGCGCCAGCAGGTCGGGCAGGGCGACCACCACCTCCGGGAGCGGGGGTCCCTCCGGCGTGCGCAACCATTCGATCGCCGCCGCCTCCGTCGTGAAAAAGCCCTCCGGCGCCGGGGACGCGGCCTGCTCCGGCCAGCTCTTCGCGAACAGGGACGCGCCGTCGTCGAGCGTCAGCCGAGATGCCGCGCAGATGCTGCCGCCCGGCACCGGCGTCTCCCTGATCCGCTGATGCTTGAGGAACGTCGGGAGCTGGTGCGGGTGTGCCCGGAGGTAGACCAGGTCCATGTCGTCCAAGTGTGGCCTCCTCTCGGCGGTTGGGTTCCGCGGGGTGGGATCGGAGAGTAAGCATGAGGACATGACGAATGCGGTGGTCCGCCCCTATCGTCCCCGTGATCACTCGGCGGGTCGCGCGCTCTGGGTGGAGCTCGCGGAACGGCGGAGCAGCCTCTACGGCCGGTCGGCGGGGCCGGACCCAGGCGCCGGCTTCGAGAACTATCTGACCCGCCTCGATCTCTCCGGAATCTGGGTCGCCGAGGACCCGGAGGAAGGCGTGATCGGCCTCGTCGGGCTGTTGATGCAGGGCAGCACCGGCGAGGTCGAACCGATCGTGGTCGCCCGCCGGCATCGTGGCGCCGGCGTGGGGGCGGCGCTCCTCAAGCATGTGACGGAGGAGGCGCGCAAGCGCGGTCTCGCGCGGTTGACCATCCGTCCGGAATCGCGCAACGTCGAAGCCCTCAAATCGCTTCATGCCGCTGGTTTCGACCTCCTCTCCGCTGTCGAGCTCAGCCTCGACCTGCGGCCGGCGGCCAGCGCGCCGGACACCGTCGACATCGAGCTCTTCGGACTCCGTTTCCGGTCGTGAGTCTGCCCGCCCCGGCATCCGGCTGTGGGATCTTCAAGGCGGCCTGTGGATAACCGCATCCGGGCGGCCACCGAAGGATTCGCAGAAATCTGCCTTTTCCACAGGCTTCCAAACGCTCGTGGCGATCACCCGGCCGGATCCGCGACGCTTCCACGCCATGACGACTATCGAGACAGCACCCATCACCTTGCGGTCCAGTTCCGACCTGATCGCCTCCGTGCCGTACCTGCTGGGTTTTCATCCGTCGAAGAGCGTCGTGGTCGTCGCCATGGCCGACGGGCGGGTGCTCTTCGCCGCGCGCAGCGACCTGGCCGGCGCTGTCCCAGCCGCCGACATCACCCGGAGGTTGATCTCCGTGCTGCTCCGCGACGACGCCGATACGGTGGCGATCGTCGGCTACGGCACGGGTCCCCAGGTCCTGCCGTTGATCGACTCCCTGCGAAACGCGTTGGCGTTCACCGGCATCCACGTTCTCGACGTCCTCCGGGTCGAAGGCGGTCGCTACTGGTCTCTCATGTGTGTCAATCCGGCATGCTGCCCGCCCGAGGGCAAGCTCTACGAACCAGCCACCAGCACGATCGGTGCGGCCGCCGTCTACGCCGGCCATCTCGCGCTCCCCGATCGGGAGGCGGTGGCGCGGTCCATCGCCCCGGTCCAGGGAGAGGCGCGTGCGGCCATGGCGGCCGCGACCATACGCGCCGACGCGCGTATGGCGAGGCTCGTGGAGCGTGCCAGGGCCGAGCCGGACACCGTGACGCCACTGTCGGTCGCCGGTGCCGCAGGATCAGCGGTACGCGCGAACGCCCGTGTCACCCGCGCGATCCGCGCCGCCGGGGAGGAAGCGGTCGATTGCGCCACCGACCGGTATCGCGCCGGCCGTACGCTCGCCGACGACGAGGTCGCCTGGTTGAGCGTGCTCCTCGTGCACCTGCCCGTGCGCGACCGTGCGTGGGAGCAGACCACCGACGACGACTGGCAACTCGACCTCTGGGCCGACGTCACCCGACGGGTCCAGCCGCCGCTGGTGGCCGCGCCGGCGAGTCTGCTGGCCTTCGCGGCCTGGCGGGTGGGCAACGGTGCGCTGGCGAACCTGGCGGTCGAGCGCGCCCTCGCGGCCGAACCCGACTACGCGCTCGCTCGCCTGCTCGACGAGATCCTCGTGCAGTGCCTCCCGCCATCGATCATGGTGGAGGCGCGGGTGCCGCCGCACCAGCGCAACGGATCGGCCGGCCACCGCGCCGCGCGGGGCCGCCCCACCGGTGATCTCGGCGACCTTGAAAGGGCGAGCTGAGGCAGCCGCGCCGCCCCGGCCACCGCCACGTCAGTGGCGTGCTTGGCCCACCTCGAGGGCTGGAGTTGACCGATGGGCTTGTGGAGGTGCTACCCGGTGCGCGCCGGCATAGACGTTCATCGCCGAGCCGCGGAGGAACCCGACCAGGGTCATGCCGGCTTCCTCGGCGAGGTCCACCGCGAGCGAGCTCGGTGCCGAGACCGCGGCGAGCAGGGGAATGCCCGCCATCCAGGCCTTCTGCGTCAGTTCGAAGCTCGCCCGCCCGGAGACGAGCAGCATGTGGCCGCGCAGCGGCAACAGGCCGTCACGCGCCGCGCGACCGATGACCTTGTCGACGGCGTTGTGCCGGCCGACGTCCTCCCGGACCAGCACAGGGTCGCCGGAGCCGGTGAACAGACCGGCGGCATGCAGCCCACCGGTACGGTCGAACGCCTGCTGTGCGGCACGGAGCCGGTCGGGAAGCGTGGCGAGCAGCTCGGCCGGTGCCGTCAACGGATCATCCGCGACGTCCCAACGGGACCGGGTACGGATGGCGTCGATGCTCGCCTTGCCGCAGACCCCGCACGCGCTGGTGGTGTAGAACGCTCGGGCCGGATCGGTGACCGGTGCCGGCACGTCGTCGCCGAGCACGATGTCGACCACGTTGTACGTGTTGGGGGTGTCGGTCCCGGCGCACAGCTGCGCGGTGACGATGTCGTCGGCCGACCTGATGACGCCCTCGGTGAAGAGGAAACCGACGGCAAGGTCGATGTCGTCGCCCGGTGTCCGCATCGTGACGGCCAAGCCCTGGCGAGGTCCACTGCCGGCCCGGTTGCCGACGCGGATCTCCAGCGGCTCCTCGCCCGAGATCGAATCCATGCGGCGCACCGACGTGCCGGTCGCGAGATCCACCCGGACGATCTGGCGCCGATCCGTTACGCGTCCCACGCCCCTATCCTGCCCCGCGGCCCGCCCTACCGCCGATAGAAGGCGACGTCCGGGGGGTGCTGGTGGGTGGGTGGTGGGGAGTGCCCGGCGGCGACGTCGAGGCAGAGAAGCTGGTTGGTGAGTCGGAGGGAGGGTGGGCGGCGGAAAGGCCCTGACGTCGCCCGTAAGGTCTGAGGGAGAGCGCGGGAGGGGGACGCTGTTGGAGAGGTTCGCGGCTCTCGTCCTGGCCGGCGGCGGGGCCCGGCGCATGCGGGGGCGGGACAAGACCTCGATGCTCGTGGGTGGCGTTTCGCTTCGCGACCGCGTGCTGGCGGCCGTCGGGGACGCGCGACCGCGGGTCGTGGTCGGTGGGGTCGCTGACGTGCCGCCCGGTGTGATCTTCGTTCGCGAAGAGCCTGCCGGCGGTGGGCCGGTGGCTGCCGTGGGTGCCGGCATGGATCTCGTCGGCCCGGACGTCGACCAGGTGGCCCTCGTGGCCGCCGATCTCCCGCTGCTGAGTGCCGGGGCGATCGGGACCTTGCGCGCGGCGCTGTCCACTGCGGACGCTGCGCTGTTCGTCGATCCGGGGGGACGCCGGCAGTTGCTCTGCGGGGTGTGGCGGGTCGAGGCGGTCAGGCGCCGTCTCGCGGAGATCGGCCGCGCTGATCTCTCCGGCGCATCGATGCGTGCGCTGGTCGACGGGCTTGACGTCGTCGAGGTGTCGTGGACGGGAGACGGGTTGCCGCCGTGGTTCGACTGCGACACTGACGATGATTTTCGACGGGTACGGGAGTGGGTGGCGGAGTGAAGCTGCACGAGTGGGTCGACGCGGCGTGCGCCGAGCTGGGCATCGAACCGGCCGAGGCGCGAACGTCCCTGGTGCTCGACCTGGCCCGCGACGTCGCGCACAACACCGTACGGCCGGCGGCGCCGGTCACGGCGTACCTGCTCGGGCTGGCCGTCGGGCGTGGCGCCGATCCCGAGACGGCGGCGCGGGCACTGACGGCGCTGGCCGAGGCCCAGGCTGGCTCTCACGCGGGCTCCGCGGACGGCTGACACAGCCGATCGCCTGCGGAGAGGCCAGTGCTTCCACGAGGATCGGCCCCGCGCTGACCGAGGTCGACGAGTGGACGCGGGTGGCTTGGAAGTTCCCGTACGGGACGGGCGGCCACGGCGTGCGACGGCTAGTTCGGCAACGCATCGCTGGCAGATCGGGCGGTCTCATCGCAGGCGGTAATCCGACTCACACCGGCCTATCCGTGCCCGGCGGTGGCGTGGGTAGGGTGTGGCTGACGGACGGAGGCGATCATGACGTCAGCGCAACCACACAGTACGGGGGACGAGGGGTTCGCCGACGCGATCCTGCTGGACGAGGCCAGCACCGCTGACCTGCGCGGCAAGGTCACGGAGGCGTGGCGTGACTTCGCGCGGGCGTTGGCGAAGCTGATCCCGACGCTGCCGGTCGGGGCCCGCGTCGAGCTGACCCTCGACCCGACAGCTTCGGGGACGGGGGCAGCCGTCTATTCGGTCGAGCTCCTCGTCGCCGAGGAGGGGCAACTCCGCGCGCTCGCGGTCGGGAACGCGGCGCTTCCCGAGGGGTATCGGCTCGATCGGGCCGCCATCGCCGACCTCGTGGCACTCGGGTGGTCGCCACCGGGAGTGCTGCCGGACTCCGGCGAGCAGTTCGGGCTTCGGACATCGGTGAGCGACGCATCCAAGATCGCAACAACGGTGTCGCGGACGTTGCGTGACGTGTACGGGGCACCGCACCCGGCGTTCCTCGTCTACCTCGTCCACGACGCCGAGGACGAGCCGATCCACGTGGAGCCGCTGGGTACGGCGCGGCCGGAGCTGGCGCGCGACATCGACCTGGACGCCGCCATCAGGACCGGCCAGGCGGTCGCCGCACGCGGTGGCGCGGCGGCCGACGACGACAGCATCGCGCTCGACGAGCGGGTACGCACGGTTGTCGCCGCGTTGATGAAGTCGGAGCCGGAGCAGCTCAAGGTCGACTCCGACGGTGACATCGGCATCCGCGCCGGTTCCGCGATGGTCTTCGTCCGCGTCCGCGACAACCCGCCACTGGTGGACGTCTTCTCCCCGGTGCTCACCGAGGTCGAGCCGACCGAGCAGCTTTACGTCAAACTGTCCGAGCTGACCAACCGCATGCCGATCGGCCGCCTCTACTGCACCAACGACACCGTGTGGGCGTCGATCCCCGTCTTCGGCCGCAACTTCCAGGCCACCCACCTCATGCTGGCGGTCCAGGTGATGACGGGCCTCGCCGACGAACTCGACGACCGCCTCCACGGCGAATTCGGCGGCAAACGCTTCTTCGGCGAGGGCGACAAGCCGCCCCACCGCGGCCCCCACGAGCCACGAACCGGCATGTACCTCTGACAGCGCCGCACGTCCAGCAGCGCCGCCGGGAGAAGTGCCCGCGGCCCGCATCCACGCCGCTTCCAGCCTAGGCCGTGTCCTGCCGATCATGCCGGCCTGCGTCGGGCCGAGGCGTCGCCTGGCGGCGTCCGGAATCGCCCGGACACAACACCGGTATCCGGGCGATCCGGCCACCACCAGACGACGCCTGGACTCCGCCTCGGCTCGACATGATCGACAGGACACGGCCCAAGCCGCCCAGGCTGGGCAGCGGTGGCCGAGAAAGCGGCGTCGTCAGGCCCCCCTGGAGGCAACGTGGCCGCCCACCGACGTCAGGCTCGCTTCGGGTTCACCAGGGGAGCCAGGCCAGGTTCGCCAGGGTTGTCGGGTCGGTTGCGCGTAGGCCCGTGTCGGACAAGGTCCAGAGGGTGTTGGCGGCGATCAGAGATCGGCGGATCGGCATGTGCCCGCCGCGGCCACCCGATGCGTCGGTCGGGTGGGTGACGGTGCCGGCCTCGGTGATCTCCGATCCGGAGACGCGCAGCGCGAGGGCTCCGCTGCGGTACGGGCTCGACAGAGGTACCACCAGCAAACCGGTGGGTGGCCAGTACAGGAACGCGTGCGGGTCGAACTCGGATTCCGACCAGCCGGACGGGATGTGGTGTTGCGCGACGCGGGTCGGGCGGGTGGCGTCCGCGACGTCGAAGAGTGAGATCTGCGTGCCCTTCACGCGACCCCGGTCGTCCGCGTCCTGGCCCACGCCCAGTAGCCGTCCACTGTCGACAGGATGCAGGTACGCCGAGTATCCGTTGATCTTCAGCTCGCCGCGGACGGCAGGGCTGGTGGGATCGGTGATGTCGACCACGTAGAGCGGATCCGTCTGCCGGAAGGTGACGACGTAGCCAGTCGGGCCGATGAAGCGTACCGAGTAGATCTGCTCGCCCTTGCCCAGGCCGCCGACCACTCCGACGGGGGCCATGTCGGACACGCGCAGCACGTGCACCGAGGAGCTGGTCGACCCGCGACCCCCCGTGGCGGTGGTCGCCACGCGGAGATGGCCGTCGAACTCCGACATCGCGTACTGGTTGATCAGCGTGCCGGGCACGCGGCCGGCGGCCACGTACCGCGGTGGTCCGGGTTTGGCGGCGTCGAAGCGGTGGATCTCGGTGGTCGCGTCGCCCCGCACCGGCCGCCAGCGCTGGTCGGTGGCGACGTAGAGGCTGGTCCCGTTGCTGTAGACCAGGTCGCCGTCGGCGACGATCGTGGTCGGATCGCCGCTGCCGAACAGCTCCGCGCCGGACGCGCTCGACGCGATGTCGAAGCTCAGCACGGTCAGCATCGACGTGCCCGAGAAGCTCTCCGGCCGGCTCACCGATCCACAGTCGACACTACCTCGCCGGGTCTCTCCGCGGGCCTCGACCTCGTAGCGCGGCAGCCAGTCCGCCAGCGTCGACCGGTCGATGACGGCACGGTTGGCCGCCAGCCGCCGTTCGTCGGTCGCGTCGTTCTCGCTCGGAAACACGATCCGCGGCGACGACCGGACGACGACCCTGGCCAGCGAGCCGACCTGACGGGCATCGACAAGGCTGCCATCGATGGCGTACGAGCCCAGCACGGCAGGCCGCGCACCGGCCAGGTCGACGAGCACCACGCGCGTCCTGACCGACCCTACCGGCGCGAACGCGATGCCGACCGGACGCTCGACGGGCGACCACTGTGGAATGAAAACGAGAGCGCGGTCGCCGTGCGTCAGGAGGCTGACGTCGCCGAGCCCGTAAGGACTGTCGCCTGTAGACGGGAGCTCGACGGCCCCGGTCACCGCCTTCGTCGCGGTGTCGACCACTCGGAGCACGCCGGCGGTCACCGTGACGATCCGCCGGCCATCGGTCTTGACGAGGTCGGGCTCGTCGACGCCGGCCTCGTGGACGTTGGTGCCGGAGAACGCCGGCTCGCCCGGTGCCTCCTTCGCGAGCCCTTCCCGCGCGGCCGCCGCCGGCTCCGGCCCGCGTCCGCCCGGGTTGCCGAAGGCCCGGGCGGCGAAGCCCCACGGTGTGACCGCCGCCTTGGCCGCGCGCTTCAGCCCGGCGAGCACGTCGTCGCAGCTGTCGAAGGCCACCAGGCGGTACGCCGGCGCGGCGCCGGTCGTCGGGCCGCCCGGCGTCGGAGGCGGCGGTGGGTCTCCCGTACACCCGGCGAGGAGCAGGAGCGCGACGGCGCCGGCGGCCAACGCGCTGCGGCGAGGTGGCGTCATGCCGGGTTTGACGCCGCCGCCGGCGAACCCGTTCCCGGGCTCGCTCACCCGGGGGCGGCGACCACGTTGGGGGCGTCCACCAGGCGGCTGAGAACGATCATGCTGCGGGTCGATGTGACGAACGGTTCCGCCCGGAGGCGTTCGAGCGCCTGTTCGAGATGCGCGATGTCGGCGGCGCGGAGGTGGACCAAGGCGTCGGCTTCGCCGGAAACCGTGTAGGCGGCGACCACCTCCGGGTGCCGGCGGGTGGCTACGGTCAGTTGCGCGGGGGTGGTGCGGCCCGTGCAGTACAGCTCCACGAACGCCTCGGTCGTCCACCCGACGGCGGCGGGGTCCACAACGGCCGTGAATCCCTTGATCACCCCTGCGGCGCGGAGGCGATCGACGCGCCTCTTCACGGCCGGAGCCGACAGCGACACCCGGTCGCCGATCTCCGAGTACGAGGCGCGCGCGTCCGAAACGAGCGACGCAATGATTCGCTGATCTACGTCGTCAATCTGCAACGTTTCGCCTCTTCCAAGCAAGAGATTCGGCTGTCTCGAACGCAAAGAGTACCTGATCATGGTGATCGTGAAGGATCAGCGGATACCGCGTAAGCGGACATACCTGATGTGCCCGCCCGAGCGTTTCGCGGTGGAGTACGCCATCAACCCGTGGATGGACACGGAGGCACCCGTCGACGCCGAGCTGGCGCTCAAGCAGTGGCAACTCCTGCGGGAGACCCTCCTCGGCCTCGGTCACACGGTGCACGTCCTGCCGGCCGAGGACGGCCTGCCGGACATGGTCTTCGCCGCGAACGGCGCCTTCACCGTCGACGGTACGGCGTACGGCGCGCGGTTCCGCTACCCGCAGCGCGCCGCGGAGGCGGCCGCCCACCGGGCCTTCTACGTCGAGCAGGGCTGGAACTACGTCGAGCCGAGCGAGATCAACGAGGGTGAGGGCGACTTCGCCTACCTTCCGGAGGCGTACGGCGGCCTCATCCTCGCCGGGTACGGGTTCCGCACGGAAGCCGTCGCGCACAGCCACGCGCAGGAGGCGCTCGGCCGGCCGGCGATCTCGCTGCAACTGGTCGACCCGCGCTTCTACCACCTGGACGTCGCGCTTGCCGCCCTCGACGACGCGAACATCGTCTACTACCCCGAGGCGTTCTCCGCAGGTTCGCGCAAGGTGTTGGCACAGCTGTTCCCCGACGCCTTGATCGCCGACGAGGCCGACGCGGTGGCGTTCGGGCTCAACCTCGTCAGCGACGGCCGGAACGTGGTCCTGAACGCCGAGGCCACCGGTCTGGCCGCGAAGTTGGCCGCGGCCGGTTACACGCCGGTGCCGGTGGAGCTGAGCGAACTCAAGAAGGGCGGCGGCAGCGTCAAGTGCTGCGTCGCCGAACTGCGACCCGCAGGCCAGCCGGTGGAGCCGCTCAGCCCAGGGTCGCCAGCTCGCTGATCACGACGTTGGACAGGACGGGGCCGTCGTGGCGGACCTCGCGGAGGTACCACTTCTGCTGCGGCGTACGCGTCTGGTTGAACTGCCACTCGCCCCGCGGGCTGTCGATCTGGCCGATTTTGCCCATGGCCAGGTTGACCGCCTGCGGGGACGGGTCGGGTCCGGCGATCCGGATCGCCCTGTCCAGCACCTGCGCCGCGTCGTAGGAGGCGACCGCGTACGTCGTCGGCGTCGCGTTGTACTTGGCCCGGAACGCCGACGCGAACTCGCGGTTGGCGGCGTTGTTGAGGTCGGGGGAGTAGTTGAGCGCGGTGTGGACCCGCGCCGCCTCCTTGGTCACCTCACCCAACACGTCACCCTCGGTCAGGAAGCCCGGCGCGTAGACGGGGCCGCGGTAGCCGTCGGCGTAGAGCTGCTTCAGGAACTCGACGGCGGCTTGTCCACTGTAGAAGCAGTAGATCGCCTCGGGCTTCTGCGCACGGAGTTGGTCGATCTTCGCGCGGAAGAAGGTACGGGTTGGCTGGGCCACGTACTCCGTCCACACGGGAGGGTCGGCGATCCGGGGATCGGAGGCGCCGAAGGTGCTCCGGAAGCCCTCGACGGCGTCGCGGCCGGCTTCGTAGTCCGGCGCGATGATTCCGACCTTTCCGTCAACTTGCGACGCGACGTAGCGGCCGAGCGCTTGGCCGGGTTCGTTGTTCACATAGGACGTACGCCAGATGTATACGACGCTCTGCAGGTCGGACGGCGACGCGTTCGAGCCGACGAGCGGGACCCGGGCCTGTTCGACCGCGTCGCGGATGCCCAGCATGACGGTCGAATTGGCCACCCCGGTCAGGGCGAGGACGCCCTGCTTGAGCAGTCCGTCGAGCGCCGCCTTGCCGGACTCGACCGTCTCGCCCTCGTCGGCGACGATGAGCTGGACGCGGTGGCCGCCGAGCCGGCGGTCGTTGAGCTCCAGGTAGAGCTCGAAGCCGCGGGCGATCTCGTCGCCGATCGACTTCAGGCCCGCTGATTGCGGCGCGATCAGACCAATTTTGATCAGCTGGTCGCTGACCAGCTCCTCGCCCGACGCCGCCGCGCCGCCATCGTCGGCCCCGCAACCCGCGGCGATGCCCGCAGCGCCGAGCGCGGCGAACAGCTTCAGCGCTTGCCGGCGATCCATGTGCGACACGGAGCGGTCCTCCCCAGGACTCGGCGGGCCGGTTGCCACGCCCCCTCGGCTTCCTACCCGGTCCGCGACGCTGCGTCAATGAACGTGCTCACCGCTGCCGAGCGATCGCAGCGCGCTGACGACGCGTGGCCACACCGAGGACCGCGGGTCGATCAGCGCGAAATGGTCGGCATTGTGCAGTTCGATCAGCGCGACATCGTGGTTGCCACGTGCCGCCGCCGAGGCGTACCGCTCGCTGAGGCGGATCGGCACCTGCGCGTCCGCGGTGCCGTGCAGGATCACCGTCCGTGACCGCAGCGGCGAGATGGGCGACGGGTCGGCCGCCGCGTAGGCGGCGGGGACCTCGCCCGGTGCGCCGCCGAGGAGGGCGGCCACGGCGCCGCCGTCGAGGTCGAGGTCGTGAGCCAGCACGAGGTCGGCAACGGGTGCGAGGGCGAGAACCCCGTCGGGTACGGGTGGTCCGCTCGGCGACGGGAGCGGGCCCGGACCCGGGGTCCAGCGATTCGTGCTGGTGGCGGGGCTTGGACGCGTCGCCGTTGGGGTTGGGCTCGGTGGCGACGGGTCCGTCAGGGGACCGGCGTGCAGGCGACCGAGGACGCCGGGACCTACGACCGCACCGCCGTCCTGGACGTCGGCGACCACGGCGTGAGGACCCTCGACAAGGCGTTCCTCCATGCCATCGGGTGGGTCGACGGGGTGAGCCGGCGCTCGCGGTGGGACGCCGTCGGCGGGCGAGGGCATGCTTTCCGCGTGCGATGGTGTCGCGGTGGTGGGGCCGCGCCGCGCCGGTGGCGCTGTGCAGGCCGGGGCGACCGCGCGCGCCGCGTACCACAGCGCCAGATGGCCGCCCGCGGAGTGGCCGACGAGCAGGAGCGGCCGGGCCGGCGGTCCGGGCCGGCCGGAGGCCCGCGCCGCCTCCGCGACGAGCGCCGGGATCTGGCTGATTCCGGCGACGATGTCGTCGAAGGTGCCCGGCCAGCCGCCGCCCGGGTCGCCCGTGCGCCGGTACTCGAGTTGGGCGACCGTGTAGCCCTCGGCCGCCAGCGCGGCGGCGAGGTGCCCGGTGTGCGCGCGGTCGTACTCCGCGCGCCAGAAGCCGCCGTGGATCACGATCACGAGCGGCCCGGCAGCGCCGCCGGCGGGAAAGCGGACGTCGGCGACGTGGTCGCGATGATCTCCGTAGCGGACGAGAGCGTCCGCCGCCGGTGGCGGCAGGATGAGGACGTCGCGAGGGTTCGGTTCCGCGGCCCCTGACATGGCCGGAACGCTAGCCCAGAATGCCGCACCAGGATGCCGGCAGAGCCAGGGAACGGCGTCGAGGGCGTGCCTGCGCGCCGGGAACGGCGGGGCAGCGCGGTGTGGTGCCGGCCCGAGCGCGGTCGAGGGCCGGCGGGCGGTGGAGCGGCGGGCGAGCGCGATGGTGCTCGCCGCGCGGCGAGCACCAACAGCGCCGCGGCCGGCCCGGCGCCTCGCACACCCCGCTGGTGGTCCCCACGCGGCGGGTGGGGACCCGGCGCGCGGAGGCCGGGTGGTTGCGGGAAGATGGAGCGCATGACCGAAACCCCAGGAGCGCCGGAGGAGAAGCCCGAGTCGAACCGGCGGTCGGGCACCGTGGTGGTGGTCGGGCCGGATGGCCGGCCGGTCGGCACGGTCGAGGCGCAGGAGGGCGGTGGCGAGGAGGATCCGGGCCGCCTGATCGAGCAACCGGCCAAGGTCATGCGTATCGGCAGCATGATCAAGCAGCTGTTGGAAGAGGTGAAGGCCGCGCCGCTGGACGAGGCTAGCCGTACCCGCCTTCGGGAGATCCACCAGCGGTCCATCACCGAGCTCGAGGACGGGCTGGCGCCGGAGTTGCGGGAAGAGCTCGAACGCCTCTCCCTGCCGTTCGACGAGAACTCGACGCCGAGCGAGGGCGAGCTGCGCGTCGCCCAGGCCCAGCTGGTGGGCTGGCTGGAGGGCCTGTTCCACGGCATCCAGGCCGCTCTCGTGGCCCAGCAGATGGCAGCCAGGATGCAGCTCGAGCAGATGCGCGGCGGCCGTGCCGCCCTTCCTCCAGGCGTCGTTCCCGGTGCGATCCCGGGCGTTTCGGGCAACCAGCAGCAGCCCGGCCCGGAGGGTCGCGGCACAGGCCAGTACCTCTAGGAGGAGCCGCCAATCCACGGCCGCCGGCACATGCCGGCGCCGAACGCGAGGCGCCGCACCCGCACCGACCGCGAGCGGCGTCCAGGGTCGTGGGGGCGAGCCAGCAGGGCAAGACGGTGGCGGCGCGCGGCCCAAGCCGCGTGACATCAACCCCGCATCGGCATACCGGCAGCCGGGCCGGACGATGGCTCCCGACAACGCGCGGATTTCGGCTGGCGCGGTCGCGCCGATCCGACGAGGCCCGCCCAGGCTCAGGACCCGAGCAGCGACTCCAGATAAACCGCGACCCCGTCGTCCTCGTTGGACCCGATCACCTCGTCGGCCACGGCCTTCACCGACGGGTGGGCGTTCGCGACCGCCACCGCCCGCCCCGCCCACGTCAGGAGCGGCAGGTCGTTCGGCATGTCGCCGAACGCGACGACATCCTCCGCCACCACCCCGATGCGCTCGCAGAACCACGCCAGCCCTGCCGCCTTGGTCACACCCGCGGCCGACACCTCCACCAACCCTGTCAACGACGAGTGGGTGGCCTCGGCCAGGCCGGACAGGGCCTTGCCGATCCTGGCACTGAACTCGTCGGGGTCGCGCACCCCGGCCCGCACCAGCAGCTTCACCGCCGGCTCGTGCAGCAGCTCCGACACCGCGGCCACGGCCTGGATGCCGGCCCGGTCGCCGTCGGGGTGGATCGGGTACTCGATCTGGTGTCGCATCTCCCGGCTGTCGACGACCTCGACCGCCAGGAGGGCCTCCGGGACCTCGGCCGCGAGGCGGCGGGCGACCTCCGCCAGGACCGGCGGGGACAGCGGGGACGCGCGCAGCACCTCGTCCTTCACCGGGTCGTAGACGACCGCGCCGTTCACGCAGACCGCGGGCAGCGGGGACCGGAGTTGGTCGTACACCCGGCGCAGCCAGCGGATCGGGCGGCCCGTCACCAGGACGACGGGGGTGCCGGCGGCCACGGTGCGGTCCAGGGCGTCGACCGTGCGCGCGCTGATCGTCTTGTCGTCGCGGAGGAGGGTGCCGTCGAGGTCGGTGGCGATCAACATCAACGCGACAGTAGCCGGTCGAGGTAGACCGCGACACCGTCCTCGTCGTTGGTCAGCGTGATCTCGTCGGCGGCGGCCTTGACCAGCGGATGGGCGTTCGCGACCGCGACCCGGCCCCAGCCGGCCCAGGCGAACATCGGCAGGTCGTTGGGCATGTCGCCGAAGACCAGCACGTCGTCCGGGTCGACGCCCAGCGACTCGGTGACGACCGCGAGGCCCGTCGCCTTGTCGACGCCGGGCGGCAGGATCTCGATGAAGCCCAGGCCGGCCTGGGTGATCGTGGCGGTGGTCGGCGGGACGATGCGCGCGGCCGCGGCCAGCAGGACATCGACGTCGCAGCCGGGGGCCCGGGCGAAGGCCTTGATCACGTCGCCGCCGAAACACTCCGCGCGGGTCCGCTCCTCGAAGAGGTCCGGGTACCGCCAGGCCGGGTCGGGATCACCCCAAAGTGGGGCATTCTGGTCGTCCAGCGCCTCCACCATGACCGTGAGCGGACCGACCTCCGCCTCCAGCGCGGTGATCACCTCCGCGAGCACGGCACCCGAGAGCCGCGCGTCGCGCAGCACGACCGGGCCGCGCGGATCGGACTGGTCGACCACGCGGCCCCCGTTGGCCATCACCAGGAAGTCAGCGTCGCGGATGTCGTTGCGGCTCAGCTCCGCCAGCCGCGGCCCGCGACCGGTCGCGCCGACGACGGGGATGCCCGCGGCCCGTACCCGGTCGAGCACCTCGTGCGTATAGGCGGAGACCGTGTCGTCGCCGCGCACGATGGTGCCGTCGAGGTCGGTCGCGATCAACTTCGGCAGGCCCGGTCGGGGCATGATCCCTCCTCCGCCCCGGACCTGCGCGGCGGTGTCGGGAAGAGCCGCGAACAGCCGGGCAGCAACCGTACCTCGCGGAAGGTGGCCCAGCCATGACGTTTGCGGGAAATCGCACACACATCAGGGCGGCAAACCCGGATCAAAGATCCTTTGCGGTACGGGGTGAGAGCTACCGCTTGACCGGCTCCAGAACGTCGCGGCCGCCGAGGTACGGCTGGAGCGCCTTGGGCACGACGACCGAACCGTCCGGCTGCTGGTGGTTCTCCAGGATCGGCACGATCCACCGGGTCGTCGCCAGCGTGCCGTTGAGCGTCGCGGCGGTCTGCGGCCGGCCCGACTCGTCGCGGTAGCGCACGTTGAGCCGCCGCGCCTGGAACGTCGTGCAGTTCGACGTGGACGTGACCTCGCGGTACCGCCCCTGCGACGGCACCCACGCCTCGCAGTCGTACTTCCGCGCGGCGCTCGTGCCCAGGTCGCCGGCCGCCGTGTCGATCACCCGGTACGGGATCTCCACCTTGGCCAGCATCTCCTCCTCCCAGGCGAGCAGCCGCAGGTGCTCCTCGTGGGCCACCTCGGGGCGGCAGTACGAGAACATCTCGACCTTGTCGAACTGGTGGACCCGGATGATGCCGCGCACGTCCCGTCCGTAGGACCCGGCCTCGCGCCGGAAGCAGGTCGACCACCCCGCGTACCGGATGGGCTCAGCGAGATCCAGGATCTCGTTGGCGTGGTAGGCCGCCAGCGGCACCTCGCTCGTGCCCACCAGGTAGAGGTCGTCGGCCTCCAGCCGGTAGACCTCGCTGGCGTGCGCGCCGAGGAAACCGGTGCCCTCCATCGACTCGGGCTTGACCAGCACCGGCACGATCGCCGGCGTCAGCCCGTGCTCCACCGCCTGGGCCATCGCCAGCTGGAGCAGGCCCAGCTGGAGCAGCGCGCCGACGCCGGTGAGGTAGTAGAACCGGCTGCCCGACACCTTCGCGCCGCGCTCGACGTCGATCGCGCCGAGCAGCTCGCCCAGCTCCAGGTGGTCGCGCGGATTCTCCAGCTCCGGCTTGGCGCCGACCTCGCGGAGGACCACGTAGTCGTCCTCGCCGCCGGGCGGTGCGCCGTCCTCCACCACGTTGGAGATGGCGAGCTGGGCCTGGCGCAGTGCCGCCTCGGCCTCGGTGACCGCCGCCTCGGCCGCCTTGACCTCGGCCGACAGCTCCTTCGTGCGGGCGAGCAGGGTCGCCTTCTCGTCGCCGGTCGCGCGCGGCATCAGCTTGCCCAGCTGCTTCTGCTCGGCCCGCAGCGTTTCGAAGCGCTGGACGGCCGCCCGGCGGCCCTCGTCGGCCGCGATCAGGTCGTCGACGACAGACTCGGACTCACCCCGGGCTCGCTGGCTGGCGCGTACCACGTCGGGATCGTCACGGAGCAGTCGGAGGTCAATCACGGTAAATCAGACTACCGGGGCCCGCCGGCGGCGGTCGCGGGGATATCAGCGCTGGCGGTGCTCGTCGTCGGCGGGCCGGGCGAACGGTCGCGCCGGCGCCACGGTCAGGTCGATCGGCGCGGCCGCGGCCACCTCGGCCGCCGTCTCGTCGCGCGCCGGACGAGGCGGCCGCCACCCCGCCGCCGGCTCGGGATCCGCGCCGTCCGGCGCCGACCAGGTCGCGGCCGGCGCTTCCGCGAGGATTAGCCCGAGGCCGCCGAGCCCGGCCGCGAGGTACGCCGCCACGAGCCCGCTGTGGGTGGCGAACACGTAGTGGACGGAGGGCCCGAAGAGGAAGCGCGTGCCCCCGACCGAGTCGTAGGTAAGGCTGACGCCCACAAGGACAGCCACCATCGTGCCGGCGAGCGCGATGCCGCCGAGCCGGGCCACCCGCCGGGCGGCCATCGGGCCGAAGAGCACCAGGGCGAACGCGACCGCGAGACCCATCAGACCCATCAGGTACGCGGTGCTGGACGCGCCGGCGTCGGATGCGCCGAAGGCGAGCGTCAGGTCGCGCGGCTCCCCTGTGTCGGTGCTGTCGCCGTTGGGCATCGTGATCGAGTACCACCGGGTCACCAGCGACCAGACCCCCATGGCGGCCGCCGCGAGCGCGAGGGCCACCACCGACCGGCGGTCGCCGGCGAACCTGGCCACCACACGCGCGAACGGTCGCCGGGGGGCCGGCTCCTCGCCGCCGAACTCGACGACCGCCGGCCCGGACGCGTCAGACATGCGGCCAGTCTGCCATGTGACGGCCATCTCCTCAGCCCGCTGCCCGGCGGCGCCGCCCGCTGTCCCGCAACACCTGGCGGACCACGTTGCGGCCCGGGATGCCGGTCACGCCGCCTCCGCCGTGGGTCGCGCTGCCGGCCTGGTACAAGCCTTTGATCGGGGTACGGAGGTCCGCGTATCCCGCGGCGGGCCGGCAGTGGAACATCTGCCCCGGCGTCAGCTCGCCGTGGAAGATGTTGCCGCCGACCAGGCCGTACTCCTGCTCCATCCCATGTGGACCGATCACCTGGCGGCCGACGACGGACGCGGCGAAGCCCGGCGCGACGGCCTCCAGCCGCTCGACCAGCCGGTCGGCGTAGGCCGCGAGCTCGGCGGTGTGCGGCGCGGCCGCGTACCCGTGCGGGACCCACTGGGTGAACGCGCTGACCACGTGCTTGCCGGACGGCGCGAGCGTCGGGTCCGCGACCGACGGGATGCAGATGTCGGCGAACGGCAGCGTCGCCGGGCGGCCGGCGACGGCCTCCTGGTACGCGTGCTCGATCTCGTCCAGCGACTCGGCCAGCACGATCGTGCCGCCGTGCACCTCGGGAGAGAACTCCGGGTGGGAGGCGAACACCGGCAGCCGGTCCACCGCGAAGTTGACCTTCACGGTGCCGGAGCGGCTGCGCCACGCCTCGATGTCGGCGACGAAGTCGGCGGGCAGCTCAGCGCGGTCGAGCAGCTCCAGGAACGAGATGCGCGGATGCGCCGTGGTGATCACGGTTGGCGCGCGGAACTCCGTACCGTCGGCCAGGGTGACGCCGGCGACGGCGCCGCCGCGGACGTCGATGCGCGCGACCGGCGAACCGGTCCGGATCTCCGCGCCGAAGGCCCGCGCCGCCGCCGCCATCGCCTGGGTGACGCCGCCCATGCCGCCGCGCGGGAAGCCCCAGCCGGCCTGCTGGCCGCCGGTCTGGTCGAGATGGTGGTGCAGGGTGACGAAGCCGGTGCCGGCGCTGCGCGGGCCGGCCCAGGTGCCGATCACGCCGGAGACGCTGAGCACGCCGCGCATCGCGTCGGACTCGAAGCGCTCCTCCACCAGGTCGGCGATGCTCGCGGTGAAGAGCCGGGTCAGGTCGAACGCCGCCCGTACGTCGACCCGGCGCAGCTTCGCCAGCAGCGCGGCCTGGCCGGCGAGGTCGCCCGGGTGCTTCGAGCCGAGCTTCGGCGGTATCTCGTGCAGCAGCGGGCCGACGAGCCGGCCGAGGCGGCCCAGCCAGGATTCCCAGGTCTCGTACGCGTCGGCGTCCCGCCGGGAGAACCGCCTGATCTCCGCGTGCCGGGCGGCGGGATCGTCGGGCAGGCGCAGACAGCGGCCGTCCACGCGCGGCGCGAAGTAGGGCCCCTGCGGGTAGACGTGGTAGCCGTGCTCGCGCAGGCGGAGGTCGCGGACCATCCCCGCCGGCAGCAGGCTGACCACATAGGACAAGCTGGTGACGGTGAAGTCCGGGCCGAAGGGATGCTCGGAGACGGCGGCGCCGCCCACGACATCCCGCTTCTCGAGCACGAGCACGCGGCGGCCGGCGCGGGCCAGATAGCCGGCCGCCACCAGACCGTTGTGGCCGCCGCCGACGACGATGACGTCGTACGGCGCCGTCAACCGAGCACCACGTTGATGTTGAAGGCCAGGTTGCCGCCGGTCGCCTTCATGATCGAGATCCACAGCGGCAGGTACATCTCCATCGCCCGCGCCTCGACGATGCCGCCGAGGTCGAGGATGTCCTCCTCCGGCCAGCCGAACTCGCGCAGCAGACCCGTCACGGTCGCCTTGGCGGCGGCGTCGTCGCCGGCGACGAACATCGTGTGGTGGCCCGGCACCAGGGTGGGCTCCACCATCACGGTGCCGTTGACCGTGTTGAGGCTCTTGACCACCCGCGCGTCGGGCAGGGCCCGCTGCAGCCGCTCGCCGACGCTGTCGGTGTTGACCACGGTCAGCCGCAGCCCGCTGTCCGAGATGTCGATCGGGTTGGAGACGTCGAGCAGCACCGTGCCGGCGAACGCCGGGTTGCCGCCGGCCAACTCGACCGCCGCGACCGAGTGCTGGCCGGCCGTGGCGTTGATCACCAGTTCGGCGCCGGCGGCGGCGTCCGCGAAGGTCCCGCACCGGGCGTCGTGCGCCTCCGCCCACAGCACGACCCGGGGATTCGCCGCCTCGCGTGCCCCGAGCGTGACGTCGTGGCCGAGGTTGGCGAGCCGGGTGCCGAGGGCCTGCCCGACCCCGCCGCTGCCCAGGATGCCGATCCTCATCCGCCAATCATGCCGGATCGTGGACTAGCGTCGGGGGTATGCCAATCCGCACTTCATCGGCCCGCTGGTCGGGCAATCTGACCGAGGGTTCCGGCACGATCCGCACCGGCAAGGGCGGGTTCGAGGGGAACTACAGCTTCAAGTCGCGCTTCGAAGAGGGCGAGGGGACCAACCCCGAGGAGCTGATCGGCGCGGCGCACGCCGGGTGCTTCTCGATGGCCTTCTCCAAGGGCCTCGCCGACGCCGGCCACACGCCGAACTCGGTCGACACCACGGCCAAGGTCCACCTCGACAAGACCGACGCCGGCATGACCGTCACCCGGATCGAGCTGGAGACCGTCGGCGACGTGCCCGGCATCGACGACGCCGAGTTCCAGAAGATCGCTCAGGGTGCCAAGGAGAACTGCCCGATCTCCCGCCTGCTCTCGCCCGGCGCGGAGATCACCCTCACCGCCCGCCTGGCCTGAGTCCCGATCTCGGCCATCCCGGCGCGCTCGGCCGGCACGGCACAATGGGTGCCGTGCCGGTCGAGATGAGTCGCGAGCGATTCGAGGAACTTGTCGCCGACGCGCTCGACGAGGTGCCCGAAGAACTGCTCGGGCTGATGGACAACGTGGTGATCCTGGTCGAGGACCGGTCGCCGCCCGGCACGTCGCTGCTCGGCCTCTACGAGGGCCACGCGCTGACCGACCGTGGCTGGAACTACGCCGGCGTCCTGCCAGACCGGATCACGATCTACCGCCTGCCGATCCTGTCGATCTGCGACACCGAGGACGATGTGGTCGAAGAGGTCGCGGTCACCGTCGTACACGAGATCGCGCACCATTTCGGCATCGATGACCAGCGGTTGCACGAGTTGGGCTGGGGCTGAGCCGCTGGTCAAGGTCGGCTTGGCGACAGTGGGCGTACGGGGTTGCGGGGGCTCCCTAATCTCTTGGACAGTCTTTCCCCACCCTGCTGTCCTTTTGGAGGAACGCCCCCATGCGCAGCGCGCTGTTCTCCGCGGAGAACCTGGAGAAGGAGTCCCAACAGCCGGGCATGCGGCTGCAGAACTCCAAGATGCTCAAGATCGAGCTGAACGGTGAGTGCATGGCGCGCACCGGATCGATGGTCGCCTACCAGGGCCAGGTGCAGTTCCAGGCCCTCGGCTCCGGCGGCATCGGCAAGTTCCTCAAGCAGAAGCTCACCGGCGAGGGCGTACCCCTCATGAAGGTGAGCGGCCGCGGCGACGTCTTCCTCGCCGACCGGGCCAGCGACGTCCACCTCGTCGACCTCGAGCCCGGCGACTCCCTGTCGATCAACGGCGCCAACGTGCTGGCCTTCGACTCGACGCTGCAGTACGACATCAAGATGGTCCAGGGCATGGGCATGCTCTCGTCGGCCGGCCTCTTCAACTGCGTCTTCAGTGGCTACGGGCGGATCGCCATCACGACCAAGGGCACGCCGGTCGTGCTGACGGTGGACCAGCCGACGTACGTCGACCCGCAGGCGGCGATCTGCTGGTCGGCCAACCTGCAGACCGGATACCACCGCGCCGAGCAGCTCGGCATCGGCACGCTCCTCGGCCGCAGGACCGGTGAGGCGTTCACGATGAGCTTCGCCGGCCAGGGCTTCGTGGTCGTCCAGCCGTCCGAGGAGCCGCCCGGCGGGATCGCCGGGCAGGGCAGCGGCCAGCAGCAGGGCGGCGGCGTCCTCGGCGGCCTGCTCGGCAACTGAGTTGGCTGGCCGCGCCTCCGGCGCGGCGGCTTCGCGCCCCTTGTGGCGGTGCGGTGCGGCTCCGGGCGCTGACGACTTCGTCGCAGCGTCCTCGCCGCACCGCACCGCCGGGCGCTTCGCGGTCTGACCGCCTGTGGATGAAAGGAGGGCCCCTTGTTAACGCCAGGCGTTAACAAGGGGCCCTTCCTTTCGGGGAACGCGAGCAGGGCACCCGCCGACGGGGGTGCCCTGCTCGCCGGGGAGGGACGGCGGCTACGTGGTCCGGGTTCGTGGTGCGCCGAGCCCCGCTCGGCGCAAACTCTTTGTGGTCACCCTGGTCGGTGACGGGCGGGTGGGCCGCCTAATCTGGGCTTATGCCGGGTACGCCGCCTACGCGATTCGTTTATCTGGGGCCGGAGGGGACCTTCGCCGAGCAGGCGTTGGGGACCATTCCGGCGGCCGAGCACGGGCAGCGGACGCCGGTGCGGAGTGTGCCAGAGGCGCTTGACGCCGTGCGGGCCGGGGAGGCCGACGCGGCGCTGGTGCCGCTGGAGAACTCGATCGGTGGCGGTGTCGGGGTCACGCTCGACGAGATGGTCGCCGGGTCGCCGCTGGTCATCACCCGCGAGGTGGTGCTGCCGGTCGAGTTCGTGCTCGGTGCGCGGGCCGGCGTGACGCTCGCCGACATCCGTTCGGTCGCCGCGCATCCGCAGGCGTCGACGCAGTGCCGCGGATGGCTGCGCGACAACCTGCCCGACGCGGTCGTCGTCGACGTCCTCTCCAACAGCGCCGCGGCGCACAGCGCCGCCATCGGTGAGCACGACGCCGCCATCTGCGCGCCGACCGGGGCCGCGCGGCAGCGGCTCACCGTGCTGGCCGACAAGATCGCCGATCATGGTGACGCGGTGACGCGGTTCGTGCTGGTGTCACGCCCCGGTCCGCCGCCGCCGCCGACCGGTGACGACCGGACGTCGCTCGCCGTCTACATCGCCCACGACCGGGTCGGCGCGCTGCTCGCCGTCCTCATGGAACTCGCCGTCCGGGGGGTCAACCTGACCCGCATCGAGTCCCGGCCGACCGGCGAGGCGCTCGGCCGCTACGCGTTCTTCCTGGACTGCACCGGCCACGTCGCCGAGGACCGGATGGGCGAGGCGCTGCGCGGGCTGCGGCGCATCTGCGCGGACGTGCGCTTCCTCGGCTCGTACCCGCGGCACCGCTGGACCGGCTCCGAGAGCGACGGCCCGGTCCCGGCGCCGGCCGGCCTCACCGACACCGACTACGCCGACGCCGCCGCCTGGCTCGAACGTCTCCGCCGCGGCTGAGCGCCGGAGCGTCACGCGCCGGCGAGGCCGGGTGGGTTGGCGTCGCAGGCGGCGGAGCGGATGCCCGCGGGGGCACCGACACGTACCTCGATGCTGCAGACGTCGGTCCCGGCCGTGACGAGCGAGAGCGAGCCCGGCTCGCCGCGGGTGACCGCCTGGAGCGGACCCCGGCTGGTCGGCACGACCGTCCACTGCCACGTGCCGGCGCACATCGGCCCCACCGTCGGCTGACTCCGGAACGACGACGGCAGCAGGCGGTTCCGCTTGAGGAGCGCGATCACCTGTGCGGCGCTGGGCCGCCCGCCGCACGACACCGCGGGCGAGTCGGCGAACGTGGTCGACCCGGTCGCGGTCGGGAACGGTGACGGGGTCACGGTCGTGGGGAACGCGGTCGGGGTCGGGCTGGGGGAAGCGGTGGCGGTGGGTCGCGGCACCGTCGTACCCCGGGGCTCGCTCAGCTCGGGCGGTGTGCCGCAGGCGGCGGTGGCCAGGGCGACCACCGCGGCGAGGGGGGTGAGGCGGCGCAACGGAACGGGTCCTCCCGGCGCGACGGGGTGGGCATCGAGGGGGAGCCCATCGTATGCCCGCTCACGTCGTGACCGGATGGCCGGCCCGGTCCAGCGTCGCGACCGCCTCCGCGAGGCGCACGCTGGGTACGAGCAGATAGTCGGTGTCGTACGTGGAGAACGCCATGATGTTGACCCGCGCGTCGGCCAGCGGACCGACCATGGAGGCGAGGATGCCGGTGAGCGCGAAATCGAGCGGGCCGGCGACACGCAGGCACCGCCACGGGCTCTCCACGGTCGCACCCTCGGGGACACGGTCGGCCCGGCAGATCACCGAGACCTCGTCGGCCGTCCAGGTTACCGAGACGACGCCGTCGCCAGCGCCGAGGAATCCGGCCGGAAGCGACGAGCCGGCCGGCAGCCGGCACACCGCGTACTCATCCGGCAGAAGATCAAGGGCGGGCATGAACGAAGGGTACGGCCACCGGGTTACCCGAAAAACGTGTTCCGCGCGGTAGTGCGAGGCCGATGTCATTCGTCGTACGGGTAGAGGCACACGAGAAGCGGAGGCAAACTGCCATGAAGTACCTGTTTCTGATCTGCTCCGAGGCCCCCGGCAACGAGCCCGCCCCGCCCCGCGAGACGATCGCCACACAGCCCATGCCGATCGAGGAGTGGGTCGCCGAGATGGACGCTCGCGGCGCGCGGCTGACCGGCGACCGTGTCCGGCCGGCGTCCGAAGCCACCACGGTACGGGTCCGCAACGGCGAGACGGTGGTACTCGACGGCCCGTACGCGGAGACCAAGGAGCAGATGGCCGGCTTCGACATCATCGAGGCGGAGAACCTGGACGAGGCGATCGAGATCGCGGCGAAGCACCCGATGGCCTGGCACGGGATGATCGATATCCGCCCGTTCTGGACCGAATGACCGGGTTCGACGCCGAGTTCACCGCGATCTACCACGCGGAATGGGGGCGGGTGGTCGCCGCGGTGATCCGGCTGACCGGCGACTGGGACCTCGCGGAGGAGTGTGCCCAGGACGCCTTCGCCAAGGCGCTGGAGCGTTGGCGGCACGACGGCGTGCCGCCACGCCCCGGCGGCTGGCTGGTCATCACTGCCCGTAATCGAGCCGTGGACCGCCTGCGGCGCGCCACCGTCGAGGCGGCCAAGCTCCGGGAGGTGGCACGGATGCGGCTCCCGCGCGCCGACGAGCAGGGCATCCCCGACGACCGGCTGGAACTGATCTTCACCTGCTGCCACCCGGCGCTCGACCAGGACGCTCAGGTGGCGCTCACGCTGCGTACCCTGGCGGGCCTGACCACCGCGGAGATCGCCCGCGCGTTCCTGCTGCCGGAGAAGACGATGGCGCAGCGCCTCTTCCGCGCCAAGAGCAAGATCCGCAACGCCGGGATCCCGTTCCGGGTCCCGCCCGACCACCTGCTCCCGGACCGGCTCGCGGCGGTGCTCGCGGTGGTCTACCTGCTGTTCAACGAGGGCTACGCGGCGACGGCCGGCCGCGACCTGACCCGCCCGGACCTGACCGCCGAGGCCATCCGCCTCGGCGAAGTCCTGGCGGCGCTGATGCCCGACGAGCCGGAGGCCGTGGGCCTGCTGGCGCTGATGCTGCTCCACGACGCGCGCCGGCCGGCCCGCACCGACGCGGCGGGCAACCTGGTGCCGCTGGACGAGCAGGACCGCTCCTGCTGGGACCACGACCGCATCGCCCGGGGAGACGCGCTGCTGCGGCAGGCGCTGCGCCGGGGCCGGCCCGGCCCGTACCAGATCCAGGCCGCGATCGCCGCCTGCCACGCGACGGCCCCGGAGGCGGCGGCGACCGACTGGGTGGAGATCGCGGCGCTCTACGGCGAACTGGCCAAACTCACCCCGACGCCGGTGGTCGAGCTGAACCGCGCGGTGGCGGTGGCGATGGCCGACGGCCCGCAGGCTGGCCTGGCCCTCGTCGACCGGCTGGCGGCGAGCGGCGCGCTGGCCGGCTACCACCTGCTGCCGGCCACGCGCGCCGACCTGCTGCGCCGGCTGGGCCGCACGACCGAGGCGGCCGCAGCGTACGACGCCGCGTTGGCCCTGGTCCGATCGGACACCGAACGCCGCTACCTCGAGTCTCGCCGCGCTGCGCTGCGTGGGACCTGAGGTCTCGGCCCGGGTCCGTACGACGCGGCGTTGGCCCTGGCCCGGTCGGATATCGAACGCCGCTACCTCGAACCTCGCCGCGCTGCGCCGCTCGGGACCTTGAAGCCTGGGCCCGGGCCCGCGGTGGTCCGGACCGTCGCTCCCGCCGGACAAATCTCGCTCCGCGTCGGGCCAGGTCCTCGGTGCCACGCCCGGGTCCGGCGTCCGCGATCGGTCACCGCTCGCCGGCCCGTCCAGGGATTCGGGCGGGTGTCGTGTTGTGGGTTGGTGAGTGGTGTTGGCAGCCGCGTTAAGAAGGGGCCCTTCCTTGCTCGGGCCCGGGGTCCGCGGTCGTTGATGGCTGGCGGCCCCGTCCGGGGTTTTGGGCGGGTTCGTGTTGTGGGAGCGGGCCGTTGGTGAGTGGCGTTGGCAACCGCGTTAACAAGGGGCCCTTCCTTCCTCGGGCCCCGGGGTCCGCGGTCGGTCATGGCTGGCGGCCCGTCCGGGGTTTTGGGCGGGTTCGTGTTGTGGGAGCGGGCCGTTGGTGAGTGGCGTTGGCAACCGCGTTAACAAGGGGCCCTTCCTTCCTCGGGCCCCGGGGTCCGCGGTCGGTCGCGGCTGGCCGGCCCGTGCCAGGATTCGGGCGGGTGACGCGTTGCGGGACCGGGCCGTCGTGACTGGCGTTGGCAGCCGCGTTAACAAGGGGCCCTTCCTTCGCTCGGCGCGGCGGCCTTAGGACGAAGGAAGGGCCCCTTGTTAACGCCGCGCTCCGTAGGAGCCAGGCCCGGGACGGGATCGCGGAGTGATGCATCACACAGGTGTGGCGCTATCCCGGTTAGAGGTCAGGTTCCGGGGGAGGTGGGGCGATGCGCAGCGGCACACGGCAGCCGGCCGGGTTGGTCGGCCACCGGCGTGACCGCCGTGCGTCGGCGCGTGGTGCCCGGCGGGAGTGTCCCGCCGGCCACCTCGCGTCAGACCTCCGCGAAGAACGTCAGCGACCCCGCCACCCTGCCGTCGACGAGCAGGGGGGTGGCGATCGCGTCGACCGTCGCGTCGCCGTTGTCGCCCGAGCGGTGGATGCGGAGCAGGCCGCGGGCCTGGCGGCCCGAGCTGACCGCGAGCAGCGGTGGGATCTTGTCGATCTCCGGCTCGGTCAGCTCGCTGCGCGCCGCCGTGAAGTCGACCAGGCGGAGGCCGGCGTCCAGGAGGGGGACGCCGACCGCGGTCGCCGGGTCGGTCAGCCCCAGAAGCGCGCAGCAGGTCGGCGACGCCGCGACGATCGTCATCGCCTCGTCGATGACCAGGCAGGGCTCGTCGGCGGCTTCGACCGTCTCGGCCCAGCGGCGGAAGCTGGTCGGTGCTCTGCGGACGCCCGACCAGGAACTCTCGACCGGTGTCAACAGCTCAAGTTCGACGTGCGCCACCGCGCCTCCTGTGCATCGCCGGCAGTTGCCCCACCGTCACGCTAACCGGTGAACGGCGTGACGACGACCCTCCGGTCGGACAGTGCTTCGGACGGTAGCGACGGTGCTGTCAACGGCGGGCAACCTGTTTGCCCGTCGCGGTGCGTCCGTCGTCGTACCACCGGTAGCCGCCGCCCCCGTTGGCGACGTTCAGCCACGTGCTGGGCTGGCTGGCGACGTGCGACAGCTTCTCGGCGGTGGCGGCGCTGATGCGCTCGCCGCCCGCGACGAGCAGGCGGTCGAGCTCGCGGTGGGTCGCCACCAGGCAGTCTTTCGGGAGGCCGTAGACGCTGATGACCCCCGAGCCGACGAACGTCAGCACCGGCGTGACCGGGATCGTGTGGCCGACCGCGGCGGTCAGCGCCTTGGCGGCCCGCTTGGCGTCGCGGCGGGCCTCGGAGACGTACGGCGGCCGCTTGCCGCTGATCTGCACCACGTCGCCGGCGATCATCACGCGCGCGCGGCCGTGGTCGGCGATCGTCACCGCGAACAGACCGCTGGGCCCGATCGCGAGGAACCCGGCGCGCTCGCCGCCGCCCGCGAGCATGGCGTCGAACGAGTCGGTGCGGGGCCACTCGACCACGTGCCAGGCCGGGCCCAGGTGTTCGAGTCGGTTGAGGGCCCGCGCTCCGGCCGCCTCGATCCGGCGGGCGTCACGCTCGGCGAGGCGGCGGCGGGCCCACTCCATCGGGCGTGGACGGACGGCGTCGAGCAGGTCGGGCTCGGGGGTTTCCGCGCTGGGAAGAGCCCGCTGGGGGCTGAGCGGCACGGCTCTGCGCGCGGGAAAGACGGTCATCGCTGCCTCCGGCAAGGGCGAGCTTTGGCTGTCTAACTACCGTAAGTGCTCGCACCGGTACTCTCGCAAGATGCAAGGAGCGAATGAGTACGGATGAATGCCGCATTCACCGTACGGCTCTTTTCCCGGATGGTGACAAGCAACGCCTAGGCTCGGGTCTTGTGAGCCACTATGTCGGCAGTGAGGTGGGCCGCCTGACCACGGTCCTCCTGCACCGGCCGGGCCGCGAGCTGGCCCGCCTGACCCCGCGCAACAACGACACCCTCCTCTTCGACGGCATCCCCTGGGTCGGCCGCGCGCAGGAGGAGCACGACACCTTCGCGGCCGCCCTGCGGGACCGTGGCGTCGAGGTGCTCTACCTCGACCACCTGCTCGCCGAGACGCTCTCGGTGCCCGAGGCGCGCGCCGAGGTCACCGCGACCGTCGTCGACGACCCGCGCCTCGGCGACACCCTCCGCCGCCGGGTCGCCGACCACCTCGCGTACCTCGACCCGACCGCCCTCGCCGGCGTGCTGATCGGTGGGCTGGCCCACGACGAGCTGCGTACCAGCGTCGACCGGCCGGGCGGCCTCGTCTACGCGCTGATGTCCAACCACGAGTTCGTCATCGACCCGCTGCCCAACCTGCTCTTCACCCGCGACTCCTCGGTCTGGGTACGCGACCGGGCCGCCGTGACCAGCCTCGCGATGCCGGCCCGGCGCCGGGAGACCACGCTGACCAACGCGATCTACCGCTACCACCCGCGCTTCGTCGGCACGAAGTTCGTCTACGACCCGTCGCTCGAACCCGTCGAGGGCGGCGACGTGCTGCTGCTGGCCGAGGGGGTGATCGCGATCGGGGTCGGCGAGCGGACCACCCCGGCCGGCGCCGAGCGGCTGGCCCGCCGGATCTTCACCGCCGGGCTGGCCCACACGATCCTGGTCGTGCCGATCGCCCAGGAGCGCGCCACCATGCACCTCGACACGATCGTGACGATGGTCGACGCCGACGCGGTGCTCATGTATCCGAACGTGGCCGACAGCCTGGCCGCGTACACGGTGATCGCCGGACCCGACGGCGAGCCGCAGGTGGACGGTCCGGCGCCGTTCCTGCGCGCGGCCGCCGACGCGATGGACATCGGCACGCTGCGGGTCATCGACACCGGGCTCGACCCCGTGACGGCCGAACGCGAGCAGTGGGACGACGGCAACAACACCCTGGCCATCGCGCCGCGGCTCTGCGTCGCCTACGAGCGCAACGTCGAGACCAACGCGCAGCTGGAACGGCACGGCATCGAGGTGATCCGGATCCCGGGCTCCGAGCTGGGCTCCGGCCGCGGAGGCCCGCGCTGCATGTCCTGCCCGCTGGTGCGCGACCACGCCTGAGCCGGCGCGGGCTACTTGAGCTGGAGCTGCCTGCCGAGGAGGCCCTGGCGCGCGCGGCGGGCGGCGGCGTCCAGTTCGGACGTGTCGGCGAGCGCGTCCGCGTACCGCTTGACGAAGTTCGCGACCGGCTCCTCCCACTCGGCGGCCTCGGGCTCGCCCGGGATGTCCCACACCGGGATGAGCCGCCCGTGTGCCCGGAACATGCCGGCGAATTTGGTGCCGGCGCCGAGCAGCAGGTCGCCCGCGGCGGAGAGGCGGGCGAGGGCGGCCAGGGCCGCGTCCTCGTCGTCCGGCAGCACGAACCGGATGTGGCCCTTGTCGGGGACCCGGCACCAGTACGCGGCCCGCGCGGCGGCCAGCCGCACCGTCGGGTAGATCGACGCGTTCGCCCGTTCGAGGGACGCCTTCACCGCCGGGTCGTCGCCGGGGTCGTCGTCGAGCCAGAACTCGAAGCCCTCGTGGAGCGTGATGTCGAGCGGCCCGTCGACCAGCAGATCCTGGAGGCGCGGCCCCTCGCCGGGCAGGGCCGGGACGGTGACGGAGCTGCCCGGCTTGGTCTGCAGGGCCCGGATCAGGGCCACCGCGAGGTCGCGCGAGACGTCGCCGGACTGGACGTGGCGCTGGAGCCCGACGAACACGCGTCCGTCCGGCTTGGTCATCGCGGGCCAGGCCATCGGCAGCACGGTGGCGAGCGTGACCGGCCGCTCGCCGAACTCGGCGACCAGGTCGGGCTTGAGGGTCAGCGGCGCGGACGCGGCGGGGACCAGCTCACGCAGGGCGATCCACTCCGCCTCGTCCGCCAGGCCCTCGAACGGCCGCGGCGAGTAGACGTCGCGCGGCTTCTCACGCTTGGGAGCACCCGCGCCTTTGGTCCGTCTCTTGCTCATGGGGAGACAGCCTAGAGCGCCGGCCGGCCTCGCGAAGAAGGAAGGGCCCCTTGTTAACGCTCGGCGTTAACAAGGGGCCCTTCCTTCGCGTTCGATCACGCCATCGAGTGCGACGGCTCGCCGAGTTCGGCCCAGACGCTCTGGCAGTCGGCGTCCCGGTCGACGCCCCACCGCGTGGCGAGCGCCTCGACGATGTGCAGGCCCCGGCCGTCGAGGGAGGTCGGACCGGTGCGCCGGGGGCTCGGCCGGCGGCCGCGGCCGCCGCCGTCGGTGACCCGCACGCGGACCCGGTCGTCGGGCGTGACGGACCAGGCGACCCGGATCACGTCGCCGGGAAGTGGGCGGGCGTGCCGGACCGCGTTGCCGGCCAGCTCGCCGACCACCGCCACCACGTCGTCGAGCAGCGCGGGCGGCACCGTGTCGGCCAGCTCGGTCGCCAGCCGGTGCCGCGCCGCGCGCGCACCTCCGGCGTGGTGCGGCACGACCACGTTCCAGGACCGTTCGGCCACCGACGTCGTCACTCCCGCCTCCCGAATGTCAGCCGCGCGGCAGTCGGACCTCCGCGACCGTGCCTCCTCCGTCCCGCGGACGGAGCGAGACCCATCCGTTTTGTCGCTCTATCACCCTTCGTACCAGGTAGAGTCCCAGTCCGGCGCCCGGATAGCGCCGCCGGTCACCGGACTCCGCCTGCCAGAACCGGTCGAATGCGCGCTCCACATGTTCCGGACGTACCCCGATGCCCCGGTCGGAAACGCGGAAGATCACGGTACGTTCGTCGCTGAGCGCGCTCAGCTCGATCGGCGAGTCGTCCGGCGAGTACTTTTCGGCGTTGGTGGCCAGCTCCGTCAGCACGGTGGCGATCGTCGTGCGGTCGCCGACCGCCTTCGGGAGGTCGACGGGGAGGCGGACGTGCAGCCGGCGGCGCAGCGCCGCGGGCAGTTCCCGCTCCGCCGCCCGCAAGGCGTCCACCAGGTCGAACGGTGTCGCCGCGTGGCCGCCGCTCGGGCCGGCCTCGTCGGTCGTGGCGAGCAGCCGGTCCACCAGCCGGGCCAGCTCGCCCGCGCGCTGGCCGATCACCTCGGCGGCGTGGCGGCGCTCGTACTCGGGCAGTTCGTCCCAGTGGCTGCGCAGCGTGTCGGCGTACCCCTTGATCACGGTGACCGGCGTGCGCAGCTCGTGGCTCGTCAGCGCCACGAACAGGTCGCGGTCGCCGTCGCGGCGGTGCTGGTCGGTGATGTCGCGGAAGGTGACCACGATCGAGTCGACCGTGCCGCTCAGCTCGCTCGCCGCGATCTTGAGCCAGCGGCCGTCGGGCAGGCGGTGGTCGATGGTGTGGCCGAGCTGGGGGACCGGGAACGGCAGCGGCGCGTTGAGCACCTCGGCGGCCGTGTGGCCGGTGACCTGCTCGGCGGCCGGGTTCCAGAGCCGGACGTTGCGGTCGTAGTCGATGATCGCGAGGCCGTCGGAGAGCGCCGCGATCACCGGGCCGTCGCCGTGGACGGGCAGGCCGGCCTGGTCGCCGTACATGTGGGCGAGGCTGCTGGCGATGAACTCGACGAGCGCGTGGTGCTCGATGCTCGGCAGGTCGTCGACGCCGGGATAGAACGCGTGCAGGCAGCCCACCACGAGCCCCGCCATCTCGGCCCGCGTGCCGAGCATCGTGTGCAGCCCGCGTCCGGTGGCCTGGTTGGCGAACTCGCCCTCGATCTGGTCGAGCGTCAGCACCTGGGTACGCAGCCCCGTGAGCATCCGCACCACGGTCGGCTCGTCGGGCTCGACCGGGCGGCCCAGTGCCCACTCGGCCGCGCCGGTCGCCGCGATGATCCGCGCGCCGCCGGGGCCGTACTCGGCGAACGTCATGCCGGCGGCGCCGAGGGCCTGTTGCGCCAGCCGGAGCACGGTGTCGAGCAGCGGGAGCCCGGCCTCGCCGGCGTTGATCCTCTCGATCACTTCGGCGTGGCCGGCGATGAAGGAGGCGTAGTCGGGTCGCGCGGGCACGTTCCCGAGTGTGCCCAACCCGCCCCGGCGACCGGAAGGGGCGGCGTCAGCGACCGATGTGTTTGAGCACGAAGGCCGGCCGGTCGGTGATGATGCCGTCGACGCCGAGATCGACCAGAAAGTCGATCTCTTCCGGCTCGTTGACCGTCCAGACGTAGACCCGGTTACCGGCGGCCTGCAGCGTCCGCACCAGCCGCGGGCGGGCCTTGACCAGGTGGATTCCCGGCCCGGCGATCCGCGCGCCGAACGGCAGCGTGCCGCGCAGCGTGGAGGGGAGCAGCTCCATGAGCAGGGCGGTGGGCAGCCCGGGGGCCAGCTCGCGCATGCGGCGCACCGCCAGGGCGGAGAACGACATCACCGTGACGGCGACCGGGTCGCTGTCGCGCGGCTCGTACAGCCCGTGCCGCTTGAGGAGGGCGACCAGGGCCCGCTCGACGTCACCACCGTGATGCGTGGGGTGTTTGGTCTCGATGAGCACCTGCACCTCGCGGCCGGCGTCGCGGACGGCGCCGAGCAGGCGGTCGAGGGTGAGCAGCCGGGCCCGGTCCGGGTCCGGGGGGTCGTCGGTGGAGGGCAGGCTCGCCCAGGAGCCGAAGTCCAGGGCGTCGAGCTCGGCGAGCGTACGGCGACTGACCCGGCCCCGCCCGTTGCTGGTGCGGTCGAGCCGCCGGTCGTGCACGCAGACCAGGTGGCCGTCGCGGGTCAGCCGCACGTCGCACTCGACGCCGTCGGCCCCCTCCTCCAACGCCCGCACGTACGCCGGAAGCGTGTGCTCGGGCAGCACCGCGGACGACCCGCGGTGCGCGAAGATCAGCGGTGTCTCGCCCACCCCTAGATGACGCGGGCCGGCTGCCCGTTGTCGTCGACCACCGGACGGCCGGCGGCGGCCCAGGCCTGCATGCCGCCGTCCAGGTTGCGCACGTTGTCCCAACCCTGGTTGGTGAGGTAGGTCACCACCTGGGCCGAGCGGCCGCCCATGCGGCAGACGACCACCACGTCGGCGTCGGTGGGCACCTCGGCGAGGCGGGCGGGTACCTCCTGCATCGGCAGGTGGTGGGCACCCGGGGCGTGGCCGGCCTGCCACTCGTCGTCCTCACGCACGTCGAGCAGGTAGGCGTCGTCGGGCACGTCCGCGGGGCTCACCCACGGCACCGGTTGCGGTCTCCACACGAGCACAAGACTAGATGGCGTTGACCCACCTGGGGTTCGCGGCGGTCCAGGCCGGCATGTCCGATTCGCGGAGTGCCTTGAAGAGGGTGTCGGCCTGCGGGTCGAGGAGGTCGTAGGAGGTGCCGTCGATCATCTCCGTGTGGGACGGCAGGCGGATGCCGGTCAGGTTGTCCGGACGCAGGCCGCGCAGGGAGAAGACCAGATCGTTGAGGGGTACGCCGTTGGTGTCGACGGTCATGGTCGCGGCGATCGCGCGCACGGTCTGGTCGAGCTTGAGCGGGTTGGCCAGTACCGCCGGGTCGGTGAGCTTCGCGGCGATCGCCTTGAGGATCTGCTGCTGGTGCCGCTGGCGGTCGTAGTCGCCGTCCGGCAGCCCGTACCGCTGGCGCGCGTAGTCGAGGGCCTGTGCGCCGTTCATCGTGCGGCAACCAGGGGTGAAGACGCGGCCGGTGTGGATGGACGTGAACTGCCGGTCCACGCAGACGTCGACGCCGCCGAGCAGGTCGACCACCCTCTTGAAGCCGTTGAAGTCGATGATCGCCGCGCCGTCGAAGCGCAGGCCGGTGAGCTGTCCGACGGTGGCCGACAGCAGCCTCATGCCACCGTCGCCCGGCCGCCCGTACTCGAAGGCGGCGTTGATCTTGTCCTCGCCGCCCGCGTAGTTGGCCGGCGGGTACGGCGGGATGGTGACCCTGAGGTCCCGCGGCACCGAGACCAGGTAGGCCTTGTCGAGCCCGGGCGGCAGGTGCACGATCACGATCGAGTCCGCCCGGGCACCCATGGAGGGGTTCGCTGCCCGCATGTCCGAGCCGATCAGCAGGTAGTTGAGCGGGCCGCTGAGCTTGGCACCGGTGGTACGCGCTCCGGAATCGAGCAGATCGGCCTTCTTGAGCGCGGCGTTGAACCGGTCGGTGAGCAGTCGCAGCCCGCCGAGGCTGAGCCCGGCGAGGACGGCGAGCGCCAGCCCGACCGCGATGCACACCTTGGCCCACCGTGGCCAGTCCCGCCATGCCCGTCCCGAGTTGGAGATGGCTCCTCCCAACCCCCGCCGCCTCGCCTTTGAGTGCAGCTTAGGTCGGATATTTCGGGCAAGAGCGGGACTCGACCTTCGTCCGGATGGGGGACGTTTGCTACTTCTGTGGGTTCGCCGCCACCCACTCGCCCATCTTGTCCTCCGTCATCGCCTTGTACATCGCGAGCGCCTTGGTCTTGTCGGACACCACCACCGACTCGCCGCC
>Ga0164243_10002055_pt1 | contig 33656 bp, 26 predicted proteins | sample OricompcompostOP_FD_108781 | JGI IMG/M metagenome (GOLD analysis project Ga0164243, IMG submission 108781) | Organic Plus compost microbial communities from Emeryville, California, USA - Original compost - Organic plus compost (OP) | ecosystem: Engineered > Solid waste > Mixed feedstock >... | reverse complement strand
CTCCGGGTCTTCGAAATAGCCCTTCATCACGACATTGCCGCGCATGACGACTTCGCCCATCGTCGCACCGTCCTTCGGCACGTCGCGCATGTCGTCGTCGACGACACGCGTTTCACCGGCCAACGCGTTCGAGAATCCCTGGCGCGCGCGCAGGCGCGAGTACTCCTCGGTCGAAAGCGAGCTCGCATCGGGCGGCGCGATGTTGATCGTATAAGGGCCATAGGTTTCCGTGAGCCCATACACATGCTCGAGCTCGAAATTGAGCTCGGCCATGCGCGCGATCAGCGTCGGCGACGGCGGTGCGCCCGCGGTGAATACGCGCACCGGCGTCTGCAGTCGATGAGCGGCAGGATCGTTCGCGAGCATGATGAGCACCGTCGGCGCGGCGCAGAAATGCGTGACGCCCTCATCGAACATGCGCCAGGCCTGCACCGGATCGATGCGAGGAATGCAGATGCTCTGCGCACCCACCGCCGCAACGGCCCAGGTGAACGTCCAGCCGTTGCAATGAAACATCGGCAGCGTCCACAGATATTTGCTCTGCGCAGTCAGCCGATGATCGAGCGCCATCGCGACGGCGTTCAGATACGCGCCGCGATGATGATAGACGACGCCCTTGGGCCGCCCGGTCGTGCCGGACGTGTAATTGATCGAGATCGAATCGTCTTCGCCGTCGAGCCAGGAGTCGAGCTCGCGGTCCGCGCCGGAGGCGAGCCATTCCTCGAATGCACCGCCGATTTCACAGCGGCGAACCTCATTGCCGACGGCACCGAACTGCGCCGCAAGCTCGGGCGAATAGAACATCCAGCGGGCGCCGGAATGTGCAATGACGTAGCCGATTTCCTCAGCCGACCAGCGTGTATTGATCGCGACGAGCACGCCGCCGGCCAGCGGCACCGCGAAATGCGCGAGCAGCAGCGGCTCGCAATTCACTGCCAGAAACGCGACCCGATCGCCTTTGCGCAGGCCTTGCGCCCGCAGCGCCTGCGCGAATCGACGCGCCCGCGTACGGAACTGGCTCCAGGTGTATCGTGTCGCGCCGTCCGTGACGGCGATCCGATCCGCAAAGGCATCGCCCGCGCGCGTCAGAAAATGCAGCGGCGTGAGCTCTTGGCGAAAAACCTTCGACGCTTGCCCCGACATGGCGGTTTCCTGCGGCACGCTCTGCGGCGTGGTAGTGACTGGTGAGCCTACTCGCGTTCCAGATTCAGTGCATCAGGCGCGAGCACTCGAGCGCGCCGCATAACGCGTGATGCCGTCATGACCGATCTCGCGCTGAACGCGAGCGTCGGCCACGAGAAATTCCAGGTGCGCGAGCGCTTCGGCCATCGCGAGAAAGAAATGCATGCCCTTCAGCGGGCGGCGAAACATCACCGGCAGGACATCGAGCGCCGTCTTCGGCTCGCGGCAGGCGTTCACGAGATTCGCGAGCTGCTCATGGTGATGGGACCGGAGATCCTCCAGACGCGCATGCAAGCCGCGGAACGGCACTCCGTGGGACGGCAGCACGAGCGTGTCCGCAGGAAGGCCATGGAGCCGTTCGAGCGATGCGAGAAAAGAGCCGAGCGGATTCAGGTCCCGGCTGCGCCAGGTAAAGCCGATGTTCGAGGAGATCGTCGGCAGCACCTGATCGCCGCTGATCAGCACGCCGGCACGCGGATCATGCAGGCAAAGATGGCCCTCCGCGTGGCCGTTCGTTTCGAGCGCAGTCCAGGCGCTTGCGCCCCATGCAATCGATTCCCCATCGACGCACGTTTTCGTGACTTGAGGCAAGCCGCTCGTCATGCGTGCGAAGCGAGTCGGCGACAGGCTCGGCAGCAGCGAGCGATCCGCGACGCCGTGCGTCGTAAAGAAACGCTCCACCTCTTCAGTGGCGCCCGGCTCGGCGCTCATGAACGTGCGGATCTGCTCGAGCGTGCGCGGCGACATCCAGACCGGAACGCCGTAGCGCTCCTGCAGCCAGCGCGCGAGCCCGATGTGATCGGGATGAATGTGCGTGACGAACACACCGCGCAGCGGCGTGGCACGGAACACTTCCGCTTCGAGCGCGATCCAGGCTTCTTCGCCGATCGGGGCGGCAATGCCCGTATCCACCGCGATGCAGCCGTCGTCGTGATCGATCAGCCACACGTTGATGTGATTCAGGTCGATCGGCAGCGGAATCCGGCACCAGCGCACGCCCGGCGCGATCGTAACGGCTTGCCCCATCTGCGGCGGCTCGGCCGCAACGAATTGCAGCCGGCGCGGCGCCGACAGGTAGGCTTCGCCTTCGGCGGTGACGTTGTCGGATGGAAGCGGAGGTGAAGTCATGGGCGGTTCCGGGTCACGTATGATGCAGCCACCTTCCCGCAAAGGCGAATCGATCATGACGTACTGCGGCCGCCTCCTGGTCACGGTTCTCGCGTGCGTGCTCAGCGCGAGCGCGATTGCAGCCCCATCGAGCGCCGAGCGCGCCCTAGTGAAGCGCATACAGCGCGCACAGGATGACGCCGTTTCGCTGCTCGAGCAGGTCGTGAACATCAACAGCGGCACGATGAACTTCGCCGGCGTCCGCGCCGTCGGCGCGGTGTTCGAGCCCAAGTTCAAGGCGCTCGGATTCACGACGCGCTGGGTCGATGGGGCAGCTTTCGCACGCGCGGGTCATCTGATTGCCGAACGGCCCGGCCGCGGCCCGCATGTGCTCCTGATCGGCCATCTCGACACCGTGTTCGAGCCGACGAGCCCGTTTCAGAAGTTCGAGCGTGTCGATGCCAACATCGCAAAAGGCCCTGGCACGGCCGACATGAAGGGCGGCATCGTCGTCGCGCTCGCCGCGCTCACGGCCCTGAACGAGGCCAAGCTCCTCGATGCCTTGCATATCACCGTCGTGCTGCATGGCGATGAAGAAGATGCCGGCGTACCGCTCGAAGCCGCGCGCAAGGACCTGATCGATGCGGCGATCGCGGCCGATATCGCGATCGGGCTCGAGAATGCGGCTGACGATCCGAAGACCGCCGTGACCGGACGACGCAGCTCGAGCCGCTGGGAGCTCAAGGTCACAGGCGAGACGGCGCATTCCTCGCGCATCTTCGGTGACGAGGTGGGCGCCGGCGCGGCATACGAGCTCGCGCGCATCCTGAACGGGTTCTACGAGCAGCTGCGCGGCGATGAATTCCTGACGTTCAGTCCCGGATTGATCGTCGCGGGCGCGCAGGTCGAATTCCAAGCCGAGCCGCTGCAGGGCAGCGCGTCCGGCAAGGACAACATCGTCGTGCCGGATGCGCGCGCATCGGGCGACCTGCGCGCGTTGTCCCTCGCGCAGCGTGAGCAGACGAAAGAGCGCATGCGCAAGATCGCAGCTGCGAATCTGCCGAAGACGACCGCGCAGATTGAATTCCACGACAGCTATCCGCCCATGACGCCGACGGACGGCAACCGGAAATTGCTGTCCTGGTATGACGAGGTGAGCCGCGATCTCGGCTTCGGCGCGGTCACGGCAGTGAATCCGCGGCGCGCCGGCGCGGCGGATGTTTCGTTCGCGGCGGATCACGTCGACATGGCGATCGACGGCCTCGGCCTGCTCGGCGGTAATGCGCATACGCCGCAGGAATTTGCGGATCTACGGACGTTTCAGATCCAGGCGCAGCGTCTGGCGGTGCTGTTGTATCGAATCGGCAAGCGCGGGCCGACTACAGCGACTGCGCAGCCGTAAGCTCCGATTCGTGCGTCAACGCCGCGCTCGGACGATGACCATGCATCAGATCCATGAGGCGCTCGCCGCTGCGCAGGACGAAGCTGTTCCCGGCGCGCTGCTTCGCGATCTTTTTCACATGCGCGAGCAGATGCGCAATCGCGTCGGCGCTCGTCGCGCCCTCGGTTTGCGAATCGAGCGCGGCGACTGACAGCGTGAGCAGCGGAAACTCGCGCTGGCGCCCTTCGCGATCGGCCGCGACGATATGTCCGGCGGCGGCGTGCTCCGGCGAATAGAACGAGGCGACGCCCGCGGCAAACTGATCGATCAGCCGCCCGACGCGCTCATGCCAATCGGCCGAGCGCATCACGACCAGGAAATCGTCGCCGCCGACGTGGCCGATGAAATCGAGCCGCGCCGAAAACGTCGCCTTGAGCAGCCCGGCCAGATGCAGAATCACCTGATCGCCCTGGCCGTAGCCGTACACGTCGTTGTACGGCTTGAACGCATCGAGATCCAGGTAGGCGACGACGAAGCGCCGGCCGCCTTCGATCAAGCGATCGATGCAGCTGCGCACCGCGCCGTTGCCTGGCAACAGCGTGAGCGGGTTCGAATGCTTCGCCGCCTGCAGCTGCTGCTCGGTGATCAGCCGCAGCAAATCGATCGTCTGGCCGAGCCCGAGGTAGCGCCCATCCTTCGTGATGACGAACTCCTCGGTGATCCGCGAGCGGCCCTTTTGCGTCACGAGGCGGCTGACCTGCTCGAGCCGCAGTTGCGCATCGATCAGCAACGTCGGCGACTCCATGACCGCGGTCACGGGCTTCTTGTTGTAGATCTCCGGATGCAGCGGCTTCGTCAGCAGCGCGAACAATTCATCGCGCCGCACGACGCCGAGCGCGCGGCCGTCGCGCACGACCGCCAGCGTCAGACATTCCGGATTCGCATGGAACCGCTCGACGACGTCGTTGACGCGCGTGTCGGGCGCCACGGGCTCCACGTACGTCGCGATGTGCTCGGCGCAGAGCGCTCCGTGCGTCACGATCGAGCGGTCGAGCGATTCGATCTGTTGGACGACGGCCGTCGGCGCCGCGGCCGGCCGGCCGAACAGATGCCCTTGCAGGCGATCGAGGCCGAGATCGACGAGCTCGCGGCATTCGCGTTCGGTTTCGACGCCTTCGGCGATCACGCGGCAGCCGATCGCGCGGCCCATGTCGAGAATCGAGCGCACGAATTCCAGCTTGGTCTTGTCCGCGTCGATGCCGCTGACGAAGTAACGGTCGATCTTCACGAAGTCGGGCTTGAGCTCGGACCAGGTGCGCAGCCCCGAGGAGCCTGCGCCGAGATCGTCGATCGCGATTTCGCAACCGGCATCGCGCAGGCGCTGCAGCGTCGAGCGCAGGCGCGCGTAGTCATCGAGCAGACTTTCTTCCGTCAGCTCGATGACGCAGCGGTTCGGCGCGAGCCCCGCGGCTTGCGCATAGCCCAGAAAGCGCGCGGCGAAGTTCGGCGCTTCGTAGATGCTGTCGGGGGAGACGTTGACGAACAGCTGCCCGGCGGCACGCGCCGCCACGAAGCGCTTGAACGCGTTTTGAATGCAAAGGAAGTCGAGCTCGAGACGCAGGCCGCTGCGACGCGCCGCTTCGAACAGATTCTGGGGAGCATGCAGCCAGCTGTCTGACGGACCGCGCGCCAGCGCCTCGAAGCCGCACACCCCGCGCGTGCGCGGATCCACGATCGGCTGGAACAGCGTCGACACGCGAGCCTCGCGCACGAGCTCTCCGATCTCGAGCGTGGCGGCGTCCAGCCGGCGAAGGCGCAGCGTAGGCGAATCGGCGCGGGACTCGGACATGAGAAAGCGAAACGCGCGGACCAGTGACCCGATTACGTTAATCGGGCGGTTCCACCCGCGGCTGAGAACGGCATCGCAAGGCAGGGTAAAAACCCTGAAGGAAACGCGCACCGTACGGGGAAACTGTGACGCAAGCCCCCTCTCCTCATGGGAGAGGGCTGGGCTGAACGGCTCCCTCTCTCGGACGGAGAGGGCTGGGGTGAGGGCCATCCCTCTCCCAAAGGGAGAGGGCCGGCGTGAGGACGCGCGCAGCGCAGCGGCGCGCCGCTTCCCTCACCTGCTGGGCAGGATGCCCGAATGCCGCGAGCGCATGGATGCGCAGGAGCGGCCGCGCTGCTTACGCGCGCTCTCCCTTCGGGAGAGGTGATCAGCGCTTCATCGCATCGAAGAATTCGCCATTCGTCTTCGTGTCCTTCATCTTGTCGATGAGGAATTCGATCGCGGCGAGCTCGTCCATCGGATGCAGGAGTTTGCGCAGGATCCAGATCTTCTGCAGCTCGTCCTGGCTCGTGATGAGCTCTTCGCGGCGCGTACCCGAACGGTTGATGTTGACGGCCGGGAAGACCCGCTTTTCGGAGACGCGGCGGTCGAGATGGATTTCGGAGTTGCCGGTGCCCTTGAACTCTTCGTAGATCACGTCGTCCATGCGCGAGCCGGTGTCGATCAGCGCGGTCGCGAGGATCGTGAGCGAGCCGCCCTCTTCGATGTTGCGCGCGGCGCCGAAGAAGCGCTTCGGACGCTGCAGCGCATTCGCATCGACGCCGCCCGTCAGCACCTTGCCGGAGCTCGGCACGACGGTGTTGTAGGCGCGCGCCAGGCGCGTGATCGAATCGAGCAGGATGACGACGTCGCGCTTGTGCTCGACGAGCCGCTTCGCCTTCTCGATGACCATCTCGGCGACCTGCACGTGGCGGGTCGCGGGCTCATCGAACGTCGAGGACACGACTTCGCCGCGCACCGTGCGCGCCATTTCGGTCACTTCTTCCGGACGCTCGTCGATCAACAGCACGATCAGATACACCTCGGGATGATTCGAGGTGATCGAGCTCGCGATGTTCTGCAGCAGCATCGTCTTGCCGGCCTTCGGCGGCGAGATGATGAGGCCGCGCTGACCTTTGCCGATCGGCGCGACGAGATCGATGATGCGGGCGGTCAAGTCTTCGCTCGAGCCGTTGCCGCGCTCGAGCTTCAGGCGCTTCGTCGGATGCAGCGGCGTCAGGTTCTCGAACAGAACCTTGTGCTTTGCGCCTTCCGGGGAATCGAAATTGATCTCGCCGACCTTGAGCAGCGCGAAGTAACGCTCGCCGTCCTTCGGTGGACGAATCAACCCGGAGATGGAATCGCCGGTGCGCAGATTGAAGCGGCGGATCTGGCTCGGGCTGACGTAGATATCGTCCGGCCCGGCGAGATAGGAGCTGTCGGCGGAGCGCAGGAAGCCGAAGCCGTCCTGCAGGATCTCGAGCACGCCGTCGCCGTAGATGTCCTCGCCGCTGCGGGCATGCGCCTTCAGGATCGAGAAAATGATGTCTTGCTTGCGCGAGCGGGCGAGATTCTCGAGCCCCATGCGCTGCGCGATCTCGACGAGCTCGGGCACCGGCTTGAGCTTGAGCTGCGTCAGGTTCATCGACTGACGCGACGCCGCGAGCTCCGACGGGGAAATGATCCCTACGTCATCGGTATCGAACGGATCGTCCTGCGGAAGATCGTCGTGCTGTTGTTGCCGGTGATTGCCGCGTTCGCCGCGATCACGATTGCCGTCGTTGCCGCGGTTCGGACGACCGCCGCCACCTTTGCCCGGACGGTTACGGGCCTGATTACCGAGATAGCCTCTCACAGTTTGCTGTCCAGAAATGCTGCCAGGTCTGTTTTACGGAGGGCTCCGACCTTCTGGCCTTCGACCTGGCCGTTCTTGAAGAGGATGAGGGTCGGAATACCGCGCACGTTGTAGCGCAGTGGGGTCTTGGGACTTTCGTCGATGTTCAATTTCGCAATCGTGACCTTGCCTTGGTATTCGTCCGCGATCTCATTGAGCATCGGCGCGATCATCTTGCAGGGTGCGCACCATTCGGCCCAGAAATCGACGAGTACGGGACCACTCGCCTTGAGCACGTCGGCTTCGAAATTGGCGTCTGAGACGTGCTTGATCGTGTCGCTGCTCACCAGGACTACCTCCAGCTTGAAACTTCAACTGCTGCGTAATGTGCGAATGCGGACTTCAAAGGCGCGAACTGCTCTAGCGTTTGTTGCGAGTCGTAAATTCAGGTCGCATCGATGCGAACGGCGCAAAGACGCAAGAAGGGGATTGACCGTTAGTGACTAACGTGTGCTCGGTCGGGCACAATTGCGGGCGGTTAGGCCTCCGATGTAAACCTTGCGGTGCTCGCGTCTACCTACGTAGTGGGCCTTTCGTATTCGGGCCTGTGTGTTTTGAGCGCCAGTGTTCAGCCGATACTCAAGTGTTTGAATCGAACATTGCTCGAACCCCCGACGGGGTTCCGTTTACGAAGAGCTTGGCAACGAGGAGCTTGGTCTACGAGCTTGATGCCGCCGGTGATCCGGTCGGGGCGGGTGCGGATGAATCCGCTCGTTGAGGCTATTAGAACCTAAGCTCTTTTCAATTTGCAAGCCTCGACTTTCGCAATTCACACCCTCATCTCAGGTCGTATCCCCCGCTTCCTCCATATCTTCCGCAAACTCTCGTTCATCTAAAACTAATGGCCGAATCGCACTTAACCGAGCTGTCCTTCTCCAGCCTCCATCTTCCGGAAACTCTGCAGAAGGGACTGGCCGACGCATCGTTCGAACGCTGCACGCCCATCCAGGCGCAAACCTTACCCGTCGCGCTCGCGGGAATGGACATCGCAGGGCAAGCTCAAACAGGAACCGGGAAAACCGCGGCCTTCCTGGTCGCCTTGTACGCGAGGCTGCTGCGTGAGCCGAGCCCCGCCGCACGCACGTTGAATGCGCCGCGTGCCTTGATCATCGCACCAACGCGCGAATTGGCCGTCCAGATCCATCGCGACGCCGAGGTGCTCGGCTCCCACACCGGCCTCAGGCTCGGGCTTGCGTTCGGCGGCGTGGACTACGACAAGCAGCGGCATCATCTCGAAGCCGGCGTCGACATTCTCATGGGGACGCCGGGGCGCCTGATCGACTTCTACAAGCAGCGCGTCATCGATCTGCGCTTCGTGCAGGTGCTCGTGCTCGATGAGGCGGATCGCATGTTCGATCTCGGCTTCATCGCTGACATCCGTTATCTGCTGCGACGCCTTCCCGAGCCGACCCAGCGCTTGAACATGCTGTTCTCCGCGACGCTGTCGCACCGCGTGCTCGAGCTCGCATACGAGCACATGAACGATCCGCAGCTCGTGCGCATCGAGCCGGACAAGATGACGGTCGACCGCGTGCGTCAGGTGATCTACTACCCGTCGAACGACGAGAAGCCGCGCCTGCTCGTCGGCCTGCTGAAGCACATGGACCCGCGGCGCAGCATGATCTTCGTCAACACGCGCCGCGCCGCCGAGGAGATCGAGCGCCTGCTCCAGGCGAACGGCATCAATGCCGAAGCAATTTCAGGCGATGTGCCTCAACGCAAGCGGCTGCGGATGCTGCGCGATTTCCATGACGGCACGCTCGCGTGTCTGATCGGCACAGATGTCGCCTCGCGAGGGCTGCACATCCCGGACGTCAGCCACGTCTTCAACTACGACCTGCCGCAGGACCCCGAGGACTACGTGCATCGAATCGGCCGCACGGCGCGCGCCGGCGCGGAAGGCGATGCGATCAGCTTCGGGTGCGAGGAATATGTGATCTCTTTGCCGGATATCGAGGCCTACATCGGCCGCAAGATTCCGGTCGCGTCGGTCCCGCTCGACATGCTGGCCGAGATCGCGCCGATGGAGCCGCTGCCGCGTAGACGCTTCGGCGACAAAGGACCGCGCGGCGCACGCAACGGCGGCGGTCGCGGAGGTCGCAGCGGTGGGGGCGGCGGGCGCGGCGGCCGAGGCCCACGACGCCCCGAGCGCCGGCCGGAGCCAGCACGAGCAGCAGCAGCGCCCAACACGACTGAGCCGCCGCCGAACGCAACGGCCGCCGAAGGAACGCCGGAAGGCGAACAGCCGAAGCGTCGACGCCGCCGGCGCCGACGGGGCAAGACCGGGCAGCAAGATGCCGCACCTTCGCCCTCGCCTCCCCAGACGGAATGATTGGGAAGAATCGATCCGGCGCGCCGCCGCTCTAGAGAATCACTCGAGCCGCGGCAGCGTTTTCATGTCCAGCAGCTCGACGACGCCGTGCACGCTGGGAAATTCCTCGATCACGCGCCGCTCCTGTCCCGTATCCGGATGGGCGATCGCGACGATGTGCGCAATTCCGTGACGGCGCGCGGCGCGCAGCACCGCGAGGCTGTCATCGACGAACAGCGTGCGCTCACGATCGAACTGCAACTCCGCTTCGAGCTTCCGCCAGAACTCCGGATGCTCCTTCGGAACGCCGTAGACATGCGAGCTGACCGCGGCGCTCAGCCGCTCGAGAATTCCCGTCCGCGCGGCTTTCACACGCAGCGCATCCTGGTGCGCGTTCGTCACCAGCACGGCGCGTAATCCGCTCGCCTGCAGCGTGGCGAGAAAGCGCTCCGCGCCTGGCAAGTACCTGACGTGCTCGCGCAGCTCGTGCTTCAACCCCGCGATGTCGAGCTCGAGCTCGCGACTCCAGTAATCCGTGCAGTACCAATCGAGCGTCCCCTGCTTCGCAGTGAAGAGCGGCGCCAGGAGCTCGTTCGCGCGCTCGATGGAAATGCCGCGCCGTCGCGCGTAGCGCTCCGGAACGACTTCCAGCCAGAAGTAGTTGTCGAAGCGGAGATCCAGCAACGTGCCGTCCATGTCGAGCAGCACGGTGTCGACGCCAGGCCATGGAGTGAACGTCGGGCGTGCGAAATGCGGCTGTGTGCTGGATGACATCGTTACGTAAATGCGCGAGTTCGTCCGTGGGGACTTGCCCTATGATAGTGGCCCTCAGCCTGACAGTCGCCCGCCCTCGGCGCCCTGGGACCTTCGCAATGCAACTTGGTTGGACCGCCCTCGTTTTGCTGATTCTCGCCGCCGCGATTGCCTGGTTCTGGCAGGACAGTCTGGCGGCGCGAGAACGCGCAAACGCGGCGGCGATGGAAGCCTGCCAGCGCTTGAGCCTGCAATTTCTCGACGGCACGGTCGCGTTCGCCCGCCTGCAGCTGATACGCGGGACGCGCAATCCGCTCGCTCTGCGCCGCACCTATGCCTTCGATTACACCGCGAACAGCATCGAGCGCCGCCAGGGCTTCGTCGTGCTCACGGACCATCATGTCGATTCGGTCGGCTACGAGCGCGGCGATGACGCGCCGCGAATGCCGCAGGCGACGCCCGAGCGCGTCGTCGATGTAGAGCAGCTGCCGTCCGCGACGAACGTGTTGAGCCTGGAAGAATGGCGCTCGCGTCAGCGCGCGGCGACACGCAAGACGGACGAATCGCGGCACAACGGCACGCATGCAGGAGATTGATCGACACTGCGCGCCCGGGCGCCTGTGCATACGTTGCCTACTTCGCTAAAGTACGGCCCGCGATGAGCGAATCCGAAGACAACACGGAAAACAAGGTCGAAACGGCGACGTTTCGCCGGCTCGAGCGCTTGCGCGAGCTGCGCATCGAACATCGCGATCTCGACGACGTGATCAATCGGCTGCAGCTCGATCTGTACGTGAACGAGGTGCAGCTGCGCCGGCTGAAGAAGCGCAAGCTGCTGCTCAAAGACCAGATCGCTCGGCTCGAAAGCGAGCTGATCCCCGATTTGAATGCCTAACAAGAACTGGCTGGCGAATCGCCAACCGCTGACGTCGGCCTAGTCGCTTCCTATGCAGGAACTGCTTCGTAACATCGGTCATCAGCTCGAAGCGCTCCTCACTCCGGCCTCCATGCTGCAGGTTGCGGCGGTCGCGATCGCCATCCTGCTCGCGTGGTGGTTCAGCCACCAGATCCGCAACACCGACAAGGCGCGGCTCGCGCTGGTACAGACCGGGCTGCAGGCGCGCGTCACGGAAGCCGTGCTGATCGCAAGCCCGCACGTCGCGGCGCTCGTGATCATCTCGGCCTTCGGCGGCGTGCTGCACGCGGTGAAAGCCCCGAGCGCGATCGTCGATCTGGCGATCACGCTCGCTGGACTGATGCTCCTGATCCGTGTCGGCGTCTACCTCGTGCGCCTCTCGCTCGGCAACCGCACGAAGGGCTGGGGCAACGTGATCACGTTCATCATCTGGGCCGTGCTCGCCCTGCACGTGCTCGGGTGGTTCGATCCCGTGGTCCAGGCGCTCGACAGCGTGGGCGTGCGCACCGGCAAAGGCCGAATCACGCTGTGGTCGGTCCTGAAGCTCCTGTTCACCGTCGGCGCCTTCATTCTCGTCGCGGTGTGGCTCGCGCGCTGGTTCGAGCGCCGCCTCATGGCGATGCAGGGGCTCGCGCTCAGCATGCGCATCGGCATTGCGAAATTCTCGCAAGCCTTCCTGATCGCCTTGTCGATCCTGCTCGGCCTCAACGCCGCGGGCCTGGATCTCACGACGCTGAACGTGCTGACCGGCGCGATCGGCGTCGGCCTCGGCTTCGGCCTGCAGGCGATCGTCGCGAACTTCATCGCCGGTTTCGTGCTGCTCATGGACCGCTCGATCAAGCCGGGCGACGTCATCAGCTTCACGGGCATGCCGGGAACGAGCACCGAAGGGTTCGGCTGGGTGCAGGAGCTGCGCGGCCGCTATGTCGTCGTGCGCGACCGCGACGGCGTCGAGACGCTCGTACCGAATCAGACGCTCATCACGAACTCCGTCATCAACTGGAGCTACACGGATCCGCGCGTGCGGCTCAAGCTGCCGGTGCGCGTGAGCTATCGGGACGATCCTGAGCTTGCGCTCGCCGTGCTGCTCAAGGCGTCGGAGGATCATCCGCGCATCCTGCGCGATCCGCCGCCGGTGTCGCGCATGATGGGATTCAACGACTATGGCTTCGACCTGGAGCTGCGCTTCTGGATCTCCGATCCGCAGGAAGGCGTCAACAACGTGCGCTCGGACGTGAATCGCGCGATCTGGCGTCTGTTCAAGGAGAACGGCATCACGATCCCGGTCGCGCAGCGCGAGGTTCTGTTCGAGATGAAGAAGGAGCATCCGCCGATTGCACCCGAGCCCTGAGCGTGCGGCGGATCACCCATGTGGAAAGCTCCCGAAACCGCGATCGAGCTGCGCTTCATTCGCGCCGGCGGCCCCGGCGGTCAGAACGTCAACAAGGTCGCAAGCGCGGTGCAATTGCGCTGTGACTTGAAGGCCTGGCCGCAGCTGCCCGAGCGCATTCGCGCTCGCTTGCGAGTGCTGGCGGGGCGGCGGCTCACGGACGACGACGTCATCGTGATCAGCGCGCAGAAATTCCGCACTCAGGAGCACAACAAGCGCGATGCGTTCGAGCGTTTGCAGGCGCTGATCGATGAGGCGGCGATCGAGCCGAAGATTCGGCGCCCGACGAAGCCTACTCGGGCGTCGAAGCAGCGCAGGCTGGAAGGGAAGCAGCAGCGCGGCGAGGTGAAGCGGGCTCGCGGGAGAGTCAGGAGCTTCGACTGAATCGCGGCTCAGTGCGTGCCGTGTGCGCGGTCCTGAAAACAGTTCCCGGCCCGAAGCCCTCCGCGCGATGCGCGATTCGAGCACGACCGCTGCACTCCCGAGCTCCGCGCGCTCCCTCACCCCGGGCCCTCTCCCTCCGGGAGAGGGAGTCAGAGCGCGACAGCGATCCCCAACCGAAGCTGTGCATCCAGCTTGCGGTTGTAATCCAGCAAGCTCTCACCGTACCCGCCGAAGTATTGAAGCATCAGCCAGCCGGTAAGATCCCCGCCGCTCAACTTCGACAGCGGATACGACAAATTCAACTCGGCGCTGCCGAAGGTGCTGCGCGTCCCCTTCCTGAGCACCGTCCAGAAATTGAGCCCGCCCTTGCTGCCGACGCCGAACAGCCAGTCGACGTAGCCGCGATAGTGCGCGATGTCCGGGTTCTCATCGATGCCAATGTAGTTGTGAATCAGCGGCGCTGCGTACACATTGAAGCCTTCCGGATCGCCGTATGTGAACGTCGGGCGCACATAGAGCATGTTCAAGCTGCGCGAGTCCTGGGCATCCTTGCCGTTCGACTCGTGGCCGGCGCCCGCTTCCACCCCGAGCCGCACGCGTCCATCGAAAAGCCGGCCGAGATCGTAGTTCGCGTAAAACAAGCGCGGCCGATAGCTCGAGTCACGGAACGGCTTCGACAGCTCGCTCAAATCCCACAGCGAGGTTTGCGAGTACGAGAGATACAGGTCGTCGATCCACGGCAGCCGCCGAGCGAGCCGGCCCTGATCGTCGAACAAGCGATAGCGAAAGCTGAGCTGGAACTTCGCGTTCAATCCGCCGTCGCCGCCGACGATGAAATACACCGGCTCGTAAACGGACACCGCGAGCGGCGGCGGCTTGTCGACCAGCCGCGCCGCCTCTTTCGGCTTCGCGGGCTCGTTGGCCGCCGCGGCTGATCCGGCCGGCTTTTCGCCGATGATGAGCGCGAGCGTGTTCGCATCCAAACCGGTGGGCACGAGCGTCACTGGGCCGGTCGCGCCCTCAGGCAGCTTGCCGCTCAACCGGATCACGCTGAACTGATCCTGCTGCACGACGATCGGGCCGCTGCGGTCCGGAGTGACGTCGATGATGCTGATCGCGGTCGCGGTTTCCAGGCGCAGATGCAAGGGCGTCGGCATCTGAACCGTCAGCGGCTCAGCGGAGTCGTTCGTGATCGTGAGCCTCAGATCGACCGCATCGCCGGGCGCGATATGAGGCGTCGAGCTGCTGAGGACAATGTCCGCGCGCGCGCCGAGCGCAGCGAAGATCAGTGCGGATGCGAGAAGGAGTCGGGAAGTCATTGGCATGAGATCCATGCTTGTTGCTCGAGATCATGATGCGCTTGCGTTGGGAGGATGCGCATCGTGAGAAGGACCCATGAACGCGCACCCTCACCGTCGTTCCGACGCAAGTCGGAACCTCATCTGGGACGGTGCCGAATGAGGTCCCGACTTGCGTCGGGACGACGGCGGCCGTGGATGCGCTCCCGAGTTGCGTCGGGACGACTGCGGCGCTGGATGCGGTCCCGACTTGCGTCGGGACGACGCTCACCGGTGCGTCGCCTGCAGGATGCTGTTGCGGATCTGTTCGTGCAGCACGAGCTGCGCGTCGCGCGCGACGGCCTCCAGCATGTCGGTGAACGCGAGCCGTCCGTCGCTGTTCACCGTGAGCACTTTGCGGGCGCGCAAGAGATCGATGAAATTCGCGAACAGGCTCTTGTCGAAGAATTCCGGCGCATTGAGCTCGTGGAGAATCGATATGCGCTGCGCCATGAGCTGGCATTGCGACTGGAGCACGTCCTGTGTCAGCCGGCCGCTACCCGCCTTCAGCAAGACGGAGATGACGAGGTAATAGCGCTCGATCATCTGCACCGTCGTCTGCGCGAGCACCGACAATTGCACCGCTTCGATCGAATCCGTCGGCGGCCGGCGCCAGAGATCCTCGCCCTCGACGCGCTCGAGCAGCCCGTGATTGGCAAGATCATCGAGCGTCTCGAGCACGAGATCGCCGATCTCACTTTCCTCCCAGCGCAGGAACAGCTCATCGCGCGCATACGGGTAGATGCGCCACATCAAGCGCCGGATGTCCGTCGTCGTCATCGTGCGATTGTTCAGGAAGCAGCAGGCGATGAGCGAGGGGATCGCGATCAGATGCAGCACGTTGTTCCTGAAGTACGTCATCAGCACCGAGTTTTCCTCGTTCATGCGGATGATGTCGCCGAGCGGATGCGTCAAGCGCTCGAGCACGCCCATGCGCTCGCCGTGTTTGATCATCGATCCGCCGTCCAGCTCCGTGATCGTGACCAGCGGTGAATACGGGAACTGCCGCAGGAGCGAGGCATACAGCTCGAGCTGGCGCGACAGATCGCTTTCGATCATCGATTGCTTCGGCGTTGCGAGCAGCGCGAGCGCCAGCAGATTGATCGGCGTCGCGCACGCGGCGCTGTTGATGTTCGTCATGATGCGCGCCGCGAGGTCGTTCACCGCGCTGCCGAGCCAGGCCGGCCGCTCTTCACGCTCGGGCACGCCGGGCTGGCGATGCGGCGCGAAGCGGCTCAGTACGTCGTCGAGCCGCAGCGGCTCGCCGAAGCTCACATGCACTTTGCCGAAGCGCTTGCGCAGCGCCGGCAGCGTACGCAGCATGCCGAGCACCGTTTCCTTCTCCTTCGGCTTTCCCGACAGCTCGCCGATGTACGTCTTGCCTTCCACGAGCCGCTCGTAACCGAAATACACCGGCAGGAACACGAGCGGCCGGCGCGGATCGCGCAAGTAGCTGCGCACCGTCATCGAGAGCATTCCGGTTTTCGGCTGCAGGAGCCGGCCCGTGCGACTGCGGCCGCCTTCGATGAAGTACTCGATCGAATGGCCGCGAGCCATCATCAATCCCAGATACTTCATGAACACCATCGTGTAGAGCGCATTGCCTTTGAAGCTGCGGCGCAGGAAGAAGGCGCCGCCGCGCCTGAGGATGCCGCCGACGATCGGCATGTTGAGATTGATGCCCGCCGCGATGTGCGGCACGGCATAGCCCTTGTAGTAGATCGTGTACGACAGCAGCAGGTAGTCGATGTGACTGCGGTGGCAGGGCACGAAGATCACTTCGTTGCCTTCGCTGATCTTCTGCAGCTGCTCGAAGTGATGCAGCTCGACGCCGTCGTACAGCCGCGTCCAGAACGAGCGCAGCAGGCGCGCGAGAATCGCGACGATCACATGCGAATAGTTCGAAGCGATCTCGGCCGCGTAGCTCTGCGCGAGCTTCAGCGCCTCGCGGCGCGAGAGCTTCTTCGCGCGCATCTCATCGCGCATCGCGCGGCGGACGGCGGCGGTGCGTAGCACATGCGTTGCCATCGTGCGCTGGTGCGAGAGGTCCGGGCCGATTGCCGCCGCGCGCTGCCGGCTGAGCGCGGTGCGCAGCGTCCGATTAACTCGCCGTACGGCTCGCGACGGATCCGCGCCTTCATCGACGAGCGCTCGCAGCGAGATCGGCTCGCCGAATTGCACGAACAGATTGCGGCCGTTGACGATCACCGAAAGAAATCTGCGGAAGCGTCCGACGCGATCCCAGGTTTCGGCGAGCAGCACGCGCAGCCACGAGCCTTCATGCTGCGGGGCGCGGCCCCAGAACACGCTCACCGGGACGAGATCAACATCCAAGGTTCGATCGCTGCTCGCCGCACGCACGAGCTGGCGCAGCGGCCCCGAGATGCGCCGGTCGATGCGATCGCCCCAGAAGTCCGCGAAGCGCTCGAGAAAGAACACGCTCGTGTCCGGCAGCGGCGGCTTCAGAGCTTGCGCGGGCGCGGGGAGCCGATGCGCCTCGGCGACTTTCTCGAGCACGACGAGATCGGCGACGCCGTGCATTTCGAGCACGTAGCAGATCGGCCGCGACTCGCGGCTCAAGCGCGCCTTCACGTCTTCCGGCAGCACGTGCGGCCGCGCCCACAAAGACAGAGGTCGACGCAACACGGTGAGCAGCACGCGATCCCAGGCGGAAAGATCGGCCATCGGAAATCTAGTTCTTGTCGGTGGGACTCAAATCGAAGCGCGGCACGCCGAACCGAATCACTGCCCTTCCGCCGCGTCCAGCGCCTTGTCGAGATCCTGTTTGTGCTGGAGCGTCGTGTCCTCGACGGCGCGCGCCTTGTCCATCGTGCCGACAGCATCGCTGAACACCGTCTCCTCGATGGGCGGAGGCGATTGCGACTCCTGCTCGCCGCCGCACCCGGAAAGTGCGATCACGACGAGCAATCCGGCGAGCGATCGTTCGGCGGCATTCATGACGGCTCCTTGGTGTTGTTGGCGCGCGGGATGATGCATCGGCCGACGTGTGGCGGCAATGCAATCGGGGAGCCTTGTTGGCGATCGAGTAAGAGCCCCCATCCCTAGCCTTCCCCGCTCACGCGGGGGAAGGGGAGTTGGTTGAAACCTTTTTCAGAAGGGCATCGAACAGCTCGCAGATGTCCGCAAGGCAGCTCGTGAGTCGATGATCCGAATCGAGCAGATGCAGCGCCGCCTTGTACTGGCGCGCGAATCTGATGCTGTTGTCGACCGGCACGACGGTGTCGTTCCAGCCGTGCACGATCGTGATCGGGCACCGGCCCGGCGTCGGGGTGAAGCGCTCGAAGCCGGGCATGAAGAAGGCCGGCGCAAGCAGAAACAGCGCAGCAGTCGGGACGCGCGATGAAACCGCCGCCGCAACGTGGCCGCCGAGACTCGAGCCGACGAGCACGGGCGGAGTGCGAAGCGCACTGCAGACCTCGATCGCCTTCGCGACCCGCGCGGCCGGATCGTCCATGCCGCGATAGTCGATCGATTCGACGAGCAATCCATGGCGGCGGGCGACGTCCGCCATCGCGACGATCTTCGGGCCCCACGGCTCGCCATCCTTGCCGTGGGAAAAGACGACGGTGGTCGCACTCATGGCTCGTCCTTCGCTGCTGAATCAGCATCCGTCTCGCCGGCGCGCAGTGAAGCGAAATCGAACGCATCCGGGTCCGCGAGATGCGACGGCACCACGTTCTGCAGGCTCGAAAAGATCGCCTCGGTGCGGCCGGGATAGCGCTGCTCCCATTCATGCAGCATCTTCTTGATCTCGACGCGCTGCATGTTCTCCTGCGAGCCGCACAACGAGCACGGAATGAGCGGAAACTCCCGCGCACGCGCATAGCGCTCGATCTCGGACTCCGCGACGTACGCGAGCGGACGAATCACGATGTGCCGCCCGTCTTCGGATTTGAGCTTGGGCGGCATCGCTTTCATCTTGCCGCCGAAGAACATGTTGAGAAACAGCGTCTGGACGATGTCGTCACGATGATGGCCGAGCGCGATCTTCGTGATGCCGTTTTCCGCGGCGAAGCGATACAGCGCGCCGCGCCGCAGCCGCGAGCACAGGCCGCACATGGTCTTGCCTTCGGGGATCACGCGTTTGACGACGCTGTACGTGTCCTGCTCGATGATATGGAACTGCACGCCGAGCGCGGTGAGATAGTCCGGCAGCACATGTGCGGGAAAGCCGGGCTGCTTCTGGTCGAGATTCACCGCGATCAGCTCGAAGCTCACGGGTGCGGAGCGCTGCAGCGACAGCAGAATGTCGAGCATCGTGTAGGAATCTTTGCCGCCCGACAGACAGACCATCACGCGATCGCCCGCCTCGATCATGCGGAAGTCTTCGATCGCCTTGCCGACGAGCCCGCGCAGGTGGGCTTGCAGCTTCTTGAAGTTGTTGGACGGGATGTGGGCGAGTGAGGGCATCGCTGGCGGTTTCAGGGGTGGTGGTTTCAGGGCTGCTGGGCTGCTGGGCTCTTGGCCACAAGGCGAGTACGGATTCTATCCAGTGAAGGTGAGCATTCGCTGCTTCTCTGCTCTGGCCAACAGCCCAGCAGTCCAGCAGCCCTTCACTCTTCGAGATATTTCCCCTCTACATATCTCAGCCACGCCGAGGCCGACAGCGGCTTGCCCGTCGCATTCTGAATCAGCTCCGGCGTGCTCAGGCTCGCGCCCAAACTGTGCACGTTCTGGCGCAGCCATTCGAACATGCCCGCAAAGTGGCCGGCGGCGATTTCTTCGTCGAGCTCCGGACGATCATTGCGCAGCGCTTCGTAGAGCTGCCCCGCGATCACCGCCCCGATCGCATACGAAGGGAAATACCCGAATGAGCCGACCGCCCAATGCACGTCCTGCAGGCAGCCTTCCGCATCGTTCGTCGGCCGCACGCCGAGCCGATCCTGCATGCCGGAGTTCCAGGCCTCGGGCAGATCCTTCACCTTGAGCTCGCCGTTCAGGATGTCGTTCTCGAGCTCATAGCGCAGCATGATGTGAACGGGATAGGTGACCTCGTCCGCATCGACGCGAATCAGGCTGCGGCGCACGCGGATCAACAGTCGATACAGATTCTCGACGTCCCATTCCGGCCCGCTCACGCCGAAAGCCTTTTCGAGCAGCGGCTTCAAATAGCGCAGGAACGGGCGATTGCGGCAGATGACCATTTCGAGCAGCAGCGACTGGCTTTCCTGCATCGCCATGCCGCGATCGCGCCCGACAGGCTGCCCGCGCCATGCCTCCGGCAGGCCGACGTCGTACATCGCATGCCCGGATTCGTGGAGGATGCCCATCAGGCCGGTCAGCGGCTCGGTCGGATTGAAGCGCGTCGTGATGCGAATATCGCCCGGCACGCCGCCCGTGAACGGATGCTCGCTTTCGTCGAGACGTCCCTTGTCGAAGGGGAAGCCGAGCGCCTTCATGATCTCGAGCGACAGCTGACGCTGCTTGGAAGCCGAGAAGCGGCCGGCGATCTCGAGCGGCGGCTTCTTGGCTTGCAGCTCGATCGCCTCGTGGATCAAGCCCGGCAAGCGGCGGCCGAGCGTCGTGAAGATGGTGTTGATCTCGGCGCTGCGCAGGCCCGGGCTGAACTCGTCCGCCAGCGCGTCATACGGGTCCAGGTTCAACGCCTTGCCGAGCAGCGCCGCCTTGTCCCGCAGCAGGCTCACGACCTCCTCCAGATGCGGAGCGAACAGGGAGAAATCGCTTTTCTGGCGCGCCTCGATCCATTTGATCTCCGCCCGGGCGGTCGCCTTCGCGAGCCGCGACACGAGGCTTTGGGGCGTTGCGATCGCGTGGTCGCGTTCCCGACGCATCTCACGCAGGTTCGCCAGCTGCCAATCCTCGAGCCCCTGGGAGTTCGCGTCCGCTCGATCGAGGAGCCGGGAGATGCGGGGCGACGTCACGAGCGCATGCGATTCGGTTTCGAGCGCTGCGAGCTGCTCGCCCCGCAGCTCGGAGCTGCCTCGCGGCATCATCACGGCCGCATCCCAGCGCAGAATGCTTGCGGCGCCGCGGAAGGCATGAAGCCGACGGAATTCCTGTTCGAGTTGTTGGTAGGGCGAGAGCGGCATGGGCGACCGGAAACTTGAGGCGGAGCGCGATTTTAGCAATCGTGCCCGGGTCCCCGCGCCTGTAGGCGCCCGTGTGGCAATCGAATAGTTTTTTCTAACGACCGTCCGGCGTCTCCTATTGGAGACGCCCGGAACATCACAAATACTTAATCTAGGGTGGGGTGAAACTTTGCGCCGGGAGAGGGAGTCACATCCTTCGTCCTCCTGCGAGAGTGCGACGCAAGTTGCGCTTTGGACAAGCCGGTGCGGTTCCCCCCACCGGCTTTTTTAATGGGCAGCGGCGTCCGGCGCCTGGGCGGGAGGCGGGGCGTCCGCAGGCTTCTGCCCGGCCCGCGCGCCACGCAGGCGTTCCAGCATCCGGCTCACGTACTCGGGCGAGCGGGAGTTGCGGGCGAGCAGCATGTACATCGTGGGCACGATGTAGAGCGTCAAAAGACACGAGAAGCCGACCCCGTAGACGACGACCGCGCCGATCGCACGACGGCTTTCCGCACCGGCGCCCGAGGCGATCAAGAGCGGGATGGCGCCGAACAACGTACACAAGCTCGTCATCAGCACCGGGCGCAAGCGGATCGCTGACGCCTCGATCACCGCCTCCACGAACTCGACGCCGCGATCACGCAGCTGATTCGCGAACTCGACGATCAGGATGCCGTTCTTCGCGGCGAGGCCGATCAGCATGATGCAGCCGATCTGGCTGAAGACGTTGATCGAGCCGCCTTCGACGAACAGGCCGATCAACGCGCCCGTGACCGCGAGCGGCACGGTCATCATGATGATCGCGGGATGGCGGAAGCTTTCGAACTGCGCGGCGAGGACGAGGAAGACGATCGTCAGCGCGAGCAGGAACGTCACGTACAGAGCACTGCCGGACTTGCGGAATTCGCGCGACTCGCCGTCCCAATTGATGCTCGCCTCCGGCGGCAGCTCCTCGCGCACGACCTTCTCGAAGTACTCGAGCGCCTCGCCCATCGAATATCCCGGCGCCAGGGCGGCGCTGATCGTCACCGCACGCAGCCGGTCGAAGCGCTTGAAATCGGTCGGACCGGCCGATTCGGCGACCCGGACCAGGTTCGACAGCGGAATCAGGTTGTTGCTCGTCTGCGAGCGGACATAGATGTTGTCGAGATCGCTCGGGCTCGCGCGATCGGTGTCGCGCGCCTGCAGGATCACGCGATATTCCTCGCCGCCTTCCAGATACGTCGTGACGACGCGCGAGCCCATCATGGTCTCGAGCGTACGGCCGACGGCTTCGAGCGAGACGCCCAGATCCGCGGCGCGATTGCGATCGACCGAGACGTCGAGCTGCGGCTTGCGCTCGTAGTAATCGGAATCGAGGTTCACGAGGCCCGGATTCTCGGCGGCGCGCGCGAGCACGATGTCGCGCCATTTGACGAGCTCCTCGTACGTCGGACCGCCCAGCACGAGCCGCACCGGCGAGCCGGCCGGACCGCGCATGCCCATGCCGCCCGGCTGCATGACGATGACGCGCACGCCGGGCAGATCAGCCGTGCGCTGCCGCAGGCGTTGCACGATTTCGGCCGCGCCGTCCTCACGCTCGTCCCAAGGATTCAACGGCAGCACGACGCGGCCGAGATTCACGTCGTTGCCGCCGAACGCACCGGAGCGTGCGAGCACGCGGCGCGCGTTGCCGCGTCTCACTTCGTCCTGTGCGATTTCTTCGACACGCTGCAGGTACCGGTTCAGGTACGCAAGGCTCGAGCCTTCCGGCGCCGTGACGGCGATTTGCACCTGAGCACGGTCTTCCGTCGGGGCGTATTCGCTCGGTAACAACCGATACAGCACGACGCCGATGACGAGCGCGCCGACCGCGAGCCCGATGCCGATCGCCGGCCGCTTGATGCTCGAGCGCAGCGTCGTCTCGTAGCGATGCGACAGCCATTTGAAGAAGTGCTCGACCTTGACCGTGAGGCCCGTGCGCTGCACGCCCTGCGGGAAGAACTTCGAGGTCATCATCGGCACGAGCGTCAGCGAGATCAGCGCCGAGAACGCGACGGCCGCCGCGATCGTCACGCCGAATTCGCTGAACAGGCGGCCGAGATTGCCGGGCAGATACGAGATCGGCAGGAACACCGCGATCAGCACGAGCGTCGTCGCGAGTACCGCGAAGCCGATCTCGCGGCTGCCGTCGACCGCCGCGATCAGCGCCGGCTCGCCCTCTTCCATCCGGCGCATGATGTTCTCGAGCACGACGATCGCATCGTCGACGACGAGGCCGATCGCGAGCACGGCGCCGAGCAGCGTCAGCACGTTGATCGAATAGCCCGCGATCACCATCACGATCGACGCGGCGATGATGGATACCGGAATCGTCACGGCCGGAATCAGCGTCGCGCGCACCGTGCCCATGAACAGGTAGATGACGACGAGCACGAGAATCAGCGCGACGACGAGCGCATGCACGACCTCGTTGATCGATTCATGCACGAACAGCGAGTTGTCGACGTTCACTTCCATGCGAATGTCTTTCGGCAGCGTCTCGCGGATGCGCTCCATTTCCTCCTGCGCGCCGCGCGTCACGTCGAGCACGTTCGCGGTGGAGGTCGGAATGATCTGGATCGTGAGCCCGTTGACGCCGTTCGAACGCGATACCGAGCGCAGGTTTTCGGCATCGCGCTTCACCTGCGCCACATCACCCAGGCGCACGAGCGAGCCGTCGGAGCCGCGGCCGATGACGAGCTGGCGGAAATCCTCTTCGGTGTTGAAGCCGGTGTCGGTGCGCAGCGTGAATTCGCGGTTCAGCGATTCGATGCGTCCCGCCGGCAGCTGCAGATTCTCACGCCGCAGCGCCGCTTCGATGTCCTGAACGGTGAGCCGCCGGCCGGCGAGCGCCTGGCGGTCGAGCCAGATGCGCATCGCATAGCGGCGCTCGCCCATCACGCGCGTCATCGCAACGCCGTTGACGACGAGGAAGCGGTCGATCAGATAGCGATCGGCGTAGTCGTTGAGCTCGAGCATCGAGCGCTGATCGCTCGACAGGTCGATCTGGAGCACGGCGTCGGAGTTCGCGTCGACCTTGCTGATCTGCGGCGGATCGGCCTCGTCCGGCAGCTGCGCCTGCACGCGCGAGACGCGGTCGCGCACGTCGTTCGCGGCGGATTCGATCTCGCGGCCGAGGCCGAATTCGATCGTGATGCGCGAGCGCTCTTCGGCGCTCGATGAGGTGATCTTCTCGACGCCCTCGAGCCCGGCGACCTGGTTTTCGATGATCTGGGTGATCTTCGTTTCGACGACGGCGGCGGTCGCGCCGCGATAGAACGTATCGACGCTGACGATCGGCGCGCTGATATCGGGGTATTCGCGCACCGGCAGACGATCGGCCGCCATCATCCCGATGATCACCAGCAGCAAGCTGAGGACCATCGCGAATACCGGTCGGCGGACCGATACTTCGGAGAGGATCATGCGGGCTCCGCGCCCGCCTGCATCGCCTTGACTGCCGCGCCGTCGCGGATTTTCTGGGTGCCTTCGGTGACGACGACGTCGCCTTCCGCAAGGCCGCTCACGATTTCGACCTCGCCGGGGCGGCGGCGGCCGGTCTGCACTTCGACGCGCTCCGCCTTGCCGTCGCGCACGACGAACACGAACTTCTTGTTGCCTTCAGGCACGAGCGCTTCTTCGGGCAGCATGAGCGCCGGCGTGTCGGCGCGAATCAGCTTCACGGTCATGAACATGCCGGGCTTGAGCCGGCCGTCCTTGTTGTCGATGCGCGCGCGCACGACGATCGAGCGGCTCACCGGATCGAGGCGGCTGTCGATGCTCGACACCTTGCCCTTGAATTCGGTCTCCGGATAAGCGGCGGTGCGCGCGGCAACTTCGAGCCCTTCCGCGAGCGTCGCGAGGAAGACCTCGGGAACGGAGAAGTCGAGCTTGATGGTGCTCGTGTCGTCGAGCGTCGTGATCACGGTGCCGGGGCTCACGTAGCTGCCGACGCTCACGTTGCGCAAGCCGACGCGCCCGGCGAACGGCGCGCGAATGATCGTGTCGTTCAATTGCGATTGCGCGCCTGCGACGCGCGCTTCGTTCGCTTTCAAGGTGGCTTGCAGTTGATCGAGCTGCGCTTCCGAGAGCGCCTTGGTCTGATACAGCTCGCGGCTGCGCTTGTACTGGCTGCGGCTGTCGCTCAACGCGGCTTCGGCTTCGGCCAAGGTGGCGCGTGCCTGTTCGCTGTCGAATTCGACGAGCACGTCGCCCGCCTTCACTTGCTGACCTTCGCGGAAGCGGATCGCGGTGACGCGGTTCGAGAGCTTCGCGGTGATGTCGACGGCTTCATTCGCGCGCGCGGTGCCGACGGCTTCCATCTGTTGCGCGAAGGGCTCGCGAGTAAGCGTGACGGTGACGACGCTCACGGGACCGTTCGGTCCGAAACGCTCCCGCGGTCCCGGCGGCGCGGCAGTTTGCGGGCGGCCGCCGATGGACGGTGTGGCCGCGGGCACGGGCGAGTCGCCATTCGAAATGGCAAACCACCCCAGGCCGGCGAGCGTGATCACGACGGCGGCGCCGACTGCAATGCTGCGCAAATTCACAACCATGAAATTCCCCATCGACGCTCACCGCCGAAGGGCACGAGCTAATGAAGGCGAAACGATACGCGGAAGTCACCGCCCGAAACGTAACGAATTGCGAATGACTCTCGCGCCTGCCGAAGGTTCGGGCAAGTTAGCCGCGAGACATCTAACAGGCTGTAAAGAATCGTAAATTCAATACGATCCGTTGAGGTGCGCATCACAGATCGTACGCACCAACTCGCTACAGGATGATGAAGAGACGTCGCGGTGCGAGCGTTCCGTCGCGCTGTCATCCAAACGCACTCGTGCGCATCCGTCCCGTCACCTCGACGCAGTGCCTCCCGTCATCCCGACGAGCACACCCCGTCATCCCGACACAGCACACCCCGTCATCCCGACACAGCACACCCCGTCATCCCGACGAAAGTCGGGATCGCAATCTTGCACGGTGCCGAATGAGGTCCCGACTTGCGTCGGGACGACGGGCGTTCTTCGAGTTTACGGTTCGGCCGCGACGCCGCTTGACGCTGCGCCTCTACGGCTCGGCGTCCGATGCGTCCGGAATGCCTTCGAACAGCGGCGTCGTCAGATAGCGCTCACCCGTGTCCGGCAGCATCGCGAGAATCACGGAGCCTTGCGGCGCCTTCTGTGCGACCTTGAGCGCCGCAGCAAACGTGCCGCCCGAGGAAATGCCCGCGAAGATGCCTTCCTTGGCCGCGAGATTGCGCGAGGTCTGGATCGCCTCATCGTCGGTGACCGTAATGATCTCATCGGGCACCGCGCGATTCAGAACCGCCGGTACGAAATCCGGCGTCCACCCTTGGATCTTGTGCGGCTTGAACTCGGCACCGGACAGCAACGCCGCGGCCGCAGGCTCCGTCGCAATGATCTTCACGTCAGGACGCGCCTTCTTGATCATCTCGCCCGCGCCCGTCAGCGTGCCGCCCGTGCCCCAGCCCGACACCCAGAAGTCGAGCCGCTTGCCCGCGAAGTCGCTCAGGATCTCGGGGCCGGTCGTATTGCGGTGATATTCCGGATTCGCCTGGTTCTCGAACTGCCGCGCGAGAAACCAGCCGTGCTTGCCGGCCAGCTCTTCAGCCTTGCGCACCATTCCGGAACCGCGTTCCGCGGCGGGCGTGAGAATCACTTTCGCACCGAGCATGCGCATGATCTTGCGCCGCTCGACCGAGAACGTTTCGGCCATGACGGCGACGAACGGATAGCCCTTCGCCGCGCACACCATCGCAAGCGCGATGCCCGTGTTGCCGCTCGTCGCTTCGACGACGGTCTGGCCCGGCTTCAATGTGCCGCGGCGCTCGGCGTCCTCGATGATCGCGATCGCGAGACGGTCCTTCACCGACGAGAGCGGATTGAAGAACTCGCATTTCACGTACATCGTGACGTTGGACGGGGCGAGTCGATTGATTCTGATGATCGGCGTACGCCCGATCGTGCCGAGGATGTTCTCGTAGATCATGGGAAATGGCCCGTGCAGGTGGTGTGGATGAGTGGTGCTCGATGCCCGCGAGAGTGATCGCCGGCCCCTTGGTGCGTCAACTGGCCAATGGTTATCCCGTCATCGCCGACGAGTATCGCGCCGCACACCGCCGGCGCGCGCATCGCGAGCTCTGAGCCAGCTCGCAATACGGTCCGGAATTTCACGCTGCGCCGAGCCGCTGACGTAGATGCCGATGTGACCGCCGCGAAACTCGTGCTCGGTGTAATCGCGCGCGCCGAGCAGGCGCGCGAGCGGCTTGCTCGCGGACGGCGGCACGAGATGATCCTGGCTCGCAAAAATGTTCAGCACCGGCATCCTGATCTGCCGCAGATCGACCGGCCGGCCATCGAGCTCGAGCACGCCTTCGGCGAGCCGGTTTTCCTTCACGAACCACTGCATGAACTGGCGGAACATCTCGCCGGGCTGATCGGGGCTGTCGAAGATCCATTTCTCCATGCGCAGAAAATTCTCGAGCGCGCGCGGATCCTCGATGTGATCCATGAGATCGACGTACTTCTGGCTCGTGAGCCGAAACGGCATGAGCCCGAGGAACAGCGCGTTCAACATCTCGCCGGGAACGTTGCCGGTCGCCGCCGCGAGCTGCGCGAGATCGACGTGCTCGGACCACTTCGTGAGCAGATTCTCGGGCGTGCGGAAATCGACGGGCGTAACCATCGTGATCAGGTTGCGCACGCGTTGCGGCTCGAGCGCGGTGTAACACAGCGAGAGCGTGCCGCCCTGGCATACGCCGAGCAGATTGACCTGCGGCTGGCCGCTTGCCTCGCACACGGCCGCGACGCATTGCGGCAGATACCGCTGCACGTAGTCGCTCACTTCCAGATAGCGATCGGCGCCGTCCGGATAACCCCAATCGATCAGATACAGATCGACGCCGCGATCGAGCAGGCGCCGGATGATCGATCGATCGGGCTGCAGATCCATCATGTACGGCCGGTTCACGAGCGCGTAACAGATGAGCACCGGCACGCGGACACGATCCTTGCCGGCCACGCCCTCGACCGGCCGATACCGATACAGCGTGAGCTTGTCGAGCGTGAAGACGGCATCCTTCGGCGCGCCGCCGATCGTTACGTCGCCGATGCTCGCGAGCGCGCTCAGGCCCTGGCCGACGCGCTGCGAAAATTCGCGCATCTCGCGGGCGATCTCGTCGTAGTCGATGTCGGGCGGCTTCGTCATCGCGCGCGCGCCTTGGATCTAGTCTTGCGCGGCGTGGCGCGCCGGACCTGTGTCGCCTTCCGCTTCGTCGCACTTTCAGCCGGCGTGCGCCGACGATTGCCATCACTGCGCTCTCGCATGCGCTCGAGCTCGAGGCGCAGCTCGCGAACCTGCCGATGCAGCGAGTTCAGCTCCGAGCGCGTCGGCAGGTCGAGCTGCTTGAGCCCATGCTCGAGGACGGTTTGCACGCGGATCCGCAGCCGCATCGCTGCATTGCCGAGCTCCGCCTGGAGCTTGGAATAGGCCGGGCTGTGCGCCAGCTCGCCATACACCTGCTCGCCGCATTCGACCCACAAGTCGTACAGCTCGCGAAAGCTGCCGATCGGCTGTTGCGGGTCGCGCTCGCGCACGCGCTTTTCGAGCAGATCGAGCGCATCGAACTGCACCTTCGTGAGCACGGACCGAAGCTCATGCTCCAAGCGCCTGCATTCGGCCTGCGCGCTCGCGAGCTCACGCCACGCCTCGGCCTGCTCGCGAGCGATGCCGACCGGCGGTAGACGCCGCAACAGCTCGGCGGCCTGCTCGGCGACGCTCGAATGGAACATCGTCGCGGTCGTCCATGCGCCGAGCAATGCATCGTGGATATTGAAGGGATCCGGTCCGGCGCCCGACTCGGATCCGCTGGCGCCTGCGAATTGCCGCAAGCCGTCGAGAAAGGCCTGCCCCACCTCGCCCCACCGACGGCCAAGGTCCGCGGCCTGCTCCTCGCTGTTGCGAGCCCGGGCCGCCTGCTCGAGGGCTTCGCGCTGGCGCGCGATCCAGGCCGCGATCCAATCGCCGTCGTGTGCTGCTCGGTCCGTCATGTGTGATCGAAAGTGGTGAGTGCGGCCATGTCGTCGGCAATCCGGTCTTCGGCAAGCCCGGTATCGGTCTGCCACCATTGTGTTGCAGCGCCAAATGAGCGTCGTTACAGTAGCCCGCCCTCGCCGAGGTCCGCTGTTTGCGGTCTTGTGGCGCGCCCGGATGCCCGCCGTATTGTCACAGAAAAACGGCGTGCGCGGATGCGGCGCGGGACAGACTTGGAACGCCGTCCGGCGCGAGCGATTCGGATCGTAGGGGATTGACGGGTGACGAGGCCGAGCATGAGCGCAGAACGCTTGATCAAGAAATATGCGAACCGTCGTCTGTACGATGCGTCACAGAGCCGTCACATCACGCTCGAAGACATCCGCACGATGGTGATCGCGGGCGAGCGCGTGAAGGTCATCGAAGACAAGACCAACGAGGACATCACCCGCCTGATCCTGTTGCAGGTGATCGCGGACCAGGAGCAGTTCGGCCGACCCATCCTCTCGACGCAGCTGCTCGAATCGCTGATCCGCTTCTACGGCAACTCATTGCAGGGCTTCCTGAGCACGTATCTCGAGAAAAGCGTCGAGACGTTCATGCGTCAACAGGAGGTCGTGCAATCGCAGCTCGCGCGCATGATGACGAGCGCGCCGCTCAGCGCGATGTCCGAGCTGACGCGGCACAACCTCGAGCTGTGGGGCAAGATGCAGGAAAGCATGCTGGCCGCATTCAATCCGCCGCCCACGGCGCCCCCCGCACAGAAACCCAACAGCAAAGAAACCGAAAACGAAGAAGGCAACGGAACCGCGTAGGTCCGGCGTGTAACTCGAGCGCGTTACGCTTCGCACCCACGACACGAACTCACTGCCTCACTCATGCGAATCTGTTTCGTCGCCTCGGAAGTCGCCCCGCTTGCGAAGACGGGCGGGCTTGCGGACGTCGCCGGCGCGCTGCCCCGGCACCTTCACGCGCGCGGTCATGACATTCGAGTGTTCATGCCGCTGTATTCGAGCATCGGACTGACCGCGCTCGGCGCGTCGCACGTCGCTGTCGCGCAGGACGTGCCGCTGACGCTGGGCTCGCACAGCTATCGATTCTCGCTGCTCGAAGCGCGGCTGCCTGAATCAGCGGTGCCGCTGTACCTCATTCATTGCCCGGCCGCGTTCGACCGGCCTTCGATCTATACGACGGCGGGCGATGAGCATCTGCGCTTCCTTATCCTGCAGCGCGCGGCGCTCGAATCGTGCCAGCGCCTCGCGTTCGCGCCCGACATCGTTCATTGCAACGACTGGCATACGGCGCTGATGCCGATCCTCCTGAAGACGGCTTACGCCTGGGACCGCTTGTTCGCGGGCTCGAAGACCGTCATGTCGATTCACAACATCGGCTATCAGGGCGTGTTTCCGGCCGCGACGATGTACGACGTCGGCACCGACATCCGCTGGCTCGTCGATCCGATCGTCGGCCCGAGCGGCAGCATCAATTGGCTGCGCGAGGGCATACGTCACGCGGATCGCGTTTCCACCGTCAGTCCGACGTATGCGCGAGAGATTTGCACGCCCAGCGGCAGCCACGGCCTGGATTTCGTGTTGCGGGCGCGCGGCGACGGCGTCGTCGGCATCCTGAACGGCGTCGATTACACCGAATGGAATCCGGCGACCGACCGGTACCTCAAGAATCGGTATTCCCGCGAGGACTTGTCAGGCAAGGGAGAGACGAAGCGCGGGCTGCTCGATTGGTTGAATCTGCCCGTCCCCCCGACGACGCCACTGCTCGGCATCGTCTCGCGCATGACGGTGCAGAAGGGTTTCGATCTGTTGTTCGATTCGCTGCCGGACATCCTGATCAATCGCGACGTCGCGCTCGTCGCGCTCGGCACGGGCGAAGCTCGCTACGAGGATTTCTTCGCATATCTGCAGCAGCGCTTCCCGGATCGCGTCGTGTTTCATCGCGGGTATAGCGAGGAGCTGTCGCATCTGATCGAGGCCGCGAGCGACATGTTCCTGATGCCCTCGCAGTACGAGCCGTGCGGCTTGAATCAGATGTACAGCTTGAAATACGGCACCGTGCCCATCGTGCGCCGCACGGGCGGGCTCGCGGATTCGGTGCAGATGTGGGATCCGGCGACGCGGACGGGCACGGGGATCGTGTTCAACGACTTCGACGTGCCGGCGGTGCAGTGGGCGATGCATACCGCGCTGGATCTGTACAAGGACGCGGATGCGTGGCGGCAGATCATGCGCAATGGCATGGCGCAGGATTTTTCCTGGGAGCGACAGAGCGGGGAATATGAGGCGATGTATCGCGCTCTGCTGACCTGACCGCTCGACTCACCTCTGCCGAAGGGAGATGACGCGCGCTTTGCTGGCGCGTCACTTGAGGGTGGTGAGGTCGACCGACCCGCTTTCGCGAAACGGAATCTTGTTGAACATGCCGATGTCCGTGAGCACCTTGCCTTCGAGGACGTACTGCACTTGCTTGCGGCCTTGCAGGCGCGAGACGAGACGGCCGAGGCTGCTGACGAAATTCGTGCGCACGGGCAGTTCGAACTCCGTTTCGCCCAGCGCCGGAATCACGAATGACTTGTTCGAGACACCCTCCGCAAAACTATCGCCCTCCAGAAACAGCTCGTAATCGATGCCTTTGACCGGCAGATCACGGTCGTTCGGATTCTGCACGTTCAGCCGCACCAGGAACTGCTGACTGAAGATGTCGGCGGACGTCATGCTGACATTGACGAGCGACAGCCGCGGGGCCTCGAGCTTCGGCGCCAACGCGCAGCCGCCAATCACAGCCAACAAGGCGCACAGCGCCACACGCACGAGTTTCGCGAGCATCGATCCCCCCAGGAAAATGCTTGAGCGCGATTATGGTCGCAATCGAGCCAGCATGTCGCGAGTCACGAGCGCCCGGCCCTTCTCGCTCATATAGAAGCGGCGGGCATCGTCTTCGCGATTGATGCCGATCTGGGTGCCCTCGGGCACGATGCCGCCCGTATCGATGATCGCATTCTTGATCACGCAGTTCGGACCGATGCGCACGTCCGGAAAGATCACTGCGCGCTCCACATAGCTGCGCTCCTCGACACGCACGTTCGAGAACAACAGCGACTGATTCACCTGCGCGCCCGAGATGATGCAGCCGCCCGACACCATGGAATTGATCGCCATGCCGCGCCGGCCGTCGTCGTCGAGGACGAACTTCGCCGGCGGATACTGGCGCTGATAGGTCCAGATCGGCCATTGCTCGTCGTAAATGTTGAGCTCGGGGTCGACGTAGATCAGCTCCATGTTCGCTTCATAGAACGCATCCACGGTGCCCACGTCGCGCCAGTACTGCTGCACGCGGGTCTTGTTGTCGCGGAACGGATAGGCGAACACCTTCAGCCGCTGCAGCGCCTCCGGAATGATGTTGCGCCCGAAGTCGTGCGAAGTGTCCGGGCGCTTCGCATGCTCCTCGAGCAGTCGGTACAGCAGGCCGGCCTTGAACACATAGATGCCCATCGAGCCGAGCGCCATGTCGGGATTGCCGGGCATCGGCTCCGGGTCCTTCGGCTTCTCGGAGAACTTCGTGATCCGATAATCCTCATCGACGCTCATGACGCCGAACCCGGTCGCCTGATCGCGCGGCACTTCCACGACCCCGACCGTGATGTCGGCCTTCTTTTCCACATGCGCCGCGAGCATCGGGCCGTAATCCATCTTGTAGATGTGATCGCCGGCGAGGACGAGGATGTGGCGCGGGTGATGAAGCTTGATGATCTGCAGATTCTGATACAGCGAGTCGGCCGTACCGCGATACCAGAAATTGCCTAGCTGCTGCTGTGCGGGAATGATCTCGACGAACTCGCCGAATTCGCCGCGCAGATAGCCCCAGCCGCGCTGAATGTGCTGGATGAGCGAATGCGCCTTGTACTGGGTCATCACCTGGATGCGGCGGATGCCGGAGTTGACGCAGTTCGACAGCACGAAATCGATGATGCGGAACTTGCCGCCGAAGGGCGTCGCCGGCTTGCAGCGGGAATCCGTGAGATGCTTGAGCCGCTCGCCGCGGCCGCCGGCCATGATGACGGCGAGCGTATTGCGAGTGAGGCGGCTGACGTAGCGGCGCGACAGTTCGTGCTTTTGCGCGCTGTTGACTCGAGAGGGGCGTCCGGGGATTCGGGTCTCGCCAACGCGATCTAGCATGTCGGTGGTTCTCGCATTTGATCCAGCCAGATCGGGACTTACCGCATCCCGACCGGATCCCAACGCGATGCGGGGATCCGCAGAAGATGAAACCAGCTTGCCCGGCATGTTAGCCGATGCGCCCGCGAGCGTTTCGGTGCGGCGCCGCTTGCCGGAGGCGCGCGCGTTCGGCATTGTTCGCAACGCTTTGATGGGGCGTCGGGTTTCTGTCGCGAGGCTTGGCTCATTAAATATCGGTTCGGCATGCGGCGAGTGACCCGTCATCAGATCATCATGCGCTCGTGGCATCGCGACTCCTCGTCGACCGCATTCGGTCGTAGCACGCTGCTGTGCGGGCTCGTCTTACTGGGCCTGTGCAAGGTCCATGCACAGCAGAGCCCGGAGTCTGCAAAGAACGCCAATCCCGCGAAGAGCGCGGTGGGCTGCCTGCCTGGAGGCGACGGTTACCTGCGCGCGCGGCTCGACGGGGCGCTCAAGGCCGAGCTCAATTGGGGCAACAAGGACACCGAGTGCACTGGCGCTGTGCGGCCGACGGACGGCGGCATTCGCATGCGCTTCAGGTCCTCGCTCGCCTCCGGGGAGAAGCTCGTGCTCGTGTTTGGTATCGCAAAGCTGCGCGAAGGCGCGAGCGCGAAGGCGGTGCCGGTGAATCTGACCGTGATCCGGGAAGGCACGGGCGAGTTTTTCGGCACGCAGGGCGATGACAAATGCATGCTGGACGACGTCCGGCAGGAGCCGATCGTCGGCATTCCGCGCCGGACGCGCTCGTATCGCATCGTCGCACGCGGGTTCTGCACGGAGCCGGCGCGCGCGATCCGGGGCAAGGGCGCGGTCCTGATCTCGCGGTTCGACTACGCGGGTCG
>Ga0164243_10002053_pt1 | contig 33662 bp, 34 predicted proteins | sample OricompcompostOP_FD_108781 | JGI IMG/M metagenome (GOLD analysis project Ga0164243, IMG submission 108781) | Organic Plus compost microbial communities from Emeryville, California, USA - Original compost - Organic plus compost (OP) | ecosystem: Engineered > Solid waste > Mixed feedstock >... | reverse complement strand
GTGCGGACCTCCGCGTCGTTGACCGACACCTTCAGCTGGTGGCTCGCCCCGTCGGCCACGACGACGACCTTGTCGCCCACGGTGACGTTCGCCGCACGGTCCTGCGCGCCGAAGACGCCGTTGCCGAGGTTCTTGCCGTAGACGGCGGCGTTGACGGCGATCTTCGTGCCGGGCTTCCAGTACTCCTTCGGGCGCCACACCACCTGGTCGTCGTCGAACCAGCGGAACGCGCCCTCGGTGGCGGGCTCGGTCACGATGCGGATGGCGCGCTCGGCGGCGGCCCGGTCGGTGACCTTGCCGCTGAAGGTGAAGATCAGCGGCATCCCGACGCCGACGGTCTCACCCTCCTGGAGGTTCGTCGAGACCGAGACGGTGCGCTTCGGTTTGGCGATCGTGGTGAAGGTCGAGGTGGACGTCACGGGCGCCCCGTCCGCGCCGGTGGCCGTCGCGGTGACGGTGTAGGTCTTGCCGTAGCCAAGGGGTTCGGTGGATTCCCAGCCGGTGCCGTCGGCCTTGACCTGGCCCGCGACCTGCGTGCCGTCGGTGCCGGTGAACTTGACGTCGGTGACCTTGCCGTCCTGGACCGCGACCGCGACGGGTTCGCCGGGTGCCACGTCCTTGGCGCCGTGTGCCGGTGTCACCACGAGCGAGGCCGGCTTGGCGGTGGCGGTGGTCGCCTGCTGTTGGGGCGCCTGGTTCTCCGCGGGTGCCGAGGTGCACCCCGCCAGTACCGCCAGCAGAACCAGCACCAGTCCGATGCGCCGTGACATCCCGCCCCCAAGCTGCCCGCTTTGTGTCCTTGTGCCCGTACCGGGCTACATCATTCTGCCTGATTACCGTCCGCGACCAGGCACAATTCGGCAATGCGGCGTTTCGGGACCCTCCGTGAAGGGCGCCTGAAGCCGCGTGCTAATCTTTTCGACGTCGCCAGGGAGAACGACGCCTGGCAACGAGATCCGCGCCATTAGCTCAACTGGCAGAGCAGCTGACTCTTAATCAGCGGGTTCGGGGTTCGAGTCCCTGATGGCGCACCCAGTGGAACAGAAAGCCCCAGGTCGACGGCCTGGGGCTTTTTTCGTGCCCAGGCACGGTGTAGATCGACATCACGGAAACTCCACACTTTCAATCCTCCTCATAGACGGTGGAAGAGAACTTGCCGAAAGCGCAAGCTTGCTCCATGAGCGAGGATCTCGATGCCACTCTCGATGCGGTCGGGCCGCGGCTGCGCGCCATCCGCAAGCACCGCGGATCGACCCTGGAGCAACTCGCGGAGCTGACGGGCATGTCCGTCAGCACGCTGTCCCGGATCGAGTCGGGCCAGCGGCGCCCCACGCTGGAGGTGCTGCTGCCCCTGGCGCGCGCGTACCGCATGCCGCTCGACGAACTGGTCGGTGCGCCGGCCACCGGTGATCCGCGCATTCACCCGCGACCGGTGAACCGTGACGGCGTGGTGTGGGTGCCGCTGTCCCGCGATCCTGGCGGTCTCAACGCGTTCAAGCAGGTCCTGCCGGTTCCCACACAGGTCCCCGAGCGGCTGGAGCAGCAGGTGCACGAGGGTTACGAATGGCTCTACGTGCTCACCGGCACACTGCGACTCGCTCTCGGCGAGAAGGACTTCCGCCTGGACGCCGGTGAGGCCGCCGAGTTCGACACCCGCGTCCCGCACGCCATTGCCAACGCCGGCGACCGGCCTCTCGAGCTTCTCATCATCTTCGGGCAGCAAGGCCAGCGAATGCATCTGCGCGCACGCACGAAATGATCCCGCACACGGCGCCATTTTTTGCGATTTTGACAAAAGTTAGACGGGGTCCGGCGAAGATCGGTTGACACTCCAGGAGCCCGGCGGACGTCCGGTGCCGCGAGGAGTGATGACCGGCATGACACGTGTGACTGCCACCGAGACCGATCGATCCGCCGTCCGGCGGCCACGATCCTGGTACGCGTCGGTGCTGGTGCTCACCTTGATGCAGGTGACGTTGGTGATCGACAACAGCGTGGTGAACGTCGCCCTGCCCGTGATCCAGGACGCGCTCGGCTTTTCCGCGGCGGGTCTGTCGTGGGTCGTGACGTCCTATGCGCTCGTCTTCGGCGGGCTGGTCCTGCTGAGTGGACGGGTGGGGTCGATCATCGGCCCCCGGCGGGCGCTGCTGATCGGGATCTCCGTCTTCGTCGTCGCCTCCGTCTTCGGCGGGCTGGCGGTGACACCGGGAATGTTGATCGCCGCGCGTGTCCTCCAGGGCGTCGGCGCGGCGCTCGCGGCCCCCAGCACGCTGGTGCTGCTGATGGCGATCACGGAGCCGGGGGCGCAGCGCGCGAGAGCGATGTCGCTGTTTGTCCTGTCGATCGGGCTTGGTGCTGGTCTCGGACTGTTCCTTGGCGGTGCGCTGACTTCCGGCCTCGGCTGGGAATGGGTGATGTTGGTCAACGTGCCGATCGGAGCGGTGGTGCTCTTCGGTGTCCGAGCGCTGATACCCGAAACGGAACGCCAACCGGGGCGCCTCGACGTGGGCGGGGCGGCCACCTCCACGATCGGGATGCTGGCACTGGTCTACGGCCTGACCGCGGCCGCCGAGCGGGGCTGGGCGAGCCCGTCGGTGCTCGCCTCGTTCATCCTGGCCGGAGCCAGCCTGGTGGCCCTGGTGCTGACCGAGCGACGCCATCGGGCACCGGTGGTCCCACCGAAGTTCTTCACGCGCATGTCCAGCGCCGCGCCGCTGCTGGCGATGATGCTGATCCCCGCGGGCCAGTTCGGGTTCCTCTACTTCGCCGCCCTCTACACCCAAGGCGTCCTGGGGTTCAGCCCGCTGCGGACCGGCCTGTCCGTGCTGCCTTTCACGGCCGGCATGCTGGCCACCAACGTCACCGTCAGCCGGCTGGTGACCCGCTACGGGGAACGCGTGGTCGGATCGCTCGGCATGATCGGCCTCCTGACGGGCCTGCTGTGGATGTCGCGCCTAACACCCGACGACGGTTACCTCGACGGGCTGTTCGGCCCGTTCCTGCTGCTCGGGCTGGGTGCCGGCCTCACGATCGCCCCGCTCACCGCGGTGATCATGCACAACGCCCCACGTGAGCACGTCGGGGCCGCCTCCAGCCTGAACCAGGCCATGCAACAACTGGGCGGAGCCGTGGGACTCGCGGTCCTGTCCACCGTGTTCGCCAACACCGCCGCCACTTCCGGCGCGGCGAGGGGCATCTCCACCGCACTCACCGTCGCCGTCGCCTTCCCCTGCTCGCCCTGCTGCTATTCGCGGTCTGGGCACAACGGATCCAACCAAGGAGCACGATATGACAACTCCCATCGCGGACACCTATCGCACCGACTGGGCCAATTGGCGCGCGAGCTGGGAGCGGTGGCTCGCACAGCCGCACAACTGGCTGTCCGCCGTGGCCGTGAACTGGCTCGACGACACCCCGCGCCGATTCGACGGGACACCTGGCCTGTGGTGGCAGGACGGCGACCAGGTGATGATCGACCCCGACGGCGCAACCATGGCGTTCGACGGGATCGAGTTCACCGAGCCCCGGGCGCTCCGCCTCGTGGACGAGCCCGATGACCAGCGCGTCACCGCGGGCGATCTCCAGATCGGGATCACCTACCGCCAGGGCTACCACGTCATCACCTACGACCCGAGCGCCCCGGCACGGCACGCGTTCCGCGGTGTGCCGACGTTCGAGCCGAACCCGGACTGGATCATCAGCGGCCGGTTCGAGACGTTCGACTCGGACCGGCCACTCACGCTGGGCACCGTGGGCTGGCACGAGCACGAGTACCTCTCGCCAGGGGTAGTGCACTTCGAACACGACGGCCACCCGTACGAGCTGCGGGTCATCGCCTCCGCCGGACGGCTCACCAGCGTCTTCGCCGACGCGACCAGCGGCGACACCACCTACCCGGCCGGCCGTGCGCTCGACATCCCGGCCCCAGCCGAAGACGGCACCGTCATCCTCGACTTCAACCGGGCCGTCAACCTCCCGTGCGCCTTCGGTGACTTCTTCCCGATCTGCCCGACTCCGCCGGCGGGCAACCGCTACCCGTTCCGAATCGAGGTGGGCGAGAAAACACCCACGAAATAGGCGACGGAATCGTTGTGCTGCTTGGCTTCCGCGACGTGGTAAAGGGGCTATTCCGCGTTCAGGATCCGGTCCCGGTAGAACCCCGTGATGTGCTCCGCGACCAGGTCCGCCGCCGCGTCGCTGTCGCCCTTCTCGATCGCCCGCAGGATGGCTTCGTGTTCGTCCACAAGGGAGTTCGCCACCGCGCGCCAGTCCTCGAAGCGGGCGAAGGCCGCCGCCATCTCGTGTTCCACGGCGCCCCGCAGCGCCTGCATCAGGTCGCCGGCCAGCGCGTTGCCAGAGATCCGCGCGATCGTCACGTGGAACTCCGTGTCCAGTGCGTTGAAGTCGGGGTAGTCGGAATCCGTCGAGCGCATCGCCTCGATCAGGGCCGCCAGCCGGCTCACGTCCTCGGGGGTGCGCACCGACGCCGCACCCCGCGCCGCATTGCGTTCCAGCTGGACGCGGGTTTCCACGAGATCGGCGAGGCTGATCTTCGCGAGCGCGATGTGCAGCCGCAGCAGGTTGGTCATCGCCGGGGTCGACTTGTCGGTGACCACGGAACCCGCGTCCTGCCCCGACCCGGTCCGCGCCTCGATGATGCCCATCGCCTCCAGCGCCCGCAGCGCCTCCCGCACGCTGGTCCGGCTCACCCCGAGCGCGCTCACCAGCTCCCGCTCGCTGGGCAACCGCTGCCCGGCACGCAGGCTGCCGTCGAGAATCTTCTGCTGGATCTGGGCGAGTACCTGCTCGTGCGTGCGCACCCGCCGCACCGGCTCCCAGTTGGCGTCGCTGGCGCTCGGCATCATCTCGGTCCTCCTTGGGCTCGTGCGGCCCGTCAAGGATGGGGCGCGGAGGGAGGGTCTGCCTACGGACCACGCTCAGTGGTCCGATCACAGTGGCGCGACCGGCCCGGAGTCTCACCGGAATTCCTCGTCTCCGCGAAACTTGTCACTCCAGGTAATCAGAGCACCCGAGGGCTGTCAATATGACCTCGGCGTCGGTCTGACCACATCGAGGCAGAGCCCGAGTGGCACCTGCACCTCGGCATGTTCCTCGGCCCGCCACGCGACGACGAGTAGCACATCCGCCAGAAGCCCAAGGTATTCACGACCCTGTTCACGGGCGACGCGCCGCGTGATCGCCCGCGCCAGTTTGAGCAGTCCCGCCGCATCGCTGACCCCGCCCAGGACCGCGAACCCGCGCGGCACGTCCACCGGACCGAGTTCCCGCAAGGCCCGCCGCAGCCGGTCCGGCGTCACCGGATTGCCCTCGGTCAGGTCGAGCAGTTCGTACTGGATCTCGGCGAGCAGGGTTTCCAGTTCCGCGGGCAGCGAACCGGTGGAGACGGCCGCGCCGATCGCGGCGTTGGCTTCTTCCATGGCGATCACGACGGCACCATCCAGGACAGGATCGGGGTCGACTGCAGGTACACGAGCACGCACATCAGCGGCACGAACACGGCGGACGCGGCCAGCACCCGCCGGAACAACAGGCCTTCCTTCCCGGCGAGCCCGACGGCACTGGCACCGATCGCCAGGTTCTGCGGGCTGATCATCTTGCCCAGCACGCCGCCGCTGGTGTTGGCCGCGGCCATGAGCAGCGGCGAGAGCCCCGCGCCGTTCGCGGCACTGACCTGCAGCGCGCCGAACAGCGAGTTCGACGACGTGTCCGATCCGGTGACGGCCGTCCCGAACCAGCCGAGCAACGGCGACAGCAACGCGAACAACCCGCCGGCGCCGGCCAGGAACAGCCCCAGCGTCGCGGTCTGCCCGGACATGTTCATCACGTACGCGAGCGCGAGCACCGCGGTCACGGTCAAACCGGCCGTCCGCAGCTGCGCGACCGTCTGCCCGTAGGCGCGAACGGCGTCGCGCGGGCGGAGTTTGAGCAGCGCAACGGTGAGCAGTCCGGCGATGAACAGCACGGTGCCGCTGTTGGCGAGCCAGTCGAACTTGAACTGCACGAGGCTCAGTGGTTTGCCGCCCGAGTTGACGATGTGCAGCCCCGGCCAGGCGAAGGTTTTTGTGGTGTGGGCGAGCGCGGCGGAGACGGCGGGCACGGCCGCGACGGAGAACAGCACGATTACGGCCACGTACGGGGCGAACGCGCGGACCGTCTCGATGCGGGTGTCGGCCGGCGCGGCCGTGCGCACGACCGTCGGCGCGCTGCCGCCGCCCGACGGTGCCACGTCCGGCACGGCCACCGGGTCCGCGGGGCGCGGCTTCCAGTAGCGGAGCAGAACCAGCACGGCGGCGGCGGATATGAGCGCGGCGACGATGTCGGTCAGCTCGACCGCGCCGAAGTTCGCCATCACGAACTGCGCGACCGCGAAACTGGCGCCGCACACCAGCGCCGCCGGCCACGCCTGCCGCAACCCCCGCTTCCCGTCCAGCACCACGACGAGCACGAGCGGAACGATCAGCGCGAGCACCGGCACCTGCCGTCCGGTCATCGCGGACAGGTCCGGCAGTGGCAGCCCGGTCACCCTGGCGAGCGTGATGACCGGCAGCGCGACCGCCCCGTACGCGACCGGTGCGGTGTTGGCGATCAGCGCGACCGTCGCTGCCTTGATCGGTTTCAGCCCCACCGCGACGAGCATGACCGAGCAGATCGCCACCGGGGCGCCGAAACCGGCCAGCGCCTCCAGCAGCGCGCCGAAGGAGAAGGCGATGATGATGCCCTGCACGCGCTGGTCGTCGCTGATCCGCGCGAAACTCCTTCGCAGCACGTCGAAATGACCCGAGCGGCGGGTCATCTGGTAGATCCAGATCGCGTTGACCACGATCCACAACGCGGGGAACACACCGAACGCCGCGCCTTCGAGCGCGGAGTTGAATGCCGCACCCACGGGCATCCGGTAGGCGGCCACCGCGATCAGGAGCGAGAGCGCGAGGCCGATGAGCGACGCGAGCCACGCGCGAACGCGGAACACGCCCAGCAGCACGAACAACACGAGCAGCGGAAGCGCGGCGGCCAATGCCGACCAGCCGAGACTTCCCCATAACGGAGCGGAAACCTGGTGATACATGGGGACCTCCGGAAACTCTCGACGCTGAGAGCGGACGGGTCAGAACACGGGGGTTTCGGTGTAGGTACCGAAGACATCGCGCAGCGCGCCGGTGATCTCGCCCATCGACAGGTGGGCCTCGACGGCCTCGATCGTCGCGGGCATGAGGTTGGCCGACGGGTTCGCCGCGACGGCGAGCAACTGCTCCATCGCCGCCTTCGCCCGTCGCGGGTCACGGTTCTCCCTGACCTGCTTGAGGCGCCTGATCTGCCGGGCCTCGGACTCCGGATCGAGTTTGTGCGTCTCGATCTTCTCGCCCTCGCCCTCGTCGATCTGCTTGTTGACGCCGATGACGGGCCGGTCACCACTGGCCTTGCGGCGCGCGTACTCGTAGGCGGTGTCGGAGATCTCGCGCTGGAAGAAGCCCTGGTCGATCGCGGCGACGACGCCGCCGATCTCCTCGATTTTCTCGAAATAGTCCCAGATTCCGCGTTCCAGCTGATCGGTCAGGTGCTCCACGTAGTAGGAACCGCCGAGCGGGTCGATGACGCTGGTGACCCCGGTTTCGTCGGCGATGATCTGCTGCGTACGCAGGGCGATCTTCATCGCCTGTTCGCTCGGGATCGTGTACGCCTCGTCCAACCCGTTGGTGTGCAACGACTGCGCGCCGCCGAGCACCGCGGAAAGCGCTTGCAGCGCGGTGCGGATGATGTTGTTCATCGGCTGTGGTTTGGTCAGCGTCGCCGCCGCGGTCTGCGCGTGGAACCGCAGCCGCATCGAGTGCGGGTTCCTGGCGCCGAAGGTTTCCTTCATCATTCGCGCGTAGAATCGCCGTACCGCGCGGAACTTCGCGACCTCCTCGAACAGATCCGCCTGGCTGACGAAGAAGAACGACAACCGCGGCGCGAACGCGTCGACGTCGATACCGGTCGCGACCACGTCCTCCACGTAGGCCTTGGTGATCGCCATCGTGAACGCGATCTCCTGCTGCGCGTTCGCCCCGGCCTCGCTGATGTGGTAACCGCTGATGTTGACTGGGTTGTACCGCGCCATCTTCTCGGCGCAGTAGGCGATCGTGTCGCGGACGACGCGCATGCTCGGCTGGACCGGGAAGATCCATTCCTTCTGCGCCACGTACTCCTTGAGAATGTCGTTCTGGATCGTCCCGGACAGCTTGTTCAGGTCGTAGCCACGCTTCTCCGCGACGGCCACGTACATCGCGAGCAGGATCCACGCCGACGGGTTGATCGTCATCGACACGCTGATCTGTTCGAGGTCGATGCCCTCGAACAACGCCTCCATGTCCGGCAGCGTGTCGATCGCGACGCCCTCGCGCCCGACCTCGCCGAGGCTCATCGGATCGTCGCTGTCCAGCCCCATCAGCGTCGGCATATCGAAGTCGATCGACAGCCCGGTCTGGCCCTGCGCGATGAGGTACTGGAAGCGTTTGTTGGTCTCCTCGGCCTGCCCGAATCCGGCGATCTGGCGCATCGTCCACACGCGACCGCGGTACATCGTGGGGTACGGCCCGCGGGTGAAGGGAAACCGCCCGGGCAGCCCGATGTCCCGCCAGTCCGCCGGCAGATCGGCCGGGGTGTAGACGCGTTTGACGGGCAGGCCGCTGCCGGACCGGTAGTGCTCGCGCGATTCCGGTTGGCGCTTGAGGAAAGCGGCCAGCTCGTCGCCTTCCCAGTTCGTGATGTCCTCGGTGGCCGCTTCGGCGAGTGCGTCCGTGACCAGCCGGTACCGGTCGTCGTTCATGAAAGTCCTCCTCGGTGGTCTACAGCCGCGCGATCAGGTCCCGCGCGGCGGAAAGCGGATCGCCGCGGCGCGCGGTCACGTCGTCGACGGCACGATCGAAGTCGGGTGCGCCGGGGCGCAGCCGGTCGAGCACGAGATGTTCGGCGACCCAGCGGATGCGGGTGGCGGCGTTGCGGCGGGCGCGCCGTTCGCGTTCGCCGTGCTCGGTCATCCACGTCAGATGCTCGGCGAACCGGCCGGCCAGGTCCGGCACGCCCTCTCCGGTGGCCGCGACGGTCTGCTGGATCGGCACGTTCCACTGGCCCGCCCGTCGCCGGGACAGCCGCAGCATGTCGCGTAACTCGGCGACAGTGCGCGCGGCACCTTCCCGGTCGGCCTTGTTGACCACGTGCACGTCCGCGATCTCCAGCAGGCCTGCCTTGATCGCCTGCACGTCGTCGCCCATCCCTGGCACGCTCACCACGGCGACCGTCTGCGCCGCGCTGATCACGTCCACCTCGGCCTGCCCCACGCCGACGGTCTCCAGGATGACGACGTCCTTGCCGGCGGCGTCGAGCACGGTGATCGCGTCCAGACTCGCGCGGGACAGCCCGCCCAGCGCGCCACGCGTGGCGATCGACCGGATGAACACGCCGCGATCCCCGCCCAGCTCGCTCATCCTGATGCGGTCGCCGAGAATCGCGCCGCCACTGAACACACTGGACGGATCGACGGCGAGAATTCCCACCGTACGGCCGTTTTCCCGGTAGTGGCGGGTCAGCGCGGTCACCAGCGTGCTCTTGCCGCTGCCCGGTGGACCGGTCAGTCCGAGCACGTGCGCGCCGCCGGCGTGCTGGTGCAGTTTCGCGAGTGCCTCATCGACACCGTCGGTACGGCGTTCGACGAAGGTGAGCATACGGGCGATCGCCGCGTGCTCCCCGGCGAGAACACCGTCCACGAGCTCGGCCGGCGACCTCAAGACGCGCTCCCGAGACGCCGAAGCAGGTCGCGGTCGTCAATCACCCGCCGTGCCTTGAACTCGGTGCGGTCGAAGGTCTGGTGCGCCACCGGCACGACCTTCGCGCCGACACCGAGCACCTTCCGCAGCTCGTCGGCCATTCCACCGGCCCACCGCGGCAGCGCGGGCTCCGGCACGTCCTTGTACTCGACCTGCACGACCAGTCTGTCCATAGTGGACTCGCGGCTGATCACGATCCGGTGTTCGCCGCCATATCCCTCGGTCGCCATCACCACGTCGTCAATCGCGCTCGGATAGACGTTCTCACCCCGGATGGTGAACATGTCGTCGATCCGGCCGTAGATTCCCTGTGGCAGAAAGGGATACGTGCGGCCGCGGTCGGCGGATGGGGCCTCCCACCGCGTCAGGTCGTTGGACAGCAACCGGATCATCGGCTGGCTCGTACGTTCCAGCGTGGTGTAGATCGGCGTGCCCTCGCGGCCGTAGTCGACCCGCAGGTGATCGGAGGGATCGCACACCTCGGTGTAGACGAGGTCCTGCCAGCACAGCACGCCCGCCTCGTTGCTACCCGCGCCCAGGTGCATCCACGGACTGACCTCGGCCATGCTGCCCGAGTCGTAGACTTCCGCCGCGAAGGCCTCGACGATGCGCGCACGGATCGCCGGAATGCTGGCGCCCGGCTCTCCGGAGAAGAACAGCTTGCGCAGCCCCAGCGACGTCGGATCGACGCCCTCGTCACGCGCGACTTCGGCCAGGTGCAAGGCATACGAGGGAGTGCCGTAGAAGACGGTCACGCCCATTTGCCGCATCCAGTGCACGGTGCGCGCTGTCTGGCCCGCCGTGCCGGCGCCGAACGGGAAGACGCGGGCGCCGAGCCGTTCCGCGCCGATGTAGGCGCCCCACGAGCCCCAGTACAGGCTCAGCGGGGAGGCGACCAGCACGGTGTCGTCCGGGCGGATACCCATGGCCCACATGACCCGCGCGTGTGCGTTGGCGACGCTGCGCCAGTCCCGTTCGCTGATCCCGAACGCGGTGGGCCTGCCGGTCGTGCCCGAGGTGCCGTTGATGTGCTTGACCTCGCTCGGCGGGACCGCCAGATAGCTGCCGAACGGCTCGTGCTCGGCCTGGTCGGCACGCAGCTCTTCCTTACGCACCACGGGAACCTTCTCGAAATCCGCCAGACTTTTGATCGAGGACGGGTGAATGCCGGCCTCGTCCCACTTGCGGCGGTAGAACGGTGCGTTGTCCCACGCGTAGCTCATCACTTCGCGGATCCGGGCCAGGATCGCCTCGTCGCGTTCCTCCGCCGGCATGGTTTCCCTGCGCGGGAACCAGAACCGCTGCCCGGGCTCGGGCCGGTAGGACTCGTCGTAGCGCGGCGGCCAGCTCCACTGCTCCATCACGCCTCCCTGGCCAGCGCGGTCAGTTCGCGGATCCGGCCGACGATCGTGTCCGGGGTGGTGTCCTGGCCCAGCACCTCGGCGACGCCCATCTTCTTGAGCTCGTCCACGTCCTCGTCGGGCATCACGCCGCCGGCGACGATCGCGAACCGCGGCCGGTCCGGCAGCGCGTCGATCAGCTGGAAGATCCGCGTGAAGATCGGCATATGGGCGCCGGAGAGCAGGCTGACGCCCAGTACGTCCACGTCCTCCTGGACGGCCGCCTCCAGCACCTGTTCCGGGCTGCGGTGCAGGCCGGTGTAGATCACTTCCATGCCCGCGTCGCGCAGCGTGCGGGCGACCACCTTGACCCCGCGGTCGTGCCCGTCGAGGCCGATCTTGGCCAGCATCACGCGGGTCGGCTCTTCGCTTGTGTCCATCTCAACTCCGAGATCTGGTACGACAGCCATGTGGTATGACCATAGGTCTGGTCATACGGAGGCGGCAAGGCTTAGTCTCGAATTCGTCGTTCGACCGGAAAGGGCACCGATGACCGTTCACTGCCGCCGGGAAGGTGTGCTCGGCCGGATCACGCTCGCGCGTCCGGCCGCGCTCAACGCGCTGGACCTGGCGATGATCGAAACGATGCTCGCCGTGCTGGGCGAGTGGGAGCGCGAGCCCGGGGTGCGGGCGGTCGTCGTGGACGGCGCCGGCGACCGGGCGTTCTGCGCGGGCGGCGACATCGCGGTTGTGCACGCCGCCGCGGGCACCGATCCCGAGATCGCGCGGCGACTGTGGCGCGAGGAGTACCGGCTGGACGCCCGGATCGCGCGTTATCCCAAGCCGATCGTGACGATCATGGACGGGATCACCATGGGCGGCGGCATGGGCATCGGCTGCCACGCCTCGGTCCGCGTGGTGACCGAACGGGCCGTGCTGGCGATGCCCGAGGTGGCGATCGGGCTCGCTCCGGATGTCGGCGGAACCCTGCTGCTGTCCCGTGCCCCGGGCGAGATCGGCACGCATCTCGCACTCACCGGTGACCGCGTGGGCGCGGCCGATGCTGTCTACTGTGGACTCGCGGATCACTTTGTGGTGTCAACGGATGTGCCCCTTCTTGTGGAGCATCTGGCGGAGGGTGGCACGGTCGGGAAGTACGCGCGAACGCCGGATCCGCCTTCGTTGACGGGATCCTGGATCGACGCTTGTTACGGGGGAGCGGCGACGGTCGAGGAGATCCTGGCCCGCCTGCGTGCCCGGCCGGAGAAGGCGGCGTGGACCGCGGCGGACAAGATCGCCGGGGGCGCGCCGACCGCGTTGAAGGTGACGTTGCGCGCCATGCGGTCGCCGTCGTCGAGTGTCGAGGACTGCTTGCGGCGAGACTACCGGCTGTGCAGTCGTTTCCTGGCGCATCCCGATCTGGCGGAGGGCATCCGCGCGGCGATCATCGACAAGGATCGGCGGCCGCGATGGAACCCCTCAGAGCTGCCCGCGGTCACCCCCGCCGACGTCGACGCGTTCTTCGAGCCACTCGAGGACGATCTCGTGCTGAACAGTCCTCATTGTGGTCCGACCACGTTCCGATTAGGCTGAGCGTTCGACAACGCTGTCGGGGAGGCGACTTTTCGATGGACAACGTGCGGTATCTGAAGACTTGTAGCCAGGTCGTGGCCGGTGTCCAGGAGTGGATTCTCCGCGAGCGGCTCGGGGTAGGGGACCGGTTGCCGCCGGAGCGGGAGCTCGCCCGGCGGCTTCAGGTGGGCACGAGCAGCGTCCGGCAGGCGCTGGTCGTTCTCGAGTCGATGCGGGTGCTGGAACGCGGCCCCGACGGTCAGGACGTGGTCGGCGATTCTCCTCTCCTGGACCGCTTGCTGCGGCTGCGGATGGCGTTGTCCGGCTTCGACCGCACGGAACTGATGTCGATCCGCATCGACCTCGAACGCGCTTCCGCCGCGCGGGCCGCGGTGAGCGCGACTCCGGAGGAGCTTGCGCCGTTGCGTGCCGTCGTGGCGGAAATGGCCGACCCCGGTATCGACTATCGACGGTTCGGTGAACTCGACTGCCGGTTCCACACGCTGCTCGCGAGGGCCGGGCACAACGAGCTGGCCGCTCTGCTGCTGACCTCCCTCGGGGACGCGATGCAGACGGAAATGCGCGCGGGCTACGGAAATTCACCGCACTGGAGGCACACGGCGGCTCACCTGGCCGATGAACACGGGCGCATCCTGGCCAGTGTGGAAGCGGGCGACCCCCAACTAGCGGGCGACGAGGTAACCGCACACATCACCCGCTTCTACAACCTCCGCGCGAGTTAGCGGCAGCCCCCACTTCGGCGGTGCGGCAGGGCGTTCGGTCGAGTCGGCCCGCGTTGGGTGCGGAGGCCGGGTCGAGGTGGCGCTCGGGCCGCTTTGGGTGTGGCGCGGGGCCGGTGAGTCGAGGTCTGGGCTGTTGTGGGTGCCCGGGCGCGGAGTCCGGCCCAGTTGCGGCCCGGGCACGCGGCTCGTCGGGGCCCGCATCACGCGGTTGGGCAATGCCAGGTCGCCGAGCGGGTAGCGGTCGAGAAGGTGGTCACGTGGTGACGCATGGCCCAGGAACGTGAGCGGCTGTCCCAGCACGTCACCGACCTCATCCACACCTGCCACCCGCTGGACCAGCTCATGGTCCCGAACCGTGCGCGCCGGCGAGCCTTCGGTCCCACGGGACTGCCGTGGCCTGCTGCGGACGGCCCCCAAAAAGATGAACCCCGCCTTGGCAAGCGAGAGCGGCAACAAGGCGGGGCCTGGAGGGTGAGTGACGGGACTTGAACCCGCGACATCCTGGACCACAACCAGGTGCTCTACCAGCTGAGCTACACCCACCATGCGAAGCCTGTACGGCCTCAGCCCCGATATCGTAGCGTGCCGCTCCCGCGGCCCCGAAACGGGTTACCCGCCGTGGCGTTCCCGCACGTCAGCGGCCGCCGCGCGGGCCTCGTCGCTGGTGGGGCCAGGCTGCGGTACGAACGCGGTCGCACGGTAGTAGTCCAGCTCGGTGATCGACTCCTTGATGTCCGCGAGCGCACGGTGGGCCAGGCCTTTCTCCGGCTTCGCGTAGTAGATCCGCGGGTACCAGCGGCGCACCAGCTCCTTGACCGAGGACACGTCGACCATGCGGTAGTGCAGGTGTCCGTCGAGTGCGGGCATGTCGCGCGCGATGAAGCCGCGATCGGTGGCGATCGAGTTCCCCGCGAGCGGTGCGCTGTTCGCGTCCGGCACGTGCTGACGCACGTAAGCGAGCACCTGCGCCTCGGCCTCTTCGATCGTCGTCGTCGAGCGCCGGACCTCCTCCGTCAGCCCGGACCTGGCATGCATTTCCCGGACGACGTCGGGCATGCTGGCGAGCTGGTCGTCGGTGGCGTGAATGACGAGGTCTAGTCCTTCGCCGAGGATGTTGAGCTCGGCGTCGGTTACCAGCACTGCGATTTCGATCAATGCGTCCTTGGCGAGGTCGAGCCCCGTCATCTCGCAGTCGATCCAGACAAGACGGTCGGTCACCGGAAAACCCTAACGCGCCCGGTGATCGAGCGGCACAGCGGAACGGGCCGCCCCGACCACGGCCCGTTCCGTCACCCCCGAGGGCTCAGTCGTTCTCGATCTGACTGACGATCGTTTTCGCGTCGTTGATAGGGATCGCGAACCCGATGCCCACGGACCCGGCCGAGGTGCCTGACGGGCTGTAGAGGGCTGAGTTGATGCCTATGACCTCCCCTTGCATGTTGACGAGCGCGCCACCGGAGTTGCCCTGGTTGATGGCCGCGTCCGTCTGAATCGCCGTATAGCTCGGCGAGTCGCTGGCCTGGTTGCTGGTGCGGTCGTACGGAGACTGCGGCTCGTCATCGCCGCTACTGATGTCGGAGAGATCCCGGTTCAGCGCGCTCACGATGCCGGATGTCACCGTGTTCTGAAGCCCGCCGGGTGAGCCGATGGCGACAACCTCTTCGCCGACTTGCAACTTGCTCGAGTCACCGAGGGTGGCCGCGGTGAGTCCGCTGGCGCCCTGGGCCTGGAGCACGGCGATGTCCGCGGTAGTGTCGGCGCCCAGCACGGTCGCCTGATACTTGGTCCCGTCCGACAGGGTGATCGTCACGGTTCCCACGGCGCCGTCGACCACGTGCGCATTCGTCAGGATCTTGCCGTCCGAGCTGAGAATCACCCCCGATCCGATGGCTTCGCCTTGGCTGGTGGTCACGTTGACCTGGACGACGCTGGGCAGCACCTTGGCCGCGACCGCGCTGACGTCCGTGCTCGTCGTGCCGGACACCGTCTGAGCAGCGGTCGTGCCGGCCGTCGAACTCGGCGAGCTGCCTTGGAGGCCGACGATCGCCGCTCCACCGGCGCCGCCGACCAGTGCCGCCGCGACGGCGGTGGCACTGACCAGAGCGGCGACACGTCCGCCCTTCTTACGAGGTGGCGGTGGCGGGGCGAGGACCGTCCCGGGCTGCTGCGTGTAGTACGGGTAGCTCTGCTGCTGTGGAGGCAGGTACCCCGTCACGTGGCCCCGCCCATCCTCGTTCTCGCTCATACCGATGAGCTTCGCGCCGCTTGTTGTGAGAACGCTGTGGAACAACCCAGAAATCTGCTGAGAAGAAAAAGCTGAGAAATCTCAGCGCAGCCAACGCGGCAGCGGAGGCCAGTGCAGGTCGCGGTCGTCGGCCAGGTGCGCCGCGAGTGCTGCCCACTGGCGTGGTAGTACGGTCGCCGCGGGTTGCGCGGGATCGATGTCCGCGCGCCGGAGCGCGCGATGCGGATTCCGTTTCACCGGTGCGAGTACGGACCTCGCGGGGCGCGACGGCGCTCGGTACGAGGCTTCGAGAAGTGTCCACAGTGCTCTTTCCCCCATCGTGTGTTTGCGGTGCAGCGTCACGTGCGCCGAGTCGACGCGCGGCGCCGGTGAGAAGTGCGACGCGGCGATCCGTGAGACGAGACGAATGTCGAAGCGTGCCGCCCACCATGCCTGTTCGGGATTCCTCGGCCGGTTGGCGGTCAACCTCTTGGCGAAACCCCATTCTACGATAATCGCGGCGCGGTGGAGCCTAGTTCGCTGTGGGCTTAGAAGACGGCGGAACAAGCTCGACGACAGGGCGTACGGGATGCTTGCGACTACAGCGAATTTCCTTTGTGGCAAACGGAAATCGCGAGCGTCGGCCTCGATGACGCGGACGCGCCCGGCGAAGCGTTTCCGAAGTATATTCGCGAATTGCGGGTCTCGCTCCACCGCGAGAATGCGTGCTTTCGTGGCAACGAGGTGCGTGGTGATCGCACCCTGGCCGGCGCCGATCTCGACCACGAGGTCGTTCTCGTGTAACGGGCAGGACCGGACGAGTTGGCCGGCGATCCTGGGCGTGGCAAGGAAATGTACACCGCCGGAGCGCTCGGCACGATGTGCCGCGGACATGATGACTCCACGTCATGAGATGGGATTGGACGCTCATGACGCGGTGACTGGGGAATGTGGGATCGCGCCGGCGCCGGGAGGCGTCAGCGTGTGTTGACGACAGTCACCGCGTTGGGGCGCTCCGCAGCCTGCGGTACGCCACGCGGATCCAGCACAACCTTCCCATGAAGCCGAAACTACCAAGCGCCACAAGCGTTTTTTCGCGAGCTTCCAAAATTGTCGGTACCCGTCGCTATGGTCGGCGCACGATCACCGACACTGGGAGGAACCCATGATCAGCACGGTGCAAGAGACGAGTATCGATGTCCGTGGCGCGTTCGACCTCGCGGCATCGGCGCGCTTCCTCGAAGGCTTCACGCCCGCGGCCCGGCCCGACGCCGCCGACGAGCCTGGCACGCTCCGGATGGCCTTCCCCGTCGAAGGCAGCTGGGCACACGCCGGAGTCCGAATACAGCAACGAGAACCCGGGCAGGTCCTGGTTGATACGCATGATTCACTCGTCATCGCGCAGGTGCGGAGGATCCTGTCGCTGGACATCGACGGCAGTGAGTTCACGGCCGTCGGGCGCGCGGATCCCGTCGTGGAAGCGGTGCGGTCCCGGCACGAGGGACTGCGGCCGGTGCTGTTCTATTCGCCATACGAGGCAGCCTGCTGGACGATCATCGGTAACCGCATCCGGCTGACCCAGGCCGCGCGGATCAAGCAGCGCATCGCCGAGGAACATGGCGAGACGCTCGAGGTCGCGGGCAGGCAACTGGCCTCGTTCCCGGCCCCCGCCGTGCTTGCCGCGATCGAGGAGCTGCCTGGCCTGCCCAGGTTCAAGGTGGAGCGCCTGCGCACGATCGCGGTCGCCGCGCAGGCGGGAGAGCTCGATGCGGCGATGTTGCGTGGGCTGGATCCCGAGGAAGCCATGGGGCACCTTCAGCGCCTGCCGGGTATCGGCCCGTTCTCGGCGGAGCTGATCCTCGTCCGCGGCGCGGGGCATCCGGACGTGTTTCCGCGCAACGAACAGCGCCTTCACGAGGAAATGCGGCGCGCCTACGACCTCCCGGCGGCGGATGGAGCCGCACTCGCCGAGGTGGCCGAGCGGTGGCGGCCGTTCCGAAGCTGGGTCGCCTTGCTGATGCGGATCGAGGCAGCGGCCCGCATCGCAGCGTGATTTCGTCCCATCGATCGAAATGAGGAGGTGACGCCCAGACGCGCCAGTACGGAGTTGGTGCTCAGACCGAGCGAGGCCGGCGCCTGGAGGAAGGCGAGGTGTCAGGGGGCCGCGCGCGTTCCTGAGGTGGATCGGGCGTGCTGTTTCCGGCTGCTCGGGACCGACGTTGTGGCCTGGCTCGGCTGCGCGGTCGTTGGGCCGGGCTCTGGTGGACTGACCTGGCTGACTCGGGGCGATGGCCTGCAACGGATCGGGCTGCCGCGATTGGCGGTGTGTGGTGGGTGGCGGGTCTTTCGTGGACCGAAGTGTTGCCGTGGCTTGGCGGTCTGTGGGTCGACATGCTGCCGCGCGGGTGGCTCGCGACGGAACGACGCGCCGCCATGGGAACGACGTGCAGCCATGGGCAGGCGGTCCATGGTGGGCGGTCGGCTCCACGACGGCCAAGTCGGTTCGGTGGCGGACGGACGTTCGGAGTGGGCCGGAGCCCTGTGGTGGACCGCCGCGTCCGTGGTGCCTGACGCTGCGTGGTGGTTGCCATGGGGCGGTGAAGCACGCTCGCACGGTCGACCTTTCGGGCTTGGTGCTGCTCGTGCTCGACTTGCCGACGGTCCCGGACCCCATGCTGCTCGTGCTCGACTTGCCGACGGTCCCGGACCCCATGCTGCTCGTGCTCGACCTGCCGACGGTCCGGACTCGGTGTTGCCGGCGGACGCCCATACCGAAGCCTGCGGACGCCCGATAGCCCGCGGACCCCCGGCGCCGATACCGGCGGACTTCGAGGCCGTTGCCGGCGGATGGCAATGCCGTTGCCGGCGGATGCCGATGCCGACGGCGGCCGTCGCGGAGGCCGGGGCGCGACGGGCACCCGGGGGTGTAACACGGTGCGAACGCCCGATGTGGTGAGCTGCCCGCGTGCTTCTCGCGGAAACGGGCGATCTCGTCTCACCTTCGGGGCTTCTCGACGCGCAGCCGAACCCGACGTTCTGGGTGCCGGTGATCACGGGGGCCGCGGCGTTGCTGCTGGTGCTCTCCGGGGCGCCGTGGCGGCTGGCGCGCAACCTCGTCACGATCGTGCACGAGGCGGGGCACGCACTGGTCGCGGTGATGGCCGGGCGCCGGCTCCAGGGGATCCGCCTGCACTCGGACACCTCGGGCGTCACCGTGTCGCGCGGCAAGCCCGAGGGGCCGGGCATGGTGCTTACCTCGCTCGCGGGCTACCCGGCGCCCGGCGTGCTCGGGCTGGCCTTCGCCGGGCTGGTGGCCGCCGACCGGATCACCGTGCTGCTCGTGCTGGCCGCGTTGCTACTGCTCGGGGTGCTCATCATGGTCCGCAACGCCTACGGGGTGCTGTCCGTCGTGCTCACCGCGGCCGGGCTCGCCGCGCTGGCCCTGCTGGCGGGGCCGCAGGTGCAGTCGTGGTTCGTGTACCTGATCACGTGGTTCCTGCTCCTCGGCTGCCTCCGGCCGCTCGTCGAACTGCAAACGAAGCGGCGGCGCGGCGCCGCCCGTGACTCGGACGCCGACCAGCTCGCCCGGCTCACCGGTGTGCCACCGTCGCTGTGGCTGCTCATCCTCGCGGTGATCGGCATAACCTGCCTGCTGGTCGGCGCGGTTTGGCTGCTCGAGCCCGCTCTGCAGACCTGAGCTGCTCATGCGGCACACTGATAGGACACACGATCCAGCGCGAAGGGAACGGCAGTGTCCGACGAGGTGGCCAAGGCAGTCGAAGAATGCGCACGGGCAGCCAAGCAGGCGGCGCCGTCCTTGGCCACGGCGCCGGACGAGGCCATCGACGCGGCACTGAGCGCGATGGCGCACCGGCTGCTCGACGCGCGTGGCCAAGTGCTGGAAGCCAACCAGGCCGACGTCACGAAGGCCCGCGAGGAAGGCATGAGCGCGGGCCTGCTCGACCGGCTGACCATCACCGAGCAGCGGCTGACCGGCATGGCCGAGCAGTTGCGGCTGCTCGCCGGAGCTCCGCACCAGGAGCGCTCGATCCCGATCTCCACGCTCGACGGCGGGCTGCGGCTGGTGGAGCGCCGCAGGCCCGTCGGCGTGATCGGCGCCAACTACGAGGCGCGGCCCAACGTCACCGTCGATGTCGCCTCACAGCTGGTGAAGTCCCGCAACGCCGGGGTCCTGCGAACGGGCTCCGCCGCGCTCGGCTCGGCGCAGCGACTGATCGAGGTCGTGATCGCGCCCGCGCTCGCGGATGCCGGCATCGACTCCGAGGTGGTGCAACTCGTGCCGCGCGTCGAGCGTGAAGCGGCCAGTGCGCTGGTGCAGCTGCCCGGGCTGGTGCCGCTCGTGATCCTCCGCGGCAGCGGGGAGAGCACCAGGGCCCTGGCCACCGAGGCCGCGACGCACGGCGTGCGCACCCTCGCGCACGCCGATGGCGGCGGCGTGCTGTACGTGGACGCGGCAGCCGACGCGGACAAGGTGCGGTCGCTGGTCGTGGACAGCCTCGACCGGCTGGGCGTGTGCAACAGGCTCAACCTGCTGCTGATCCACTCCGCCGTGCACGACCAGCTGTGGCCCGTGATCGCGGACGCGCTCGCCGAGCGGCAGGTCACGCCGTCGCTGGCGCCGCACGATCACGCGATCGGCTACGAATGGGCGCTCGACTCGGAGCGCGAAGCCACCGTGACCGTCGCGCAGGTCGGCGGCATCGACGAAGCCGTGCGCATCGCGAACGAGCAGACCTCGGGCCTCGCGGCCGGCATCGCGACCGAGGACCGCGCCGCAGCCGACGCCTTCTTCGACGGCTACACCGGCACGGGCGTGTTCTGGAACGCGCCCACCCGCCTGCTGGACGGCTTCAAGCTCCTCGCCGTTCCGGAGACGGGCATCAACCTCGACAAGGTGCCGGGACCGCGTGGACCCGTGACCTACACCGATCTCTACGTTCGTCAGTACGCGGTCCTCCCCGCCTGACGAGCGGTGGTGGCGAAAAGGGCGCCCGCGGCCTGCGCCGTGATGGGCACAGTCATGCGCCGCTGGAAGGTGCGGGGCCGCGTCCGAGCCGCAGCAAAGCGCTGTGAATGCGCAGCAGGAGTGGCGGATCGCCGAGTTTCTGCGCCATCGCGAGGGACTCGTTGATTCTGCGCTCGGCCTCTTGGTGCTGCCGGAGTTCGGCATAGGTCTCGCCGAGGCACACCAGCGTTTCGCCCATCCCGCGGCGATTCGCCGTGCTGCGCTGCAGCACCAAGGCCTTCTCGAAATGGCCGGGCGCCTTCTCAGAGGCCTTTCGCCGCTGGTGCAACGATCCCAGGACCTGGTGCACGAGTGCGGTGAGGCGCGGGATTGCCACTTCTCCCGGCGGTTTCGAGTGCCTCGTTCCCGAGCTCGAGCGCTCGGTCGTGCCGTCGCACTTGGTGCGGTGTGGTGGCCATGCTCGACAACTCCTCGCCGAGTGCGTGCTCCAACCAGGTGTGCCCGCGAGCGTCCGGGACCGTCTTGTAGATTTCCGCCATCTCGTCGAGGTATTCGACTGCTTCGCGAGCCACGCGGCTACATGCAGGCAGCGGGCGACCGCGACGGGATTTCCCGTCTTTCGCGCGGCTTTTCAGCCCGTGCTGCGCGAGCGCGAAACACGTACTCCACGGCTTCGCGAGGTACATCTGAGCACTGCGACCCGTTGCCAGGCGTCGGCCCATCCGGGATCCCGCGTCAGGTCAAGGGCGGGGCCGAGCGCTCCGTCGAGCCATCTCGAAGCGCCGACGTGATCGTCCATTGTGAACGGCCACGGGATGTTGCCGTCCTCCTCGACGTCCAGCTCAGGACCATGCCAGCCGCCGGTCTCGAGCCTTGGGTGACACTTTCGGTCGAATTTCATCTGCCGGACACGCATAGTGAACACGCTAGTGCGTCTGGGCGCGGCGTACCGCGTCCCACGATGCGGGCCTTCGCCGGTTTTCCTGGAAAGATGGAGGCGGGTGATCGTGGAGGAGGACCATCGTGCCGCTGCCCTCGCAACCGTTGCGCAAGCTGGGTTTTCTCACCATCGGGTTGTTCGACGAGGCCGATCCGCGCGCCGGGCACGAGTCGACACTGGACATCGTCGCGCTGGGGGAGCGGCTCGGTTTCGACACCGCGTGGGTGCGGCACCGGCACTTCCAGTTCGGCATCTCCTCACCGGTCGCCGTGCTCGCGGCCGCGTCGCAGCGCACGTCGACAATCGAGCTGGGGACCGCCGTCATACCCCTCGGCTGGGAGAATCCATTGCGGCTGGCCGAGGATCTGGCGACGGTGGACATTCTTTCGGGCGGCCGGCTCAACCCGGGGATGAGCGTCGGACCGCCGACGCATTGGGAGCACGTCAAGGACGCCCTCTACCCGGACACCGCCGAGGCCGAGGACTTCGGTTATGACCGGGTCCGCCGCCTGCTCGGCTTCGTCCGCGGCGAGCCGGCCAGCACGTTCGGTGGCACGGAAGGCATCGAGGTCTTCTCGAACCGCGTCCAGCCGCATTCACCGGGACTCGCGCGGCGCCTCTGGTACGGCGGCGGGAGTTTGCGCTCCGCACGGTGGGCGGGCGAGAACGGGATGAACTTCCTGACCAGCAGCGTGGTGAAGGCCGAGGAATCCGAGGACTTCGCCGAGGTCCAGCGCTCCCACGTCCGTACGTTCCGCGCGCACCATCCCGACGGCGAGCGCGCCCGCGTTTCCCAGGGGCTGGTGGTGATCCCGACGGACAGCGCCTCACCGGAACAGCGCGCGAAATACGAGGAATACGTGCGTGCCCGCACGCCACGCACCGCCTCGCCGCAGGGGCCGGCACGGATGATGTTCGCCAGGGACCTGATCGGATCGTCGGACCAGATCGCCGAGCAGCTGTACGCACATGTGGCGTTCCGCGAGATCGACGAGGTCGCCTTCGCACTGCCGTTCACCTTCGACCACGACGACTACGTGCAGATCCTCACCGATATCGCCACCAAACTCGGGCCGGCACTGGGCTGGTCACCCGCGGCGGAGCGCGAAGGGACGTAGCCGCGAATAGCCTCGCACCGACGCGGATCGCCGCGCCCGTACGACAAAGCCCGGTTCGCCGGACAGCTCCGACGCCAGTTCCCGGTCGATGAGGATCGTGCCAGGGCGGGCGATCGAGGTGAGCCTGCTCGCCAGGTTGACCACCGACCCGTACACGTCACCGAACCGGCTGAGAATGCGGCCCGACGCCATACCCGCGCGCACATCCGGCAGGCTCGCGTCGGCGCTCGTCCGTTCCGTCAGCGTCAGCGCGATCTCCGCGGCGTCGCGCGCCGAATCGGCCACGAACAGCACCTCGTCACCGATCATCTTCACGATCCGCCCGTGGTGCTCGGCCACGACCTCCGTCGCGAGCGCCTCGAACCGCTCCAGCACATCGCTCAGTTCCGCCTCGCCGAGCCGCCGGGTCAGCCGCGTGTAGCCGACCATGTCGACGAACCCGGCTACCTCGGTCCGCGCTTCGAGATCGTCCTCCGGGCTGACCAGCGCGCGTCCGGCGAACGCGGTCAGATGCCGCCGCCACACGAAGTTCTGCACCCGCTGCAGCTCCGGAACCAGCTGCTCCACGAGCCGGATGACCTGTTTGTCGTCCTTGGCGAGCACGGGATTCTCGGTGATCAGCGTCCACAGCAGATGCACCTGCCACTCGGCCAGCCGGGACAGGTGCTGGCCGAGCGCTCGCGCGACGGCACCCTCCAGTTCGGGCGCGAGCAGGCCGGAGGAGATCAGCTGGTCGGCGGTGCGCACGGCGTCGACGTCGGCGTCGGTGAACACGACCGCGTCGTCGTCGACCGTCGCGAAACCGAGCGCACGCCACAGTCGCGTGGCCCGTTCCATCGGGACGCCCGCGAGGTCGGCGACCTCCAGCCGCGTGTACCGGCGTTGCCCGCCGAGCAGCGCGCGTTCGAGTCGCTCCTGGTCCACTGTGTGCTACGTGGTGTGGACGATCAGCACATCGACGCCGGACTTGCGCGCGGCCTCCGACGGCACGGAGCCGAGGATGCGCCCGGCCAGCGTGTTGAGCCCCCGGTTGCCGACCACGAGCAGGTCGGCGGAGCGCTCCTTGACGACCTTGCGCAGCGATTCGACCGGCTCGCCGACGACGGCGACGGTCTCGACGTTCGTGGCGCCGACCTTGACCGCGCGGTCGCGCGCGCTCTGCAGGGTGTCCTCGGCCGGGGCCGAGCCGACGACCTGGTAGGCCTCATCGCGCAGTACGTCCTGGGCCTTCTCGACGTCACCGCGGCTGGCGGGGTAATAGGCGCAGACGATCACGAGCTGCGCCCCCGAATCGGCACTCACCGCCGCGGCCCGGTCGACCGCGCGAAACGACGAGTCCGAACCGTCCGTACCTACAACTACCGTGGTGTAAGCCGTCATCAAGGCCCTCCGGGGGATTTTCCGAGTTCGGTTTTGCGTAGCGGAACCTCGGGCGGTCCCTCGCTGCGTGATCCCCTGGGTGGCATTGCACCACGTCGGAGCTGTCCTCGCGAGGAACCACCTGAGAACCCGCAGCGGTGCAAGCCGCCGTCCTCACAGCAAGCGGCTCCGCCGCTTCGAAGCCGACGTGTCGCTTACGCGTGGACCCGTAGGTTACTCGTCGGTTGGTTTGGCCGCAGCCCCGTTCGAGCTACTGGTCACGGACTCGCGTTCCTCCGGCAGTGGCTCCACCACCGGGCCGGCCTCGCCGAGCACGGTGCTCGCCTCGACCAGCACCGCCTTCGCGGCCTTGACCTGCTCGGCGATGCCCGCCCGCAGGTTCCGCAGCGCCTCGACCCGGTCGGCGGCGGCGTTGATCCGGCGGTTGGACTCCTCGGTGGCCTCGCGGACGCGGCGGCGCGCCTCGTCGGTGGCCTCGGCGAGCCTGGCGTTGGCCTCGGTGATGGAGTCCTGCTTACGCCGGTTGGCGTCCTCGATCGACTCGCGGCGCCGGCGGTCGATCTCCGCGTTGGCCGCCTTCTCCTCCTCGGCGACCTTGGTGCGGATGGCCGTGGCCTCCTCGGTTGCCTCCCGCACGCGGCGCTCGGCCTCGGCCTTGCTGGCGGCCTCCTGCTCGGCGAGTACGCGCATCGCCTCGGTGCGCCGCGCGGCCATCGCGATCTCGAAGTCCTCTTCGACCTGCGTGCGGCGCTGCTCGGCCTCGGCGTCGAGGCGGTCGCGTTCCTCCTTGGCCTTGGTCGTGATCGATTCGGCCTCGGCGCGCGCGGTCTCCAGCACCTTGCGGTGCTCGGCCTCCATCTCCTTGCGCCGCGTGTCGAGCTCGGACAGCAGCTGCTCGTAGCGGGCCCGCATGGCGCTGGCGTCGGCCTCGGCCTTGGCTCGGATGTGCCCGGCCTCGGCCTCGGCGCGCGCCCGCGTGTCGGCAGCCTCGTCCTGCGCGAGCCGGAGCATCCGTTGCAGCCGCTCGGACAGCCCCTCGACCGTCGTAGGGGGCTGCCCGAGCCGCTCGACCTGACCACGCAGGTTGTCGATCTCGCCGCGGGCCTGCTCCAGCTGTCGCGCCAGGTCGCCGGCCTGTGAAATGGCGGCGTCCCGGTCGGCGGCGAGCATTTTGAGATCGCCGTCCAGCCGTTCCAGGTGCTCGTCGACCTGGTGCCGGTCGTAGCCGCGCTTCGCGAGATCGAAGCCGGCGCCCAGCGGTACAAGCTCCCGTTCGTCGCCTAGGCTCATGAGGCCCAGACTACTTACGCGCCACGGAACGCGTTGATGCGGTCGATGTGCTTTTCGCGTGTCGCGGTGTCGCGAACGCCGAGACCCTCCTCCGGGGACAGGCACAGCACGCCGACTTTGCCCTGGTGAGCGTTGCGGTGCACGTCCAGCGCGGCCTGCCCGGTCTCCTCGAGCGGGTAGGTCTTGGACAGCGTCGGGTGGACCAGACCCTTGGCGATCAACCGGTTCGCCTCCCAGGACTCGCGGTAGTTCGCGAAATGTGAGCCGATGATCCGCTTGAGGTTCATCCACAGGTACCGGTTGTCGTACTGGTGCAGGTACCCCGACGTCGAGGCGCAGGTGACGATCGTGCCGCCCTTGCGCGCCGCGTAGACGGACGCGCCGAAGGTCTCGCGGCCGGGATGCTCGAACACGATGTCGGGATCCTCGCCGCCGGTCAGCTCCCGGATCTTCGCGCCGAACCGTTGCCATTCCTTGGGATCCTGGTTGTGCTCGTCCTTCCAGAACCGGTATCCCTCGGCGTTGCGGTCGATCACCAGCTCCGCGCCGAGCCGACGGCAGATCTCCGCCTTCTCCGGGCTGGACACCACGCACACCGGGATCGCGCCGCCGTTGACGGCGTACTGAGTCGCGTACGAGCCGAGGCCACCCGAGGCGCCCCAGATCAGCACGACGTCGCCCTGTTTCATGTCGGCGCCGTTGCGCGAGACCAGCTGCCGGTAGGCGGTGGAGTTGACCAGGCCGGGGCAGGCGGCTTCCTCCCACGTCAGGTGCGCGGGCTTGGGCATCAGCTGGTTCGACTTGACCAGCGCGATCTCCGCGAGTCCGCCGAAGTTCGTCTCGAAGCCCCAGATGCGCTGCTCGGAGTCGAGCATCGTGTCGTTGTGCCCGTCCGGGCCCTCCAGCTCGACGTTCAGGCAGTGCGCGACCACCTCGTCGCCCGGCTTCCAGTTGTGCACGCCGGGCCCGGTGCGCAGCACAACCCCGGCCGCGTCGGAACCGACCACGTGATACGGCAGGTCGTGCCGCTTCGCCAGCGGCGAGAGCTTGCCGTAGCGCTTGAGGAACTTGAACGTCGACAGCGGTTCGAAGATCGACGTCCATACGGTGTTGTAGTTGATCGCGCTCGCCATCACCGCGACCAGTGCCTCGCCCGGCCCCAACTCGGGCACCGGCACCTCGTCGACGTGCAGCGATTCGCGAGGGTCCTTGTCGCGGCTGGCCAGGCCGTCGAACATCTCGGACTCGTCGGCGTGCACGGTCACGCCGCGGTAGGTCTGCGGTAGCTCGAGCGAGCCGATCGCGCCGAGATCGCCGGAGAGAATGGCTTCCCTGATCTCCTTGATGGTCCCGTGCGTCATTGGTGGGGCCTTTCTACGCGGTGTTCGAAGGCATGACATTACTGGCCGGTAACCAGATGTGCCAGTGCTGACCGTCACCCCGGCGGGTATGTCCGTTTCGCCGTAATGGAAGCGTGATTGACCGGCCGGCCAATCAAGCGCATCATGACCGCATGGACCGTGGTGGAAGCGGTCTCGAGGGAAGGTTTCGGAGGTGATCACGATGACCGAACCCGCGACTCGTGCGTGGACGCGTCCGCACGACTGGGCTGAGGTCGTACTCGGGGTGGTGGCGGTGCTGTCATTCCTCTGGGCGGACACCGACAACACCGCGATGTGGACCATGATCGTGCTCGGCGCACTGATCGCGCTGGACGGCCTGGTCTCGCTGGCGATGCCGGGGCTGGTCTACGGGGAAGGCCTGCAGATCGTGCTGGGCGCGCTGCTGTTCATCTCACCGTGGGTGATGACGTACACGGACATGACGACCGCGGCCTGGTCTTCCTGGATCATCGGCGGACTGACCATCGTCGTCGGCGCCGCGGCGCTTCCGGTCGCCAACGCCGCGCACCGCGGGATGGCGGGCCAGCACTGAGCCGAACGCTCAAGGCCACCTTGGGGGCAGTTGCCTCTAAGGTGGCCTTTGAGGTCTGTGGAAACGAGGTGGCTGTGGTGGGAAAGGATGAGGTCGCCGCGAAAGAGCGGATTCTCATCGCGGCCGAGGAGTTGTTCGCCGAAGCCGGCTTCGACGCCACTCCGACGTCCCGTATCGCCGAACGGGCCAAGGTGCCCAAAGGCCTTGTGCACTACTACTTCCGGCGCAAGTCGGACCTGCTCTCGGCGCTGATCAAACGGCTGCCGGACGAGCAGATCGAACCCGCGACCGTCGTCGTGCCCGGCGATATCGCCGAGAGCCTGCGCAGGCTGGTCTTCGAACTCGACGCGCGGCTTGCCCGGTCGCGGATGCTCTCGCACCTGCTCTGGCGCGAGGCCGACACGCATCGTGCCGTGCGGGACGCGTTGCACGAACGGTTCCAGGCGCTGGTCCGGCAGGTGCGCACCGTCATCCTGGCCGCGGGCAAGGAGGACGGGGTGGCGGTGGCCGACGTAGACAGCGCGGCGGGACTGCTCGCGCTCGCCGTGAGCTACCGGCACTCGGTCGCACGCCACGCCCGGGATGATCCGCCGGACCTGATGGAGCGGGAGCTGAATTTCATCGCCGACGCACTGATGGCCCGGCCCGCCGCAGGTTAGTGCGCGCCGGCGGCGGGTTCGACCAGTTCCACCAGGACGCCGCCGGCGTCCTTGGGGTGCACGAAGTTCACCCTGCTGTTCGCCGTGCCGCGCTTCGCCTTGTCGTAGAGCAGGCGCAAACCCTTGGCGCGCAACGCTTCCGCCGCTGCCTCGATGTCGGTCACCCGGTAGGCGACCTGCTGCAGGCCGGGGCCCTTGGTGTCGAGGAACTTGCCGATGGTCGAGTCGGGCCGCAGCGGTGCGAGCAACTGGACGGCGGGCCCGGACTCGTCGCCCGGCGCGTGCAGCATCGCCTCGCGGACGCCCTGTTCCTCGTTGACCTCGGTGTGGGTGGCCCGCATGCCGAAGGCCGATGCGTAGAAGTCGATCGCGGCGTCCAGGTCGGGGACCGCGATTCCGACGTGGTCGACAGTGGTCACGTACGCCTTCAGCGCGTCTTCCATAGGCCGAGCATAGGACAGCCCGGAAGGGCAGGCTGGTGCCGCGGCTCACACCTGTACTGACGCAGGTCGGCGGGTACTGTGAACGAGACCGCCGACGTTCGTCTTTGGAGGCTGCCGTGTCCGGTTCGGTGATCCTGGGTGCCGCCCGCACCCCCATTGGCCGCTTGCTGGGTTCGTTGAAGGACTTCTCGGGTGCGCAGCTGGGTGGCGTGGCGATCAAGGCCGCACTCGAGCGTGCCGGAGTGGCGCCCGAAGCGGTCCAGTACACGATCATGGGCCAGGTGCTCACCGCGGGCGCCGGCCAGATCCCGGCCCGCCAGGCCGCCGTCGCCGCCGGTATCCCGATGGACGTGCCGGCGCTGACGATCAACAAGGTGTGCCTGTCCGGCCTCGACGCGATCGCGCTGGCCGACCAGCTCATCCGCGCCGGCGAGTTCGACCTGGTGGTGGCCGGCGGCCAGGAGTCGATGACGCAGGCGCCGCATCTGCTGCCGAAGTCGCGGTCTGGCTTCAAATACGGCGACACCACGCTGGTCGACCACATGGCGCACGACGGCCTGTTCTGCGCGTTCGATCAGGTCGCGATGGGTGCCTCGACGGAGAAGTACAACTCCCGCTACGGCCTGACCCGCGAGGCGCAGGACGAGTTCGCCGCCCGTTCGCACCAGCGCGCCGCCGCCGCCATCGCCAGCGGTGCCTTCAAAGAAGAGCTGGCGCCGGTTCACATCCCGCAGCGCAAAGGTGACCCGGTCGTCTTCGACACCGACGAGGGCGTGCGTGCCGAGACCACCGCCGAGGGCCTCGCCAAGCTACGCCCGGCGTTCGCCGCCGACGGCACGATCACCGCGGGTTCGGCCTCGCAGATCTCCGACGGCGCGGCCGCGGTCGTGGTCGCGAGCCGCACGAAGGCCGAGGAGCTCGGCCTGACCCCGCTCGCGGAGATCGGTGCGCACGGCGTGGTCTCCGGGCCGGACGCGAGCCTGCACGAGCAGCCGTCGAACGCGATCAAGGCCGCGCTGGCCAAGGCGAAACTCGACGTGAGCGCGCTGGATCTGGTGGAAATCAACGAGGCCTTCGCGGCGGTGGGCCTGGTGTCCACCGACAAGCTCGGGCTGAACCCGGACATCGTCAACGTCAACGGTGGCGCGATCGCGCTGGGCCACCCGATCGGCGCGTCCGGCGCCCGGCTGGCCGTGCACCTGGTGCACGAGCTGCGGCGGCGTGGTGGCGGTCTCGGTGCGGCCGCGCTGTGCGGCGGCGGTGGCCAGGGTGACGCGCTGCTGCTCAAGGTGCCCGCTGCCTAGTCCCCGGCGAAGGGGCACTATGGGTGGCATGCCACCCCTGGACGTCCCGGAGCTGGTCGGCCGCGCGCGGGAAGGACAGCCGCGCGCGGTCGCGAAGCTGATCTCGCTGGTCGAGGACGCGCATCCCCGCCTGCGCGAGGTCGCCGCCGCCCTGACGCCCCACACCGGCCATGCCCGGATCATCGGGCTCACCGGGCCGCCGGGTGTCGGCAAGTCGACCTCGACCTCGATGCTGCTGACCGCGCTGCGTAAGGAAGGCAAGCGCGTCGGGGTGCTCGCGATCGACCCGTCGTCGCCGTTCTCCGGTGGCGCGCTGCTCGGCGACCGCATCCGGATGAGCGAGCACGCCACCGACTCCGGTGTGTTCATCCGCTCGATGGCCACGCGCGGGCATCTCGGCGGGCTGTCCTGGGCCACGCCCCAGGCCGTGCGGGTGCTCGACGCCGCGGGCTTCGACGTGGTGCTCATCGAGACCGTCGGGGTAGGACAGTCCGAAGTGGACGTCGTCAAGCTCGCCGACACCACCGTCGTGCTGCTGGCGCCGGGTATGGGCGACGGTATCCAGGCCGCGAAGGCCGGGGTGCTGGAGATCGCGGACGTGTTCGCGGTGAACAAGGCCGACCGCGACGGCGCGGAGACCGTGGTGCGCGATCTCAAACAGCTGATCTCCTTTGCCCGCAGGGAAATCCGCGGCGAGAGCTGGCGGCAGCCGATCGTGCCGACGGTCGCCTCGCGCGGCGAGGGCGCCGAGGATCTGGTGCGCGCGCTCGACGATCACCACGACTGGCTCGTCGAACACGGTGAGCTGGCGCGCCGCCGCACCCACCGCGCGGCGAGCGAGGTCGAGGCGATCGCGTTGCGGCGCCTGCGATCCGAGATCGAGGACCTGCACGGCGGCGATCGGCTGGCGAAGCTGGCACGCGACGTCGTGGACCGTGCGCTCGACCCGTACGCCGCCGCCGACAGGCTGGTTGAGGACCTATGAGCATTCACAGGCTGGGACTCGTGGTGCACGGCGGCAAACCGCGTGCCCGCGAAGCCGCGCGGGCAGTGCGGCGCTGGGCCGAGGAACACGACATCGCGTGCGTGGACATCGACGTGTGGGACGACCACCGGCTCAACGCGCGCGAGGAGGCCGAACGCGCCGGCAACCCCGACCTGATCGTCACGGTCGGCGGTGACGGCACGTTCCTGCGCGGTGTGCGCATCGCCGGTGCGATCGACGCATTCGTGCTCGGTGTGAACGTCGGGCGGGTCGGCTTCCTCACCGAGGTGAGTACCGAGGACCTGGCGGACGCGCTCGAAGCCGTGTACCGGGGCGATATTCACGTCGACGAGCGCATGATGCTGACCATGCGTGCGTCGCGCGCACTGGAGATTCCACCGAATATCCAGGGAATGCTGGAGTACGGGCGCGGACCGGTGCTGCCGCCGCCGCACGTGCGGCCCGGGATGAACGGCCAGGACCGCTGGGGCGTGCCGCTGGATGTGCTGGCGCTCAACGACATCGTGGCGGAGAAGCTGGCGCGCGACCGGCAGGCCAGCCTCGCCGTGTACGTTGGCGGCAAGCTGTTCGCGTCCTACTCGGCCGACGCGCTCATCGTGGCCTCCTCGACCGGTTCCACCGCCTACAGTTTCTCCGCCGGCGGCCCGATTCTGTCGCCGCAGCTGGACGCGCTGGTGTTCACCCCGGTCGCGCCGCACATGGTGTTCAACCGCAGCGTCGTGCTGGATTGCTGGCAGAACATCGGGATTCTCGTGCTGGAGCATTCCGGGCAGGTCGCGGTGAGCGTCGACGGGCAGCTGCGCGGGGTACTCGGCCCCGGCGACTGGATCAGCGTCTACGGGGGCTCACGCAAGTCGAAGCTCGTGCGGCTCACCGAGCACGATTTCCTCGGCCGGGTAAGGGATCGCTTCGGCCTGGTCGATTCGGCGGCCGCGCTGGCGGACGGTCCCGCCCCCGCGTACGCGCCGAACCAGCCGCTGCCGCCGGACCTCGCTCATCCGGGACCGGAGTAGGCGAACACCTCCGGGCCCGCGTCGCACGGTGTCCAAAGTGGCTTGATGTTAGCCACTGCCTTCGGACCGCCGATCAGCGGTTCGCGCGCGGCCTCGGTGGTGTCCGCGATCGCGAAACAGGTCGAGTCGATGTTGCGGGACGGGTCGATGCGGTGCCCGTGCGCCGTCGCGGCACGCGCGTGCTTGTGCAGGAGATCGCGCTTACCCGCGACCGAGCCGAACGGACTGAGGATGATCGGCACCCCGAGACGTCCGGCCGGCCGCGCCGACGCCGCCGAGGTGGCCGACACGGCGAACCGGCCGCCGCTGAGGTGGTGCAGCAGTGCGGTCTCCTCGGGCAGCGCGACCGGGTGGTGGTTGGGCAGCACCGCGACGGCCGGGCCGACGGCCAGTTTCGTGCGGCCGAGCAGGAAGGACGCCATCGCGATGGCCGACGGGTTCTACACCACTGTGGTGAAGTGGGGTTCCGTCGTCCACACCTCGTCCCAGCCGCTGCGCTCCGCCTCCTCGGCGTAACGCAGGGACCAGCCGAGTACCTCGCTCGACGGCGCGCCGCTGCAGAAGGAGCCGGTGAACTGCAGCAGTCCGTGTTTCATCATCGCCGGACCGCCGTTCTGGCGTGGGCCAGCAGTTCGTCCACCGACCACTGGTCGTAGGCGTGCTCGCCGTGCTTCTCGGCCAGGATCCGGCCGCTGGGGTCGACGAGGAAATCCGCGGGCAGCCCGAGCCTGCCGTTGTCCTGCTTCGCGGCCGGCGGGCGGAATCGGCCGGACAACGTGAGCGCGGAACCGCGCAGGATCGCGCCCCACGCGCGGGGTCCCAGCGCGCGGCGGCCGGATTCGACGCCGAACTCGCGGTAGTACTGCTTGCCGGGGTCGGCGATCAGCGCGAACGGCAGATCGTAGGACCGCAGTTCCTCGGCGGGCGAGTGGAAGAACACCACTTCGCGGATGCCCGCCGCGGCGATCTCGTCGTGGCGCTGGACGACCGAGCGCAGGTGGAGATTGCAGATGGGGCAGCCGGCGAAGCGGCGGAACTGCAGGTGTGTCAGGCGTCCGGGATCGGGAACGGGAACTTGCTCACCGGAGACGGCGGTGAGTTCGCGGGGAGTGACCTGCCGCATCGGAGCCTCCTCTGTAGGCGTGCGGTGTACTCCTACGAAGCTATGCGCGTATGCTGTACGCTGTCAAACGCCATGCCACGACCGCGTTCCCTCACCGCCGACCAGATCGCGACCGCCGCGCTCGCCGTCCTCGACCGCGACGGGCTCGACGCGTTGTCGATGCGCACTGTCGCCAGGGAACTCGGCATGGGCACCATGTCGTTGTATCGCTACGTCTCCGACCGCGGTGAGGTCGAGGAACTGGTGGTCGATCTCGTGCTCCGCGCGGTGGATCTCGATGTGCCGCGCGGCACGCCGGGCAAACGGCTGAGTGTGCTGGCCGACCGCGTGCGCGTGGCCGTGTCCGAGCACGCGGCGGTGGTGCCATTGTTGCTCGCGCACCGCCATCGCTCGCCGAGTTCCCGGCAGTGGGGCGAGGTGATGCTGAGCGTGCTGACCGCGGCCGGCGTGACCGGCAAACAGCGGGTGATCGCGTTCCGGGCGATCATGAGTTACGTGTTCGGAGCGCTGCAGGTGGAGTATTTCGGCGCGCTGTCCGGTGCGGGCACCGCCGCGCTCGCGGCATTGTCGCCGGAGGAGTTCCCGATTCTCGCCGAGACCGCGACGCGCGCGCGGAACATCCCGCCGGAGGAGGAGTTCCGGCGAGGCTTCGACATTCTGCTACGCGGCCTGGGGCTCGGCTAGCTGTATGAGGTCATGACGTTGGTGACGCCGGTGTGGAGCCGGGTTGCTGGTGGCTGGTTTCCGGCGGCATTGTGCGG
>Ga0164243_10002052_pt1 | contig 33680 bp, 37 predicted proteins | sample OricompcompostOP_FD_108781 | JGI IMG/M metagenome (GOLD analysis project Ga0164243, IMG submission 108781) | Organic Plus compost microbial communities from Emeryville, California, USA - Original compost - Organic plus compost (OP) | ecosystem: Engineered > Solid waste > Mixed feedstock >... | reverse complement strand
CCTTGCGGTGGCACGATTCTGGTACGAAGGGAATGCGTTCGGGCCCGTACCGGCGACGATGGAGCAGTTCAGGCAGTATGAATGGCAGGCCGGCCCCGAAGTGTTGAGTCAATCAGCGGGGACTGCGACCGAGATGGGGGCCGTCGCCGAGTTTGCGCAGCAGCATCCCGATTGGGAGGTGGTTGTTCTGCGCTGTGCCTCCGCGCTGCCAGCAGGCCCCATCGCTGAATCCGTATTCGATCAATATGTATCAGAAGTCAAAGAAGGGCTGTTACTTGGATTGGCCCAGGGCGGATGGGATGCCGTGTATCTATCGCTTCATGGCGCGGCAATCACGACAGACCGGGAGACGCCGGAGCTGGATTTTGCCCGCATGGTGCGCGGCATGCTGCCCGACGTGCCGCTGGGCGCCAGCTTTGATCTGCATGGCAATATGCCATCTGAATGGGCAGATGTGCTCGACTTTGCATCCGTTTATCGTACGCATCCGCATATTGATATGGCGGCTACAGCCCATCGGGTGCTTGATGGCCTCGTGGCATGGGTGACTCAGGGGCTGCGCACTCGGCTGGTGCTGCGTAACGAACGTATCGTCTTGCCCAGTATCAATATGCGTACTCAGGCGGGGCCGATGCATGCGCTGGAGCAGATGGCTCGCGATGTCACAGTGGCACCTGTGTTGGAAGTGTCTGTTTTTGGGGGATTTCCTTATTCCGATACAGCGGCCACCGGTTCGTCGGTATTGGCGGTCAGTGATGCCCGCCTGGATCCGGATGGAAAAGTGGCGAGCACGGCGGCAGAACGGGTACTTGATCATATTCGTTTGCTGGAAGACGAGTTTCGAATTGAATTGCCGTCTCCTGCGGATGCCGTTTCTGCTGCATTGGCGTCATTAAAGTCCGGGTTGATCGCGGTTACCGACTCGGGAGACAACCCGCTATCTGGTGGCGGGGGTGATACGCCGGCATTGTTTCGTGCATTAATAGATGCGCAGCCTAGCGTATCCTGTCTGTTTGCCAGTTTTGTTGACGCTGGGATTGTGGGGGCCGCAAGAGAAGCGGGCCCAGCGGCGATGCTTGATGTTCGCCTGGGTGGTCGTTACGGCGCGCATTTTGGGGAGGGCGTTGATATGCAGGTCCAAGTAGAGGCGTTTACGGATGGTGTTTTTCGCAACTCCGGGCCGATGCACACAGGTGTGGAGCGCCATTGTGGTAACACTGTCGTCCTTCGCCTGGCGCAGTTGCCTGACGCTCGCGTGATTGTTACCGAGCGCGTCGTGGCTGCAGATGACCCATCCTTTTATGCCTTGCATGATATAGACCTGAATAAGCTACGCTTATTGTGCGTAAAAGCCAAAAATCATTTCCGGGCTGCTTTTGCGGAGCGTTGCGCCCAGATCATTGACTGTGATGCACCAGGGCCGGCGTGTCAGGATCTGTCGGCGCTTCCGTTTCGGCATGGGTATATTTCGGCAATGTATCTAACACACTAGTGTGCTGAAAAAGCACTAAAAAATCGCATCAATCTAAGAGTTGGCAGAAAGCGGGCCGGCATGCGATCGTGGTCCCGGCCGAAAGCCGTTCTCTTTGGCCGACCACACGATAACCAGGCCAAGCGCCAGCAAAGCAGTGAGCGCTAGCGGAAAGGTGTGGGCACCCCAGTGGTCCAGCAGGATGCCGCCCAGCACGCCAGCGCCGGCGATCACGCTATTCCAGGCAGGCGGTACCGCGTGCTTGCTCCAGATCCGGCCGGCGACAGCATCTTTTGACATCTCGGCCGCTTGAACTTTTATATCACGCGACATTTTATTGAGGCGCGCTCGCAAATCCACTTCTGGACATAAAATTATCGAGCGCCGCGCCCTCATTCATTACGCTCAATTGCTCGTCCCATATTGTCTTGTAGTCTCCTAAATAGCAACCTTCTTCGTCAAAATCCGCCAATACAAAGATAGCTACGCCAAGGTAACTCTTGCCATGCCAGCTATACGGCCTTGTCTGGATATTAAAGCGGCCTTCATTGATTATTTTCACTGCACAACGAGTGTACAAAATTCCATCTGACATCATAGTTTTTCGCAAAAGAATTCATAAAACCGTCATTAATTAAAAATCAAAATATGATGTAACTAATTGTGTAACATGAGAAGCCAAACTTTTAATCTGCAAATTTCTTGCCCACAGCGCGCGTCAAATCGACCTTCGGGGTTTTTTTTATTGGCCGCCCACAGGAACCAATAAACCCGTATCATTATTTCAAATGAAATAAAAAATACAATTACTTACCTGACAGCAATATACAAACGGGGAGTGAGTAACATAAAGTTATTCCGGGTGTATTAAGAAACACCTGCTAACCATTTAATACCTACTAACCTATTGGAGAATACGATGGATCTGATTTCTGGACTTCTTGATTCAATTTTTAGTATTTTAGACGGGCTCCCAATTATTGGGGACCTTATAGGCAGTGGTGATATTTTCTTGTAAAGCGATATAGATAGTTTTGGTCGACCATGCATTATTTATGATCGACCAAAGATGAAATTTCCCTAGGCTATAATTCGGCCCTAAAGGTAGCCTGGACGGATAACAACCCAAATGCCCCTGCTATCTTGGTATTAAGCCTGCAGAAGAATAACCAACAATGAGTTGGTCATACAAAGTGATGTCAGAACGACTCCTTGCTATCAGTTGTGCACCGGCGACGGCCGCAAAAATAGCTTCTGCGCGGACCTTACACTCCGCTTCGGGTATGGAGGCAGAAGAGAGCAGCATCCTTTTTAGCCAGGCAATATTGACGTCGGCGAATTTTCGTACCTCTTTTTTAATCTCGTGTGGAAGATCATCTTCCTAATAAACGTCCCGCCATGACGATCTACGACTTCCCGGTCGGGCCCTATCCAACAAGAGTTAGAATCGCTATCGCAGAAAAGCAACTGCGACAAAGCGTTCGATTTGAGATGGTCGATCTGTACAAGGGCGAACACAAGCAACCAGCCTTTATCGAGCATAAAAATTACTCGGGAACACTGCCGGTGCTTGAACTGGCTGATGGTACGCTTATTGCCGAATGCACGGCCATCACCCAGTATCTCGATACGTTAGACGGCTCGCCGATACTTACGGGCACCACACCCCGGGAGCAGGGGATCATACATATGATGAGCAAACGGGCAGAAATCGAATTGCTCGACGCCATCGGTGTTTATTTTCACCATGGCACACCGGGCTTAGGGCCATTGGTGGAGCTATACCAGAATGAGGAATGGGGGCTGCGGCAGCGGGATAAGGCGCTTCGCGGCATGCATTACTTTGATAAAGTGCTTCAGCGGCAACCATATATTGCAGGCGAAAAATTCTCGATGACCGACATTACCGTCTTTGGCGGTTTAGTATTTGCTGCTATTGTCAAGCTTGAAATCCCGCGTGAATGCAGGGCCTTGCTTTCATGGTACGAACGGATGAAAATGCGCGAGAGTGTGGCAAGCCAACCGGCGTTTGCCGGCTCTATGAGCGGGGCAGGAGTGCCGAACCGCGGGTAAAGAGCGGCGTAAAACTCGCCTCAGGTAGGTAATCCCGGCAACGTATTGATTAAAACAATAATTAATATTTTAGCGTTGCGACTATTTGCAAAGTGACTCAATAAGTTTATTATTTGGCCGCTGGTAGGTACGCCAGTTGCATCATGGGTTGTGTCTCGATGCGTGCATCAATAACCGACCTTGGGTGCCTTTGCTGTATGCTGTATGGATTACTTTTTGCCATCGCAGCAGATCATCTTGAATCAATTGGGCAAACTACCCTGGTCGAAGCGATAGGAGGCGGACTATCTGCTGCCCATGCAAATAAGTTAGCGCCGTCCCTGTTGTGATAAACTCGCAGGCTACTAAATATGCCTTGCTTGTCCGCTTTTTTTGCGCTCTGGCATGTGGCCGTTGCATCGTCGTCACGCGAATGAAATCGGTCGTTACCATGTGGCCCGGCCGCAGTAAATGCGTGGCCGAAACAATACATAATGCGTCTTTTCCATTCTTCTCTCGTCTTCATATCCGTCCTGATTGCGTGGTTTGCCGTCTCCAGTCTTGGGTTGGTGAGTCCCTTCCTACTTCCCTCGCCCCAACGGGTTTGGTCTACGTTTATTACGCTTGCTTCCAATGGCAAGTTGGTTCAGCATATCGGCGTGTCGCTGGGGCGGGTTGGGGCGGGCTATGCGATCGCTGTACTGCTGGCCTTGGTGATCAGTCTGGCGATGGTCAACTGGAAGACGCTGGCTCGCCTGCTGGATCCACCAATGGAGTTCGTGCGCCAGATTCCGCCTTTGGCGCTGATGCCACTTTTAATGCTCTGGCTAGGCATCGGTGAAACACAAAAAATCGGCATTATCATTCTTGCGTGCTTTTTTCCCATCTTCCTCAGTTTCCGGGGCGGCTTTGCTCAAGTGGATCCCAAACTGCTTGATGTCGGTCGCGCTGCCGGTTTCAGCCGTTTGCAGTTGATGCGTCGGATTGCCATCCCGGCCGCATTGCCGGCGATGTTTGTTGGTTTACGTGTTGGCCTGGGCTATGGCTGGCGCGCGCTGGTCGGTGCAGAGCTGATTGCTTCAGCCGCCGGTCTGGGCTATATGATTCTGGATGCCCAGGACCTGGCGCGGACTGATATTGTATTGGTCGGTGTTCTGGTCATCGGCGTTATCGGACTGCTGGCCGATAGCGGGTTAAAGGCGCTGGTACGGTGGCGTTTCCCGTGGCTGCGCCAGGAAATGGAGCTGCCGCATGTCTGAGCTACGCAATATTCGCCATGGCTATCGTCTTCCCGACGGTACGCGCCGGGATGTTTTGCAGGGCATTGATCTGAAACTGGAAAAGGGCGGATTTTACGTTTTGCTGGGCCGCTCCGGCTGCGGCAAGTCAACCCTGTTGCGTCTGATGGCCGGGTTGGAAGCGCCTGATGGTGGTCAGTTCGAACATACCGGAGAGTCGGTCGGCGTAGTTTTTCAAGAACCACGGTTGATGCCATGGCTTACAGTGGCGCAAAACGCCGGTTTTCTCCTGGAAGCGACGCAGGCGCGCCACGAAATAGACTTGCGGGTCAACAGGGCATTGAAAATGGTCGGGCTTCATGATGTTCGCGATGCCTGGCCGAATCAACTGTCAGGCGGGATGGCGCAGCGTGTAGCTATCGCCCGTGCGCTGGTGGTGCAGCCGGCGCTTTTGCTGATGGACGAGCCGTTCGGGGCGCTGGACGCATTTACGCGCAAGCAGATGCAGGACGACCTTGTCAGGATCTGGCGTGAACTGGGGCAAACCATTGTGTTCGTTACGCATGATCTTGAAGAAGCTGTCCGTCTGGGTCAGACCATTCTTGTGATTGACCAGGGCCGCTTCACCCTGCGCCTGGACCTGGATACCGCATACCCACGCACCGGAGCAGAGCCCGCGATCAATAATGCCCGCCAACATCTGCTTGACCGGCTGTTCGCCTGTCCCAATTCAAACTCTTAAGGAATTCATATGAATAAACGCTCTTTCGTGCTGACTGCTGCGTTGGCCATGGGCCTGCTTGCTTCTGGCGTCAGCTTTGCTAAAACCACACAAGCAGCTGTCTCATACGTGACAGCGCCTTTTAACGTTCCCTCAATTGTTATGCGAGAAAAAGGCTATCTGGACGAGGCCTTTGCCGCTCATGGTGTGAAACTGAGCCATCCGGAGATTACGTCTGGCGCAGCGCAGACACAGGCGCTTGCCGCCGGCGAGTTGCAGATCGCCTCGGTGCTGGGTGGGACCTCTGCGATCCTGGCCAACGCCAATGGCGCGGATGTTGTGGTCATGGGCGCTTATGCCCGCGCGCCCAAAGCGTACTTCGTTATGGCGGCGGCCAATGGGCCGGCCGATATCAAGTCGCTTAAGGGGAAAAAGGTGGCTGGGCCCAAGGGAACGGTGCTCAATCAACTGCTAGTGGCCGCGCTGGCGGCTGAAAAAATGACCCTGGATGATATTGAATATATCAATATGGATCTGCCAACCGCACGCGCGGCTTTACTGGCTGGTCGTGTTGATGCTGTTACACTGGCTGGCGCCAATGCCACGCAGGTGGAGGCTGCGGGCGGCCATATCATAGTCAATGGTGAAGGATTGATTGCACCGACAACGGTCATCGGTACTAGCCGCGCCTTTGCCAAGGCCAATCCCGAATTGCTCAAGGCCTATTTTCAGGCGCATCTGAAGGCGCTTGATTTTATGCGCGAACACCCGGATGAGGCGTTAGCCATCGCCGCCAAAGACCAGGGCATTAGTCTTGATGAAGCGCGCAAGCAATATGCGCTTTACGATTTTGACCCCAAAATGACCGACACTGATGTGAGCAATCTTGACGCCGACCAGGCATTCATGATGTCTGCGGGCATGCTGGAAACGTCCAGCAAGATTGACATTCGCAAGGATCTGATCCTGCCATCAGCTTTTGATATCAAATAAAAAATGAGACGGGTGGCTGGATGCCACCCGTTGCGCTTGCGGGAAAAGATATGAAACTTTCGCTTCTTGACCAGGTCCAGATCGGTACCGGGCGCGACAGCGCGACCGCGATTGCCGACACGGTCGCGCTTTCGCGTCATCTTGACGCGCTGGGATTTGTAAGGCACTGGATCGTCGAACATCATGCCGTGCCATACGAGGCTTGTGTTGACCCGATGGTACTGGCGCCGGCCCTGGCGGCAGCGACCTCACGTATCCGGATCGGTGTTGGCGGTGTGCTACTGAACAATTACAGTCCCTATAAAGTTGCAGAAAGTGTTCAAACCCTCGCTGCGCTGTATCCGGGCAGATTCGATCTGGGCATTGGCCAGTCTGTGTCGGGACCCTTGCCCGACCTGGCGCTGCAACCGGATCGCAGTCGTGCGCTATTGCACGATCAGGGCGAGAAGATCCATGAACTGCTGGGACATCTTTTTGCAGATTTGCCGGCGGAGCATGCTTTTTCCAGCCTTAAGGTCATGCCCGATGTCGCCCCTGTGCGGCCCTGGATCATGGCCGTTAGTCCGAATTCGGCAGCACGCGCCGGGGCGCTGGGTCTGCCGCTTGCACTTTCCGCCTTTCATAAGCCGGAATTTGCGGTCGAGTCTGCCGCCAGCTATCGCCGTGCTTTCCAGGCGTCTGGCCGCCAGGGCTTGCCCCAATCACCACAGATTTTTCTGGCCATCAGACTGAGTACGGGTATTGACCAGGAAGAGGCTGAACGCCTGGCCATGCCGATGCGCTGGTGCTTCGATCAGCGTCGCCGACTGGAGACCATGCCCGATTGCCTGCCTACAGTGGACCAGGCGGTGGCGCTGGCCGGCGGCGTCTGGCCTGCAGAAACGGCGGAATGGCCGATGTACACCATCTGCCCTTTGAAGGATTTGCGCGACCGATTGCGAACGATGGCGCAAGCCGTTGGCTGTGACGAGATCATGCTGCAAGATGTATTGCCTGATCCGGCCATGAGGCTTGCGCATTACACTGCAATCGCGCAGGTGGTGGCCGATTGAGTGTGATGGAGCGCTGTGGCGCAGGTGCACCTGCATTCGGTTTGGGCTAGTTGTTGGCAAGCAGACCAGAATCTGGTGATTCTTTATAAATGCGAAAACAACGGCAATCCGATTGCAATTGCAGAACGTGACCATTGAAGTGCCTATTTTTGACAAGACTGCTGCAACCCCATAGTGGTATAACGTACCCGCTGGCTGATATTGTATTGGCGCATCATGCTGTGGTGGAGCGGGAAGTTATTGGCCAATGTGATTGTGGATTGCGGGAGCGGACCACTGAAAAAATAAGGATGAGAACGCCAGGCAGAGCGATATCTGGGCCAAGCGTTAACTTCTTTTTATATATATAAACTTATAGTGTGTATTATTTTTCGACTAGAATATAAAATTATTCGGTTTTTAATTGATGGACTATGAGTAATTTAACAGATCCAGAGGCTGCCGCTCCTGCGTTAACAATTCGGGAAAAGGGCAAGCTGCGACGTCGCAACCGGATTAAAGAGGCCGCAAGAGAAATCTTCAGGGAGGTCGGTTATGAGACCTCCACTACGCGGGAAATTGCAGAGCGTGCCGAAGTATCCCCCGGCACGCTCTTTGCATATGCTTCGACCAAGTCCGAATTATTGTTCATGATCGTCAACGACGACATCGCCATGGCCAAGCTGCGCGAGTTTTCTGATTGGCCGCTCGAAACACCCCTGATGCATATGTTGATGCATTTCAGTATTAGGACATTTCAATATTGGGCAATCGAGCCGGAAATTTCCCGTCAGGCTCGTATCGAGGTTGGCGCAGTACTGCTTGGCAGATATTCCGGTCCGGAAGCGCTGAAGTTTGCGGCCGGCAAGCCGCTAAGGGTTCAAATGCTCACCGAGGCCATCAGACAGCGGCAAGAAGCCGGCCGCCTGAGACCCGACGTCAAACCCGATCTGGTTGCTGAGTTATGGTGGTGCATCTATAACCAGCATTTGCGCAACTGGCTCAATTCCAATCAAATGGATTTGCGCTCGGGCATGCAAAGACTCCAGGAGCTTTACCAACTGGCGTTTGACGGGTTTGCCATCGACAAGCGCGAGTTGATCAGTGACATTCCTCTTTCTGGCAAGTTGGAAAAGCTCAAGCTGAGCTAACTGCCGTCTCCGTACTGAAGTCAGTTTCCGATGATATTTAGCAAGGCGTGACGCTTTTCCTGCTGCACTGCATGCAGTGCGCGTTTGATGGCAGGAATCAACTGCGCTCGCTCAGTCACCCGTTCACCATAACCCCCGGAAGCTTTCGCGTATTCCTCAAATGCGGGCACGGGATCAAGGCAGGACAGGGGGCTTTTCTTTCCTTCATTTACCCGCATACGGGTAGCGCCATTAGGATAGATGGCCAGTGTGGACTTTTCCACTGCCTGCCAATGGCTGTTGTTATATACCAGAATGAGTATCGGTAGCGCATGCATCTGTGATGCGTGATGGCAAGCCGTCGGATTGCTGAAAATATATGATCCATCTCCATGTATCGCAATCACAGTCTTGTCTGGCAGCGCCTGTTTTACTCCCAGTGCGGCAGGCAACGCCCAACCCAGTCCCCCCGCTGTGGAATTTAAAAAGTATGTGCCGCCTTCGGTCAGTTGCATATGCTCTTTGATAAGAGAGTATTCGTTGATCAATACGGCATTCGCGGGTTTGACCTCGTCCAGACAACGGGAAAGGTAAACCTTGGAAATGGGGCCTCCACGGTTTGCATCGGTTTGGGCGTTCAGCTCGATGGCCTTCCGAAAATTTTCAGCATTGGCAGTGAGCCGTTTATAACGGTCCTGTGCGGTGTCTTGCGCATTCGCCCGGATTAAAGCGGCTTTGAGTTGCATAAGAAATAACTGAATGTCGCTGCTCATCAACAGATCGGCCCGAAAGCTGCGTACCGGAATATCGGAAAATAGCGGATCGACGGCAACATGAGCGATAAATGCCTCTGATGGCGGGCCACCCTGTTCAGGTATCCATGGTACATCGCAGTCCAGCGCGATAACCAAGTCTGATTCCGACAAGGACGCTGATGGATTGGTTCCCAGATAAAGTGGGTGCGGTGTCGGAAAGTTCACATAGTGCGGCATTGATTCTGCCACGCCGATTGCGAATTGCTCCGCTAGTTCGGCCAGTAGGCCGACGGTTGCCGGGTTGATGCCGGAGCTGCTGGTCACAATTACTGGATATTGCGATGAACGTATCCGTTGGGCTAGCAAATCTATCTGTTGGGGGTCTGTGCAAAGCGTGGCCCGTATCGGTTCCTGCGGCGGGGCGCCATTGCCCGGAGTTTGGCTGGCTGGCCGGGCCAGGACTTCACGTGGCAAGGTCAAGTAAATGGGGCCTTTGGGTTCGGCCATAGCAATGTCCAGTGCGCGATCCACGATCTGCTGAACATTCCGGCCATCACGCAATTCGTAGTCCCATTTGACCAGCTCCCTGGCCATACCCGCCTGGTCATACATTTCCTGTGCCCAATGGATCGGGCTATTGCGCGCGCCCAGAAAGCCTTCTTCAAACAGGGGAGTGCGTCCAGCGGTAAAGAAAATGGGTATCTGACTGCGTCTGGCATTCATCAGCGCACAAATGGCATTGGCGGCTCCAATAGTCACGTGAAGCATCACTGCCTGAGGTTTACCCGTCACCATGTAGTATCCGTGAGCCATGCCCACTGCCAGGTTTTCATGCGACGTAACGATGGGCTTGGGGAAGCAAGCGGGGTCTTCTGTGGCTGCGTACGCTTCTACAATTGGCGCGGTGTCGGTCCCTGCACCCATATATAGATATTCAATTCCCCGTATACGCAGATGCGCCAGATAAGCTTCTGCGACAGTTTGGTTGGCAGTGACGGCTGTTTGGGATTGGTTCATTTGTGTTCCTGAGGCGAGCCTATTACGGCATAGAATTTTATTTGATGTTTGTTATATTTTTATAGCATGATATAAAAATAATTGACAGTATAAATATTATGCACGATAATTTATTTCATTCGTCAGAATACTTCAGAAGAAGGCCGTTATGGATTCAGGAAAAAAACTATGAAACTCGCTTGTTTTGATGCCAACCGGCTTGGCGTTATTGTTGATGATTACGTTATTGATATCACCGACGTGTGTGGTGTAAACCCCCAGGAGTGGCCGCCAACGGGCATGGTGCGCACGATCGCCGCATTTGAGCAGTTGCGGGGAGGAATTGAAGCTGCGCTGCCCACTTGTGCCAGGCACAAATTGGATGATGTAACGTTGCGAACCCCCATTGCCTGGCCCAACAAGGTCATCGCCTTTCCCGTGAACTATCACGATCATGGCAAGGAAATGCAGGCTGATTATCGGGCGACTCATCAGGGGTTTTTTCTGAAACCGGCCTCGTCGCTGTCCGGTGCTGACGAGCCAATTATCCTGCCCAATACGCCCAATCGGGAAATTCATCACGAATGTGAAATGGCCATTATTATCGGCAAACAGGGTAAAGATATTGCTGCTGCGGACTGGAAAGAATATGTATTTGGCTATGCTTGCCTGCTGGATATGGTTGTGCGCGGCCGTGAAGAGCGAGTAGCACGCAAGGCCTACGATACTTTTTGCCCAGTCGGCCCGTGGATTACAACCAGCGATGAGGTTGTCGATCCGGCTAATATAGAGATGAAACTTTGGGTTGGAGATGAATTAAGGCAACAAGCCAATACGCGTGATCTGGTATTAGATATTCCAGGCATGATCGAGATGGCCTCCGCCGTCATGACATTGTATCCGGGAGATATTATCGCCACCGGTACGCCAGCTGGCGTTGGGCCTGTTCAGGCCGGCGACGTCATTCGGATCAGTCTGGATGGCCTGGGCCAAATGAATGTGCCCGTGGAAAAGGGGCAGGGCGGTGGTACGTTCATTTTTGACAAAGAATACGTTCCTCCCATTATCAAGCAGGCGAAGTCGTAATGAGCAAATTTGGTTCCCTGGACGCCCTTTATGACGCATTCGATCAACTGCATATGGAGGGCGGCTGGCACCGTCGGGTTCCGGCTCTGTGGCCCGAGCCGCGATCCATACTGTTGCCATACTGTTGGCATTACGATCAGGTCAGGCCGATTCTGGATGCAGCCGGTACGCTGGTGAGTACTGAGTTTGCCGAGCGGCGTAATCTGACCATGCGTAACCCCGCTCCCGATAACGTCTACTGCACTGTACGCACAATGGTCGCTGCGTATCAGATGATTCGACCGGGCGAGACCGCTGATGCCCATAGGCATACACCAGGAGCCTTGCGGATTATTCTGGACGGACGTGGCAGCTATACCACCGTGGATGGGGTACGGCTTGAAATGCGGCCCGGCGATGTGTTGCTTACGCCAAGCCAGTGCTGGCATTCACATGAGAATGTTGGCAACGAAGACTGCTATTGGGTAGATGTATTGGATGTGCCGTTGATCCATTTGCTGGAACCGATGTTTTTTGAACGCCATCCGGAAAAGCTTGAAAAGGATTTTGTCGATCAGGAATCTGCGCCGCTGGTTTTCCGCTGGGAGTCCATTTTGACAGGTCTGGCAGCTGCCAGGCCGGCAGAAGACGGTATGGCCAGCAAACAGATTTCATTAGGCGAACCGGCCATGAAGACCATTGGGCTTTACGCCCAGCAATTTGTCGATGGCTTTGAATCCCGTTGCCGGCGCACGACATCCAATCAAATTCTCACAATTCTTGAAGGTGAAGGCGAGACTTCTATTGACGGTCAAGTCCTGAAGTGGCGGCGCGGCGACGTGCTTGCCATTCCTTCATGGCGGGCATACCAGCACCGCGTCAGCAGCGATGCAATTGCAATCTGTGCCACTGACGAACCGGTATATGCGCAATTGAATTTACTTAAAACAAAATTTGAGAACGAATAAAGGAGGCATTATGAAAAAACTCAATAAATTGGCGTCGCTGACGTTCAGCGTAGTCTGCGCGATGTTTGCGAGCTCAAACCTGGCTCTGGCAGCTGATCGCTTTCCAGACAAGCCCCTGAAAATCGTGGTGCCATACCAGCCCGGGAGCATGGTCGATACCATGTCCAGGAAAATTGCCGAAGGTCTGGCAAAGCGTCTTGGGCAGCCCGTTGTGGTGGAAAACAAGACGGGTGCCTTCGGTTTGATTGCGTTCAATGCCATCAAGGAAGCGGCGGCCGACGGTCATGTCCTGATGGCAGATACCCCGGCTATCGGCATCAATCCGAGTGTGCGTGACGTTGGATACGATCCGATAAAAGATGTTGAACCGATTGCCATGATGATGGAAATGCCCTTTGTTGTGGGTATGAGCACAAAGGTGCCGGCAAAAAATTTGAGCGAGTTTATCGAATACGGCAAACAAAACTCCGACAAGCTTAATTTGTCTGATGGGGGTACATCGACCAAACTGGCTGGATTGCTTTTTAGTCAGCAGACCGGCATTGAGATGCAGCAGATTACCTATAAAGGCGCTACTCCGGCAATTCTTTCAGTATTGCAGAACGAATGTCAGATATTGGCATTTGACCTGGCCAACATGGCGCCTCAGATCAACGCTGGAAAAATGATCGGACTTGTTACCTCTGGTAGCGAGCGTTCACCATTGTTGCCCGATGTGCCAACGGCCAAGGAGGCCGGTTTGCCCAATTTCAACGTCACCACCTGGTTCGGCTTGTTTGCAAAAAGTGGTACGCCTGAGGCCATCGTCAATAAACTGAATCACGAAATCGTTGCTGTTCTGTCTGAACCAGAATACCAGGAATTTGTTGCTTCCAAGGGTGCTGTGCTCAAGCGTTATAGTGCAGAGGAATTCAAGGCCTTCTTTCACAACGATATCAAAGTATGGGCAGATATCGCGAAAAAATCAGGTGTGAAATTTAACTGACTGCGAGATTGTTTCGTAGTAGAAAAGGTGTATTGAACATGAGTCAGAAAGTAATAATCGCAGGCGGTGGGATTGGAGGAATGTCGGCAGCCCTGGCGTTGCTGCAAAAGGGTATCGATGTAGAGGTATACGAACAGGCTGCGGAGTTAAAGGAAGTAGGGGCTGGAATTCAGATCAGTCCGAATGGGAGTCGGGCATTGGATGTCCTGGGCGTTTATGAAAATGTGAAGTCCAATTCCTGCAACCCTGAGCGCAAGGAGTTTCGGCTCTGGAATACAGGCAAGTCGTGGCTCATGTTCGATCTTGGCAAGGATGCCGTGCAGCAATATGGTTATCCTTATTTGACCGTGTATCGACCTGATTTGCTGCAGGCGTTGATTGAAGGCGTCAGAGCAATCAAGCCGGATGCGATTCATCTGGGAAGAAAAGCCAGGGGTTATCGCCAAACCGAAGACAGCGTAATGCTGGAACTGGAAGATGGTGCATCGATTCAGGGGGATGCCCTGATCGGTGCTGATGGCGTTCGGTCGGTGATCCGCCATGCGTTGTGGGGCGCTTCCAAGCCGGAGTTCTCCGGGATGGTGGCTTGGCGTGGCGTGATTCCGATGGAAAAATTGCCTGAACATATGCGAACAATGGTTGGCAGTACCTGGATTGGCCCAGGCGGACATGCTGTCAACTATCCATTGCATCGTGGAACCATTATGAATTTTGTGGGAACGATTGAACGGGGTGACTGGCAGATAGAATCATGGAGCCAGAAAGGATCTGCACAGGAATGCCACAATGACTTTGCCGGATGGCATGATGACGTCCAGACATTGATCGCATGTTCTCCCGAGCTGCACAAATGGGCCTTGATGCAACGGGAACCAATGGCCCAATGGTCAAGCGGGCGGGTCACCTTGCTGGGAGATGCGGCGCATGCCACTTTGCCTTTTCTGGCGCAGGGAGCGGTTCAATCTATTGAGGATGGGGTGATTCTTGCCCGCTGTTTTGAAAAATATGCTGATAATGTTCAAGCGTGCCTGTCCAATTACGAACATGCACGCCGCGACAGAACGACTCGCATGGTTCGTGGCGCTGCTGCCAATACGCATCGTTTTCATAGTGCAGAACTGGCAACAGATGCAGACGCAGAAGCCTACCTGCAGCGCGAATGGAGTAGCAATCCGATCAAGGATAGATACGACTGGTTATATAAGTACGATGTGCAAACGGCGGAAATATAACGCAGCGCTTCCCGCAATGCAGGACCTGACGCAAATCACGCGTCAGTCAACCCATCTGGTTATCCACTTTGCCAACCGGTTCCTTGTGGTTGCCCAGGTCGATAGCCCCGAACCAATGGGTTTTGGCGTGAGGCTGGGTGCAAATTTTCCATTCCGGCCAAATCGTGTTTCATCATGCGTGCTTTCTGCTTTTCAGCCCGAATCGGTGCAGGAGGAATTGATAGCAGCGTTGCTGGAGGACGGTTCTGACCATGCGAAGGCCGCCAAGGTGCGTACCACGCTGGCCGATATTCAGGACAAGGGCTTTTATATGGCCCAGAGCGACACAGTGAACGGGGTGACCGACTTGTGCGCGCGGTGTTTGACCACAGTGATGTTGCCATCGCAGCGCTGACTGTTCCGTATTTGGCGCAACGCGATGTATCGGTAACGACCACGCAAGTGCAGGCTCCGCTTCTGGCCGCCACCAGGCAGATTTCAACGGGGCTTGGTGCGCCGGGGCATCGACGTTAAGCGTGTCTGCGTCCGGCAATTCACATCCTACCGTGACTCTGGCCGAGAAGCCAAAAGAACCCGTTTCTCTGCAGCATACCACTCAAGCGCATTCGGCCAGGCGGGTGCCCAGCCGCTGGCTCGCAGCCGCGCGTTCGAAAGCCGCTTTCCGCTTGGCGTCCGCAGCTGGCGGGCAGGGGAGGGAGCCCCAATCAATTGCGCCAGTGCTTCATAGAACTGCGCCGTTGGCATGGGGCAATTATCCGTTCCGATGTAAAGCGGCTGGGGATTGGCCATCGTTAGCAAATGTGCGCAGGCGCGTGCAGCATCGTCGATGTGAATTCGATTTGCCCAATGGCCAGGCCCGTCTGGCGCGGTGATCGTGCCGGCCTTCAGCCCTTTGAGCAATTGCAGCCGCCCCGGACCGTATAAGCCCGAAAGACGCAGCGCGACCCCAGTGCCCGACGGCACTATTGCATGTAGCGCATCTTCGGCTTCCTGCAGCGAGCGGGCGCGAAAGTTCGTTGGCTCAACGGGGAACTTTTCGTCTACCCACTCATCGGATGGCCCCCAAACGGCAGAGGACCCCACCAATACACATCGCTGTAACCGGTTCAGGCAGCCAGCGGGCAGGCTGTTCAGCAATTTTGGCAGGCCATGCGAATACACCCCGGTGTAGTGCGCCATTGTTCTGCTGTCTGGAGATGGGGCATACAGAATATGGGTGACTTCGGAGAACTCGCCGGCACTCAGAAAAGAGAGGCTTTCCGGATTCAGTAGATCGGCCTCGTGCCAGGCAATGGTGTTCTCGCAGGCAGGTGTCATCTTACTGCGGCGCATGCCAATGCACTTCCAATGGGCCGGGTCAAACAGCGTCGCTATCCGTTCACAGAGGTCACCACCTACCAGCAAAAGCGTATTCATATTGGGTACTTAATTACGTATGTGTTTAATTGTGCGAGATTATATTCAGCACAAGGGATTTGATATGCGTTCTCGGGCGAGTCATAAAATTGCCGGCGAGACAATTGCGCAATTACATGCTGACTATTTTAACTGGTACAGGCAGATTAACCAGCAGCGCTGTCATGGCGAGTCGGCTTGAGTGAACTTCCTCTCTTGTCTTTTGTGGCTAAGAGGAGATAAAGGCTGGACGATACAGCCAACCTTCGGATGCGGGTAAACGACGAGAAGACGATACGGGCTTTCGAATCCCTGGTTCCGCGGGGCAAGATGGGTAAGCCTGAAGAAATTGCGGCAGCCGCGCTGTTTCTTGCTTCAGACGATTCGAGCTTTGTGAATGGTGTGGAACTGTATGTTGACGGTGGCACCGCGGCGATCTGATATCGCGTTGCCAGTTACCAATTAACGTGGGGTGTGGTGAATCACAACGTCCCCGAAATGGAGAATGAACATGAGTTATTCAATTATTGGATTTGGTTCGGTAGGCCAGGCGCTTGCCAAAGCGTTTGCAAGAAAGAACATCCAGGTGAGCGTCGCTAGCAGGCGTCCTCCGGAAACGTTGATCCAGCAAGCACGAGAGATCGGCCCGACCGTTATTCCCAAAAGGCTTTAACCATTTGGTGGCAGCCGTTCTGGGTGCGGATCCGAGCGTCAATGGCGGCAGCCGTGTCGTGTTTTTGTCGAGCGATGATGAAAATGCGGTGGCGACGGTTGCGGCGCTGGCAGAGCAGCTTGGTTTTGCGCCGATCGCGCTGGGATCACTCAAGGAAGGCGGCGCGCTTGTTCATGGCAGTGGCAATACCTGGGGCAAATTGATCTTCAAGGATCTGGTCAAGGTTTAAGCTTAACGCCGTGAACGAACGATTCGTTTTGCAACGTACAATAAGGAAGACATTGTGCGGGTAGGTAGTTTGTGTCAAGAAGGTCTCGATCGAATCCATGAATGCAATGCCACTGCCCCTGGCAAGACGCTCCAGAAAGACCAGGCCAAAAGGCACGTCTTCCAGTACATAGCGATGCGCCAGAATACCCGACCTCAATGGGCCGGCGCCTTTTCCTTCGATAGCCTGTGCCATATTGGCGACTACACCTGTGAAGTTTGCTATTTTCCCAAAAAATCCGCCAACGTCATAGCCACAACCTTGGTGGCTTTCCTCAAGGAATATGTGGAGCAGCGCTAATGTCTCGTTGATTATTACTACGGTCTGTCTGTCGAATCAAGATCGTGCCGGACGGTATGGTGGTCTTACCTCATGATTTCGGATAAATTCATCGAACCCACCTACCGGGCCGACCGACTGTTCAAGCCCTACAGCGAGGAAATCTACAGTATTGCCCAGAGAATAGAGCGTGGCAAGGCGATCAGCTTAGCGGAAGTCAAACCCCTGTCTGGCGGTATCAACAATCGCTACGGCGAAGATATCACGTTGCTTTTTCATGCCTTGAGGTCTCACAATATCGAAGCCATCGATACCCTGCTGGAAGCAGGCGCCGATCCCGTGGGCGGAGATAGAGAACGAGTAGGAGCCTACAAAGAGCCGCCTTGGCGACGGCGATACAACAGCAACTCCTGAGCACGTCGTGGACGTCCAGTCATTTTACGACAACGTTTCGTTCCCGTTTACCCATGTTCGCCCGTGTGTTCGCAGGAATAATCTTGACTGTCGCTGTCATGCCCGCCACCAGTTGAACACCCGGCGCAGCCCGATCAATATGGATGCGCACCGGGATGCGCTGGGCCAGACGCACCCATGAAAACGTCGCTGCGACATTTGGCAGACCGAGGTGACCGGGTGCGTCGTTGCTGTTATCGATACCACGACCGATGCTTTCGACATGGCCCGACAGGGGCTGTTCATACCCCATCAACATAATCTGCGCTTGATTACCGACATTGATTTGCCGAATCTTCGTTTCCTCGAAATATCCGGTAATCCAGAAACTGGCCGAATCAAGGACGGCGGTCCTGGTCACGCCGGCCGTCGCATAGTCACCTGGCCGAAGCCTTAGATTGGTGACATAGCCGTTAACGGGTGAGCGTACGACCGAGCGAACCAGGTTGAGTTTGGCAAGATCAAGCGTGGCGACCGCCGCATGGTAGGCGGCGCTGGCGACAGCCGCCGCTCCGCTGGCCTGTTGGGCGGCTTCTTTGGATACCGCGTCACGGACCTGGTGGTATCGCCGCGCCGTCGCTTGACGAACGATCATATCCTGGCGCTTGGCGTCGACGTCGGCCTCTGCCAGCGCCACTGCGATTCGAAGCCGTTCGGGGTCGATTTTGTACAGGATGTCGCCGCGATGGACATACTGGTTATCAACCACAGGTACGAGGCTGATCGTGCCGGAGACTTCCGGTGTGATTTGTACGACATCCACGCCAACCCGCCCGTCGCGGGTCCAGGGTGTTTGTCCGTAGTGGCCCCACACCTTCAGCGCGATAAAAACGGCAACAGTCGTGAGGCAAAGGGTCAGCGCATAGCGGCTGAGCAGGGATAGAATACGCTTCAAGGTGATAATCCAGTCAATGGCAGGTACTGCACGAGCAGACCGTAAAGGATGACGAAGGTCGCCAGCTCGACGAGTGGGCGATAAGCGAACATGCGACGAATGCCGGTCATGGAGAGAAGGCGGAGCGTTGCCACGGCGGCTACTAATGCAGCGAACGCGAGCACCATCAGGCCGGGAATAAGGACGCCGCCAATATTGAGATCGACAATCATAAGTTATGTTTCCTTCCGTTCGCTCTTTCACGGGTGCCCAATGCAAACCTGAGGTCGATGAGCAGATCGAGTATTTGCAAGCGATTCTTGAGCGAACTGCTTGCGATCATGGTCATTAATATCTCGGTGCGGTGATCCAGTTCGATGAGATCGGCTGGCGTCAACGGGCCTTTGGCTCGAAAGCGTGCTGCGATTGCAGAAAGGAGTTCGCTTATCCTGATCCCGGCCTCGCCTTTTGCTCGCGGGAGGGTCTTGCGCAGCTGACCCGCAGCATGTCCGATACGAAGATGGTTCAAGGTGTCGTCGAACACGCCCGTATAGCTATTTTGTGATGCGCGCAACCTTGGCAGCAACAATGCTGTCCGGTCAATCATCAGGCTGGTCCAGCGCGCTTCGTCGGGCGCTGCGCCCAGGGCCCGTCGACTGATGTCCCGTCGACTTAATTGAAGCAACCGTTTGATCGCGACATCAACCGGGACGGTCTGGAACAGGGACATGCTCATTGCCCCGAATCCGACCCCGACAAACAGCGCGATGGAGGTATTAAGAGATGCGGCGAAGTCTCCCGTGTAATGGGGCCCCAGGTTCAAGAGGATCGGAATGGTCAGGGTAATGCCTAGCGCCAAGTACGTCGTTGGTGGGCGGGCCTGGAGCGAGCCTGCGAACAGGAAGGCCGGGGCGAGTACAGTGACAAGAACGGCGAAGTCTGAAACTTGGGGAATAATGGCGAAGCTGTAGGCGAAACTGATAGCGACCCCATATAGCGAGCCAAGGGTATATTTGACGACGTTGGGAGCAGGTGCATCGACATTGCCGAACAGGGAGCAGCATACGCCGAGAATGGAGACCGCCGTTGCACCGTCAGGCCAGGCCGACCAGATCCAGAAGGCGCATCCCAGCAGAATGCCGACGATTGCGCCCAGCGTCGCGCGGCCTGCCATCCATGGGTCACGGTGATAGACGTAACCCTTGACACGCGTGCTCCCGTGAAGCTGCGTCAGGGTACGCGACCGTCCGGGCGTCGCGATATTTCGCTCAAGCCGGTCGCAGTCGGCAAGTAAACCGACCATTTCGGCCAGATGACCTGCCAGGTTCGCGGTAAGCCTGTGGACAGATGTTGCAACGTCCGTGCCAAACTTTTTCTGGATTGATCGCGCACGATCGATCAGTTGAGCAGAGGTGGTTTCCTGTTCGTTTGTCCCGAGGGTTGCGATCCACGATCCGACATCGTCAACCAATGCACTCAGCTCATCGGGTATATTGCCGTTACTTATGCGAAGAGAATGTACCCGGTCTTCGATCTCTGTCGCGAGTGGAAGCAATCGAGCGAGTCGGTCGTGGATCTGTTGCAGCGTCTTGCGACGTGGCGTGGCGGGGGCGATATCGTACGGAAGGTATGTCGCCAGCCCTTGCAGCGCAAGGAGGTCGGCGGCAAGCTGGCTGCGATCGCGCCGGTATTTACCAGGCTCTCCCTTCAGTGCATTAGCCGCCAGCCGGCGGGCGTCGCGCAACGTGACCGAGAGCTTGCCTGTGAATTGGCCGGTCATGCGTTTTGGCAGGACATAGCGATGGATTAGAACTGCACAAAGAATGCCGATGGAGATTTCCTGGACACGCAGCGACGCCGTCTCAAAAACGGATCCCGGATCGAGCACGCTCGGAAAACCGATAAGGCTCGCTGTGTAGCCTGCAAGAACGAAGGCATAGGCGCGTGGCGTGCGGTCAAGCAATGAGAAAAACAGGCAAAGACCGATCCAGCCGGAAAGTACCATGCTGCACACGATCGGGTCGTTCACGAAATTGGGTACGATCGCAACGGTCGCGACGGCGCCAATGAACGTTCCGGCAAAGCGATAGACGCCACGACTGAGTGACGCGCCCGCAGACGTTTGCGAAACGACGTAAACGGTCACGATGGCCCAGAAAGGCTTGGGCAAACCGATACGCAGCGCGATGTAGTAGGCCAGCATTGCTGCGGTGAAACTCTTGGCTGAAAAAAGAATCGCGTCCGCATCTGCCTTCATGGCCGGTGTGCGAAGGATATTCGAACCTGCCTTCAGTAATGCTGCATTGGCTTTGCTTTGGACGGTATTTGCGGGCTGCGACGTATTCATGTCGCCATTATTTCCCGTTTACAAGGCAAAGTAAATTCAGTATTATGACAAAAAATACCTAAATTATGCCATTTCGATGCCTCAGTCACTTTCCGCTATTTCTGTTTTTGACCCTGACGTCTCGCCGCTGCCGGCGGTCGCCCACCAGCTCGATTTCGCGGATCACCAATCGGAAGTGCCGTTGCATGTTCACAGGAAAGGCCAGCTGATCCTCGCCTTGCACGGCGCTGTCACATGTACCACGGGCAATGAAATCTGGATCGTCCCCCCCAACTGTGGCGTCTGGATTCCGGGTGGCGTGTCGCATAGCGCCCATGCGACTTCAAATGCGCGGCTTAACTATCTGTTCGTGGAACCGGGGGCGGCGAACTTGCCCGAGTACAGTTGTACGCTTTCAATCTCACCCATGATTCGGGAGTTAATTGACCGGCTTGCTCGCGAGGGCCCCGACTACATAGCCGACAGCCATGCTGCCCGGCTTGCGAGGGTCGTGCTGGACGAGTTGGCTGACATGCCTCGAGAACAGTTCAATTTTCCGATTTCCGGCAACCCGAAAATCCGGGCGATGGCTGAGGCGCTGACAATCGATCCATCAGATCGCAGCACGTTGAACCATTGGGCGAGCCGGCTGGCAATGAGCGAGCGGTCACTGGCGCGCCTGTTAACCCGGGAAACGGGGTTGACGTTTGGACGTTGGCGTCAACAACTGCATCTTGTCGTTGCCCTTCGCGAACTGGCAAGCGGCGAGTCGGTGCAAAATGTGGCGGCCGAATTGGGTTACGAGTCGGTCAACGCCTTCATAACCATGTTCAAAAAGGCATTGGGCAGTACGCCGGCACAGTACTTTAAGCAAAGGAATGCACCCCTGCGTTCGTCTTAGGCAGGGTACGACACCGTATGACCTGGTCTCTTTTAAACAGAAGGGACTTCTTAGCTTTGTCTAGAGCATTGATTCATATCAATGCGCTGCCACGGTTCCACCACCGCCAGGCTGATTCTCGATGCTACGGGCTGCTTCAGTCGCTTCTGTAACATGATCCAAGTTATGGCCAAGGCGATGAAAAGGTCATGAATAATAGATGTGCTATGATTTTCGGGCAATTATAAAAAGGAGACATGCATGAAATATTTAGGATTGATGGCAACGTTGGGTGTGTCAATTTCTTTGATTGGCTGCGCCTCCAATCAGAATGAAACCGGCCCGATGACTATAGCTAAACAGGGTAGTTTCTTTGTTGGTGGAAAAAATATCAAATCAAATTCGCTGTCAAACTTACCCATCTACTCATCATCGGGAACAATTGCGGTAGACCAGGTGTATGTCCACTACCAAAAACCGACAGATGCAAAAAATACATCTGTGGTCTTAATCCATGGTTGTTGCCTGACCGGCAAGACTTGGGAATCTACCCCAGATGGTCGAATGGGATGGGATGAGTTATTCGTACGAAATGGTTTTCCTACGTATGTCGTGGATCAAGCCTCGCGAGGTCGGTCTGCCGTCGATACATCGACCGTCATTGCAGTCAAAGGTGGTCGCCTGCCTCCCAAGCAATTGCCGATGGTGAATAACGTATCGCAGGAGGATGCGTGGGAGGTTTTCCGCTTCGGGCCCAAATATCCAGAAGTTTATCCGGGCATGCAATTCCCACTGGATGCTCAGGCAGAGTTCTGGAAGCAAATGGTTCCTGACTGGATAAGAGCGTTGCCCACCCCGACGCCCACGGTGCCCGCAATGTCTGAGTTGGCCCAGAAAGTCAATGGCGCAGTGCTCATCAGCCACTCTCAATCCGGCATTTTTCCCTTTCAGACGGCAAAATTGAATCCTGCTGGCATCAGGGCGATTGTATCGATTGAACCAGGTGCATGCCCCGCAGCAGATGAAGACTTGTCTTATCTAAAAGGTATTCCTGTATTGGTTCTTTGGGGCGATTATGTGAATAAATCCCCACGCTGGGCGCCACGGTTAAAGGCATGTAAGGAGTTCGTAGCCGCAGCGAATAAAGCCGGAGTCAAAGCTGAAAATGTGATGTTGAGTGATGTGGGTATGCCCGGTGCGTCACATATGCTTATGCAGGATAAAAATAGCATTCAGATCGGTAAATGGCTGATCGGCTGGATTAATCAGAACGTGAAAAGCTGATTTCACGTCAGTAGCGACAAATCCAAGTTACGGCGTAACCCCCTCAATCTGCGCCAGGATAGGTTCGACCTGTTGACGCAGCCATTCGGACGCCGGGTCCCGATCGGAATGCGCTGCCCACACCATCGAAATGGGCGTGACCTCAAAATCGAACGGCACCGGGCTGTTCACCAGTCCCATCAATGGCCCGTAGCAGTTGGCGATCCGCGATGGCAGGGTGGCAATGACTGGCGTGGACATCACGGTACTGAGCACAGTCAGAAATTCCGGGGCTGCCATCACCACATCGACTTCCACATTGGCGGTGCGCATCGCATACTCCAGACAGCCGCGGATGCTCGCGTTTTGGGACACCAACGCATGCCGCTGCGCTAGGTAGACGCTCTGGCTGATGGGCACCGCCAGATCAAGCAGCTTGGGATTAAAGCAGCACGTCAGTGACTGTTCAAAGAGCAATTTGCGGCGGTGCCGCTCGGCGCCGTCGCCAAAACAGCCGATCGCCAGATCGATCACGCCATCATCCAGCATCCGATGCACCTCGTCCGGCCGTGCCGGTCGCGCCAACAGTTTGATGCCCGGTGCGTAGTTTTGAACCTGCGCGGTCAGGTTCGGCATCAGCAGAACTTCCAATTCGCTCGAAAAACCGATTGAGAACGTGCGCGTCTCTTGCTCTGGGCGGAAGGTCTCGCGGGCAGTGATCGCATGCTGTGCCTGCTCGAGCAGCCGGCTGATCGGCAACGCCAGGGCGATCGCGCGCGGCGTCGGTTTCATCACCTGCCCGACCCGGATGAAGAGCTCGTCATCCAGCAGCAGGCGTAGCGTACTGAGGTTATGGCTCATCGCCGACTGCTTGATTTTCAGACGGGTTGCTGCGCGGGTGACGCTGTGCTCGCGCATGAGCGCATCGAAGGCCACAAGCAGGTTCAGGTCGAAGGACCATAAATTGAAATGATCAATGGAAGACATTATTTGAATCGATTTGTTTAATTGATACCGCAAGTTTAAACTACAAATGTGATTTCAACCAGCGGGATTTTCAACATGATTCATCCGAATAAAACCTACACGATCGGCGACATTACCGTCACAAAAATCGAAGAAATGCGCCTGAATGTGGCCACACCGGCCTTCCTCTACCCGAGCTGGGACGCAGCCGAACTCGAACCCAATCTGCACTGGCTGACGCCCAGTAATATGGACGCCGGCACCGGCAATCTGATCCAAAGTATCCATGCCTGGCTGGTGCGCACGCCCGAGCACACGATCCTGATCGATACCGGCTCGGGTAACGGCAAGGAGCGGCCACGCAACCCGATTTTTCACCAACTGAACACGCCCTTCTTGCAACGCCTTGCCGCCGCAGGCGTGTTGCCGGAAGACGTTGATTACGTACTGCACACCCACCTGCACGTCGACCACGTCGGCTGGAACACGCAACTGATCGACGGCCGCTGGGTGCCGACCTTTCCCAACGCCCGCCATGTGTTCTCCAGGGCAGAAGAGGACTACTACGGCAGCCCCGACAGCCACAACGAAGTGAACGTGCCCAGTTTGGGCGTGTTCGAGGACAGCGTGGCGCCGATCATTGCTGCCGGCCAGGCCGAGCGTATCAGCAACGAGGGCGGTGACTACCTGGAGAACTTTACCTTCCGTCCGACCAAGGGCCACAGCATCGGCCATATGTCGATCGAAATGCGTTCCAGGGGCGAGGCGGCGCTTTTCACCGGCGATGTCATGCACCATCCACTGCAAGTGGTGCGTCCGGACTGGAACTCGGTATTTTGCGAGTGGCAGGAAGCAGCAATCGCGTCGCGCCGCTGGGTGCTGGAGCAGGGGGCCGAACACAATTTGCTGCTGTTTACCCCGCACTTCGCGGAAACCTCAGCCGGCTATGTGACACGTCAGGGCGATCGTTTTGCCTGGCGCTACGAGTAATGAATCAGGAACTACTTACAATGAGTCAGAAGATTTTAATCAACGGAACCGAAGTGATCTTCGAGGAACTGCGTGTTGCTACCGGCACACCTGGCATCGAGCTGTATGTGCGCAATAAGCGCCCCGCTGGGCTGAAGACCTTTACGCCGGAACGCACCATTGTGATGGTGCATGGCGCCACCTTCTCGTCCGGCAGCCTGTACGATGTACCGTTCAACGGCATGTCGTTTATCGACTACCTTGCCGCCGCGGGCTATGACGTCTACGCGCTGGATGTACGCGGTTACGGCCATTCGGCCCGGCCGCCGGAAATGGAGCTGCCGGCCGGGCAGAGCCAGCCAGTCGTCAAGACCGACACCGGCGTGGCCGACCTAGGCACCGTGGTCGACTATGTGCTGCAACGGCGCGGCCTGCAGAAAGTGTCCGTGTTCGGCATGTCCTGGGGCGGTACGGTCGCAGGTGCCTATACCAGCCGCAATAACGACAAGGTGCATAAACTGGCCCTGCTTGCGCCACAGTGGCTGAGCGACAAGCCAATCCCGATTGATACCGGCGGCAAACTCGACGCCTGGCGCCTGGTTCCGGTGCGGCAGAGCAAGGATCGGTGGCTTGGCACCGCGCCGGAACATGGCCGTGCAACCCTGGTGCCGGAAGGCTGGTTCGAGCAATGGGCTGATTTCACGCTGGCCGAGGATCCTTGGAGCAGTGAGCGCACACCGGACCAACTGCGCGCAAGCAACGGTCCTATCCAGGACATTCGCGACTACTGGCGTGTCGGGCGTAAGTATTACGAGCCCGGCAATATCCAGGTGCCAGTGCTGCTGGTTCACGGAGAGTGGGACGTAGACGTGCCGGTTGATCTTGCACAGGCGCTGTTTTCCGAGCTTCGCAGCGCGCCCTATCGCCAGTGGGTGGAAATTGGTGAGGCTACTCATCTGGTGTTGCTGGAGAAGAATCGCCTGCTGGCGTTTCAGGCGGTTCGGGATTTCTATGACCGCAGTTATGTGCCGGAAACGGCGCAGCGCGCGCACCGGGCTTCATACGCGGCAGACCTGGAACCACTCTAAAGACTTGTATTGATTAGCATTTTTAGAGTGATGCCCGCGGGCTGAATCAACGCGGCTCGTCTTGCGGGGGGGGGCAGATCCGGGACGCCATTCAGCCTGGGTTTGAGTAACATTCAACCATTGCGACCGGAAAAAAAGTCATTGCTATTGCGTGCCGATGAAAATGATCTTGGTATTGCCATTTTCATCGTCATATAGAGATATGGAATGAAAGGGGTTGCTCTGTCCCGCAGTTACCCAAGCGTCTGTCGACTTCTCATAGTCGCGCTTTGCTGCGCGTACATGGAATGGGTACCACAAGACCGTCATGCGCCAATAGCCAGGCGAGTGCGACTTTCGCAGGCGTCAGGCTTAGTATAATGGCGCACATGTCTGAGCTGAAAAAACTGCCCCGTCCTCGTTGCAAGCATTGCCAGCGGCCTGCATCGCATTGCCTGTGTGCGTATATAAGTCGCATTCCCAGCCGCACGCAGGTACTGGTGCTGCAACACCCGAATGAAGCGAACCATCCCCTGAATACCGCCCGCCTGGCGGTGATGGGGCTGCTTAATGCACGGTTGCTGGTGGGTGAGCATTTTCCGCAATTGGATGACATCGTTGCCTCAGCGAGCCGCGTGTTGCTGCTCTTTCCCGAGCGGGAAGCAAGCAGCGTGCAGGATGTTGCCGTTTCCACCTCCACTTCCTCTTGCGGTGGGCCTGCCTCGTCGCTGCTTATCGTGCCGGACGGCACCTGGCGCCAGGCACGCAAAATAGTGGGTGCGAACCCGGTGCTGGACACCCTGCCTCGGCTGAGCCTGCCTCCTGGCATGCCGTCGGAATACCGGATACGCAAGACGAGTCAGCATGCTGCCGTGTCGACCATTGAAGCGATTGCGCGTAGTCTGTCGCTGCTGGAACCTGAGCAAAGCTTCGACCGATTATTGGCGCCCTTCAGGGCGCAGATCGCGCAGCAGGTAGAGGCTATGGGGGAAGAGGTATATAGGCGAAATTATACGAATAGATGAGCAATACCGGCCTGTTTAGATTAAGCGATTAGTGAGCGTTATATTCAGTGCGATGATACATACGCTGCGTCCGCAAATGCGGGAGGGGTGGCGAAGTTCTTCCGCATGCGTTTTGTTTCCGCTGCCGGCGTCAAGCCAAAGAGACGTTTGAATTCCCTGCTGAATTGCGACGAACTCGTGTAACCAACCGCGTGACCCGCCGCCTCCGCTGTCAGGTCCTCCCGTATCATTAACAGACGGGCCTGATGTAGACGCGTGGATTTGACGTACTGCATTGGTGACATTTTTGTGATTGCCTTGAAATGGCTGTGAAAGCTAGGGACACTCATGCCTGCTTTCCGGGCGAGCTCGGTCACATCGAGAGACTGTGAATAACCGCCATGAATCAGGCGCAACGAACGACCAATCTTCCCGAACTGCCCCCTCATGGCCAACGCTTCTCGCATGGACGCTCCTTGTTCTCCCGTCAGTACCCGGAAGTAAAGCTCCCGCAAAAGGCTTGGGCCAAGCACTGCAGCGTCTAGCGGCTGATGCATTGCCTCGAGAAAGCGCAATATCGAACTTTGCATCGCTTCATCCAATGGACTTGACATCATGCTTTGAGGGGCATGCGTTTCAGTTGCCAAGCCTTTACCATCGATTTGTGCTGCAAGTTCAGCGGCGACGATGAAGTCAAGATGCAAGTATAAGGCCAACAATGGCCGCTGTGCAGTCGCATCCGTTTCCATACTGAAGGGGACGGGCACAGACACCGCCAAATAGTGATCTTGGTCATATATATAGAGCTGATCGCCGAAATAGCCTCGCTTGCGACCCTGGCATACAATCACGATCCCCGGATCGTACAGCACCGGTGTGCGTGACAGTGCGCGGTCAGAACGCAGGATACGAACACTTGGCAATGGAGTCAGGTTGTATCCCTCGTCGGGTGCCAGTATATGCAGTAGTGCAATGATGCGCTCCTGGCTGCGAGAGGACAGTCCTGCGTGGCGAGTGAGCGTAGAAGCGGCATTCATAGTTTTATGCAAGAAATTTATAGAAAATTGACTTATTTAACCTGGATGATGAGACTAGTATGCACTTTTCAATCCAAGTCCAGGAGAATGAAGTGGCGATCAACAAGATTTTACTTATCACAGGAGTCAGCAGCGGCTTTGGCCGTGCACTTGCGCAAGAAGCGCTGGCAAAGGGTTATACGGTTGTCGGGACGGTGAGAAGCATGCAGGCAAAGTGTGATTTCGAGTCTTTGTCGGCTGGTTCTGCTGTCGGCGTCGTGTTGGATGTAACTGACTTGGAAAGCATCGACAGCGTTGTGGCAGGAATAGAAGCAACCGTCGGACCTATCGATGTGCTGGTCAACAATGCCGGCTACGGGCACGAAGGCGTCATGGAAGAATCCCCTATAGCTGAGATGCGCAGACAGTTTGAGGTGAATGTGTTTGGCGCGGTTGCCATGATGAAAGCGGTTCTTCCCTTCATGCGCAGACGTCGTTGTGGTCATATTCTCAATATCACTTCGATGGGCGGCTACATAACGATGCCCGGAATTGCGTATTATTGTGGAAGCAAATTTGCACTGGAAGGTATATCCGAGACGCTGGGCAAGGAAGTTAAACATTTGGGTATCGCGGTCACTGCTGTCGCACCAGGTTCGTTTCGTACCGACTGGGCAGGGCGTTCAATGACGAGGACACCGCGCTCGATATCGGATTATGATGCGCTCTTCGATCCTATCCGTAAAGCGCGCGAGGAGAAGAGCGGCAAGCAATTGGGAGATCCAATCAAGGCTGCGAGAGCGATGCTTGCAGTGATCGCATCGGATTGTCCGCCCGCTCATCTGCTGCTTGGCAGCGATGCAATGACGCTTGTGCGGAATAAGCTGTCGGAATTGGAAGAGGAAATAGGAACTTGGGAGTCTATTACTGTGTCGACGGACAATTGAGATCGTAATAGGGTGGGGTCGGCGGGCGTATGCGCTCGAAAGCAGCTCCCAACCGAGTTCTTCATAAGTCTCTGAGTTCGGAATTAATGCTATAGGCCGTTGCGAGAACTTGTGGTGCGAGGGAGTGGCGAACGTCATTGAGCCGCCAGCGCGGTGAAGGCACGGCGATATTTACTGCTCCTATCGGATTTCCCTGACGGTCAATTAATGGTGCCGCGACCGAAATGTCGCCGATAAACGCCTCCTGATTATTAAGCGCATAACCCAAGCGTAACGCATCCGCCAGAGCTTTCTCCAGCCCGGGTAGTTCAGTAATGGTGTATTGCGTCATTGGGGTTCTGGTTGCCTGCGCTAAATGCTCATGCGCAGTCGTCTGATCTAACCGCGACAGAATGGCACGACCAGCGGCAGTGCAAAATGCAGGCAGGCGCGAACCTACATGTAAATCGACGCTGACGGCATGCAGGCTGGGAAAACGTGCGATGTACACAATTTCGTTATCTTCGAGTTTCATCAAGTTGACCGTTTCATGCGTGCGCCGATTAAGTGCTTCCAAATAGGGGTGCGCTTTTTCACGCAAACGATCCATGGCCAGCACGGTGTGGCCAAACTCCAATAATCGACTAGAGAGCGTGTACGCTCGGGTATCGGGATGCTGACGCAAGTAGCCTAACGCCTTCAGCGTGTGTGTGATTCGTTGTACAACGCTGCGGTTCATGTCTGCGAGCTGTGCCAGTTCGGTTAGCGCAACAGGTCGTGCCGCTTGTTTAAGTGTTTCCAGTACGCAAAAGGCCTTGCCTATTGACCCAACATACAGGAAATTTTTGGTGTCTGGGGGCGTATCGTTTTGATGAAAAGTCATTTTCTTTAGGACCAACGTGAGTTGCCGAACCGTACAGATGATAGCCGCCGCATCATCTATTGGAGATTCACTGATTGATAGCGGCATATAAGTATTGTATTGCAATACATAGTATTGCACTTTTAATGGACGGTAGATAACATGAAGTTACGCAGGGTATAGGTGGCGTGTCAGCGCATGGAGCGTGCCTGCGCCTTATGGGAGGAGTTGTGATGATGAATCAACGCTATCTGCTTTCGGTAGCCCTGTCTGCGCTGTCCTTGTCATGCAACGCCGTTGCCGGTACATCATCTTGGCCCGCAGAGCCGATTAAACTGGTCATCGCTTATTCGCCAGGAGGCAGCACCGATACGGCGGGCCGATTGCTGGCGGCGCAATTGTCCAAAACGCTGGGCCAACAAGTAATCGTTGAAAATCGCCCCGGAGCGGCAGGCACCATTGGCGCCGCCAGCGTTGCGCGCGCCAAACCTGATGGCTACACTTTGTTGCTGGCAGCAGCGCCCGAGGTGTCCATTGCCCCGATTGTAATGAACCAGCTTCCCTATGATCCTTTGAAGGATCTCGCAACCATTTCGCTCGTGGGTAAAGTGCCTTATGTACTCGTTGTCAATCCTGCTCTCCCAGTTAGAACCGTGAAGGATCTTATCGCCTATGGGAAGGCCAACCCTGGCAAGCTTAACTACTCGTCCTTTGGGACCAACACATCCAACCATCTTACAGGCGAGCAATTCAAACTAGTCGCACATATTGATGCTACGCACGTGCCTTACAAGGGTAGCGGGCCATCCATTGCTGATCTCATGGGTGGCCAGGTTCAATATACTTTTGATACCGCTACAGCCACGCTTCCCCACGTAACCGCAGGCAACTTGAGAGCTTTAGCTGTGACGACAACTGAACGGCTGCCTAATGCCTCGACGATTCCAACGATGTCCGAGGCAGGGTTACCTGGATTTGTCGGTGGAACCTGGTTTGGCTTACTGGCGCCTGCCGGAACGCCGAGACACGTGATTGATCGCCTGGCAGCTGACACGCGTGCGGTTTTGTCATCTCCTGAACTGAAAAAAAAGTTTGAAGAACTGAATATCACACCTGCTGCCGGCTCGCCTGGTGAATTTCGAACATTTATCGATTCGGAAATTACTAGATGGCGTAGCCTTGCGTCGAAGGTTGGAATCACCGCCCAATGAACACTAAACAGGCTGGCGAGTATCCTTTGACTTTCTATTACCAAACTTCCTGAGGCTCTCATGCGAACCGTTATTACCAACGCTACACTCATTGATTGCGTAAATCCCATGCCAATACCCGGTGCGTCGGTCGTTATCGAAAATAAACGAATAACCGAAGTGCAGCACAGTGGCGGCGCACATTCGGTAGCGGGCGATGTCGTCATTGACCTTGGCGGGGCATATCTGCTTCCTGGTTTGTGGGATGTGCACATTCATCCCGATTATCATTCTCTCTCGGATATGCCGCTTCCCGATCAAGTTACGCAGTTCGGGCACCGTCTTCAAAGCGCGTTAACTGAGTCTGGAATGGTAGGGTTCCGGTGTGCAGGGGCGCATAGTTACATGGACGTTGCGTGGCGGCGTGCTTTTGAATCGGACCAATACGTCGGCCCGAGGGTATTTGCCAGTGGATACTTTCTTACGACGACTGGCGGTCATTTCCTGGCATCGGGGCATACACGCGAATGTGATGGGCCTTACGGTTTCGTTAAGGCGATTCGCGAAGGAATCAAGAATGGCGTTGACCACATTAAGCTTAACCTTTCGGGCGGTATTATGGGCCCTGCCTGGGATCTCCATACCCAGTCATTTCTCCTGGACGATGAATTGACGGCGGCCTTCGATATCTGTCGTCTGCGTGGCTTCAAAATTATGGCACATGCGACCAATCCTAACGCAGTGAAGGCGGCTATCGCTCTGGGTGCTCATAGTATTGAGCATGGCTATATCATGGATGATGAATGCATCGAACTACTTTTGAAACACGACACTTGGCTTGTTCCTACCCTCGCAATAAGTCACTTGACGCCCAATCAGGCTACTAACAAGTGGGAAAGTATGTGGACGAAACAGCGCGGTCTGTCGCATGGACTATGCTGCCGGGCGGAGGCTGCGTCTGAGACACATACCGATTGGTTTGCAAAGGCAATAAAGTCCGGCGTAAAGATGGCTTTGGGATCCGATATCCGGCCTCTAAAAGATGCGGCGCTTCTCGAAATGGGCCTGTGGACGCGCTGCGGAGCCACCCCATGGCAGACGCTGGTCGCCGCCACGAAAAATGGCGCGGCGATCTGTGGTGTGGGCGATGACCTGGGCACTGTCGAAGCCGGTAAGCTGGCCGATCTTATTGTTGTCGGGGCGAATCCGTTAGACGATATTAACAATCTTCGACAACTACAATTAGTAATCAAAGATGGTGTTGTTGTTTCCGACAAACGAAAGCATTGATGCGGCGTAAAATTCACGAGGGATCTGACATGCACTGCCCCGAGCTATCGCAAGACAAAAGAAAATAATGATTCTGGATGAACCTACGGCGTCTCTTGATCTGGACAATGCAAAAAGGATTATCATGCGTTTGCGCAGCCAGATTCCGACACTGATTGTCATTACCCATGATGTTGAGGTGCAGAATATGGCGGATGGGATTTTGGAGCTCAGGTAGTGACCCAGTGAAAAACTGCTCATGTGATAATAGGAGAAATCACAGATGAGTACGAGGGGCGTGTGCCCGTGCTGTTCCTGCTTCGATCCGACAATGGCCTGGTATCTAAGTCTATGCATTCGTAGTTTCTGAGTAGGTTTCACCAATCAGCTTTTCTAATACAGCATAACCTTCAGGATGATTGATCAAAAATGTAATTATGTCGTCTTTGTCAAAGCGAAATGGCTCGGTTATATATACAGTGCTAAAGAAATTTATCGCCAATACGGCCCCACCTCGACTTAAATCATATTGAATGTCTTCTCCAACTAAATTAGGGAAGAACGTCGACAAAACCGCCGTTCCTAATGCTTGCATACCCCGCGACGGTGAAAAATAGTCCCAATGCCAACGTCCCTCAGTCGGGCAAAATGTCGATGTCTCGTCCCCTAGCATGTAATTCCACATTTCGCTTTCCCACATCCATTGTGGTGCGAGCAACGGATAAGATGACTGGTCTGGTCGGCAAACAGTGACTTCATGGGTAATCGCATTTCCCCAAAGCACGATCGGTTGATGTTCAAGATAGATGCGAGTGCGTCGAACCAAATCTGCCTTTTTCATTTGAGCATTGATACTTGTTTTTATCTGTGCTTGGCTAAGACCGTTAACAACACCGATTAACGTTGTGCTTAAATCCAAGCCATTCCTCTGCAATGGCTCTAGGTTCAGATAGACACGCCCCTCCAAAGGCTCGGGAAGTCGATCAGCACAATCGTCTAAAATTAGTGGGACGATTCTTACTTGTGGCTCATCGGCGATTCTCTTTAAAAATTGAAGCTCACGATATAGACCTGAGCCGTTTCGTTGTGCAGCATCTAGGTAATCCCAGTCACACAGGCATAATACTAATAAAGGACGTTTATTTAAGGCTTGTGCAATTTTCTGTTCCATCGATTCACCAATGGCAATGGAGTCTCGATCCCAAAAAATTTCATGAGTGTATTGAAGGTGAGCAACTATATGCTGTCGTACCCATTCTTTTTTTTCAAACTTTTCCCCCCAAGCGTATGAAATAAAAATTGTGCTTTGCTTGTCTGTATCGGTCATTACTCAAAATCCTTAGATGCAAAATGATGGACTTGT
>Ga0164243_10002049_pt1 | contig 33718 bp, 29 predicted proteins | sample OricompcompostOP_FD_108781 | JGI IMG/M metagenome (GOLD analysis project Ga0164243, IMG submission 108781) | Organic Plus compost microbial communities from Emeryville, California, USA - Original compost - Organic plus compost (OP) | ecosystem: Engineered > Solid waste > Mixed feedstock >... | reverse complement strand
TCCCGCTCGAAGACCTCGAACCGGTCCAGCAGCACGACAATGTGTGGGGGACGCTCGCCCGCCGGGACGGCCGCGCGCAGCTCGGCGAGATCGGCGGCGCCGCGCTCGCCCAGCAGCGCCTGCCGCCGGCCGAGCTCGGTGGTGAGCCAGTCGAGGAGGCGGTCGAGGCGTTCGGTCTGCGTACGGTCGACGACCGCGCCGGTGTGTGGCAGGTCGACCAGCGGCAGGAGCGCGCCGTTACCGCAGTCGATGCCGTAGAGGTGCAGGTCGTCGGTGCGGTGCGCGAGCGCGAGCGCGGCGGCGAGGGTACGCAGCGTCTGCGAGCGGCCGCTGCGGTTGGAGCCGATGACGTAGAGGTGCCCTGCCTGGTCGACGTCGAAGGTCAGCGGTTCGCGGCGCTGGGCGGCGGGCAGGTCGAGCAGCCCGAACGCCACCCCGGCGCCGCCCGGCGGAAGCTCGTCGAGGAGCAGGGTGTCCGGCAGCGCGGGCAGCCACGGGCTCGGCATCGGCGGGATGCCGGCGGTGCGGGCGGCGGCGCCGATGGCGCGCACCAGCACGGCCAGGTCGGTCTCGGGCTGCGCCCCGGACGTGGCGGCGAGCCGGCGGGCCGGTGCCGGTGGCGGGTCGCCGATGGCGAACCATGGCACCTCCACGGCGGCGGCCGGCGCCGCTACCGCCGCGCTCGCGTCGGGCCGCTTCCCGCCGATCCGCGCCGCCTGGAACGGCAGCAGGGCGGCGAACCCGAGTCGGGCGAAGGCGCGCCCGGGCGTACGCGGCGACAGCTCGCCGGCGTCGGGCGCGTCGATGATGTCGCGGCTCTCACCCTGGTCGGTGGTGCGCAACGCGATCCGCAGGTTGGTGTTGGCGCGGATGTCCGGCGTCACGGCGCCGGACGGGCGCTGGGTCGCCAACACCAGGTGGATGCCGAGGGAGCGGCCGCGCTGGGCGATGTTGACCAGGCCCGTCACGAAGTCGGGCAGTTCGCGGACCATGGACGCGAACTCGTCGATGACGAGCATCAGCCGGGGCAACGGTGGCAGCCGCGGGTCCCGTGCCCGCCGTTCCTGGTAGGCGATGATGTCGGACGCGCCGTGGCTGGCGAGGAGGTGCTCGCGCCGGCGCAGCTCGGCGCCGAGCGAGACCAACGCCCGTTCGACGAGGTGGGTGTCGAGGTCGGTGACCATCCCGACGGTGTGCGGCAGGTCGGCGCTCTCGGCGAACGCGCTGCCGCCTTTGTAGTCGACGAGCACGAACGTCATCTCGTCGGGACGGTTGGCGACCGCGAGGGTGGCGACCAGCGTCTGCAACAGCTCTGACTTGCCGGCGCCGGTGGTGCCGGCGACGAGCGAGTGGGGGCCGTCGCGCACGATGTCGACGGCGAAGGCACCGTCGAGGCCGATGCCGAGCACCGCCCGGGTCGAGCGCGGCCGCAGCGACCAGCCGGCCAGCACGCCTTCGGGGGTGGGCGGTTCGAGGTCGAGCACGTCGAGCAGGCGGGCGACGCTCGGCAGGACGGCGTCGTCCCCTTCGCCGGTGGCGCGCAGCGGGGCCATGCCCCGCGCCACCGGCTCGTACCAGGCCCGCTCGGGGTCGTCGGCGCGTAGGACGCGCGGCTCGGCCATCCCGGCCTGCCGTAGCGTGACGGTCGCCGCGTCGGTGGTTATCACGGCGCGGCACTCCTCGGGCAGCAGGCGCGCCTCGGCGTCGACGCAGATGACGTGGATCCCGACGGTCGGGCCGTCGCGGAGCAGGGCGATCACGCCGGGCAGCGACCGGAGGCGCCGCGCGCCGTCGAGGACGACCAGGATGCGCGGGCGGTCGGGGCCGGCGCGGCGCGCGGCATCGGCCTCGGCGCGGGCGGCGAGGAGCTGGCCGAGCTCGCCGACCCGGCGGGAGACCGACTCCGCAGTGGTGCCGACGAACGCCCAGGAGGTGTCGGCCGTCGGTTTGACGTGCGGGAGCCAGCGGACCCACGACCAGGTGGCTTCCCGGTCGCGGTCGGTCAGCACGCAGATCCGCAGGTCGCGCGGGCTGTGCAGGACGGCGGCCTGGGCGACGAGCCAGGTCGCGTGGTCGGCGGCGGCGGGCCCCGCGACACCGACGACACCGCTGCCGCGTACGGATACCGGCACCGGCACGTCGTCGAGTGTGGGAGTGGTGGTCCGTCGGTGTTCGTCCTGCGCCGGGTCCTCGACCTGGACTGTCGACGGCACCGAGGCCGTACCGACGCGAAGGTCGAGGAAGTCGGGGTCGGTGCGGCGCCGCTCCCAGAGCCGGTCGGTGGGCTGGACGGCGATCCGGGCGAGCGTGGCCGGGTCGGGATAGATGTGCCGGCGCAGCCGCTGCTCCTCGCGGACGGCGACATCGATGTCGGCGCGCACCCGGGCGAGGGCGGCGCGGTACTCGCGTAGCTGCTCGGCGAAGGAGACCTTGCCCCGCTTGCGGGTGCCGACCTGGGTCAGCAGGGCGGCCAAGGGCGACAGGAGCGCGAGGAAGACGAACCGCCAGCTGCCGGTGACGAGGATGCCGACGAGTGCGGCGCCGACCGGGGTGAGGAGCAGGGTGGCGAACGGGATCGGGTTGCGTTCGGGCTTGCGGGGTTCGGTGGGCAGGCGGAACCTTCCCCCCGGCACGTCGGGGACGAACCGCGGCGGGCGGTTGAACTCCCGGGCGAGCTCGTCGGGGGAGCGGGTCAGCGCCGCGGTCGCGGGCGACTTCGCGGCGATCTCGAGCAGGTAGCCGCCGACCGCGCGCTGGCCGCCGTCGGGCCATTCGGTCGGGCTGTCGTCCGTACCCGTGGAATCGGTTGACGGCTCGACCCAGACGGACCGGTCGGCGCGGACCAGGATGTCGACCCACGCGCCGGCGGCGTGCGGACCGAGCGGGATCCGCGGCGCCGGACCACCGCCGACCTGGTAACGGCCGGGCGGTAGCCGGTAGGTGCTGCCGGCGCCGGGTCCACCGACGACCCGCAGCTCGACCGATCCGCCGGGAGCGGGTCGGCCGCTGACGGGTAGGTCGAGGCCGAGCGCGGCGCCGTCGTCGACGCCCGCGTCGGCGAGCGTGGCGTCGGCGTCGGCGGGACGCGGGCCGACGAACAGCCGACCGGTCCCGGCACCGAGCTGGGCGACGAGATCGGCCACGGTGGTGGTCGGGGCGGCATCGACGGCCAGAGCAAGGGGTCTGGGGTGCCGCGGACTGGCGAGGCTGACGTTGAACCGCACGGAGAACCCTTCGGGTCAGGACTTGGACAGTCGTTTGAAGATCAGGTCGGCGATCCTGTCGAACACGAGACCGGTGCCGAACTGGGACGCGCCGCCGGCGGCGGCTTCGGCGCCGTCGGGGAAGGTGCCCTCGGTCGTCGAGCCGGTGACGATGTCCGCGGCGACGGTGCGGTCGGCGTCCTCGGGCGCACCGGGCGGCGGCGCCGGCGGCTTGGTGGCCTTCTCCACTTCCTGCTCCACGACGACGAACGTGCTCCGCCCGATGCGTTCGCGGGCGTCCTCCTGGATCGAGTTCGCGTCATGCTCGGCGTCGAACGTGATGTCCCGCCGGTCCGGGCTGTCCGCCGGCAGCGCGTCGTTGTGCTCTTTGTCGAGCTTTCGCTGGCGGTCGCTCCTGAGCTGGGAGAGGCCGAGCCCGCCACCTACGCCCAGCGCGGTCAGCACGACCTTGCCGGCGTCGAACGGCTCACCGTTGAGCGTCGTCTCCAGCGTGGTCCGGCCGAAGTTGGCCGAGGTCTCGCGGACGAAGACCAGACCGGCGTTCTGCAGCGGCACCGCCGAGATCGCTTCGCGGGTCCTGACGATCGAGACCGAGATGGTGTCGGTGTTGCGTCCGGCGATCGCGAACGGGAACCGGTGCACGACGTCGTCGACGCGGCGCAGCGCCGAGCCGCCGGGCACGAGCGCGAGCAGGTCGACTACGAACGTGCCGAGCTTGAACGAGTCGTTGGCGACCTGCCCGACGGTCCGGATCCCCAATGAGACCGCGGCGAGGAGCAGGCCCAGCGCCGGCATCACCAGCGTGATCAACGCGATGACGACGTCGATGATGATCTGGATGAACGGAAACTGCTGGAAGAAGTCGCCGACCTTCTCGAAGAAGCCGCGCTCCGGGATGGCGTTGGCGGCGGCGCGGAGCACGTCGTCGGCGCACCGCTGCGCGGCCCGGTCCCGGGCGGCGCGGATCTCGGCGGCCTGGGCCGCGAACCCGCTCAGGCGCTCGCGCGCGGCGAGAATGTCGCCGGCCGCCGGCTCTGCCGGATCGATTGTCGCCGGGTCGGGCAGGTCGCGGTTGGCGAGCGCCGCGATCGGCGTCGCGCTCCGCATCAGGTCGTCGATGCCGGCCTGCGCGTCGCGGAGCTCGACCGCGTAGGTGCGATAGGCCTGCTCCGCCTGCCCGAACGAGTCGGCGGTCTGCCGCAGCTTGTCGGGCAGGCTCTTGAGCGCGTCCCGCAGCGCGTCCATCGCCTGGCCGCGCCCCTGTTCGATCTGTCCACCGCCGCCGAGGACGGCGTGCGCGCGCAGCACGTCGGTGCGAACAGCGGCGTGCCGTTCGGCGAACCGCTCGATCGCGTCCGGGTCGCCGGGGGTGGGATCGGTGTCGAGGCCGAGGACCTCGAACCCCGCGCCGAACTCACGGGGCATTACCGCAGCTCCCGACGCAGGGCCTGCAGCGCGTAGTGGCTGCGGGACTTGACGGTGCCCTCGGCGATGCCCAGGGCGGCCGCGGTCTGCGCGACCGACCGGTCCCGCCAGTAGACGTGATAGAGAATCTCGCGGTGGGCGGGTTGGAGCCGGCGCACCGCGGCCGCGACAGCGACCGCGTCGACGACGGCGTCGGCGTGGTCGCCACGGGTCGCGGGAAGGCTGGCGACGGCCCGCGTGCCGCGGTCACGCCGCACGCCGTCGATGACGAGGTTGCGCGCGACGGTCAGCAACCAGCCGCGCAGCGAGCCCTTGCCGGCGGTGACGCTGTCACGGTGCCGCCAGGCGCGGACCATCGTCTCCTGGAGCACGTCCTCGGCGCCGGCACGGTCGCCGGTCAGCGTGGTCGCGTACGCCAGGACGGCCCTGGCGTGCTCCTTTTCGATAAGGTCGAGGAACTCGGACATGACTTCAACCAACCGGGAGACCGTCAACGCGCGATCAACGTTCGGTTGACGGCGCGAGGAACCGCAGCGTCCCCGTCACCGTCTCGAAGAGGCCGGTCAGCAGCGTGGCCTCGGCGACGTTCGGGCTGATCGCGGTGACCAGCAGGAGCCGGTCCGGGTGCGCGGGCACCGGGATGGCCGTGGTCATCGTGAACACCGGCACCTGCGCGCCGGGAAGCGTGACCGTCCGGGTGCCGCTGCTCCGGAAACCGCGCCCGACGCCGGGCAGGTCCACGATGGACATGCCGCGCAGGTCGTCCGCGCCGGTGACGCCGAAAACCGCCACGAAAGCGATCAGCAGGCCCTCGTCGTGCGGCTCGATGATGCCGGCGGCGGCGAGCGCGCCCTGTCCGACGAAGGACCGCAGGAGCTCGCCGGCCTGACCGTAGGTGTCGTCGACGGCGGCCCGTTCCGCGTCCGTCGTGGCGGCTTCCCGTGCCCGGGCGTGGGCCCGGGCCAGGTCGCGACCGGTCAGGTCGTACTCGGACCAGGTTTCGGGCAGTAAGAACGCGAAGGCGGTCGGTGTCATCTAGCCCTCCCGCAGGCTGTTGGCGGTGTTGACGTCGGTGTCGCCGAACCCCCGCTGGATCTTTTCGATGGCCTCGTTGATCGCCTTGCCCTGCTTCCTGAGCTGGAAACGTCCGTCGCTCCAGTCGGCGTCGAAGCGGCGGGCGGCGTCGGACAGCGACCCGCCACCGAGGATCGCGTCGATATCACCCGGGATGCGTTCCGAGTCCACGAAGGCGAGCGTCCGGGTCAACGCCTCGGACGCCGCTTCCAGCTCCTCGCCGGGCACCACGATCTCGGCCATGCCATCGCCTCCTGTTCCGGGACGTTCGGGGTACACACGGCGTCCGCGGGGCGCCGGTTCTGTGTGTCCCGCCACACCGGGCGATCCGCGAGAACCCAAGCGGCGCCTGCGCCGTGTGGAGTCGTCCCGCTCTCTCGTCATCCGGAAGGCCCGAACCCATGTACCGATTTCTTCTGGCGCTGCTGGCGTTGCTGTTCGTCCTGGCGCCCGCTCCGCCGGCCGCGGCGGCCCCGGCCGGCGACACCGTGACCGTCAACGTCTACGTCGTCCCGGACCCGGGCGTGTCCGGCGGCCGGGACGAGTCGCTGGCGGCCATCGCCGGCCGCACCCTTGGCGACCCTGCTCGAGCGGCGGAGATCCTCGCCCTCAACAAGGGACGCGCCCAGCCCGACGGTGGCTCGCTGGAATCGGCGACCGATGGGGTACGACCCGGCTGGGTGCTGGTGCTGCCCTCGGACGCGCGCGGACCCGAGGTGCGTACGGCCCAGGTGGCGCAGGCGAAGCCCTACTGGACCTGGCCGTTGGTGCTGTCCCTGCTCGGCGCGGTGGTGCTGGGTGTGGTGACCGTTCTCGTGGTCGCGCGCAGGCGGCTGGTGGGGGCGGTCCGCCGGTGGGTCGGCCGGACGCGGGAAGGGCGTGCGAGCCGCCGTCGCCGGCAACGGCTTCGCGGACTACGCGCCACGCTCGCCACACAGCAGGAGCGCGACGCCCGTACGGTGACCGTCGCCATGACGGCCGCGGCCGCCGCCGGCGAAGACACCGAGGTGTACGCGGCCCTGGTCGACGACCGCGGCGTGACGGCGTGGCTCAGCACGCCGACCGCGCCCGCCCCCGGCTGGACCGCCGCAGGTGACGGCGCCTGGCGCGGCGGACTGCCGGCGGCCGGTCCCGTCGACCCGTTGTCCGTGCCCGCCCGGGTCGGCGGGACCGAGGACGGTGCCACCCTCGTCGTCGACCTGAGCTGGCTCGACGGGGTCCTGAGCGTGACCGGTGACCCTCAGGTGGCAAAGGAGGCGGCCGACCACCTCCTGCGCGAGGTCACCCGCTACCGGCCGCAGACCCTGGTCGTCGACCTCGCCTCCCTGTCCGGCCCGGACGAGCTCGCGCACCTGGTCCGCACAGGCGTCGCCGCCCGCGACGAACCGGGTTCGGTCATCGTCGAGGCGGCGCGCCGCCGGCGCCTCGCCGGCATCGTCGTCGTCACGCGTGAGCCCGATCCTGGGACGACGGCCGCGCTGCTGCGCCTGTGCTCCTCGGCGGCAGGCGGTTGGGCCGGCGTCGTGCTGGGCGGGGTGCCCGGCGCCCACTGGCACTGGCACGCCCACGCCGACGGCACCCTCTACCTTCCGGAGCTGGACCGCACGCTGGTCGTACCCGCGTGAACGTCGTACCCCATGAACAAGGACGGGTCCCGGCCGCCAACGCGGTCAGGACCCGTCCCGGGTGGGGGTCCGACTATCCGGCGTCGCCGTTGGCCTTGGTGCCGTCGGGCGCGATGACGAACCACGTGCCGCCGACGGCTTCGCCGTTGATCTCACCCGGCGCGGCGTCCTTGGCGAACCGGTAGACCGGCCAGCCGGCCAGCGTCACCTGGAGGCTGCCGTCCTCGCGTTTCACGGCTCCGAGCTTGTCGCGGTCGATGCCCGAGAACACGATCTTGTTGCGGGTCAGCACCGGCGGCCACGTGACGGCGCACTCGCCGGCGCAGTTCGAGGCCGACGGGTCGGCAGTGTCCTTGTCGAACCGGTAGAGGGTGAAGCCCTCGCCGTCGGCGACCACGTCGCCGAGCCGGGGGTTGGCGGTGGCGGCCAGCGACGCCGGCCAGTAGCCGCCGTTCGGGTTGGTCTCCGCCGGCGCCGGCGCGTCGCCGGTCGGTTGGTCGGACGCGGCGCCGCCAGTGGGCGGGCTCGTGACCGCGCCGCTGCCGGTCGGCGCCGGGTCCACCGCCGGGAGCGCGGGCGCGTTCGAGCACGCGGCCATAGCCAGACCGCCGGCGAGGACCAGGAGCCCCATCGTCGTACTCCGTCGCGCCGTCACCGAAGCTGCGCCCCGAGCTGCTCGTCCGCCGACGCGAACGCCTCGCCGACGGTGCGCACGTAGGTGCTGATGCCTTCGAGCGACTGGTTGATCTGCTCGAAGCCGCGCGCGAACTCGTCGAAGAACGGCTGGAACTTCTGCTGGGCGGCCGGCGTCGAGTAGCCCTGGGCGAGCAGCCCCTGCACCTTCCCCCGCACCTCACTGAGCTTGTCCTGCAACTGCGTGAAGTCGTTGAGCAGTGCCGCGGACGTCTGCGCGGTCTCGTCGCTGTTGACGCTGAAGTTGGGCATGGTTGGTCGTTCCTCCTGGGCGTGCTGAACCCCCGCCCCTCGCGGGAACTCCAGTTCAGCCGGCGGGAGTTGACATCCGATCAACGGCCGGTTTACGACCACCCCCGGGACGCCACCGCCCGTCTGGTAGACACGGAGCGGGGTGTCGGGGCAGGTGGGAGGTCGGTGTGGGGGAGGCGTTCGGGCCGCTGTTGTTGTCGTTGCGCCGCGCGGCGGGCTTGACGCAGGCGGAGTTGGCGGAGGCGTCCGGTGTCAGCGCCCGGGCGATCAGCGACATGGAGCTGGGCCGGAGCCGCAGCCCGCAGCGGCGTACCGTCGCGGCGCTGGTGCGTGCCCTCGGTGCGGGGGAGGGGGACGCGGAGCGGTTGTCGGCCGCCGCGCGCGGCGGCCGGCGGGGCGACGCCGGCGTGCCGCTGGGGTTGTGCGAGCTGCCGCGGCCGGTCTTCGAGTTCGTCGGACGGGAGCGCGAGCTCGCCCGGATCGTGGCAGTCAGCCGGTCGTCCGGGGGCGGCGAGGCCCGGCCCGTCGTGGTGGTGCACGGCACGGGCGGGGCCGGGAAGTCGGCGTTGGTGACCCGCGCGGCCGAGGTGTTGCGCGACGACTTCCCGGGCGGCCGTCTGTACGTCGACCTGCGTGGCCTGGACGAGCGGCCGCGGCCGGCGGGTGAGGCGCTGGCGATGGTGCTGGGCGCGTTGGGGACCTCCGGTCCGGCGTTGGCCGGGTCCGACGAGGAGCGGGCGGCGCAGCTTCGTGAGGTGCTGGGGAGCCGCCGCGTCCTGCTGGTGTTGGACAACGTGGCGTTCGAGCGGCAGATCCGCCCGCTCTTGGCCGGTGGCGCCGGTTTGACGCTGGTGACCGGGCGGCGCGCGCTCGGCGGGCTGGACGGGGTGACCCGGATCGCGCTGGGGTCGTTGCCGGCGGAGGAGTCGGCGCGGCTGCTGCTGTCGGTCAGTGGCCCGGTGTCGGCGACGACGCCGGACGCGGCGACGGTGGAGGTGGCGCGGCTGTGTGGGCACCTCCCGCTGGCCCTGCGGATCGCGGGAGCCCGGTTGGCGAGCCGACCCGCCTGGACGATGGGGCAGCTGCGTGACCGGTTGGCGAATGCGGACCGCCGACTGGCGGCCCTGACCGCCGGCGATGCGGGGGTCGAGCAGGCGTTCGCGTTGTCCTATGCCCAGCTGTCGCCGGCCGCGGCCGTCACCTTCCGTCGACTCGCGCTCATTCCCGGCGCCTCGTTCTCCGCATACGCCGCTTCGGTGGCGTGCGGCGGCGACCTCGACGCGGCCGAGGCAGACCTCGATGAGCTGGTGGAGGACGGCCTGCTCGACGAGGTCGGCGGCGGGCGCTATCGCTTCCACGACCTGGTGCGGCTGTACGCGCGTCACCAACTCGCCAGCGACGAGGCGGCCGGGGAGGTGGCGGCGGCGTCCAGCCGTACCACCGACTGGTTTCTCCATTCCGCGATCCAGGCCGGCCGCTGGTTCGAGCCCGGCCGCCGGCCGTCGGTCGGCGAGAGCGATGCCCTGCCCGGGTTCGACAGCGCGGACGCCGCCCGGGCATGGCTGGATGTCGAGCGCGAGAGCTGGCTACCGGCCCTGCGGGCGGCGGCCGGCGCTGGACGCCACCAACTGGTGGTCGACGTCGCCGAGGCGATGCACTGGTATTCGGACCTGTCCATCGGCGCGCGCCACTGGGCCGAAGTCTTCCAGCTGTCCCGTGACTGCGCGGCCCGGCTTGCCGATCGGGGCCAGGAGATCGACCACCTCAGCTACCTCTCATGGGCCTTGACCGTGTGCGCCGGCCGGCCCGAAGATGGTGCGACGGCGGCGATGGAGGCCCACGACCTCGCCCTGGCGACCGGTGATCGTCGTCGGCAGGCGTGGGCGTTGCGCTACGCCAACGACAGTTGGCGCCGGATCGGGGCCTACGACAAGGCATTGACCGCGGCGGAACGCGCGGTGGACCTGTTCGACCAGGTCGACGACGACACCGGATATGTCACGATGCGTGTCGGACTCGGCCTCGTCCTGAGCTCTCTCGAACGCTTCGAGGACGCGCTGGCGACGTTCCGCTCGGCGGTGGAGGCCCTGGAGTCGCGTTCCGTCGATCCGTTCCAGGCGGAGCTCACCACGTTGACGGCACGCACGTTCGCCGCTCAGGCGCTCGGCAAGCTGGCGCGGTGGGACGAGGCGTTGCGCGAGGCGTCCGGCGCCTTGCGGGAGGCGCAGCGGCTCGGCTCGTGGGGAATGACGGCGGCCAACCACACCACGATCGGCCAGGCACACGGCAACCTGGGCAACGTGACCGAGGCGCGGGACCACCTGGGGCGGGCCGTCACGTTGTACGACGGCATGGCCGGCGGCCGCACCCGCTATCACGCGGCGGCGGCGGCCGTGGCCGCCCTCGCCGCACTGGCCGAGAACTGAGCACCCATCGGCCCGCTGCCCGCGGACCGCGCCGCGTGGTCGGCCCATCGGCCGGCATCCGACGTGCCGCGCAGGATCGCGCGGTGGAGCTCCCTGAGGTCCGGGCTGGGATCGATGCCGAGGTCGGTGGCGAGCAGGACGCGGGTCTCGTGGTACGTGGCCAACGCGTCGGCGCGGCGGCCGGCGCGCCACAGCGCCCGCATCCGCAGCTCGCAGAGCCTCTCACGGTAGGGGTCCTCCGCCGCGAGCACGGCCAGATCCGCGATCGCCTCGCTGTGGTGGCCGCGCGCGATGTCGATGGCGATCCGCTCCTCGGCGGCGGCCCACCGGAGCTGGCTCAGCCGCTGACGCTGACCCTCGAGGTAGGGGCCGGGCAGACCGGCCAACGCCGTCCCGTTCCACAGCGACAGCGCATCACCCAGGTCGGCGGCGGCGTCGTCCAGCCGTTCCGCGCGCTTCGCAGCGGCGGCGCGGTCGACCAGGTGACGGAAGCGGGCCACGTCGACGATCACGCTTCCGGCCTGCACGGCGTACCCTCGGGCGACCGATCTGATGATGTGCTCCCGACCGGCCGGGGCAACCGAACGACGCAGCCTGGACACATATGTACGGATCATGCCGACCTGCGAAGGAGGGCGGTGGGGGCCCCACAGCCCCGCCGCCAACTCTTCCACGCTCGCGTGCACACCGCCGCGCAGCAGCAACGCGGCGAGTATCGACTGTTGCGCGGGGGTGCCGAGGTCGGCCTCCGACCCGCCGCGCCACGCCCGCATCGGGCCGAGCAGTCGGACTTCCCAGGATGAGGTGTTCATGGCATCAGAACACCATCGTGGGCGGCTGGTCACCATGAACGAATGCCGGAAGAACCGGATGCGGTCTCAGCTCCTCCGGGAAACGGCGTGACCGAGCAGCTGGGTCCGCTGTTGCGCGCGATGCGGCAGGCCGCCGGCCATACCCTGGAGCAGCTTGCGGACGTCTCCGGACTCAGCGCGCGGGGTGTCAGCGACCTGGAACGCGGGCAGATCCGCAGCCCCCAGCGCCGCACCGTCGTCGCGCTCGCCGACGCGCTGGGCCTTTCCGATGCCGAGCGTGAGCGGCTGATCGCCGCGGCGCGGGCCGGCCGGTCGCGGGGCACCGGCGCCCGGCCCGACCCGTGGGCCCTGCCACCGCCGGTCGCGCACTTCACCGGGCGGGAGCGGGAGCTCGCGGACATCGTCGGGCACAGCGCGCGGGCCCGGGCCGGTGAGCCGGCGCCGGTCGTGGTCATCCACGGCCCCGGCGGGTACGGGAAGTCCGCCCTGGCCGTCCGCGCCGCCGAGGCGCTCCGGGACCGGTTTCCCGACGGCCGGCTCCTGGTCGACCTGCGCGGCACCGAGGACAGCCCGACGCCGGTCGTCGAGGCGCTGACGCTGATCCTCCGGTCACTCGGTGTCCGCGACGCGGACATGCGACCCACGACGGACGCCCTGGCGGGCCAGGTTCGGGCGCTGCTGGCGGATCGACGGGTGCTGCTGATCCTCGACAACGCCGGCGCGGAGAGCCAGGTCCGGCCGCTGCTGCCCGGTAGCGGCGCCAACCTCGCCCTCGTCACCAGCCGGCGGACCCTCGCGGGGCTCGACGGCGTGCGGCGGGTCCCGCTGCAACCGCTCTCGCCGGGGGACTCCGCTCGACTGCTGCGCGCGATCGCGCCGTCCGCGTCGGCCGCGGAATCCGAGGGCGACATCCACGGGGTGGCGCTGCTCTGTGCCGGGCTGCCGTTGGCGTTGCGCATCGCCGGCAGCCGCCTGACCGGGTGGAGCGTCGCGCAGCTGCGCGACCGGCTCACGAACGCCGACCACCGGCTCGAGACCCTCGACGGGGCCGACAGGGCCATCACCAGGGCGTTCGAACTGTCCTACGCCCAACTGACCGAAACCGCCGCCACGACCTTCCGCCGGTTGGCCGTCGTGCCCGGGCTGACCTTCACCGCCCATGCGGCCGCGGTGCTCCGGCAATGCGACCTCTACGCGGCCGAGGACGACCTCGACGAGCTGGTGGACGTGGGGCTCCTGGACGCTTTCGAGTCCGAGCGGTACCGGTTCCACGACCTGATCCGCCTCTTCGCCAGGCGGCGGCTCGTCGCGGTCGAGGGCGTGTCCCGGTCGGCCGGCGCCGCCGAACGCCTCACCGACTGGCTGTTGGCCACCGCGGCCGCGGCCGGACGATGGTTCGAGTCCGGCCGGAACGCCCCGGGGGCCGGATTCGACGACGTGGACGCCGCCCGAGCCTGGCTCGACCGGGAACGAGAGAATTGGCTGCCGGCGCTGCGAACCGCCGCCGGCGACGGTCGTGACCAGGTGGTGGTCGACGTGGCCGAGGCATTGCACTGGTACTCGGACCTGACCGACGGCGCCCGCTACTGGGTCGAGGTCTTTCAGCTGTCCCACGAGGCGGCCGCCCGGCTGCCCGACCGACGGCAGGAGGTGAAGCACCTCAACCACCTTTCCTGGGCACTGACGAACTGCGCGGACCGGCCCGAAGACGGCGCGACGACGGCCATGCGGGCTCACAACCTCGCCGTCGTGGTCGGCGACCCGGGCCAACAGGCCTGGGCGTTGCGCTACGCCGCACACGGCTTCAGAGCCAGCGGAGCCCACGGCCGCGCGCTCACCGCCGCCACCAACGCCGTCCGCCTGTTCGACGAGGTCGGCGACGACACCGGGTACGTCACGATGCTGCTGGGCCTCGGCCGCGTGTACGTCGAGCTCGAGCGTCACGAGGACGCGCTGACGGCGTTCCGTTCGGCATTGGACGCGCTTGGTTCGCGTTCCGTCGAGCCGATCCCGGCGCAGGGCGTCTCGGTCAGCGCGCGAACCTACGCCGCCCTGGCACTCGGCGAGCTGGGGCGATGGGATGAGGCCTTGGCCGAGGCGCGCGACGCTTTACCGGACGCGCAGCGGCTCGGCATCGCCGGTCTGGTGGCGATCGACCTGATCACCATCGGTCGCGCCCACGCCAGCCGCGGCGAGGTCGCCGACGCCCGCGATCATCTGACCCGGGCCGTCGCCATACTGGGCGACAACACGTCGCGGCCCTCCTACCGGGCCGCCGAGGCGGCGCTCGCCGCGCTGCCCGACGGCTGAACCCGCCGCCGACGATCCTCGTGGGCTGGGCCGCGTCGGCGATAATCCTCGCGTGGACCTACGGCAGCTGGAGTACTTCGTGGCCGTGGCCGAGGAGCGCAGCTTCTCCGGCGCGGCGCGCCGCGTCCGCATCGTGCAGTCGGCGGTCTCGGCGGCTATCCAGAAGCTCGAACGCGACCTCGGCGTCACGCTGTTCGAGCGCGGCGCCCGCGAGGTCGTGCTCACACCGGCCGGCGCGGCGCTGCTGCCCGAGGCGCACGCGACCCTCGCCTCGGCCGAGCGGGCCCGCGCCGCGGTAGTCGAGGCCGGCGAGGAGCTGCACGGCACCGTAACGATCGGGGCGATCCTCTCGTTGGCCCCGCTCGACGTGCCGGCGTTGCTGGCGCGGTTCCATGTCCGGTTCCCGAACGTGACCGTGCTCATGCGTACGGCCGCGTCCGGTTCCAGCGGGCATCTGAAGGCGATCGCCGAGGGGGTCCTCGACCTGGCGATCGTCGGGCTGGGGGACAACGGCGGGCTGGCGGTGCGGCTGCATCGGTTGTCCCAGACGCCGCTGCGGCTGGTGTGTCCGGCCGGGCACCGGTTCGCGAAGACCGGCCGGGTCCGCGTCGAGGACCTGGCGGGGGAGGTGTTCGTGGACTTCCCGGTCGGCTGGGGCAACCGGATCCTCGCCGACCGCACGCTGATCGCGGCCGGAGTCGGGCGCGACGTGCGGTTCGAGGTCACCGAGCCGGCCGTGGCGTACGGGCTGATCCGCAACGGCCTGGCGATCGGCTTCGTGCCCGAGATGGTCCTCGTGGCGGCCGACGACCTCGTCGTGGTCGACGTCGACGGCATCGACCTCGCGTTGCCGCTGTCGCTGGCCACGCCGAGCCGGCGCGCGCTGCCCTCCGCGGCGGCCGCCCTCGTCGAGGACATCCTGCGTACGGCGCACAGGTAGGCGGTCACGTCGACCGGTCGTCAATCGTCCGTCAACGGTTTGCCGATCCCGTCGCGGTGCAGTGGGTCCCGTCCGGTGGCGTTCTGCCGGGCGGCCACGCGCGGCCTGACGCGCCGGAGAGGTACACCATGACGACCATTGACACCCACCCCGGGCTCCTCGACCCCTCGGCCGTGGCGGCGCTCGCCGCCGAGATCGCCGGCGCGGTTCTCCTGCCCGGGGACGAGGGCTACGAGCCGGAGACCCACGCCTGGAACCTCGCATTGAGCCAGCGGCCGGCGCTCGTCGTCGCCGCGACGTCCGCCGCCGACGTGCGAGCGGCGGTGCGCTTCGCCGACCGGCACGACCGGCCGGTGGCCGTGCTCGCCACCGGGCACGGCGCGCTGGTGCCCGCCGACGGTGCGGTGCTGATCAACACCCGGCGGATGAACGGGATCACCATCGACGCCGCCGCGCGCACCGCCGAGGTGGGCGCCGGCGTCGAGTGGCAGCAGGTCGTCGACGCCGCCGCCGGGGCCGGGCTGGCCCCGCTGGCCGGATCGTCGCCGAACGTCGGGGTGGTCGGCTACACCCTCGGCGGCGGGCTGAGCCCCACCCTCGGCCGCCGCTACGGCTGGGCGGCCGACCACGTCGTGTCGATCGAGGTGGTCACTCCTGACGGCGAGCTGCGCGTCGCCGACGCCACGCACGAGCCGGAGCTGTTCTGGGCGCTGCGCGGCGGCAAGGCCAACTTCGGCGTCGTCACCGCCGTGCGCTTCGCGCTGGTGCCGCTCACCCGGCTCTACGGCGGCGGCCTGTTCTTCGACGGCGAGCACGTCACGGCGGTGCTGGACGAGTACCGGCGGCTGGCGGCCGCGGCCCCGGACGAGCTGACCGTGTCGTTCGCCTTCCTGCGCCTGCCCGACCTGCCGTTCGTACCGCCGCCGCTGCGTGAGCGGTTCTCGTTGCACGTCCGTGTCTCCTACCTGGGTTCGGCACAGGACGGGGAGCGGCTCGTCGCCGGGTTGCGCGCGGCCGCCCCCGCCCTGCTCGACACGCTCGCCGAGATGCCGTTCACGGCGATCGCCGCGATCCACGCCGACCCGGTCGACCCGCTGCCGACGTACGAGCGCTCCGCGCTGTTGGCCGACCTCCCGGCCGAGGCGGTCGCCGCCCTCGTCGAGGCCGCCGGTCCGGCCGTCGCCACGCCGCTGCTCATGGTCGAGATCCGCCAGCTCGGCGGCGCGCTCGGCCGCCCGCCGGCCGTGGCCAACGCCGTGTCGCACCGCGAGGCCCGGTTCCAGGTGTTCGCCGCCGCCGTCGGCGCCCCCGGCCAGGGCGACGTGTTCCAGCCGGCGATCGACGGGCTCATCGGGGCGCTGCGCCCGTGGACGACCGGCGGCACCCAGCCGAACTTCCTTTCCGCGTACGACACCGATCCGCGGCACGTACGCACTGGCTGGGACCCGCGGACCTACGAGCGGCTGGTCCGGGCCAAGCAGACGTACGATCCCCGCAACCTGTTCCGCGTCAACCACAACATCACGGCCTGAGTCACGCTCGGCGCCACGGAGTCGGAACCGCCGGAGGTATCGCCGATCGCGATCTGACGTAGCGCGAAGATGCGTTGGTGGCGGCCGGGTCCGTCTCGCACGCTGGTCGGTGAAACCCGTCAAGGAGGATCACCGTGCCGCCCCTGCCCGCCACCGACTCCGCCCATCCGACCGCGCCCCGGCTGCGGTACACCGTCCTCGGCGCCGTCCGCGCCTGGCGGGACGGCACCGAGGTCCCGCTCGGCTCTCCCCAGCAGCAGGCCCTGCTGGTCGCGCTGCTGCTGCGGGAGGGGGCGCCGGCGCCGATCGACGAGCTGGTCGGCGCCGTGTGGCACACCGACCCGCCACGGGCAGCCGTCGGTACCCTGCGCACATACCTGTCGCGGCTGCGGCGCGTCCTCGGCGACTCCGTGCGGTCGATCGGCGGTGGCTACGCGCTCCAGATCGAGCCGGACGCACTCGACCTGGCGGTGTTCCGCCGGCGGGTGGCCGAGGGGCAGACGCTGCTGCGCACCGGCGACGCGGAGGCGGCCGCCGAGACGCTGCGGGGTGCACTCGCGCTGTGGCCGGGCACCGCCCTGGCCGGCATCCCGGGCCGACACGCCGAGTCGCAGCGCACCTGGCTCGCCGAGGTGCGCTTGGCCGCGGTCGAGGCCCGGGCCACCGCCGAGCTCGCCGCCGGCTGGGCCGGCCCCGAACAGCTGGCCGGACTGGCCGCCCTGGTGCGCGACCACCCACTGCGGGAGAGCTTCCGCGAGCTGTACATGCGCGCCCTCTACCGCGCCGGCCGTCAGGCGGAGGCGCTGGCCGTGTACCGCGACGGGCGCCGCCGCCTGAGCGACGAGATCGGCATCGAGCCCGGGCCGACCCTGCAGCGCTTGCACCAGCGCATCCTGGCAGCGGACCCGACGCTCGACGCGACGCCGCCGGCCGCCGGCCCACAGGCCGGCAGCCCCCACCAACTGCCGGCCGACCTGCCCGACTTCACCGGCCGGGCCGCCGAGCTGCGGCAGATCGCCGACGCGCTGCGCGCCGACCCGACGGCCGTGGTTGGCGTGGCCGGCCTGGCCGGCAGCGGGCGCACCGCCCTCGCCGTCCATGCCGCGTACCGCCTCGGCGACGCCTTCCCCGACGGGCTGCTCTACGCCGACCTCGCCGAGGCCGGCCCGGGCGAGATCCTCGCGACCTGGCTCCGGGCGTTCGGCGCGGGCGGCGAGCGCCTGCCCGAGTCGGTCTGCGGCCGGGCGCTGCTGCTGGGCGAGACGATCCGCGGCCGCCGGGTGCTGGCCGTGCTCGACAACGTCGAGGATCCGGCGCAGGTCGCATCGTTGCGGTCGGCCCTGCCGGACGGCGGCATCCTGTTCACCGCGCCCCGCCGACTGGCCGAGCCCGCCGGCGTGACCTGGGTCCGGCTCGGACCGCTTTCCACCGCCGAAGCCGGTGCCCTGCTGCGCCGGCTCGCCGGACCCGGCCGGGTCGACACCGAACCGGTGGCGGCGTCACACATCGTCGGCCTGGTGTCCGGATACCCGCTGCCGCTCCGGCTCATCGGCGAGCGGCTGCGGAGCCACCCCGGGCACGGCCTCGCCGAGCACGCCGAGCGGCTCACCGGCGAGCTCGCCGACGTCACGGGACCGCGGCACGACGACTGCGTCCGCGCCGACGCGCCGCTGCTGCGCAGCTACGAGCGGCTGAGCCGGGACCAGGCGCTGGTGCTGCGCACCGCCGCGGCCTCCGGACGGGACGCGTTCACCGCCCAGGACCTCGCCGCGGCGCTGGACATGGCCGAACACCGGGTCTGGGCCGCGCTGGACACCCTGGTCGACCTCCATCTGCTGCACGAGACGGGCCGGCGTGGGCAGTTCCGGCTGGATCGGTACCTCGGCGGGTTCGCCCGCCGCCAAGCCATGGTCATCGCCGACCGGTTCGCCGCGTCGCCGTCGTAGTAGCGGACGGCGGGGTCAGGCAGGTTCCCGCAGCGGGATCGCCGCCTCGATCGCGCGCGCCAGGGCGGCCGCCGGCTCGTCGACCGGACCCCGCCGGTCGAGGAGGATGAACTCGACGTCGCCGAGGGGCGGCAGGCCCGCCGACGCCGGGGCCGGCACGAGGCCGGGCGGCGCGAGCTTGCGGGCGTGCGGCAGCACGCCGAGGCCGCTGCGCGCGGCCGCGACCAGCCCCGCGAGGCTCGCGCTGACGCACGTGAGCCGCCAGGCCCGCCCCTGACCGTTGAGGGCGGTCAGCGCGCGGCCGCGGGAGATGCTCGGCGGCGGGTAGGCGACCAGGGGGACCGGCTCGTCGGCGGCGAGCCGCAGGTCGGGTGCGGCCAGCCACACGACGCGGTCGCGCCAGACGGTGCGCCCGCGCGACTCGCCGTCGGGGCGCTTGGCGAAGACGAGGTCGAGGTCGGCGGCGTCGAGCCGTTCGTAGAGGGGGCTGCTCAGGTCGACTGTGACGGCGAGGTCGACCATCGGGTGGCTCAACCGGAACTCGCGCAGCACCTGCGGCAACCGCGTGGCGACCAGGTCGTCGGAGACGCCCAGCCGCAGCCTTCCGCGTACCTGTGCGGTGTCGAAATGGCGGCGGGCGCGCTCGTGGGCGTCGAGGATGTCGCGGGCGAAGCCGACCAGGGTCTCGCCGTCGACGGTGAGCGCGACGAGGTGGGTGTCCCGCCGGAGCAGGACCCGCCCGACCGCCTCCTCCAGCTTGCGGACGTGCTGGCTGACCGTGGACTGGCCCAGGCCGAGGCCGTGTGCGGCGCGGGTGAAGCTCCGTGCCTGGGCCACCGCGAGGAAGCTGCGCAGCTGGTTGGTGTCGTACACGTGCGCCAGGTTATCGCGTTTCGTGATTACAGTCAGTGTGTCGATCACCTTTCCCCCTGATCAACTGCGGCTCAGAATGGCCAGGTGCGCTGGCTGGACCCATTCATCGCCGCCATGCTCGGCACGATCGCGGTCGCCGCTGTCCTGCCGGCGCGTGGCGCCGGTGCCGACGTCGCCGACCTGGTCGCGACGCTCGCCGTGGCGCTGCTGTTCTTCCTCCACGGCGCCCGGATGGCCCCGCGTACGGCGCTGGCCGGCGCCCGCCACTGGCGGCTCCACGCGGCGACGATGGCGACGACCTTCGTGCTCTTTCCGCTCCTGGGCCTGCTCGCCGTGGTGCTGACGCCCGACCTGCTCTCCACGGACCTCTACCGCGGCCTGCTCTTCCTCTGCGCGGCGCCGTCGACGGTGCAGTCGTCGATCGCCTTCACCTCGATCGCCCACGGCAACGTCCCGGCCGCCGTGTTCAGCGCGTCCTTCTCCAACCTCGCCGGCATCGTCCTGACCCCGCTGCTGGCGGTGGCGCTGCTGGGCGGCAGCGGACACGTCGTCTTCGACGCCGGCTCCGTCGGTGTCGTCGTGCTCCAACTGCTGGTGCCGTTCGCCGCCGGCCAGCTCTCCCGCCGGTGGACGGCGGGCTGGCTCGACCGCCACCGCAGGCTGACCACCCTGGCCGACCGCGGCTCGATCCTGCTGGTCGTCTACGCCGCGTTCAGCGCGGGCGTCGCGGCCGGCATCTGGCACGCGATCTCGCCGCCCCGGTTGGCCGTCCTGCTGGCCGTCGTCGTGGCGCTGCTCGGTGTGGTGCTCGCCGCGACCTACGGCCTGGGGCGGCTCCTGCGGTTCCCCCGGGCCGACCGGGTCACCCTGCTCTTCTGCGGCTCGAAGAAGAGCCTGGCCACCGGCCTGCCGATGGCGACCGTCCTGTTCGGCACCCAGGGCCTCGGCCTGCTGATCCTGCCGATCATGGCGTTCCACCAGATCCAGCTGATCGTCTGCACGGCCATCGCCCGCCGCTGGGGAGCCGCCGCCGAGCCGGACTAGCAAGTGGACCGACACGCAGCAGTGGCCTGATATCGCGTTCACCGGAGGATCCGGTTCAAGAGAGGTCGAGCCCACCTACCCGCGCGCCACGGCCACCGTGCTCGCCGGGCAGATGACCCCAACGCCTGGCGGAAGCTGTCCTCGCCGGGGTGTCTACCGATCATCCCGCTCACGCTCAACAACGCCGACGCTTTCATCCCCGTCTCTCAGAAGAGCTGCGGATGCTCGATCACCTGCTCTCCCGCGCCGGCTTGAGGCTGGTGCTGCGATGACCGGTCAGCCTCCGTACCGGAGCGGACCAGGTGGGTAGGGTGAGCCGCCGTGGACCGGATCGCCATCATCGGCTGCGGCGGATCCGGCAAGTCGACCGTCGCCCGGCAGCTTGCCGCCGCGCTCGACCTGCCGCTCACCCACCTCGACGCGATCTACTACGACGAGTCGTGGAATCCGCTGCGGCAGGACGAGTTCGCCGCGAAGCAGGAGAGACTAGTGGCTGGCGGGCGATGGGTCATCGAAGGCAACTACGCCTCGACCCTGCCGGTGCGGCTGAGCGCCGCGGACACGCTGATCTTCCTGGACATCCCGGCGGCAACGTGTCTGTGGGGGATCGCCGAGCGACGCTGGCGGTACCGGGGCGGTCAGCACCACGATGTCGGCGTCTTCGACCGCATCACCTGGTCCTTCGTCAAATACATCCTCGGCTACCGGGCCAGCATGCGACCCCGGGTCCAGGCCCTGGTCGCCGAACACGGCACACACCTCGACGTGATCACCTTGACCAGCCGCCGCGCCGCCAACCAGTTCGTCCGACACCACCGCGGCCCTACCGCTGGGCAGCGGTCTCGGGAGTTGTGAGTACCGAGGTCGTCGGGGTTCGGAGTGTCGAGCGGTTGTCTTGCGGGGCGACCGCGCCTTGACCCCAGTGCGGCGATGGTGGACGCCTCGGGCTCCGAAGCGGATCGGTCGACCCCAGCCGCTCCGCCCCCTCGGCAAACCGCGGGTGTGGCGTCAGGTGCCGTATCTACTGAGCCGACGGAACCGATGGACAGGAACGTTGACGTTGCGAAGCGCCGTTGCCAGACTGGCGCTGGGTGCGCAACATAGCGCACTCATCGGGACGGGAGGACCCGTGCAGATTAGGTTGATCGCAGCGGACCCGGAGTCTCAGCCGACGAACTCGCCGACCCTGTACAGGACGGACAGGGGTAGCTGGATCGTCCAGGGCTGGGTCGTGACCGACGCCGAGGTGCTCGCACAGATGGGCATCCCTGCGGGCGAGACCTGCGTCGAGATTCCGGACAGAATGATTCCGTTCTTCGGGGAAGGAGACTGATGGCCCGTCTGACTGTTGCTGAGTTCGAGGAGGCGATAAGACGATTCGACAAGGAGTCGGTGCATCTGGAGATGCGCGACTCGTACGGCACTGAAGTCGAGCTTCCCCGCATGGCTGCATGGGCTGCCGGCGAGCCGGACGACTTTGCCTTTATGCAGCCGTGGTGCGAGGATGTTCGCCGCTTTGTCGCTGAAGGCAAGTCGCTCCGCCGGGCTCACGTCGTGTCGGAGCCACTTTCGGACTATCAGCGTTGGGCATACAGCGTCGTCGGGGCGGGTGAGGACGCTGGGGAGGAACACCGGTGGGTGCCGCGTCGCCTGGTGTCTTCCATCGCGTTCCCAGGAAACGACTTTTGGATGCTCGATCATCGACTGGTCATCTTCCATCACTATGCGGGCAATGGTAGGAACATCGACTTCACAACCAGCACTGATCCCCATGACGTTGAGTTGTGCGCTTCCGCGTTCGACGCGGTGTGGGCCATCGGCATCCCGCATCGCGAGTACAAGCCCGACTGACCTGCTGTGTCCAGCAAGGCGCAGAGGGCGCGCGAGGCATTTGGGAACCATCTCCGCGAGATCCGCCTCGACGCGGGTCTCTCGGGGCGGCAACTCGCAGACGTCACCGGCTTCCACTACACAAAGATTTCCCGCGTTGAACACGGCGGCCAGAGCCTTTCCGACGCGGACATCCGGGCGTGGTGCGCAGCATGCGGCGCAGAACCTCAGGCCAATGATCTCATCGCCCAGATGCGCGCCGTGGACACGCTCTATCGCGACTACCGCCACGCCGCACGCCGCGGCCTGCGTCAACTCCAACAACCGTGGGTAGCGCTATACGAGCGCACGAAGCTCTTCCGAGTACACGAGCACTGGATTGTTCCCGGCCTTATCCAGACAGAGGCGTACTCGATGGCAGTCATGGCTCACTGGCGGGAGGTCATGGCGCTGCCCGAGGACGACACAGATGAGGCAAACGCGATCCGAATGAGCCGTCAGCGGATACTCCGCCTCGGCGAACGACGGTTTGTCTTTCTCCTCGCAGAGCAAGTCCTCTACAGCCAAGTCCCGTCGGCCCCCGCAATGCTGGACCAACTCGACCGCCTTGCCGAGGTTATGAGCCTGCCTCGCGTCTCGCTGGGGCTGATCCCGATGACCGCTGGTCTGGACGGGCACAGTCAGACCTCGTTCTGGATCTTTGATGAGTCACTCGTGCAGGTCGAGACGTTGACCACCGGCCTGGACATCACGCGGCCCGAGGAGATTGGCCTATACGTGGCTGCCTTCGAGAGGATGCGGCGTACGGCGGTGTTCGGCCGGCAGGCGAAGGCGCTAGTCGGGAGAGCCCGCGACGAGTTGCTGCAACAGTCCGCAACAACGTGGCCTCTTCTCCGCCGGCGCCCATAAGTTCGGTTCTCCAGCGTTCGCGAGCGGAGAAAGAAGGGTCAGCGTGACGAAGGAACCGAATGACCTGCTTCGACGGGCGCGGCTCTCGACGCCTTCGCCGTCAGGATCGGGTCGGCCGATGTCACGACAAGAGTTGGCAGACGCCGTCAACGCGTACCTGTGGTCGACGTACGGGCAGGTCTTCAACGTGACTGACAACCAGATCAGCAAGCTGGAACGTGGCACCACCCGATGGCCGCATGCGCCGGTCCGGCGTGGCTTCCGTGAAGTGCTCGGCGTGACCGGCGACGCCGGCCTGGGGTTCTACAACCCCCGCAGCAACTCCGACGACGCCTACCTCGCGGCACACGCTGACGGCATGGCACCCGCGGCGGTCGGGCCGACGCCGCAGACCGACGAGCCGATGCCGAAGTCCGACGAGCCGGTGTCCGCGGTCGTTGGAGGCAACGGAGTCACGTTGAAGGTAGAAGCGACCGACACCGGAGGTGTCCGGGTCGTGATCGAGACGGGAGCGGCCGACGCGCAGGTGCCCCTCTACGGTAGGACTCAGAACGACGCGCAGGTGTACTCGCTCGCGCAGGCGCGACTTCCTCGCACCGGACGTACCGCATGACCCCGTGGACCTACCCCAGAGGTCACGCGGGCCGCGACTCCCGCGGGCGCGACCAGATGCCGCGGGTGTGGCCGATGTGTCGGCGCAGCAGAGCCTCGGCGCCGGCGTCGTCGCCGGCCTCGACGAGCGTGAGGAGCTCGAGGTGCTCCATCGCCGAGCCGCGCAGCCGGTCGGTCTCGGCCAGCCGGGTCAACCCGTAGAGGCGGGTCTGTGTCCGCAGCCCGCGGACGGTGTCGACCAGCCGGCGGTTGCCGAGCAGCGCCAGCAGGCCGAGGTGGAAGTCGAGGTCGGCGCTGAGATAGCCGGCGAGGTCGCCGGCCCGGGCCGACGTGACGATGCTGTCCGCGACCGGCCGCAGCAGCCGGACCGCCTCGCGGTCGCCGCGGCGGGCGACCTCGCCGGTCGCGGGCGGCTCCAGCAGCAGGCGGACAGCGGCGATCTCGTCGAGGTCGTCGTCGGACATCTCGACGATGCGGAAGCCCTTGTTGGGCGCGGGTGTCAGCAGCCCTTCCTGGACCAGCTCGAGCATCGCCTCGCGGACCGGCGTCGCCGAGACCCCGAACTGCTGGGCGAGCTTGGGGACGCTGTAGATCCGGCCGGGCAGCAGCTCGCCGGTGACCACGGCCGCGCGGAGCACCTGTGACACGTCGGCGCGCAGGCTCGGGCGGGCCTCGCCCAGCCGGCGCAGCGCGGGTGCGGTCACAGCCGGAATCCTTCGGGGAAGGGGTCGGTGGGGTCGAGCAGATACTGCGCGGTGCCGGTGATCCAGGCGCGGCCGGTGACCGTCGGCACGACGGCGGCCCGCCCGCCCACGGTAGCGGGGGCGACGAGGCGGCCGACGAAGCGGGTGCCGATGAACGACTCGTTGACGAAGTCGCTGTCGAGGTCGAGCTCGCCCCGGGCGTGCAGTTGGGCCATGCGGGCGCTCGTACCCGTGCCGCACGGCGACCGGTCGAACCAGCCCGGCCAGATCACCATCGCGTGCCGTGAGTGGGTCGCCGTGGCGTCGGGGGCGAGCAGCTGCACGTGGTGGCAGCCGGAGATGTCCGGACGCTCGGGGTGCGCCGGGGGTGCCTGTTCGTTGATCGCGGCCATCAGGTCGAGCCCGGCGCGCATGAGGCGGTCCTTCGCCCCGCGCTCGAACGGCACCCCGAGCCGCGCGGCCGGCAGGATGGCGTAGAAGTTGCCGCCGAAGGCCAGGTCGAAGGTGACCGGCCCGTATCCCGGCACGTCGACCACCGCGTCCAGGCGGTCGCTGTACGACGGTACATTGTGGATGGTCACCGCCGTCACGGCCCCGTCCGTCACCGCGACCCGCGCCTCGACCAGGCCGGCCGGTGTGTCCAGCCGCACCGTCGTCACCGGCTCGACGACCGGCACCATCCCGGTCTCGACCAGCACCGTGGCGACCCCGATCGCGCCGTGGCCGCACATCGGCAGGCAGCCCGAGACCTCGATGAACAGCACGCCGTAGTCGGCGTCGTCGCGCGTCGGCGGTTGCAGGATCGCGCCCGACATCGCCGCGTGGCCGCGCGGCTCGTCCATCAGCAGATGCCGCAGATGGTCCAGGTTCGCCATGAAGTACGTGCGACGCTCGGCCATCGTGGCGCCCGGGACGACGCCCACGCCGGCCGTGACGACCCGCGTGGGCATGCCCTCCGTGTGCGAGTCGACCGCCTGGAAGACGTGGCGCGACCGCACGTCACGCCCCGGCCGCGGCGGCCGGCTCCGGGGCGGCCAGCGCGGTGGCGACGTCCGCCCGCACCTGCGCGGCGTCGGCGGGCCCGAGCGGTAGGCGCGGCAGCCGCGTCGGGCCGCCGTAACGGCCCACCTCGTCCATCGCCAGCTTGATCGCCTGGATGAACGTGTGCCGCGAGTCCCACCGGAAGATCGGGTGGAGCGCGCGGTAGAGCGGCACCGCGAGGTCGAGCCGGCCCGCCCGGCACAGCTCGTAGAGGCGGACCGACACCTCGGGCAGGGCGTTGGGGAAACCCGCGATCCAGCCGACAGCGCCGCCGACCATCAGCTCCAGCAGCACGTCGTCGGCGCCGACGATGACGTCGAGCGTGGGCGCCAGCTCGCGGATCCGGTAGAGCCGCCGCACGTCGCCGGAGAACTCCTTGACGGCGACGACCTGCGGGACCTCGGCGACGATCCGCGCCAGCAGGGCCGGCGTGAGGTCGACGCGGGTGTCGTAGGGGTTGTTGTAGGCGACGATCGGCAGCCCGGCGCGCGCGACCTGCGCGTAGTGGGCGACGACCTCGTCGTCGTTGGCCCGGTAGGCGTTGGGGGGCAGCAGCAACACCGCGTGCGCACCCGCTTCGGCGGCCTGCTCCGCCCAGCGACGGGAGGCGTCCGCCCCGTACCCGCCGACGCCCGGCACCACCGAGAAGCCGGCGGGCGCCGCGTCGACCGCGACCCGCACGAGCGCCGCGCGTTCCTCGTCGGTGAGGACCTGGTACTCGCCGAGCGACCCGTTGGTGACCACGCCGTGGCAGCCGGTGGCGGCGAGCCACGCGACGTGCTCGGCGTAGCGGTCGAGGTCGACCGTCAGATCGCTCCGGTACGGCGTCGCCGCCGCGACCACCACCCCATGCCACGGACGCATGTGTCGCTCCTTCTCTGGTTGACCTCGTCGGACCGCTCAGTAATATGTCACGCATCATGGATCACATCAACCGCGGCGTGGACGTCGTCGTCATCGGGGCCGGCATCGTCGGCGCCGCCTGCGCCGACGAGCTCGCGGCCGCGGGGCTGTCGGTCGCCGTGCTCGACAAAGGCGCCGTCGGCAGCGGGACGACCGGCTCGGGCGAAGGCAACCTGCTCGTCTCCGACAAGGACCCCGGGCCCGAGCTGGCCCTGGCCCAGGTGTCGCTGCGCCGGTGGCGCGAGCTCGGCGCGGAGCTGCCGAGCTTCGCGCTGGAGGCCAAGGGTGGCCTCGTCGTGGCGACCAGCGACAGCGCGGCGGCGGCGCTGTCCGAGCGGGCCGCGCGGCAGCGCGCCGCGGGCGTCGACGCCGTGCCGGTGTCGGCCACGCGGGCGCGATCGCTCGAGCCGTATCTCACACCGGACGTCGCCGGGGCGGTCCACTATCCCGAGGACATGCAGCTGCAGCCGGTCCAGGCGGCGGCTGCGCTGTTGCGGCGGGCCCGGGCGCGCGGCGCGACGCTGCTGACCGAGACGCCCGTCACCGCCATCGACCGCGGGCCCGACGGCCGGGTGTGCGCGGTGCGGACGCCGGCCGGGCGCCTCGACGCCGGCATCGTCGTCAACGCGGCCGGGGTCGCCAGCGCCGGCGTCGCCGCGCTCGCGGGCGTCCCGCTGCCCATCGCGCCCCGCCGCGGCTACGTGCTGGTCACCGAGCCGCTGCCGCCGATGGTCAACAGCAAGGTCTACGACGCCGGGTACGTCGCCGACGTGGCCACCGACGACGGCGGCCTGCAGACCTCCACGGTCGTTGAGGCGACCGACGGCGGCACGATCCTGATCGGCGCGTCACGCGAACGGGCGGGCCTCGACCCCACCTTCCGCGTCGACGTCCTGGCCATCCTCGCCCGGCAGGCGATCCGGCTGTTCCCCGCCCTCGCGGGCGTCCACGTCCTGCGCGCCTACCGCGGGTTCCGGCCCTACAGCCCCGACCACCTGCCGGTCATCGGCGAGGACCCCCGGGTGCCCGGGCTCGTGCACGCCACCGGCCACGAGGGCGCCGGCATCGGGCTCGCGCCCGGGACCGCCCTGCTCGTGCGCGACCTCGTCACCGGCCGCGACCCAGTCGTCGACCCGCGTCCGTTCCGCCCGGACCGACCCTCCCTGGTCGCGGCGTGAGCGACTCCGAGTTCGGGTTCACCTTCGACGGCGAGCCGGTCACCGGCCGGCCGGGCGCGACCGTCGGCGCCGCCCTCCTTGCCGCCGGCATCCGCACGCTGCGCGCCACCCGCCGCCACGGCCGGCCACGCGGCCTCTTCTGCGGCATCGGCGTCTGCTTCGACTGCCTCGTCTCCGTCAACGGCGAGACGCCGGTGCGGGCCTGCCTCACCCCGGTCGCGCCCGGCGACACCGTCACCTCCCGCCGTCCCGAAGTGGATGGGCGATGACGGACGTCGCCGTCATCGGAGCCGGGCCGGCCGGCCTCGCCGCCGCCCGCACCGCGGCCCACGCTGGTTGCCGGGTCGCGCTTGTCGACGCCGGCGCGCACCCCGGCGGCCAGTATCTGCGCCGCCTCGCCACGGCGCCGACACCGCTCCCGGACGCCGTACACCCGTTGATCGACAATTTCCAAGGTGCGTCGGTCTGGGCTGTCGAGGCGCGGCCCGGGGGAGTCCGGATCCACCTGCGGTCGGCGGCCGGAGAGGGCCGGACCCTGCGGGCCCGCGCGCTCGTGCTGGCCACCGGCGCCTACGACCGCACGCTGCCGTTCCCCGGCTGGGACCTGCCCGGCGTCTTCACCGCCGGCGGGCTGCAGGCGCTCGTCAAGGGCCAGGGTGTGCTCCCCGGCCGCCGCGTGGTCGTCGCCGGCAGCGGCCCGTTCTTGCTGCCGGTCGCCGCGGCCCTCGCCACCGCCGGCGCCCGGGTCGTCGCGGTCTGCGACGCCAGCCACCCCGCCCGCTGGGCGCGCCACCTCGCCACTGTCTCGCGACACGCCGGCAAGCTCGCCGAGCTCGGCCACTATCTGCGCGTGCTGCGCCGCCACCGCGTGCCGATCCGGTTCCGGCACGCCGTAGTCCGGGCCGACGGCGACCAGGCGGTCGGGTCGGTCACCATCGCCCGCCTCGCGGGCGACTGGACGCCGCTGCCCACCGGCCGGCAGACCGTGGCCGTCGACGCGGTCGGGGTCGGCTTCGGGTTCGTCCCGTCGGCCGAGCTGGCCCTCGCCCTCGGGTGCGACCTCGTCCCCGGCGCCGCCGCGCCCGCTGTTCACACTGACACCGGCATGCGTACCAGCGTCGCGGGCGTCTACGCCGCAGGCGAGATCACGGGTGTCGGCGGCGCCGCACTGGCCGACGTCGAGGGCCGCCTGGCCGGGGCCAGCGTCGCGGCCGACCTGGGATTCACGCCGCCGGCGGGCACGGCCCGGGACCGCCGGCGCCGGGCTCGCGCGCTCCGGTTCGCCGCCGCGCTCGACGAGGTCTACGCGATCCAGCCCGGCTGGCAGCAGTGGCTGACAGGGGAGACGCTGGTCTGCCGCTGCGAGGAGGTGCCGGTCTCTGCGATCCACCACGCGGTCGACGACCTCGCGATCACCGACCTGCGCTCGATCAAGCTGACCGTGCGGGCCGGGATGGGCATGTGCCAGGGCCGCGTCTGCGGCCCGACCACCAGGGCGATCGCCGAGGCGCGACTCGGACACCCCGTGACCGACGTGACCGCGCTCTCCACCCGCCCGATCGCGGTGCCCGTGTCGCTGCGTACCCTCGCCGACGTCCCGCCCGACGACACCGCACCGACCAGGCCCGGCGGGTGCGGGACGCGCCCGGAGCCCGCCACATGACGTGCGGCGGTGCGCGCGAGCTCAACGCGTTGATCGTCAGCCGGAACGGCAGACCATCGCACGACGCACACACCGACGCCGCGACATGGTCGACTGGATAGCCTCCGGCTCCGTATTACCGCAGATACCCGGCGATGTCCGCAGTGCTGTCGCCCGCCCGGGAACCTGGCCTGCCGTGGCGACGTCCAAGCCGGTATGTCGAGGCGCCGGATGATCATGGTGGGTCTTGCCGTGGCGGTCGTCGTCTCGGCGGTGACCGTCGCGGTCGTCGTGACCGGGAGGGCGGAGCCGGCGTGCGGGTGCACCGCGGAGCCCAACCTCCGGGGCCCCGCACGCGACGCGGCCGTACGGTTCGAGGGCCTGGTTCGCCAGGCCGATGTGTCCGGTGCCTGGGCGGTGCTGAGCGACGGGGCGCGGTCCCGGTACGGGGATGTGGCAGGCTTCCAGCCCGTCTTCGACCGTCTCGGCAAGGCCCTCCACGAGGCCGACGCGGCTGCCGGCGGGGATAGCGCGGCGGCGGGCTGGCTGGCGGTGGACGACCGGGTGCGCTACGACGCGCTGAGCGAGGTCGTGGTCGTGCGCTACCCGACCGGCCCGCTGCGACCGGTCTGGCCGCTGCTGGTCCTGGTGCCGCTCGGTCACGTCGGGGACGAGCGGATCGATCCCGAGCCGCCGACGCTGCGGTTGACCGCCGTCAGCGACGGCGACGGGGTACGGGTCGAGCTTGCGGACGGCGACCTGGGACTGACCTCGTTCGTGGTGATCGACGGCGCCGGACAGCAGAGACTGCCGAGCCGGGAGCACGTGACCGAAGACGTGGCCAGGTTGACGTGGAGCATCCCGTTGCGGGGCCCGGTCGTGGCCATCGCGATCGAGAAGAGCGCGACCGGTCTGCGGGTGGGTGCCGCTGCCGCCACTGTTGGTTGACCACCACGTCGCACGCGCGGCCGAGGGTGCCGAGGGCAACCTTCCATTTCATCACCGCGAACCACGCCTGACCACGCAGCGCCGCGCGGGCCGGGCCGGGCCGCCCCCTTCGTACTGACGCAACGCGACTCGAAGAAGTAGATCGATGATGGTGGGGGTCGGTTGCGGGCGGGTCCCGGTGTGCCTTACGACGCCTCTACCGGTAGTGGTTTGTCGAGCCCGGGGCAGTGTTTCACGGTGTAGTCCGACACCGGCGGCATCGCTGTTTCGAGCTTCTTGACGGTCGACCCGAGGCGTGCGTAGCCCGTGGGATCGTCGACGATGCTCTTGCCCCTGGTGTCGATGACCGCCGTGGCGAACTCGCTGTATGCGGTCACCTGAGTGCTGATCTCGGCCGGCGCCGCCGCTTCCAGCTCTTTCAGTGTCGCGCGTGCCCGGTCCACGTCGGCCTTGTCGACCGCGTCGTTCACGAACAACGGTTCCATCGAGGCGCTGAACGCCTTCACCGCCTCGCACCAGCGACCGCCGCCACCCGGCGCGTCCGGGCTTGCCCCATCCTCGCCGTCGGCCGGGCTTGTCGCGGGCGCGGTGCCAGCCGGGCTGGCGCCGCTCGCCGCCGGCGTCGATTCGACGGGCCCGCAACCCGCCAGCAAGAGACCGACCGCCAGCGCGGCAAGGCCTCCCATGGTCCGTGTCATCGCGCTCCCCCTTGACGTACCGGGGCTACACATTGCTTTGCAGGACCGTGCCCAGCCGCGTCGCGACCTGCTCGCGCCTGTCCGGGTCGCTGATCCTCACCTTGATCCCGCAGAAGTCGCCGCTTCCGCACGGGAACCACAGCTCGCCGTGAATGGTGTCGTAGGTGGCGCCATCGGCGGATCCGCTCACCGGCTCCCCGACCTCGGCCACGGCCTCGTACTCAGCTTCGGCCAGCACTGTCGCGTGGATCGCCTCGACGAGGCCGTCCTTGGCGCCCGACGTCGCCGTCCAGACGCATCCGCCGAGCAGGAAGTCATGCTGACCGCCGTCGTTCGGGCCGATCGCGTCGGCGACCTCGCTCTGGCCGAGGCGTTCGCATTCCTCGCCCTTCGCCTCGGTCACGCCGCTGACGGAGTCGTCCGCCGGGCCCGGAGCCTCGGCCGACGTGCCGCCGGTCGTTCCGCACGCCACGACCGCGGCGAGCGCTCCGCCGATGATCGCGACGTGTCCGAGCTTTCGCAGGATCTTCATGGGTCGTCCCTTCGCCATCGGCTTGCCACGGCGGACCGATCGTGCACACTGCCGCCAAAGGTCCGCCAAAGGCGCGGCCGTTGTCCCAGACAGTTACGATTTTTCCGGCGAAAAGGCGAGGAGGTGGCGGCGGTGTTGGAGTTCGAGGTGCTGGGGCCGCTCGCGGTCCGGGTCGCCGGAGCCGAGGCGTCGCTCGGCTCCGGGCGGCAACGACTCCTGCTGGCCCTGCTTCTCGTCGACGCCGGCCGCCCGACGCCGGTGCCACGGCTGATCGAGCAGATCTGGGGCGACGAGCCCCCGGCCACCGCGACGGCAGCGCTGCAGGTCCACGTGTCGGCGCTGCGCAAGGTGCTCGGGGACGGGCTGCGTTGGACGCCGGGCGGCTACCTGCTGGACGTGCCCGACGAGGCCGTCGACGCGCGGCGCTTCGAGGCGCTGCTTGCCCCGCTGGGCGGCCGGGGTGCCGCGGGCGCGGGCAGTGTGGCGCGACTGCGCGACGCCGAGGCGCTGTGGCGGGGCGAACCGTACGGCGGAATGGGGGAGAGCCCGGTCCTGGCCGCCGAACGGCACCGGCTGGAGGAGCTGCGGCTGGGCGCGGTCGAGACCCGGGCCGAGATCGAGCTCGCCCTCGGCCGGCACGAGAGCCTGGTGCCGGAGCTCACCGCGCTCGTCCGTGCCAATCCGGGACGCGAGCGCCTCGTGGCGAACCTGTTGCTCGCCCTCTACCGCAGCGGTCGCCCGGCCGACGCCCAGGCCACCTACCGGCTGGTCGCCGAGGCCCTCCGCGACCAGGTCGGTGTGCCGCCGTCACCCGAGCTGGCCGCGCTCGCCGAGGCGATCGGGCGGCAGGACCCGACGCTGGACCTGCCGCCGCGGTCTCTGCCGCTGCCGGCGACCCGCTTCGTCGGCCGGCGGGCCGAACTGGACCAGCTCGCGGCGGCGCTGGGCACCGCCCGCATCCTCACGCTGACCGGTCCGGGCGGGGTCGGCAAGACGCGGCTGGCCATCCAGATCTGCCGCGAGACGGCGGCCGGCTACCCGGACGGCATCCGCTGGCTGGACCTGGCCGGGCTCACCGATCCGGGCGGGGTCCTGCCGCGCCTGGCCGACGCGCTCGGCGTACGTGAGCATCCCGGCACCACGCTGCGCGAGTCGGTCACCGCCCGGCTGCGTACCGGACGGCACCTGGTGGTGCTGGACAACTGCGAGCACCTGCGGCCCGCCAGCTCCGACCTCGCCGGCACGCTGCTCGCCACCTGCCCCGGCGTACGTGTGCTGGCCACCAGCCGGGAGCCGCTGCGCGTACCCGGTGAAGTGCTCTGGCCGGTCGCCGGTCTCTCCCTCGCCGGCCGGGGCGGTGCGGACGCCACCTCGGACGCTGTCCGGCTGCTCACCGTCCGCGCTCGGGAGGTCCGTCCGGACTTCCGGCTCACCGACCAGGACACCGAGGTGGCTGTCGCGCTCTGCGACCGGCTCGACGGCCTGCCGCTGGCGATCGAGATGGCGGCCGCCCAGCTCCGTACCATGTCGATCAACGAACTTGCCCCGCGGCTGACCCGGCAGCTCGACCTGACCGCCCGCCGGCCCACCCCGCCGCGGCACCGCACGCTGCGCGCCGCGATCGACTGGGGCTACGGGCTACTCACCGAGCCCGAGCAGGCGGCGTTCCGGCGGTTGGCGGTCTTCGCCGACGGCGGCCCGCTCGACGCGGCCGAGCAGGTGGCCGCCGACCCGGCGGGCGACCCGCCGCACACCGCAGGCCAGGTCGCCGGCACCCTGTTCGAGCTGATCGAGCGCTCCTTCGTCACCCCCTCGTTCGGGATCGACGACGCCCCGACCCGGTACACGATGTTGCAGGCGTTGCAGGATTACGCCGCGGAACGGCTGGCCGAGTCGCCGGACGGCCCGGCGGCCCGCCGCCGGCACGCGCGGTGGTGCCGGGATCTCGCGGTACGCAGCGCCGAGTTCGGCGGTGACCTGCACGGCGAGCACCTGCGGGCACTGCGGGCCGAGCAGGACAACCTGCGCGCCGCCCTGCGCTGGTGCCTCGGCCCGGCCGGCGACCCCGAGCTCGCCCTGGTGATCGCCGCGTCGTTGTGGTGGTTCTGGTGGCTGACCGGCATGATCAGCGAGGGGCGGCAGTGGCTGGAACAGGCCCTCGCGGCGACCACCGACCGCACACGGGCGCAGCGGGCCGGCGCGTCGCGCGCGGCGGCCGCCCTGGCCCGCAGCGCCCACGACCTCGACGCCGCCCGCCGCTGGGGCGAGGAGGCGCTCGGGGCGGCGCGGGATCTGGGCGAGACGGCCGGCGTCGCCCGCGCCCTCAACGGACTCTGCATAACCGCGAACGCGCAGCGCGACCTCACCGCGTCGCTGCGCTTCGGCCGGGAGAGCCGGCGGACCGCCGAGGAGGCCGGCGACTCGCGGGGCATCGCCGCCGCGGCGAACAACGTCGGCGTCACCCTGCGCTGCCTCGACCGGCTCGACGAGGCGGCCACCGAGTTCGCCGAGGCGCTGGACCGGTTCGTGGCGGTGCGCGACCGCC
>Ga0164243_10002047_pt1 | contig 33726 bp, 36 predicted proteins | sample OricompcompostOP_FD_108781 | JGI IMG/M metagenome (GOLD analysis project Ga0164243, IMG submission 108781) | Organic Plus compost microbial communities from Emeryville, California, USA - Original compost - Organic plus compost (OP) | ecosystem: Engineered > Solid waste > Mixed feedstock >... | reverse complement strand
GCCAGCATCCGGTACAGCACCGATGAGGTCGGCTCACCCACGCCGTCGTACACCAGCGTGGGTTCGCGGCCGCCGAGCGCCGACGCCAGATCGGCCTCCCAGGACTCCGCGCGGCTGTCGACCACCGCGTCCGCGCCGAGGTCGCGTACGGCGTGCGCCTTGTCGGGACCACCGGCCAGCCCGATCACCGTGGCGCGCACCCGGCGTGCCTCGCGGACGAGCAGGGCGCCCAGACCACCCGATGCGGCCGTCACCACCGCCACGTCGTCGCTGGACATGGGCGCCAGGTCCAGGACTCCGGTCGCAGTACGCCCGGTCCCGATGGCAGCCACCGCCAGTTCAGCCGTCAAGCCGTCCGGGATCGCGTGGACGGATGCCGCATCGGCGACCGCGAGTTGTGCGTACCCACCGTTCGCCTGCCCCAGATGAGCGACGGCACGCTGTCCGATCCACGTCTCGTCGGCTCCAGGGCCTACGGCGTCGATGTGGCCGGCCACCTCACGGCCCGGTGTCATCGGCAACGGGGTGGGCGTGTGGAACTCGCCGCGACGGATGACGGTGTCGACCAAGTGGACGCCTGCGGCCTCGACCACGATCCTCACCTGGTCGCGAGCGGGCTCAGGGTCCGCGACCTCCTCGACGACGAGGACATCGGGACCACCCAGGCGGTGTTGACGAACGGCGAACATGCGGCTCCTTCACAAAGACGATGTCGCTATCCAAAAACCTAAACCTAAGTTGAGGTCAAGTTGGTATGATCCAGATCATGAGGACGGCGGTGCAACTGACCCCGGGCGAAGTCGCCCACCGTTCCGGAGTCGCCGTGTCCGCGCTGCACTTCTACGAGCGAGAGGGCTTGATCGAGAGCACCCGCACGGCCGGCAATCAGCGCCGCTATCGACGTGACGTGCTGCGCAGAATCGGATTCATCCGCGTGTCCCAGTCCGTCGGCATTCCGCTCACACAGATCAAGGAGGCGCTCGACTCCTTGCCCGACGACCGGGTTCCGACCAAGGCCGATTGGTCGCGGCTGTCACGTCGCTGGAAGGACGACCTGGACGCCCGGATCGATCAGCTCCAACGACTGCGCGACGACCTGGACGGCTGCATCGGTTGTGGCTGCCTGTCCCTGAAGAGCTGCACCCTCTACAACCCCGATGATGAACTGGGCACGCATGGCTCCGGCCCCCGCCGGCTTCGGATCTGATACGGGTGCTACTACAGGCCAGGTGCCTGAATCCGGACGAGCAGCGGGAGGTGATCCGACCACTGCACTATCGGCACCTCGACCTCAAGGGCCTTGGCGTCGGGTGTCAGGAACACGTAGTCGATGCGCTTGGTCGACGCATCCGCCGGGCTGGTCGGATCGCCATCCGGCGCGGCGTCGACGAATCCGGCGAGCGAGAACGCCTCGTACGCCTCGGACCCCTCCTGCATGTTGAAATCACCACCGACCACGACGGTTCCGCCGCCACCGGCCAGCCCCTGAAGCAGCTCGGCCAGGTCGCGGGCTTGGGCCGTGACGCCCTCGTCGCCGTCAGCCGGTTGCAGATGCGTCGCCACGAACGTGATGGACCCGTACTCCGCGCTGGACAACACCAGCGCCTGGGCACCGGTCACGGCACCGTGAGATGGCAACTGGTGATGATCGACGGCGACCCGCGTGGCGTCGATCATCACGGCATCTCCCCACACCTGATCGGCGGCCGGACCGAACCAGCCATCACGGTCCAGAAGCCGCTCAAGGATCGCGAGCTGATCCTGGCCCCCGTTGAGGTACCAGCCACGATCGACCTCGCTGATCAGCGAAACCTGCGACCGCGCCAGCACCTCAGCCACGCCGCGGGGCTGGAAGCGGCCGTCCATGCCGTATCCCATGCGCAGGTTGTAGGTGGCGACCGTGACGGTCCCGGGCGCGGCCTCGGCGATGTTGACCGGCCTGATGGTCAACGACGGCGCACCCCAAGCGACGGCGCCGGCAGCCAGGGTTGCGGGAACGATCCACGTGAGTCCCAGCGGGCGCCCGCCCACCGGAGCGCTTCGCCACAACCCGACGCCCGCGATCGCGACCGCGACAGCTACGACGAGCCAGTCGGCCCGATAGCCCAAGTCGTACCCGGCATAGAACGCGAACAGCAGGAGGACCCACACGACTCCACCCAACGTGACCGCGACCGGCGACGTCCCGCTGTTCGCTTCGACCGCTCGCCACACGTGGGCCAGCGCCGGGAGACCGATCACATAGCCGACCGCGACCCACACCGGGGTTGAGCCTTCGTTCTGCATCACGAACGAAGCAACGACGAAACCGATGAGCACCAGACCGGCGAGGGCTGCCGACCACTGGCGCACCGGGACCTTCGTGGCGAGAATCGCCAGCACCGCACCGGCGGAGATCAGAGTCAGGCCGAGTTCACCGGCAACCGCCGAGGCGCGACCGGCGTTGCCGACCAGCATGCCCACCAGGAACAGTCCCGGCATGACAAGCCAGCCGAAGCCCCGCTCCGGCGCTTCTTGGCCACGTCGGCGTGCTCGGCCATCAGACTCTCGATGTAACCACCCCACGATCAGAAGTCCGATCTGGAGCACCAGCAGGAGCCATGCCCACCCATCGCGACGCCACACAGCCCCCCACGTGCCCAATGCCGCGTGAGTCACGACCGACAGCGCGATGCCCGCCACTAGGCCGGTGACTGCAGCACCGACCGTCCGGCGAAGAGCCAGGGCGAGCCAGGCGATCGCAGCGATAACACCGATGCTGCCGATCGCCAGGTGCAGGTGTCCACCCGACGTCAACTGCAGAGCAACTCGCGCGACCACGGCGACCACGAGGAGACCATCGATCAGGCGTGCCGCCAGGACGACCAACAGCACCGGCACGGTCAGACAGCCGATCGCGAACCCCCCGATCAGCTCCGGCGGCGTCGAAGCGGCCTGTCCGAAGATCGTGATGAGGGTCGGAGACCAGGCGCGGATCAAGTCGATCAGCAACCAGGTCCCGGCGGCAAGAGTCAGTGTGCGGGCGACCCGTGGGTCGCGGACGAGCGTCGGCATGCGTCGATGACACCATAAGGGCGCGATCGGCGCGTGGACCTGGCCGGTTCTAGGTGGTTGTGCCGTCCGGAACCGACACCTCTGGCGCACTGCTCGCACCGCGCCCGATGCTGCGGTCTTCCCGCCACCTTGCTCGCGATCGTCCTCGATCGCCCAGCGCGTGACCCACGGTTGACCGACCTGGGACCGACGGACGTGCGGGCCGTCAGCCGACGTCGAGGCCGAGTAGATCATCCTCGGTCTCACGACGCACGATCAGCCGCGCCTCACCGTCACGCACCGCAACGACTGCGGCACGCGGAACGTGGTTGTAGTTGCTGGCCAGCGACCGGCAGTACGCGCCGGTGCCCGGGACCGCGAGCAAGTCGCCGGCGCGAACGTCGCCGGGGAGGAACTCGTCCTTGACCACGATGTCGCCGGACTCGCAGTGCTTTCCGACCACGCGACTCAGCACGGGCGGCGCCTCGGACGGTCGTGACGCGAGGGTGCACGAGTAGTCGGCGCCGTACAGGGCCGGACGGATGTTGTCACTCATGCCGCCGTCGACCGAGACGTAGCGGCGTGAGGCGCCACCGTCGAGCGCGACGGCCTTGGTGGTGCCGACCTCGTAGAGGGTGAACGTCGAGGGTCCGGCGATCGCGCGTCCCGGCTCGATGGACAGGTGTGGCACGTCGATGCCCATCGCGGCGCACTCGTCGTCGACGATCTTGAGCAGACCGCGCGCCAGGTCCTCGGGCGTGGAGGGGTCGTCTTGTGTCGTGTACGCGATGCCGAATCCGCCGCCGAGATCGAGCTCGGGCGCTGTGACGCCGAGCTCGGCCGCGATCTGCGCGTGCAGGCGCAGGACCCGACGGGCGGCGACCTCGAAGCCGTCGGTCACGAAGATCTGCGATCCGATGTGCGAGTGCAGGCCCAGCAGGTCCAGTCCGTCGGCCGCGATGACCCGGCGGACCGCGTCGAGTGCGGCACCGTCGGCGATCGAGAAGCCGAACTTCTGGTCCTCGTGCGAGGTCGAGATGTACTCGTGCGTGTGCGCCTCGACGCCGGCGGTGACGCGCACCATGACGCGGGCGGTTCGGCCCGTCTCGGCGGTGATCTGCGCCAGCCGGTCGATCTCCTCGACCGAGTCGATGATGATGCGTCCGACGCCGGCCTCGACGGCCCGGCGCAGCTCGGCGACCGACTTGTTGTTGCCGTGCAGGCCGATGCGCTCGGGCGGGAAGTCCGCACGCAGCGCGACCGCCAACTCTCCCCCGGTGCACACGTCCAGATTGAGTCCCTCATCGGCGACCCAGCGGGCTGTCGCGACGCACAGGAACGCCTTGCCCGCGTAATAGACGTCGGCGTCAGGGAACGCGTCCTTGAAGGCGCGCGCCCGTGCGCGGAAATCGTCTTCATCGACCACGTAGGTGGGCGTGCCGAATTCCTCGGCCAGTTCCAGCGCCGACTCACCGGCAACCGCCAGCACGCCGTCGATCTTGGACACGTTCTGCGACCACAGATGCGGCACCAGCGCATCGGGGTCCTCGGGGACGCGCAGCCATGCGGGGCCGCGGTCGCCGGCCTGGCCGTGCAGGGCTCCTGCTTCGTGTGAGCGCACGACTACATCCTTTCGGGTGCGGACACGCCGAGCAACGCCAGGCCGTTCGCAATGACCTGACGCGTGGCCGCAATCAGCACGAGTCGGGCGCGGTGCAGGTCGGTGGTCTCCTCGTCGCCGCGCGGCAGTACGTGGCACACGTCGTAGAACTTGTGGAACGTCGACGCGGTGTCCTCCAGATAGCGCGCGACGCGATGGGGTTCACGCTGCTCCGCGGCACGGGCCACCACTCGCGGCAGCTCGGCGAGCGCCCGCAGCAGATCACCTTCGCGCTCGTGAGCGAGCAGCGACGCGTCATATCCCCCGGCGTCGACCTCGATGCCCAGGTCGGCGGCATTCCGCAGGATCGAGCTGAGCCGGGCGTGCGCGTACTGCACGTAGTAGACCGGATTCTCGTTGGACTTCTTGGTCATCTCCGCCACGTCGAGGGTCAGCGGGGTGTCCACGGGATAGCGGGCGAGCGTGTACCGCAGCGCGTCGACGCCGATCAGGTCCATCAGCTCGCGCAGCGACACGATGGTGCCGGCCCGCTTGGACAGCTTGAGCTCCTGCCCGTTGCTGAGGATCTTGACCAGCTGGCCGATCAGTACCTGCAGCTGCTCGCCCGGCCGATCCCCGACGCAGGCCGCCATGGCCGAGAGGCGCCCGACGTAGCCGTGGTGGTCCGCACCGAGCAGGTAGATGCACGGATCGAAGCCGCGGTCTCGCTTGTTGACGTAGTAGGCGGTGTCGGAGGCGAAGTAGGTCAGCTCGCCGTCGGACTTGCGCAGCACGCGGTCCTTGTCGTCACCGAAGTCGGTGGTCCGCATCCACAGGGCACCCTCGGACTCGAACAGGCGTCCCTGCTCGCGCAGCCGGTCGAAGCCGTGCTCGACCGCATTGCTGTCGTGAAGGGTCCGTTCGGAGAACCAGACGTCGAAGTCGGTGTGGAACTCGTGGAGCTCGGTCTCGTGCTCGGCCCGCTGCAGGGCGTAACCGGCCTCACGAAACGCGATCAGCTGCTCCTCGTCAGGCAGATCGGTGATGCCGGGCTGTCCGGCGACTACCTGTGCTGCGAGGTCGGAGACGTACTCACCCCGGTAGCCGTCCTCCGGCACGTCGGTGCCGTTGGAGCGCGCCATGAGCGATGCGCCGAAGTGGTCCATCTGGACGCCACGGTCGTTGATGTAGAACTCGCGAGTGACCTGGGCACCGGTTGCCTCGATGACGCGGGCGATTGCGTCGCCGACCGCAGCCCAGCGGGTGTGGCCCAGGTGGAGCGGCCCGGTCGGGTTGGCCGAGATGAACTCGATGTTGACCGAACGGCCGGCACCTTCGGTCGTGTGGCCGTACGTGTCGCCGGTCGTCAGGATCGTGCCGGCCAGCGCGCCCTGGGCGCCCGCATCGACCCGCACGTTGAGGAATCCAGGACCCGCGATCTCCGCCGTCGACACACCATCGACCTCGGCCAGACGGCCGGCGATGAGTTGCGCGAGGTCACGCGGGTTGACGCCGGCCTTCTTGCCCAGTTGCAGCGCGATGTTGGTGGCGTAGTCGCCGTGCTCCTTGGACTTCGGACGCTCAACGCGAACCTCACTGGGCACACCATCGGGCAACGTCACGTCACCGGCCTCGACCAGACCGGTGAGAACGTCGACGATCGCCTGCGAGAGCTGCTCCGGAGTCACCCGCCCAGCCTATCGACCGCCGCGCTCCTCGATCGCCCGGCCGACCGTCTCGACCAGTTCATCGGGGTCGAATGGTTTGAGTACGTACGCGTCGACCCCCGCCTCGGTGGCACGAGCGATGTCGCTGGGATGGTTCTGAGTCGTGACCATGACAATGGCGACGCCGTCGTAACGAGCATCTTTGCGAATCCGAGCCACGGTTGAGACGCCGTCGAGCCGCGGCATCATGACGTCCATCGTGATCGCATCCGGCAGGACCTCCAGGCCCGCGAGGTGCTCGAGGCACGACTCCCCGTCGATCGACTCTTCCACCTCGTAGCCGGCGAGCTCGAGATTGGTTCGAATCAACAGTCGGATGGAGCCGGTGTCGTCGACCACCAGCACATTGGGCATGTCTGAACGGTAGTCCTCGTGCGGTAGGCTCACCCTGCGGTCGAGCCAAGATGATTCATCCGGGCCAGGCCCCCGTAGCTCAGGGGATAGAGCACCGCCCTCCGGAGGCGGGTGCGGAGGTTCGAATCCTCCCGGGGGCGCCAAGCGCGCGGACGCTCAACCCGGCCGAGCGTCGCCTCCTTCGCGCTCGGGCGGAACGTTGCATGATCGTCCCCTGTATGGGTACTTCCGTGGTGCAAGGACACGACCCGATCAGCGGGAGGGAACATCCATGGGTATCAGCGACAAGATCAGCAACGCTGCCGAGGACGCCAAGGGCAAGGTCAAGGAGGCCACCGGAAAGGCGACCGACGACGAGTCGCAGGAAGCCGAGGGGAAGGCAGACCAAGCCAAGTCCGATCTCAAGCAGGCCGGCGAGAAGGTCAAGGACGCCTTCGACCACTGAGGCGACGCATGACACAGCAAAACGGACCCCGACCGATCTGGTCGGGGTCCGTTTCTCGTCGGATCAGGCGGCCGCCGGATCGGCTGAGGCACGCAAGCGGGCCAGCAACTTGGACAGCCGGCGGGACACCTGCATCTGGCTGATACCGAGGTTGTCGGCGATCTGCTGCTGTGTCAGCTCATCGAAGAACCGCCACTGGAGCAGCCTGCGCTCGTCCCGCGCCAGGCCCCTCCACAGCCGCTTGAGCATCAAACGATTCTCTACGGCGCCGAATCCGTCCTCGCTCTCGCCGAACGGATGACCGCTGTCCTCGGCCGCATCGATCGAGTCGCAGGTGTAGCACCCGCGCGCGGCCATGGCCTCGCGCACGTCGGCGACATTCTCGCCGAGCGAATCCGCCATCTGCTCGGGCTCGACCTCTTGCGGCTGCAGGTCACGCTGAGCGGCCATCGCCGCCTGCAGGTCCTGGATCCGACGCGGCGGACGCACGACCCAGGCATGATCACGGAAGTAGCGCTTCAACTCACCCCGGATCGTGGTCGAGGCGAACGGAACGAACGATCCGCGGGACGGGTCATAGCCTGACGCCGCCTTGACCAACGCGAGACGAGCGACCTGGACGAGGTCGTCGTTCTCGACACCACGGTGCCGGAACCGACGTGCCAGTCGGGTCGCGAGTTGGAGATGGTCTTCGATCAGCGCCTGCTCGTCCGGCGTGATCTCGTGCGATACATCGGTGGAAACAGCCATCGGTCCCCCTAAGAAAGGACTCAGTCCTGATGGCTGGTTGCTCAACCACTCCCCACCTTGCCCCTGATCTCCCGCCCGCACAAGCCCCACCGTGGACGCAGTTGTGGGACAGTTGCGATATGAGCGATCTCGGTGAGGCCCCGGACCTCTCGGTCCCAGTGAATGGTGGACTCACGTTCTCCGAGCTCGCGCTGAATTTGCACGAGGCCGACACCGCCGATGAGACCGTCGACCTGATCGCCGAGTACAGCCGCAGCGCGCTGGCCAGCGATGATGCAGGGGTGCTGCTGGTCGCGTCCCGCAGCCGTATCGATATCGCGGCGTCGACCAGCGAACCGGTCACCCGTGCGCATCTGCTCCAGGTCGAACTGGACGAGGGCCCCTGCCTAGACGCGATCGAGACGCGTTCCACGATCTACCGGATCGATGACGCGCAGACCGACGGGCGGTGGCCGCGCTGGGGCGAAGAGGTCGTGAAACTGGGCTATCGGTCGATCCTGTCCGCACCGCTGGCCACACGCGATCGCCACTACGGCTCGATCAACGTCTACGCGGCTCGCCCCGACGCCTTCGACGAGGACGATGAGGCGGTCGCGATGATCCTGGCGCGCCACGCCTCGGTCGCTCTCGCCTCGTCGCACGATCTCGAAGGACTGCGCCGGGCCATCGACGCACGCAAGCTGATCGGCATAGCAATGGGCATGCTGATGGAGCGCTACGCCATCGACAGCCAGCAGGCCTTCGACGTGCTGCGCCGGTACTCCCAGACACACAACATCAAGTTGCGCGATGTCGCTGAGCAGGTCGTGACCGAGCGGTCCCTGCCACTCTCTTGAGATGTGCTGGCCTGACGTTGCTGTCCTGACGTTTCGACCCACTCGCTCACGGGTATGTCGAAGTCATGAAGGCCGTCTTCGTCAACTGCACCCTGAAACCGTCCCCTGAGCCATCGAACACCGAGCTGCTGGCCACGGTGGTCGCCGATGAGCTGACGCAGACGCACGAGGTCGACATCACGTGGTTCCGCCTGGCGGACCTGCACCTCGACCACGGCGTGAAGACGTCGATGTCGGAGGCGGACGAATGGCCGCCCGTCCATGATGCGATCGCCGCCGCCGACATCCTGGTCGTCGCGACGCCGACCTGGGTCGGCCACCCCTCGTCCTATGCCCAGCAGATGCTCGAACGACTCGACGCGATGATCTCCGAGACCCGCGACGACGGCGAACCCTTGGCGCTCGGCAAGGTCGCCGGGGCCGTCGTCACCGGCAACGAGGACGGCGCACACCACGTGATCAGCGAGATCGCCGGAGCGCTCGTCGACATCGGCTTCACGATCCCGAGCCAGGCATGGACGTACTGGAACCGCGGGCCAGGACCGGGGCCTGAGTACACCGACACCGAGGACGGGCACGATTGGTCGGCCGAGACGGGCCGCACGATGGCGAAACGGTTGGCTGAGGTGGGCCGTGCGCTGGCGACGGCCGGTATCTGATCGGAGACCGCTCGCCGTCGTGGCGGCCGCCGTCCTGGCGGTCGCGCTCGCCGGCTGCGGTATCGCCAAGGATCCGCTGGGGGTCACACTCGGTGATGCCTCATCCGCGGCATCGTCGGCCGCACTCGCCCTGGAGCAGCACGACGACGGTCGGCTGACGAAGGCGGCCGCGGCCACCATGGTCGACGACGCGCGGACCGAGTTGGCGACCGCCGGCAAGCAGCTCGCCGAACTGTCCACCAGCGGCGAGCAGACGGCGGTGCAACGCGATGCGCTGGATGTTCTGGCACGCTCCGTCCAACACGTACATGAGGCGAGTGCCGATCTGGGCTCTTCACGAGCCCGTGATCTCATCGACCGGCTTCGAGCCGACGCCGACGACCTCGAGCGTCTGGAGCAGGCGGCGGTGGACGCCCGATGAAGAGGATCTTCGGCGTCGCCCTGGGCATCCTGACCGCGATCGGCGGATTCGTCGACATCGGCGATCTGGTCACCAACGCCGTCGTCGGCTCGCGATTCGGACTGTCCCTGGCCTGGGTCGTCGTGGTCGGCGTCATCGGGATCTCACTGTTCGCGCACATGTCGGGCAAGGTCACCGCGCTCAGCGGACGAGCGACGTTCGACATCATCCGCGAACGGTTGGGTCCCCGCGCCGCCTTGGCCAATCTGACCGGTTCGCTCGCCATGACCCTGCTCACCCTGATGGCCGAGATCGGCGGCGTCGCGCTCGCTCTGCAACTGCTGACCGGCATCGTCCCGGTCGTCTACATCCTGCCCGTCGCCGTCCTGCTGTGGCTGATCCTCTGGCGAGTCAAGTTCTCGATCCTCGAGAACGTCGCGGGCCTGATGGGCCTGTTGCTGATCGCCTTCGTGATCGCGTTGTTCCAACTGGGACCCGACTGGGGCGAACTGGGCCGCCAAGTCGCACAGGATCTCCCCAGCACCGGAGAGAACGGACTGACCTACGCGTTCTACGCCGTCGCGCTGTTCGGTGCCGCCATGACGCCCTACGAGGTGTTCTTCTTCTCCTCCGGCGCCGCCGAGGACCACTGGACCAGTCGAGATCTGTGGCTGTCGCGCGTCAACGTCTCTGTGGGCTTCCCGCTCGGCGGACTGCTGTCGATCGCCATCGCCGGCTGCGCGGCCGTGGTCATGCTGCCGGCCGGCATCGGCGTCAGCAGCCTGTCCCAGGTCGTGGCACCCGTCGGTGTCGCACTGGGCATCGCCGGACTGATCGTAGTCGTGGTCGGCGTGCTGGCCGCCACGTCCGGCGCCGCGATCGAGACCGCACTGTCGTGTGGATACGCGATCGCCCAGTTCGCCGGATGGCCCTGGGGCAAGCGCCTCCGGCCGTCGCAAGCGCCTCAGTTCCATGCCGTCCTGCTCGGCGTCATCGTGATCAGCTGTCTGGTGATGCTGTCGGGGATAGACCCCGTCGTGGTGACCGAGTTCTCCGTCGTCTTCAGCGCCGTGGCCCTGCCGCTGACCTACTTCCCCATCCTGGTCGTCGCGAACGACCCCCAGTACGTGGGTGAGCACACCAACGGTCCGATCCTGAACTTCCTCGCGATGATCTATCTGGTCATCGTGATGGTGGCCGCGCTCGCCGCCGTCCCACTGATGGTCCTGACGAAGATGGGAGCATGACGTGACCGACCTGCCACAGCATCCCGACCGGAACGGTCGCCTGGTCGACGCCAATCTGCATCTGCTGGACCGCCAGGTCCTGGACCGCGACGACCGGCCGATCCTGGCAGCCGGCGATCTCGAGCTGGAGCAGAGCGATGAGGGTCGCTGGCACATCGTCCGCGTGATCCTCGGGTCGGGGCTGACAGCGCGCTTCTTCGGAGCGCACCGACCGGCCAGCACGCGCGACACACTCGACTGGGACATCATCACCGACCTGGGTGCCGCGATCTCCACCGACGTCGACCGTGACGACGTCGACGCCCTCTGGACCGAGCGCTGGTGGCGCGATCACGTCATCGTCAAGATTCCCGGAGGTCAGCATGATCCTGGGTGACATCCTCTCCCGCCCGGTCGAGTGCGGCGGTGAACGGATCGGTGTCGTGGTCGACGCCCGCTTCGTTCTGCGCGACGCCGACCGGCCGGGGCGCGCACCTGCCGACCTGGTCGGCCTGCTCGTGGGCCAGCACACCGGCATGGCGTTCCTCGGCTACGAACGGTCGAGCGTCGCCCGGCCCCATCTGCTCAACCGCTGGCTGGCGTACCGGCAACGCGACTGCTTCCTGGTCGACATCGATGACGTCGCGCACCTCGGCGAGGTCGTGGAACTGCGCGCTGATTTCGACCGGTGGTCGCCCATGCTGCCGGAGTGATGCGTCAACGCCCGCCCTGCCGGGTACACCATCGGAGAATCCGCACGACGACTCCGCAGGAGAGATGTCGCATGTCCGCTCGTACTGTCGGCTGGTCGATCTCACTACCGTTGGCTCTCGGCCTGATGATCATCGGGCTGGTCGGTCTGGCGTTCGTCCGCTACGGCGATCTGAGCGCACGACCGTGGGGGTTCATCGCCTTCGTGCTCGCGGTGCTGGGCGCGCTGACATCTCTGGTGCTCGCCCTGGTCCACGCCCGCGAGGTCGCGGACTGACCTCGTTGAGGACCGGCACGTCTCCTGCTCTAGGCTGAGCCGCGAACCGCTGATGCAGCCGGCGGCGTGGCTCTTCGTCATGTCAAGGTGTCAGCGCCGGTGCCCGAGCTCCTCAGCCAATGTCCGTTCTGTTCCGAGATCACCGCCGTCCGTCTGGGTGCTTCTGAGGGCCGATTCATCTTCTCCTGCGTGTCGTGCGACGAGGAGTTCGAGATCGAGGAACGTGACTGATCGGCCACGGCACTGGGTACTGCCCGGGTATGACCGTCACTGAACTTTCCCGCCCTGCGCAGGCGACGTCACCGAGTTGATCCTGGACGACCACCGTACGTTCGAGAGTCTCCTCCGCCAGGTGCGCGATGCCGCCTGTGACCCAGGCCGACGACCTCATCGACGACGGTTCATGTGAGCGCGTGGCTGGCGGAGTCGCTGACCGATTGACGGTACTGTTGCTCCAGCCAGCGCAGGGCTGCTTCGTGGGCACCCTCATCGGCCGACGCCACCGCGCCTCCCGCGATGCGGACACGGAGGTCGCGGGCATACGCCCCGGCCGCTGTGAGCGCGATGCAGGCCTCGGTCGACACCCCGGCGATCACGATCTGCTCGACGCCATGTGCGCGCAGCAGGTGCGCCAGGTCAGTACCCACGAAAGCATCGTCTCGTCGCTTCGTCACCGTGTCGGTGACCCGCAGTCCACTGAGCTCGTCGAGGCGGCGTGAGCCCGGCGTTCCCTCCAGCGCGACCGGCTGACGGTCCTCTCGCATGTTGAGGGCCCACGCCGCCGGATCGTCCGGGACCTCGGTGCGCACCTCGATCACGTCGGCTCCGGCCGTCTCGGCGATCTCGGTCCACTGCCACACAGCCGAGACCAGGCCCGGGCGCCGTCGCGCCAACTCCGGCGGCGAGAAGAAGTCCTCTTGAAGGTCGATCAGGAGCAGAGCGTCCACGGACATCCCTTCTGTTCGCCGGCATGAGTCGGGCCGGATCGGGCACACCCGGGATGTACCCCGATCGAAGGAGGAACGATCATGACCGTCACACCCACGCCCGACGATCCGACCGCACCGGATTCGCCGCCGACCGATCCCGACGACGTGCCCGAGTACCCCAATCCCGAGAACCCGGACCCCGAGACCGATGCGGAGACGAATCCGGACGTCCCGCCGCCGGGAACGTCACCGGGGATCGTCGAGCCGGAGCCGGGTGTCCATCCCCAGGAGAGTCCACCCACCGATCCCCTCACCTGACCGTCACGGGGCGGCAGGGAGCAACACCTCGGCCGCGACGACTGCGTGAGCGTCGCTGAGCCGGCGGTGTTGCTCCTCGCCCTGTTCCACGAATACGTGGAGCTCGTGCTGATCAAGGCCCTCATGAGCGTCCGCGACCGCGAGAAGGGCCCGCCAACCGGCGATCTTGCCGGCCACGGCGTCACGCATCGCTTCCAGTTCGACCAGGTCGGTCAGCGGCGTCCGGCGCAGCAGGTCACCATTCGGCTTGCATGCCCCGGCGCTCACCGGGTACGCACGCTGTGCGAATTCACTGGACCGATCGACAGTCACGACCGAGAAGGGCGATCATGGCGACGACCACCGCGTGGAACTCCCCACCGTCCCCGTGGGTCCCACCGGCGCCGCGCCACGAGTCGCTCGACGACATCGTGATCGGTGCCGGCGTCGTCGGTCTGTCCGCCGCGATCGGGCTGGCTGCGCGCGGCCGTCGGGTCGCGGTCCTCGAGGCGGCCACCGACCTGCACAGTGGTACCACCGCACGATCCACCGGAAAGCTGACTCTTCTGTGCGGCACGCTGCTCTCGACGATCGAGAGGCATCGTGGCCAGGAGGAGGCGCAACGCCATCTCGACGGCATCCGCCAGGCCCGGGTCCAGGTCGAGACACTTCTGACCCGGCATGCAGTGCCGGTCGAGCGACGTCCTGCCGTCACCTGGGCCGCCGAGCCCTCGCAGGAGAGCAGCGTGCACGACGAGTACTCCGCGTCACGGCGGACAGGTCTGGAGACCCGCCTCACCACCACACCGCCCGATGGCCTGCCCGGGCACGCGGCCGTCGTACTGGACGATCAGCTCCAGGTGGACCCGGCCGACTACGCCCGCGCACTCGCCGACGAGGCGGTCAGTTGTGGCGCGGATCTTCATCTCGGCCAGAGAGTGCAGCACATCCGCCACCATTCCGACGGTGGCGTGCTCGTCAGCACTGATCGAGGGCTGTGCCTGCCCTGCGCGAACGTCGTGATCGCGACCGGTCTGCCGATCGCCGACCGCAGCGCGGCGTTCGCCACGACCCGCCCCCATCGCTCCTATGTCGTGGCCTTCGAATCCACCGGTCGGCCGTTCACCTCGATGGCGGTGACCGCCGGCTCGCCGACGATCTCGGTCCGCACCGCGCGAACGCACGGGGGTGAGCTGATTCTCGTCGGTGGCCACGGTCACGAGGTCGGCCGCGACCGCACGCCCGGCCGTCACGCCGACAGTCTGCGGCGCTGGGCCTCCCGCCACCTCGAAATCGGCGACGAAGTGGCTGCCTGGTCCGCCCAGGACCAGTTGACACCGGACGGCGTGCCGCTGGTCGGCAAACTCCTGGGCCGTCTTCCCCTGTATATCGCGACGGGATTCGGCACATGGGGCCTGCTCGCCGGATTCGCCGCGGGACGACGGCTCGCCGATGCAATCGCCGACAAGGCATCACTACCGACGATCCCGACACCCTCGCTACTGCGACCCGCCGAGTTGGGCCGCATCCTGGCACGCAACGGCGCGGCCGCAGTGGAACTGGTAACTGGCTGGATCGATGCCTCCATCCACCATCCCACGGCGCCGCCGGCTGAGGGCGGCTCGGTATGCCGGGCACCCCCGCCCACAGCCGTCTCGACGGTCGACGGCCGGACCAGATCGGTCAGCGCTGTATGCACCCACCTCGGCGGGATCCTGCGCTGGAACGAGTTCGAGCAGTCATGGGACTGCCCGCTGCACGGCTCCCGCTTCGATCCAACGGGGCACGTTCTGGAGGGCCCCGCGACTCGCGACCTGACACCCCGAAAGGAATGATTCGATGCGAGCAGCGACCTGGCAAGGCAAACGGGACGTCCAGGTGATCGACGTCCCCGACCCGCATGTCGAAGACCCCGGAGACATCGTGGTCGGAGTGACCACCACCGGCCTGTGCGGCTCGGATCTGCATCTGTACGAGGTGCTCGGCCCGTTCATGACGCCCGGCGACGTGCTCGGCCACGAGACGATGGGCGTCGTCGTCGACAAGTCCCCCGACGTCGGCCAGGTCGACGTGGGAGATCGGGTCGTCATCCCGTTCCAGATCGCCTGCGGGTCGTGCTTCATGTGCGAACGCGGCTTGCAGACCCAGTGCGAGACGACGCAGGTGCGCAAGGCCGGCACCGGCGCGGCCCTGTTCGGATACAGCTCGCTCTACGGCAGCGTGCCGGGCGGACAGGCGGAGTATCTCCGCGTTCCGCACGCCGACTACGGCGCGATCAAGGTCGCCGACGACCGACTGCCCGACAGCCGCTACGTCTACCTGTCCGACGTTCTTCCGACCGCCTGGCAGGCGTTGGAGTACGCCGATGTCCTTCCGGGCGACACCCTCGTGGTCGTCGGTCTGGGGCCGATCGGCGACATGACGTGCCGGCTCGCGGAGCAGGAGGGGGTCCGGGCCATCGGGGTCGACCGGGTGCCCCAACGTCTCGCACGTGCCGCAGCACGCGGTGTGACCGCGATCGACGAGGGACGTCACGACGTGCTGGCCGCTGTACGCGACCTGACCGAGGGACGGGGAGCCGATGCGGTCGTCGACGCGGTGGGCATGGAGGCCCACGGCTCCTCCGCGCCATCGATCCTGCAGAAGGCGGTCGGTCTGCTGCCCGATCGTGCCGCCCGCGCCGCGATGCGCACTGCCGCGATCGACCGCATGACCGCGCTGAAGCTGTCCATCTCGCTGGTGCGGCGCGGCGGAACGGTCTCGATCGTCGGCGTCTATGCCGGGACCCACGATCCGATGTCGATGCAGGAGCTGTTCGATCGGCAGATCACGCTGCGGATGGGGCAGGCGAACGTCCTGCGGTGGGTCGATGATCTGCTGCCGTTCGTCGAGGCACCCGGCGACCCGCTCGGTCTGGAAGATTTCGCCACCCACCGGCTCACCCTGGATGCGGCTCCTCAGGCCTACGACATGTTTCAGCGCAAGGAGGACGGCGCGGTCAAGATCCTGTTCGATCCGCGGGCCGCCTGACGAGGTGGATCAGTTCTCGCTCAGGCGACCTTCACCGTCTCGACGCCAGCGCCGGCCGGCCGAGTCGGTGAACCCCAGCGGTGGTACCGCGCCACCCTCCAGCGCATCGCCGACCCCCGCGACGGCCGGCGCGTCCACTGTCACGGTGGTCCGCGGCGGGATCAGATCGCGTCGCACCTCGGCATCGGCGTCCACGCCGTCGTGATCCAGCGCAGGCACGACCACACGACAGCGATAGACCGGCGTCTCGGCACCGTTGGCGATGCAGACCACGAAGCGCGACGCGCGGTCGTGGCTCTCCCCGAGGTCGATCCAGGCCGCCACCTGTCGCGCCTGCTGAGCGAGGCGGCGCTCGAAGTCGTCACGGCGCCGGACGATCGCGATCCCGACCCACGCGGCGAACGCCAGCAGGGATCCCGCGCTGCCCACCGCCTGGATCCAGGTGGCGATCTCAGTGCTGCTCATGCTAGGCACGTACCCATCGCGGCCGTTGCATGAACTGTCGTATCGCGGGAACCCCCCTGGGAGCCGATTCGCTCGACAAGGAGGCGATCTCGATGGCCGACCAGGCCTTTCCCGCTCAGCAGCAGGAGCCGCCGGGACTGACCGGCCGGATGGAGCCGGCGCCCGATCACGGCGAGCACAGTTACCGCGGCAACGCGCGTCTGCACGACAAGGTCGCCCTCATCACGGGCGGCGACTCGGGCATCGGTCGTGCCGTGGCACTGGCCTTCGCCCGTGAGGGCGCCGACGTCGCCTTCACCTATCTTCCGGACGAGCACGAGGACGCCGAGGCGACGGTGGCCCTGATCGAGTCGGCGGGCCGGCGGCCGCTGGCCGTCGAGGCCGATCTACGCGATCGAGACTCCGCGGAAGCCGTCGTGCTCGGCACCGTGGAGAGACTGGGGAAGCTCGACGTGCTCGTCAACAACGCGGGCTTCCAGATGGCTCGCGACGACGGCCTGGAGGCGATGGACGACGAGCGGATCGATCGCACGTTCAAGACCAACCTGTATGCCCTCTTCTGGCTGTCCCGCGCCGCGTTGCCCCACCTGCGCGCGACCAAGGGTTGCATCATCAACAACTCGTCGATCCAGGCGTACGAGCCGTCGACGTCACTGCTGGACTACGCGGCGACCAAGGCCGCGATCAACAATGTGACCGTCAATCTGGCCGCAGAGCTCGGCCCGCAGGGGATCCGGGTCAACGCTGTCGCGCCAGGCCCGATCTGGACGCCGCTTCAGCCGGCGACCCAGCCGCCCGAGAAGGTCCAGCAGTTCGGTGCCGACACGCCGCTGGGGCGGGCCGGCCAGCCCGCCGAGGTGGCGCCGGCATTCGTGTTCTTGGCTTGCGACGCGGAGGCCAGTTACGTGTCCGGCACCGTGCTGGGCGTCACGGGCGGCAAGCCGGTCTTCTGAATACGGACCCGGCCCCCACCGTATGGCGGGGACCGGGCCGTTGCCGTCCGTCAGTGGTTCCGGAGCGCGTCGATGAGCTCGTCCTTGTTCTTGCCCGAGTAGTTCTCCAGGTCGAGCTCCTTGGCACGGTCGCGCAGCTCGTCGACGGTCCAGTCCTCGTACGAGCCGTGCTCGCCGCCCTTGCGGCCAATGTCATCGCGCCCCTCGGCCGCGGCGGCATTCGAGATACGAGCGGCCTTCTCCTTCGAGGCCCCGTCGTCACGCAACTCCTCGTAGAGGTCGGGATCCTTCAATGAACGATTACGATCACCAGGCATCACACATCACTCCTGTCTGTCGTCGGTCTGGCCGGCACTGGCCCAGGACGAGGGCGGATCGCTGGACGGGAAGGACTCCCAGTCCGCTTCGTCGACGTCGCTGTCCGGCTCGATCGGATCGGGTTCCCGCATGACGCCTCCCTCAGGTCGTAGATCCTGGACCCCTGTGGAGTACCCCGAACGCGCCGCCGTAGTCGCACCTCGTCAGACGAGCGGAATCCCCTTGCGGACGCGGCGACGGAAGTCCCACAGGTAGAAGTTGAAGGGGAACTCTCGCAGGATGCGCGGAGTGCGGCGGGTGACCCAGCCGATCGCGACCATCATCCGATCCCACCGCTCCTGCTTGGCCTCGTTCCAGTCCAGACGCATCTCGTCGCGGAACCGCTGCGGGAGGAATCCGGTCGTGATGAATCGGTTCAGTCCCCAGAACGGCCTGGTGACACCGAACTTCATGTGCCGGACCTCCACGACGCCCATCAGGTACTCGCGCACGGTGTCGTCGATGTGGACCTGCTCCAGACCCTTCTCCCAGTAGTCGTCGAAGTCGGCACGCGTCGCCGGCCACATCGACTCGCGGACCTGGAGCGTGGTCCCCAGCTTGTGCGAGTCGCGGTAGACCTGCTCGCGCTCGTCCTCGGGGATGCCGCCCCAGAAGACGCGGTAGACGTCCTCGATGCCGTAATAGATGCACGCCGCGACCCACAGCTGGAGATCGGGGTTCATGCCGTGGTACTTGACCGGACTCTTGCTGTTCTCGTCATTGAACACCTGGCGGTGCGCGGCGTCGACGGCCTTCTTGTAGAGCGCCCGCTCCTCGTCGGTGCCCAGAGCGACGACCGCCAGGTACGTCAGGGTCGTGCGCTGGCGCTTGAGGGGGTGCAGGTCGACGCGGCCCGACAGCACCCGGCTCTCCAGCACGCCGTAGCCGATGCCCGGCCAGGCCAGCTGCATCACGACGTTCGCCGGTCCCGCCAACAGCCCGGCGCCGAACACGCCCTTGGCGATATTGCGGGACTCGGTCGCGGTGAGTGCCACCATGTTCGCCTCCATCTGACTACGCTTGTTCTCAGATACTGCCATCGCGCCTGATCAGATGCAAGGCCTGGGTTCATTCGGCCCCTCGCAGTAGCGTCGAGACACATCCGACACAGAAGGGGGCGCCACGATGCCCACACGTACCGCACGCACAGCATGGGACGGCAGTTTCGAGACCGGATCGGGCCAGGTCGAACTCAGCAGTTCGGGCCTGGCGACGTTCGAGGTCTCCTTCCCCAAGCGCTCATCCGACGACGGCGGCGGCGCCACCAATCCCGAGGAGCTGCTCGCCGCCTCCCACTCGGCTTGTTACTCGATGCAGCTGTCGGCACTGCTCGGCCAGGCCGGCGGCACGGTCCAGTCGATCGAGACCTCCGCCGACGTCTCGCTGGGGCCGGACCCGGCCGGCGGATTCAAGCTCACCGGCATCACCCTGACGGTGCGCGCCGAAGTCGACGGGCTCGACGAGGCTGCCTTCCTCGACGCTGCGAACCAGGCGAAGGCCGGCTGTCCCATCAGCAAGGCCCTGACCGGGGTCGACATCACGCTCGACGCCGCGCTTGAGACCGCTTGACGTCGTACCCCTCCCCTAGGGTGGCGCTGTGACGGATCTGGGAACTCCCCTGTCGGACGGCGCCACCCGTGTCCTGCTGCTCGGATCGGGCGAACTGGGCAAGGAAGTGGTCATCGAGCTGCAGCGACTCGGCGTCGAGACCATCGCGGTCGACCGCTACCCGAACGCGCCGGCGATGCAGGTCGCGCATCGCAGCCATGTGATCGACATGCTCGACGGCACCGAGATCCGTCGGGTCGTCGAGCTCGAACGCCCACACCTGGTGGTCCCGGAGATCGAGGCCATCCACACGGCCACTCTGCAGGACCTGGAGTCCGAGGGATTCACGGTCATCCCCACGGCCCGCGCGGCCCGCCTGACGATGGACCGCGAGGGCATCCGCACCCTCGTGGCCGAGGATCTTGGCCTGCCGACCTCGCCCTATCGGTTCGCCGGCGATGTCGAGGAGTACCGCGCCGCCGTCGAGGCGATCGGCCTGCCGTACGTCGTCAAGCCGGTCATGTCGTCGTCGGGCAAGGGCCAGTCCACGGTCCACTCCCCCGACGACGTGGACGCCGCCTGGGACTACGCCCAGTCGGGCGGGCGCACGGGCGCCGGCCGGGTGATCGTCGAGGGGTTCGTGCCGTTCGATATCGAGATCACTCTGCTGACCGTCAAGCACGCGGCTGCCGACGGCAGTGGCGACGTCATCAGCTTCTGCCCGCCCATCGCCCACACGCAGGAGGACGGCGACTATCGCGAGTCCTGGCAGCCGCAGGCGTTGGGCGATGCCGTCCTGGCCCGGGCGCAGGAGATATCGGCGGCCGTCGTGTCCGATCTGTGCGGCGAGCACGGTCGAGGCGTGTTCGGGGTCGAGCTGTTCGTCACCGCCAGCGGCGACGTCATCTTCTCCGAACTCTCACCGCGTCCGCATGACACGGGCCTGGTCACGCTGATCTCGCAGGATCTGTCCGAGTTCGCGCTGCACGCCCGCGCGATCCTCGGCCTTCCCATCCCCAACATCCGCACCCGAGGCCCGGCGGCCTCGTGCGCCGTGCTGTTCGAAGGCGACATCGAGGCACCCACGTTCCACGATGTCGATCGGGCTCTGGCCGAGCCCGACACCGCGCTGCGCCTGTTCGGCAAGCCGGCTGTCTCCGGTAGGCGCCGCATGGCTGTCGCGCTCGCTCTCGACACCGACGTCGAGACGGCACGCGCCAAAGCCCGCCGCGCCGCGCGGCACCTCGCCCCGTGAAGCCCCAGATCACCGGTCGCTGGCACGCGCAGGGTCTCGACACGCCACGCTTTCCGTCGGGCACCGACGTCGTCAGACACCTCGGTGCCGTCCAGTCCCAGTTGCACGACATGGCGTTGTGGGCCGTGGGGCGACGCTGCGACCGCACGTTCGCCGAGCTCCGGGCCGAGTTCGACGAGCTGTCGTTCCGGCGCACCCATGTGCTGCGCCCGACCTGGCACTACGCGCACCTGGACGATCTGCCCTGGCTGCAGCAGGTGTCGGCCGATCGGGTCGAACGTCTCAGCCTGACGAATCTCAAGTCCCTGGGCATCGGGGCGAACCACATCGACACCGCCGTGGCCGCCATCGCCGAGGTCGTCGCCGACGGACAACCGCACCTGCGTGACGATCTGCGCGATGCCGTCGTCGCGGCAGGTGTCGACGTCCCGGCCAATGCGATGGCGCACTATGCGATGTCGGCCGAGGTGCGGATGTTCGTGGCCAACGGCCCCATGATCGGCAAACAGCACACGTACCTGGCGCTCCCGGCCACCACCTCGGATCTGAGCCAGGACGACGCGCTGGCCCGCCTCGCCACGACCTATGCGCGCGGGCACGGAGCCTTCCGCGCCAAGGACCTGGCCTGGTGGAGCAGCCTCACGCTCACCACAGCGCGGCGGGCGATCGACCTGGCCGGACTGTCCAGAACCGAGATCGACGGCGAGGAGTACGCGGTTCCGGTCGGTCCCGTCGACGACGCTCCCCCACCGGCCGCCGCTCTGCTGTCGAACTTCGACGAGTACATCTCGTACGCCCGCGACGCCGCCGACTACGACGGCATCACGACCACCGTCCAGGACGTCATGCGCAGCATGGGTCTGCTGTTCGTCAACGGCGCGCTCGGTGGCCTCTGGAGACGCACCGCAAAGGCCACGACGGTGACCGTCGAGGTGATTCCTGACACACCGTTGAGCCCCCGCGCTCGACGAGCTGTCGAACAGGACGCGGAGCGGTTCGCCCGGTTCCTCGGCAAACGTCTGGAACTGACTGTGAGTACGGCCTGAAATCGCCCAGAAACTCCGGTTCGACCTGCCTGCCGAGTTACACGGGCTGGGAGTAGTCTGGATCGCGACTTCATCACGCGCGCCGACTGACACATGGAAGAGGCGATCGAGGCCGTGGCCGAGACCTCCCAGGACAGCACCAACACCCCCGACTTCGGCACCAACCAGTGGTTGGTCGAGGACATGTACGACCGGTTCCAGGCGGACCCTGATTCGGTCGACAAGTCGTGGGCCGAGTTCTTCCGCAACGGCGGCGCCCCGGGCGGCGGGACCACGTCGGACAACGGCACCGCCCCGGCCCAGACGACACCCGCCCAGGCGCAGACGGCCGCGCCCAAGCACGTCGAGGCGCCGACGACGAATCCCGCCGTCGATGCGCCTAGCAAGGTTGAGGCCGATCCGGCCCCGGCCCCCACGACGCCAGCGGCCGAGAAGGTGTCGCAGAAAGCGGCCCAACAGCCGTCGGCACCCGCTCCTGCCACCAAGACGACCGAGGCCAAACCCGCACCGTCGGCCGGCGAGGTCGAGAAGGTCGTGCTCAAGGGCGCTGCCGCCCGCACGGCGCAGAACATGGACGCCAGCCTCGCAGTGCCCACCGCCACCAGCGTCCGTTCGGTGCCGGTCAAGCTGCTGTTCGACAACCGCACCGTCATCAACAATCACCTGGCCCGCGCCCGAGGCGGCAAGGTCTCGTTCACGCACCTGATCGGCTACGCCGTCGTCAAGGCTGCCAAGGCGATGCCGGAGATGAACACCGGCTACGAGACCAACGACAAGGGCAAGCCGGTCCAACTCAACCCCGAGCACGTCAACTTCGGTCTGGCCATCGACCTGCAGAAGAAGGACGGCTCCCGCCAGCTCGTCGTTCCCAGCATCAAGGCATCCGAGACGCTCGACTTCGCCGGATTCTGGTCCGCCTACGAGACGATGGTCAAGAAGGCCCGCGACAACAAGCTCGAGGTCGCCGACTTCCAGGGCACCACGATCTCGTTGACCAATCCCGGCGGCATCGGCACCAATCACTCGGTACCGCGGCTGATGGCTGGTCAGGGCTGCATCATCGGCGTCGGCTCGATGAACTATCCGCCCGAGTTCGAGGGCGCCTCGGAGCACACCATCGCGCAGATGGCCATCTCCAAGATGATGACGCTGACCTCGACGTACGACCACCGCGTCATCCAGGGCGCGCAGTCCGGCGAGTTCCTCAAGCGCATCCACCAGTTGTTGCTGGGTGAAGACGGCTTCTACGACGAGATCTTCGCCGCCCTCAAGATCCCCTACGAGCCCATCCGCTGGGCCCAGGACATCGCGGTCAGCCACGACGACGAGGTGCACAAGCAGGCCCGCGTCCTGGAGCTGATCAATGCGTTCCGCGTGCGCGGCCACCTGATGGCCGACACCAACCCGCTGGACCACTCGCCACGCAGCCATCCGGACCTGGACACCGCGTCGCACGGCCTGACGCTGTGGGATCTGGACCGCGAGTTCCCCACTGGTCCGTCGTTCGGCAACGGCAAGCGCTACATGAAGCTGCGCGAGATCCTCGGCATCCTGCGCGACTCGTACGCCCGCACGGTCGGCGTCGAGTACATGTACATCCAGGACCCTGATGAGCGCCGCTGGTTCCAGGAGCGCGTCGAGCGCCCGCACACCAAGCCGCCGCGCGAAGAGCAGTTGCGCATTCTGCTCAAGCTCAACCAGGCCGAAGCCTTCGAGACGTTCCTGCAGACCAAGTTCGTCGGCCAGAAGCGCTTCAGCCTCGAGGGCGGCGAGACCGCCATCGCACTGCTGGACGAGATCTGCGAAGGCGCCGCCACCGACGGCCTCGAAGAGGTCTGCATCGGCATGGCGCACCGTGGTCGCCTCAACGCATTGGTCAACATCGCGGGCAAGCGACCCAGTCAGGTGTTCCGCGAGTTCGAGGGCAATATCGATCCCCGCACTGTGCAGGGCTCGGGCGACGTCAAGTACCACCTGGGCGTCGAGGGCGAGTTCACAGCCGGCAACGGCGACAAGATCAAGGTCTCCATCGCGGCCAACCCGTCGCACCTGGAGGTCGTCGACCCGGTGCTCGAGGGCATCGCGCGCGCCAAGCAGGATCGCCTGAACCGTGGCGAGGAGTTCCCCGTCCTGCCTGTGCTGGTGCACGGCGACGCGGCGTTCGCCGGCCAGGGTGTCGTGGCCGAGACCCTCAACCTGTCGCAGTTGCGCGGCTACCGCACCGGCGGCACGATCCACGTCATCGTCAACAACCAGGTCGGGTTCACGACGGCACCGTCGTCGTCACGATCCTCGACGTACTGCACCGACGTCGCCCGCATGATCCAGGCGCCGGTGTTCCACGTCAACGGCGACGATCCCGAGGCGTGCATCCGCGTGGCCCAGTTGGCCTATGAGTACCGGCGCACGTTCAACAAGGACATCGTCATCGATCTGGTCTGCTACCGCCGTCGCGGCCACAACGAGGGCGACGACCCGAGTTTCACTCAGCCGCTGATGTACGACACCATCAACGCCAAGAAGTCGGTGCGCAAGCTGTACACCGAGGCGCTGGTCGGTCGCGGCGACATCACGCTGGAAGAGGCCGAGGCCGCCCTGGCCGACTACCAGGCGCAGCTGGAGAAGAACTTCGTCGAGGTCAAGGAAGCAGTCGAGGATCCGGCGTACACGCGCACCCCGGACTACCCGGAGAAGCCAGAGCATGCCGGCGAGTTGGTCACGGCTGTCACGCCCGAGATCCTCAAGGCGGTCGCCGACGCGTACACCAACGTGCCGGACGGCTTCACGGTCCATCCGAAGGTGCTGCCTCAGTTGCAGCGTCGGGCCGCATCCATCACGGCCGGTCCCATCGACTGGGGCACCGGCGAGATCATCGCGATGGGCTCGCTGCTGGCCGATGGCCGTCCGGTCCGCCTGGCCGGCCAGGATTCGCGCCGGGGCACGTTCACCACGCGGTTCGCAACCGTCATCGACCGCAACAACGCCGAAGAGTGGACCCCGTTGACGCACGTCAGCGAGGACCAGGCCACGTTCTACGTCTACGATTCGCTGCTCAGCGAGTACGCCGCGCTCGGCTTCGAGTACGGCTACTCGGTCGCGCGCCCCGAGGCCCTGACGATGTGGGAGGCCCAGTTCGGCGACTTCATCAACGGCGCCCAGTCGGTGATCGACGAGTACATCAGCGCCGGCGAGACCAAATGGGGCCAGAAGTCCGGTGTCGTCCTGCTGCTTCCGCATGGCTACGAGGGCCAAGGCCCAGACCACTCATCGTCACGCCTGGAGCGATTCCTCGACCTGTGCGCCGACGACGCCATGACCGTGGCGGTCCCGTCCACACCCGCGTCGTACTTCCACCTGCTGCGCAAGCACACCCTCGAGGCCGAGCACCGTCCGCTGATCGTGGCGACGCCCAAGTCGATGCTGCGTAACAAGGCGGCCGTTTCGCAGCCCGACGACTTCACGACCGGCACGTTCCGGCCCGTCATCGGTGAAGATCAGGTCGAGACCGACAAGGTCGAACGCGTCATCGTCTGCTCGGGCAAGGTCTACTGGGATCTGCTCGCCGAGCGGAACAAGCGCGAGGAGGGGCAGTCGCGCACCGCGATCGTCCGCCTGGAGCAGGTGTACCCGCGTCCCGTCGACCAGTTGCGCGACGAAGTGGCACGGTTCGCCAACGCCACCGAGGTGCGCTGGGTCCAGGAGGAGCCGGCCAACCAGGGTCCGTGGCCGCACGTCGCGCTGCACTTCACGGGCCAGTTCGGCTCACTGCCGCTGCTGCGCGTGTCGCGCCCCGAGTCGTCCACCACGGCCGTCGGCTCCCACTCGCGCCACGTCGAGGAGCAGCAGCAGCTCATGGCCCAAGCCTTCAGCTGAGCCCGACCGTACGGACGCTCTTTCAGACCTGGATGACGTCGAGTTCGTCGAAGGCAGTTGCCATGACGTCGAAGTCGCTGTCCTGCGTCACGACGGCAAGTCCGTTGTCGACCGCGCAGGCGGCGATCAGCGAGTCGGCGATCTTGACCTGACGGGTGACACCGGCCTGCCTGCATGCCGCGATCAAACGTGCCCATGTCGCCATCGTGGACTCCGTCAGCGCCAACGGATCGCTGGCCTTCGCGGTCGACAACGTGCGTGCGCGCTCAGCGCGGACATTGCGGTCATTGGCGCTGAGGACGCCCAGCTGAAGCTCACCCAGCGTCACTACACACGTGGCGACATATTCCGGCAGATCGCCGAGACCGCGGCCCGATTCCCTGGCGATGAACACCGAGGTGTCCAGTAGCCCGTACATCGGATTCGACGAGGCCGTCACAGCGTGTCCAACGTCTGGCCGGTGACCTCATCAAGTTCTTTCGCCAATGCCGCGTCGGCCTGTCCGGTCGCCAGCATCTGCTTCACCGCTGCACCGGACAACCAACGGGAGCGACGCACATGTGGCACGATGTCGGCGATCTGCTCACCACGAACAGTGAGGGTCACCCGCTCACCGGTCTGGACGGCCGCGATGACCTGCGTCGTCTGATTACGCAACTCCCTGACACCGATCTCCATGTGCTACACGATAGCACCTCTCAGACCTCGGCTGCCTCACAACGGGTCAGTGCCACGGGTGAGGAAGATGTCACGTGGGGACACGTCACGTGTGACAAGCCGGTCACGACCACTTCCTAACGTCTGAGCATGCCGTCGACCGGCGGCGCGCCCAGACCGTCCACGGAAGTGGTTCCACCATGACTTACCTGTTGCCCAACGAGTACGTCGGCAAGATGATCGATGCCGGCGAGTCGAAGATGAAGCTCGCGACCCGCGACACCCTCATCCGCGCCTTCATGGCCGGCGCGATGCTGTGCCTGGGTGCCGCGTTCGCCGTGACCGTCAGCGTCCAGACCGGATATCCGATCATCGGCGCACTGCTGTTCCCCGCCGGGTTCTGCATGCTCTATCTGATGGGCTACGACCTGGTCACCGGCGTGTTCGTGCTGGCTCCCCTGGCCTGGCTGGACAAGCGCCCCGGCATCACCTGGAAGTCGGTCCTGCGCAACTGGGGCCTGGTGTTCCTGGGCAACTTCGGTGGCGCCTTCACGGTGGCCGTGCTGATGTCGATCGTCTTCACCTACGGGTTCTCCACTGATCCGGACGCCGTCGGTCAGGCGATCGGCCACATCGGTGAAGGCCGCACGGTCGGTTACTCCGAGCACGGGGCCGCCGGGATGCTGACGCTGTTCATCCGCGGCATGATGTGCAACTGGATGGTCTCGACCGGTGTCATTGGCGCCATGATGTCCACGACACTCGGCGGCAAGGTGCTGGCGATGTGGCTGCCCATCACGCTGTTCTTCGGGATGTCGTTCGAGCACTCGGTCGTCAACATGTTCCTGTTCCCGTCCGGCATCATGCTCGGCGGCGACTTCACGATCGGGGACTACCTGATCTGGAACGAGATTCCCACCCTGATCGGCAACCTGGTCGGCGGTCTACTGTTCACCGGCCTGGCTCTGTACGTGACCCATGCCCGCACTGCACCGTCGCGTGACCTGACGCCGAAGGAGGACCAGGAGCAGGAGCAGGAGCAGGAGCAGGAACCGTCGCTGCCCGATCACCTGGCCGTCCCCGCGATCTGAGGAAACTCGACATGGATCGCAAGCAGCAGCTCGTCGTGGTGGGCGCCGGCATGGTCGCCCAGCGGCTGGTCGAAGCACTCGTGGAGCGCGACGCCACCGACACCTGGGACATCTCGGTGTTCGGCGAGGAGAGTCGCCCACCGTACGACCGGGTCGCCCTGACCTCGTTCTTCACGGTGCACGATCCCGACGAGCTGCTGCTGGGCGACCGCGCACTGTGGAAGACGCCCGGGGTCCGGCTGCACCGCAACGCCGTCGTGTCGGCGATCGACACCGAGAACCGCACCGTCGCGGCGCGAGGCACCACGTTCGAGTACGACGCGCTCGTGCTGGCGACCGGTTCCTATGCTGCTGTTCCGCCGGTCAAGGGCAACGACCTGGAAGGGTGCTTCGTCTACCGCACGGTCGATGACGTCGCCGAACTGCGCGCCTGGGTTTCGGAACGACGCGCGGCCGGCAAGCCCGTCCACGGCACCGTGATCGGTGGCGGCTTGCTCGGCCTGGAGGCGGCCGGTGCGCTGCGCCATCTGGGTGCCGACGTCACGGTCGTCGAGTTCGCGGACCGGCTGATGCCCCTGCAGGTCGACGCCGGGGGCGGCGAGGCCCTCGCCCGCCTCATCGGCAACCTCGGGGTCGAGGTCCGCACGTCGACCGCGACCAAGGCCATCACCTCGGACAAGCGTGGGCGGGTCAGCGGCATGAAGTTCGCCGACGGTTCGGCTCTGAGCACCGATGTCGTGGTGTTCGCGACGGGCGTCCGTCCCCGCGACGAGCTCGCCCGCAACATCGGCATCGATGTGCACGAGCGCGGCGGCATCGTCGCCGACGACGCGTGCCGCACGAGTCACGACGACATCTACGTCATCGGCGAGGCCGCCCACATGGCGGGCCGGGTCTGGGGGCTGGTCGGTCCCGGCTACACGATGGCCGAGGTGGTCGCCGACCGGTTGCTGGGCGGATCGGCGACCTTCGAGGAAGGCGATCTGTCCACCAAACTCAAGTTGTTGGGCGTCGACGTCGCCAGCTTCGGCGATGCGTTCGCCACCGAGGACGGCAGCCTGGAAGTCGTGTACGCCGATCCGCTGGCGGGTGTCTACAAGAAGCTGGTCATGAGCGACGACGCCTCCCGCCTGCTGGGCGGCGTGCTGGTCGGCGACAGCTCGGCCTACACCTCGCTGCGCCCCATGGTCGGTCACCCGCTCGGCTCGGATCCGACCGCGTGGCTGCTGCCCGACGGTGTCGAGCCGCCCGCCGCGACGGGCCTGCCCGACGAGGCACCGGTGTGCTCGTGCAATAACGTCACCGCAGGTCAAATCCGATGCGCCGTCAGTGAGCAGGGCTGCACCGACGTCGCCGGCGTCAAGGCGTGCACCCGAGCCGGAACGGCCTGCGGTTCGTGCGTCCCTCTGGTCAAGAGACTGCTCGATGCCGAGCTGGAAGCCGCCGGCATCGAGGTCAGCAACGCCCTGTGCGAGCACTTCGCGATGAGCCGGCCCGCACTGTTCGAGATCATCCAGGTCACGGGCCTGGCCCGGTTCAGCGAGATCATCGAGAAGCACGGCACGGGCCACGGCTGCGACATCTGCCGTCCCGTCGTCGCATCGATCCTGTCGTCGCTGGGCCGCGGGCACGTGCTGGACGGCGAGAACGCGGCGCTGCAGGACTCCAACGATCACGTCATGGCCAATCTGCAGAAGGACGGCACGTACTCGGTCGTCCCGCGCATCCCCGGCGGCGAGATCACACCCGAGGGGCTGGTCGTGATCGGTCAGGTCGCACAGGACTTCGGGCTCTATACCAAGATCACCGGCGGCCAGCGCATCGATCTGTTCGGAGCCCGCATCGACCAGCTTCCCGGTATCTGGAAGCGCCTCGTCGACGCCGGCTTCGAGTCCGGTCACGCGTACGGCAAGTCGCTGCGCACCGTGAAATCGTGCGTCGGCCAGACCTGGTGTCGGTACGGTGTGCAGGACTCGGTAGGCCTGGCGATCATGCTGGAACTGCGGTACCGCGGCCTACGGTCCCCGCACAAGATCAAGCTCGGCGTCTCCGGCTGCGCCCGCGAATGTGCCGAGGCCCGGGGCAAGGATGTCGGAGTCATCGCCACGGAGAACGGCTGGAACGTCTACGTCGGGGGCAACGGCGGGTTCACCCCGCGGCACGCCCAACTGTTCGCCGAGGACCTGACCACCGACGAGTTGGTGCGCACGATCGACCGCTTCCTGATGTACTACGTCCGCACCGCCGATCGCCTGCAGCGCACCGCGCCGTGGATCGAGTCCGTCGAGGGCGGTCTGGAACACGTGCGAGCGGTCGTGCTCGAGGACTCGCTGGGCATCGGCGCGGGGCTGGATCAGATGATGGCCGAGCACGTCGCGGGCTACGAGGACGAGTGGGCGGCCACGCTGAACGATCCGGAGAAGTTGCGCCGGTTCGGTGCCTTCGTCAACGCACCCGACACCCCCGACCCCGATCTGGCCTATGTCGAGGAACGCGGACAGCGTCGTCCCGCCGATCCTGTCGTCATCGCCGGTTCCACGATCCCGGTGAGGACGCCATGACCATCACGACTCAGAAACCGCTGACCTGGACCACGATCTGCAGGCTCGACGACCTGGCACCCGACCGCGGCGTCGCCGCGCTGGTCGACGGCCGGCAGATCGCGGTGTTCCGGCTGTCGTGGACCGACACGTTGTACGCCGTCGGCCACCGCGACCCATTCACCGGTGCGAACGTCATGGCACGCGGCCTGGTCGGCACGCGTGGCGACCGGCCCACGGTCGCATCGCCCCTGCACAAGCAGGTGTTCGACCTCAGCACAGGCGAGGCTCTCGACTACCCTGGAACATCGCTGGACCGCTGGGACGTCCGCCTGGTCGACGGCGATGTCCAGGTCCGTCCTGTCGAGGGAGTTCGATGACCGAATTGAGACCCTCTCGTCTGGGAATGGTGCTGACCGGCACGCGCATCCTGGTGACGGCGCAACGTCGTGCCTCGGATCTCGCGTTGGCTCTCGCGCGTCGTGGCGCCGAGGTCGATGTGGCGTCGACGCTCGGCGTGCAGGCGCACATCGACGAGGAGACGCTGCTCGCCCACACCCGTGATCTGATCAGCACACCGGCCGACATCGTGGTCATCACGACCGGCATCGGTTTCCGGGGTTGGCTGGAGACCGCCGAGGCGGCCGGGATCGCCGACCAGCTCCTGCAGTCGCTGAGCACGTCGCGACTGGTCGCCCGCGGACCCAAGGCGCGCGGTGCATTGCAGGCTGCAGGTCTGCGTCCGGACTGGGTCGCCGAGTCCGAGACGTCGCGTGAGATCGCCGAGTTCCTGGTCACCGAGGGGGTCGATGGCCAACAGATCGCGGTGCAGCATCACGGCGCGGGTGACGACGGCCTGCATGAGGCTCTCACCGGCGCGGGCGCCACGGTCACGGGCCTGGTGATCTACACGTGGGGTCCGCCGCCGGATCCCGACGCGGTCGCGCAGTCGGTCGCCGACACCGCCGTGGGTCTGTACGACGCGGTCCTGTTCACCTCCGCTCCGGGTGCCGTCGCCTGGCTGGACGCGGTCCGATCGGCCGGGGTCTGGGACGGCATGGCAGCGCTGGCCGAAAGTGGTCGCCTGCTCGTCGCCGGCGTCGGGCCGGTCACGGCCGAACCGTTGCGCCGTGCCGGATTCGACCCGCTGATCCCCGACCGTGGCCGGCTCGGCGCCCTGGTGCGCGCCGTCATCGTGCATCTGGGCGACGAAGACCTGGGCATCGACACGATGGCGGGGCGCCTGCGCGTCCACGCGACGTCGGCGACGCTCGACCACGAACGCGTACACCTGTCCCCCAGCGCGCTGAGCGTTCTGCGCCTGCTCGCGTCGGATCCGGGTGTCGTGTTCTCGCGCGAAGCCGTCCTGACCGCGCTGCCCGGAGAGTCCACGGCGACGCATGCCGCCGAGGTCGCGGTCGCGCGACTACGCGAGGCCATGGGCGATTCGACCCTGATCAAGACCGTCGTGAAGCGCGGCTATCAGCTCGCGCTCGCCGATCCCGAGGAGATGCCGTGAATCCTGTCCTGGTCGCCTGCAGCCACGGCACGTCAGATCCCGCGGGTCAGGAGACGATCCGCCGTCTGCTGGCGGCGGTCTGGCGCGCTCTGCCCGCGTTCGAGGTCAGAGGCGCCGCGGTCGACGTCGAGACCGACATCCTGCTGCCGGGTGTGCTCGACTCGCTCATCCGGCCGGCCGTCGTGGTTCCGCTCCTGTTGTCCGGCGGCTACCACGTCTATCACGACATCGCGCAGGCCGTCGCCAGTCGTCCCGACCGTGCCGCTGCCGCACCGCTCGGCCCGGACTGGGAACTGGCCGAGATCGGTGTGCGCCGACTGAACGAGGCCGGAGCCCGGTCCGACGATGTGGTCGTTCTCGGTGCCTCCGGCTCCAGCGACCCGCGAGCGATGGCATCGATCGAGGAGGCCGCCCGTCGACTCGGTTCGCTGTGGGGTGGCCGGATCGCGGTGGGTCACGTGGGACATTCGGGCGTTCCGTTGCGGGACGCCGTGGCCGATGCGCAGCAGCCCGGACGTCGCGTCGTGGTGTCCAGTTATCTGCTCGCGCCCGGCCACTTCCAGCACGAGCTGGAGCAGGCCGGCGCCCATCTGGTGACCGCCCCGATCCTGACCCCGTCTCCCGATCCAGCTCTGGTCGACCTGGTCATCCGGCGCTTCGAGGAAGCCGCTCTCGACGTCTCGTGGGCGAATCCGACTCCGGTCAGGGGCGCGTGACGACGATCTTGCCGAAGGCGTGGCCGTCCTTGACGGCGGTGATCGCCTCGGCGGCCTGATCCATGGGAAGCACGCGCTCGACGAGCGGCCGGGTGCCGGTCTCGGCCATGAAGCGGGCCAGAGCGTCGAGCTCGTCGCGGGTGCCCATGGTCGAGCCGTGCACCTTAATCTGCCGGAAGAAGATGTGCTGCAACTCGGCGGCGGTGGCGTCGCCGGTCGTCGCACCTGAGATGACGATCGTGCCGCCGGACCGCACCGACTTGACCGAGTGCGACCAGGTGGCACGGCCGATGGTCTCCATCACGGCGTCCACACGCTGCGGCAGGCGTTCATTGGACTCGAACGTCTCGTGCGCGCCGATCTCCAGCGCCCGTTCCCGGCTGCGCTCGTCGCGGCTCGTCACCAGCACCCGGAACCCGGCGGCACGCGCCAGCATGATCAGTGAGGTCGACATGCCGCCGCCGGCACCCTGCACCAGCACCGTGTCGCCGGGCTGCAGATCGGTCTGCGTGAACAGCATGCGGTATGACGTCAACCAGGCGGTCGGCAGGCATGCAGCCTCCTCGAACGTCAGATCGGCGGGCTTCGGCACGACATTGCGCGTCGGCACGGTGACCAGGTCGGCGAACGACCCCTGGTACCTCTCCGACAGGAGCGTGCGATCCGGGTCGAGCGTCTCGTCGCCGGTCCAATCCGCCGTGCTGATGACACCGTCCCTCTGGGGCGAGATAACACCGTGGACGATGACGTCGTTGCCGTCCTCGTCGATTCCCGCGGCGTCGCAGCCCAGGATCATCGGCAGGTTCTCGTCCTTCAGACCCACGCCGCGCAGACTCCACACGTCGTGATGATTGACCGATGCTGCCCGGACGCGCACCGTGGTCCAGCCATCGGGCACGACCGGCTCGGGTCGCTCCCCCACGATCAGGGCGCTGAGCGGGTCCTCGCGATTCGTCCGTTCGACGTAGACGGCAAACATCGTCAGTAGGGACGACGGGCGACGCCCTCGCGGCGCGCCGTGTCCGTGACGGCCTTCGCGACCGCGGTCGACACGCGGGCATCGAACGGCGACGGGATCACATATGACTCGCTCAGGTCATCGCCCACCAAGTCGGCGATGGCCTGGGCGGCCGCGAGCTTCATGCCCTCGGAGATCACGGTGGCCCGCACCTGCAGGGCACCGCGGAAGATGCCGGGGAACACCAGCACGTTGTTGATCTGGTTCGGGAAGTCCGACCGTCCGGTGGCCACGACGCGCGCGTACCGCTGCGCGATCTCCGGATGCACTTCGGGATTCGGATTGGCCATCGCGAAGATGATCGAGTCCGGCGCCATGCGTGCGACGGCTTCCTCGGGCACTGTGCCGCCCGACACGCCGATGTACACATCGGCACCGCCGAGGGCGTCCTCGATGCTGCCGGGCTTGGCCCAG
>Ga0164243_10002046_pt1 | contig 33730 bp, 35 predicted proteins | sample OricompcompostOP_FD_108781 | JGI IMG/M metagenome (GOLD analysis project Ga0164243, IMG submission 108781) | Organic Plus compost microbial communities from Emeryville, California, USA - Original compost - Organic plus compost (OP) | ecosystem: Engineered > Solid waste > Mixed feedstock >... | reverse complement strand
GTGATCAGTTCATCTTCGGCGACTGGAACTACAGAACCACTGGTCGACACATCGCGCCTTTCTCGTCTGCCCCCGGAATGGACGACGTCGCCGGGGACCGCATCCGGCTGGGCGCGCGGACCGAACCTCGACGTTCCGCACAAATAGTAGAATAATTTGGCGCATACGCAACAGGCATCGGCACAGTGGAAGGAAACCCCGGATTACCAGCATCGACAACCGCGACGACCGGACGGCGGCACGGCCGTCGCCGCGCCGGCGCCACCGCGCGCCCGTGCGACGCGCGCCCGCGACACCGGGCCTGCCCGTGGCGGGCTCGGCGGGACCGGCACGGGAGTACGTCCCGGCCGGGGCGGTAACGACCCCCGGGGACGTCACGCAGGAGGCACTGGCGGTCGCACTCGCCGCGTCCTATGCGGCCGATTGGCTTGGCACCACGGAAATACGTGAGTTCCGGGCACACTTCCGCGCGGCTGTCCGGCTCGATGACGTCCTCACCTGCGCCGGTGACGTCACCGCGGTGGAGCACGACGGCGAGCGGTGGGCGATCACCATCGCGCTCACCGCGGTGCGGCCGGACGGGCAGGTCGTGCTCAACGGCTCGGCGGTGCTGCTGCGGTCGTGACGGCCGGGCTATTCGCCCTCCGCCTTGACCTTGAGCGAGTCGAGCATGTCCCGCACGCCCTTCGCCGTCAGTTTCTCGATCATGAACCCGGGCAGCGGCCACTTGATGTCGATGGCCTGCGACAGCGTCGCCCTGCTGACCCCGCCGTCACCCGGCTCGACCGAGAACACGAAGTCGTTCGCCGTCATGACATCACCCTGGACAAGGTGGTACTCGAACCCGGTGGCGGACGAGTGGTCGTACTCGACGACGTAGGCGGCTGCCTGGCCCACGGCCCGCACGACGGTCCTTGTCCGCTTCGGGCGCCCCTGCTCGTCCCGCTCGAGCACCTCGACCTCGTCCACTTCCTTCTGCCAGCTCGGGTGCCGCTCGACGTCGAGCAGGATGCCGAGGATCTTCTCGGGCGGCGCGGAGATGGAAACGGAGTGCGTGACCGTGGCCATGTGTCTTCCTTCCGTGCGATGTCAGGACCCGCTGCGCGGGCCGGGCGTGAAGGCCAGCGGCAGGTGCCGCAGCGCGTGCACCTCGCCCGCGTCCTCGAACGGGACGGGCTCGCCGCCGAGGCGGAAGTCGGGCAGTCGCGTCAGAATCTCGTCCAGCATCACCTGGAACATCTCCCTGGCGAGGTTGGAGCCAAGGCACCGGTGGCTGCCCACGCCGAACGCGACGTGCTTCTTGTCCACCCGGTCGAAGTCGATGACATCGGGGTTGTCGAAGACCCGCGGGTCCCGGTTCGCCGCACCCCACATGAGAATGGCCTTGTCGTCGCGACGCAGGCACTGGCCGTGGAACTCGGCGTCGCGCGTGACGGTCCGGGCCAGCCCGAGCGTCGGGGTGTCGTGCCGCAGGAACTCCTCGGTGGCCGCGGGCAGCAGGTCGCGGTCCTCGATCAGCCGCCGCCGCAGGTCGTCGTGCCGGCACAGCTGGAGCAGCGCGTTGCCGGTCAGCCCACTGGTGGTGTCCATCCCGCCGAAGATCATCAGCAGCCCGTACATAATGATCTGCGCTTCGTCCAGCGGCTTGCCGTCGAGCTGCCCGTGCACGATGCGGGCGTAGAGGTCGGACTCGGGATCGGCGTCGCGGCGGCGCTCCATCTCCTCGGTCAGCTCGTTGAGGAGAGCGGCCGCCGCGGTCATCGACGCGTCCGGGTTGTGGGCGCGGTCGTGGATGATCAGGTGGACATCGCGGACCCACTCCTGCCATGCGGCCTCACGGAAGCCGAGCATGCGCAGGATGAGCCGCGCGGGCAGCGGCGTGGTGAGCTCGCCGACGATGTCGCACTCGCCGCGCTCGATGAACTCGTCGATCAGCTCGGTCGCGATCTCCCGCATCGCCGGGCGGAGATCCTTGGCGGCCTTCGGCGAGAAGGGCCCGAGGGTGATCGCGCGCAGCTGCTGCGTCACCGGCGGATCGCTCTCGATCGGCAGGATCGGGAACGGGATGCCGGAGGCCGGGATTCCGACACCTTCGGCGGAGCTGAACAGCTCGTTGTCACGGGCGGCCTCGTAGACGGACGCGTAGTCACTGAGTACCCAGAATCCGCCGAGCCGAGGGGAATGCGCGACCGGGCAGCTCTCGCGCAGCCGGTCGAAGATCTCGTAGGGGCGGTCGCGGAACTCCGGCGAGTGGTGGTCGAGATCGAACTCGGCGCGCTCGCCGGTACCGGGCGGCGTCTGCGAGGTGGTCACGGAAACTCCTTACGAGAAGACTGCCTGTGTCAGGATTCGATGACGGTGATCGCGCGTTCGGGGCAGGCTTGCGCACCCTTCCTGGCCATCCGTTCCAGGTCCGGCGGGACGTCGAGGACATCGATCGCGCAGTAGCCGTGGTCGTCGAGCTCGTACACCTCGGGGGCGACGGCGTTGCACTGGGCGTGGCCGGTGCACGATTCCCGGTCCAGGGAAACCTTCATGATGCCTCTCCTCTCGTTTCGGGCTGCCGTCAGTCCAAATCGAACGGTCCCGTTCGGACAGTCGAACCGAGCAGTCCGGTGTCCGTCCCGTGCTCGGCCGAGACGTGCTCGGCCAGTGCGACGTCCTTGCGCAGGTACGGCGCCCCTAGCCGGGCGAACTCCTCGGAGCTGCCTGCCGATTTCAGTGCTGTCAGCGCGAAACCGCGAGCGCTGCAGTTCGTGAGCGCTTCCAGTGCGCCCGCCTCGGACAGACCGAGGTCGCCGGCCAGCTTCAGTGCGGCGCCGGCGATCTGCACCTGCGCGGCGAACGTGATGTTGTTGACCAGCTTGGCGATGGTCGCGGTACCGACCTCGCCGGTGTGCACGATCGTGCCGCTGTAGGCCCGCAGGAGCGGCTCGACCCGCGCGAGAGCCGTGGCCTCGCCGCCGGCGAGTACGGTCAGCCGGCCGGCCCGGATGTCTTCGGCACGGCCGCTGACCGGCGCGTCGAGCACCGTCACCTGCCGCCGGGCCGCCTCGTCGGCCAGCCGCCGGATGCCGCTCGCCGACATCGTCGCGTGCTGGATGATCACGGTGCCCGGGCGGGCGGCACGCAGCAACCCGCCCTCCCCCGTCATGATCTCGAAGACCTGCTCTTCCGAGAACGGGCACAGCGCGAGCACGCCGGCCGACGCGGCGAGCCCGGCCACGGAGGCGGCCGTCGCCGCACCGAGCGCGGTGAACCGCGCACGCACGTCCGGCTTCCTCGCGAACAGGTCGACGGCGATCCCGGCGGCCAGCAGGCGTTCCACCATCGGCCCGCCCATCGAGCCGGCGCCGACGAAGCCGATATCCGGTGCGGTCCGGGCCATTCGCGACTCCTTCGTCGACGATCGTGGTGACCCAGGACACTACTAAGGATAGTGTCAACTTTCAAGCACGCGCCAGGAGAGGCACTCCCCCAGCCCTATGCTGAGCGGGATGAACGGGGATCTCACGGCAGACGCGGACCCGGGAACGGCCGCGCCACAGGACAACCGGCGACCGGCCGTGGACGCCCGCCGCCTGCCGGCGCGGCGGCGGGCGCCGTATCCGGTGAGCCCGTCCATCGGACCGGAAGGCGTGCGCGCCTGCCTGGAAATGATCGAAGCCGGGCACCGGCTCTTCACCGAGCGCGGCTACCACGGCACCACCACGACGGCCATCGCCGAGGCGACCGGCCGGTCCGACGCGGCGTTCTACCAGTATTTCGACAGCAAGCAGGCGCTGTTCCTGCTGCTGTTCGAGAACCTGGGACGGGACCTCGTTGCCCAGTTCGGCGCGCTGCCCCCGATCGCGGGCACCCCGGCCGGACTGACCGCCTTGCGCGAATGGCTGGCCGGACTCGGCGTGGTCCTCGACCGGCATTCGGCGTCTCTGCTGGAATGGCCCACCCCGGACGAAGACGACGCGGGGCCGGCGGAGAACCCGCAGGAGGCCTACATCGCCCGGCTCGGCGCCATGTTCCGGAAACAGCTGCCGGACGCGGACTTCGCCGGACTGTCCTCCCGCGCCGTTTCACTCGTGGTCACCGGCCTCACGGCATACGGCCATTTCGTGCTCAACGTGCGCAACCGCGGCTTCCGCACGGAGGCGATCGCCCCGGCCGTGTTCGACGACGCCCTCTCCCGCGTGATCCACCGCGGCCTCTTCCCCGGCGCGTACCCGGCGGGTGTGCCCCGCCGGCTCGGCGACCTCGGCGGCGCCCGCCCGGCGACGCGGTCCGCTCCCGCCCCGGAGCGGTTGCCGGGCCTGCGCCGGCCGGTGACCCGGCGCGGCCAGGCCACGATCAGGAAGATCACCGAAGCGGCCATCGACACGTTCGAGGCGCGCGGTCTCGCCGGCACCAGCGTCAACGACATCATCGCGGCCGCCGGAGTCGCGCACGGCACGTTCTACACCTACTGGGCCGACCGGGCGGCGATCGTCACGACGCTGATGCACCAGGCCGCCGAGGCGGTTCTCGCTCACCTGGACACGCTGCTCGACGCCGCCTCCTCCGCCGACCTGCGTGGCTGGCTCGCCGGCTGGCTCGACGTCGTCGCCGGCCACGGGCCCGTCCTGCACGTCTGGGCCACGGACATCGTCGACGAGCCCCTGCTGCAACCGCTGGGCATCGAGGTCGACAACCGGCTGCGCGACGTGGCGAACCGGCTGCTCGCGGACTCGCCGGTACTCGGCGATCTCGACGCGAACACGCGCACCACCGCGTTGTGGACGATACTGGCCGAACTGCCCCGGTCGGCGTGGCGGCGCAACCCGGTCCTCACCCGGGACGAGGTGTTGCGGGCACAGACTCTGTTGCTGGCCCGTGGTTTCCTCGGCTGGCCGCGCTGAGCCCGGTTCAGTCGCTGGCCGGCAGGGGCTTGGCCTCCTTCGGCACGACCGAGACCCCGTCGACCGTGATGGCGTACTCACCGGGCTTGGTCACCAGCAACTCGAGCGCGCCGTCGTCGGTCGTGTAGCGCTTGCCCAGCTGGGTGCCGCCACCGCCACCGGTCGCCGTCAGACCCTGCTCCGGCTGAACAGCCGGATCGACCATCGGATGACCGCCACAGGCCAGCGCCACACCGGTCTTGGGCGGGCGCACGAGGATGATCTCCGTCGCGTCCACCTGGCTGCGCAACCGCGTTCCCGGCTTCAGATCCACTCCGACTCCTTCCACCTTCGCCACCGCACCCGCGCGATGGCCACCCCGCCAGATTAACAGTTAGATAATTAATCTTCTACTTCCTTGTGAGCTGATTCGGCCCCTAGGATCGGCGGCATGCCTGAAGTAGTCATCGCCGAAGCGGTCCAGTCATGACCGGCACCGTCCATCTTGTCCGGACCGGGCGGGTGCGCCGCATCGTGCTCGACCGCCCGGAGGCGGCGAACGCACTGGACATGTCGATGGCACGCCAACTGCGGAACGCGGTCGCCGAACTCGATGCCGGCACCGGGGCTGTCCTGATCCAGGCGGAAGGACGCGCCTTCTGCGCGGGAGGCGACGTCGCCGCCTTCGCCGCGGCCGAACCGCCGGGGCCGTTCCTCGCCGAGTTGGCCGAGGTCGTGCACGAGTCGGTCGCGGCCCTGGCGGGAGCCGAGTTCCCCGTGGTCGCGGCCGTGCACGGCTGGGCGACGGGCGCCGGGATGAGCCTGGCCGCGATCTGCGACATCGTCCTCGCCGGTACCTCGGCACGGTTCCGCGCCGCCTACCCCGGGGTCGGGCTCTCTCCCGACGGTGGCCTGTCCTGGTCGCTGCCCCGTCTGGTCGGCCGCTCGAGGGCCGCCGACCTCCTGCTGACCAACCGCCCCGTGGACGCGGACGAGGCGGCCGCCATCGGGCTCGTCACGAAGGTCGTGCCCGACGCGGACCTGCGCGCTGAGGCGCTCGCGCTCGCCACGCGGCTCGCCGACGGCCCGACGAAGGCATTGGGGCGCACCAAGAAGCTGCTGTTCGAGGGACATCCGTCGCTTGTGGACCAGCTTGACGCGGAGGCCGCGTGCATCGCGCTGTGCGCGGACGGCCCCGAGGGGCGCGCCGGAGTCGCGGCCTTCGTCGGGAACCGCACACCGGTGTTCCACCCGAAGCCGTGACCGTCGGCTGCTCCGCCGATGTCGACCAGTCCCCGATGCGTGTTTCAGAAGCGGCGGAGCCGCTTGCTGTGTGGGACTCAGCTCGCACCGCTGCGGGTTCTCAGGTGGTTCCTCGCGAGGACAGCGTCGACGTGGTGACTTGGCAGTCATGAGGAGGCGATCCCGGAGCGAGGGGCCGCCTGAGGTTCCGCTACCGGCACCGCCACGCAAACCACTTTCAAAACAGGCTTTAGTTCTGCACCAGTTGTGTCCGCGCCTGCTGGATCAGGTGCTCCATCAGGACGAGGAGCACCTCCTTGCCGGAGTCCCGCTGCCGGGCGTCGCACAGTTCGACCGGGACGTGGTCATCGAGGTCGAGGGCGTCCCGAACCTCGTCGACGGTGTAGGTGGGCGCGCCGTCGAAACAGTTGACCGCCACCACGAACGGGATCTCCCGCCGCTCGAAGAAGTCGACCGCGGCGAAGGAACCGTCGAGGCGACGGGTGTCGGCGAGCACGACGGCACCCAGCGTGCCGCGTGCGAGCTCGTCCCAGAGGAACCAGAACCGGTCCTGCCCCGGCGTGCCGAAGATGTAGAGGATCAGCTCGGGGCTGATCGTGATCCGGCCGAAGTCCATGGCGACGGTCGTGGTCGTCTTCGCCTCGACACCGGTGAGGTCGTCCACCCCGGAACTCAGCTCGCTGAGCATCTCCTCGGTCCGCAGCGGCGCGATCTCACTCACCGCGCCGACCATCGTGGTCTTGCCGACTCCGAAGCCGCCGGCGATGAGGATCTTGACCGCCGCCGCGGCCAGCCCCGGTCCACCCGCGGGGTCAGAGCTTACGAATGCCATTGAGAACCGCCTGCAGTAGTTTGATGTCCGGGGCGCCTGTCCGGCTCGGCGACGGCGGGGACCGGAAGATCAGGTACCCGTCGTTGATGAGGTCGCCGATCAGGATCTTGGTGACCGCCAGTGGGAGATGGAGCTTCGCCGAGACCTCTGCCACCGACTGCGCGGACTGGCACACCCGGACGATCTCGGCATGCTCGGGCTCCAGTAGCCGCGCCGCGGACTCCGAGCGCACCGCGACGACGAGCGTGATCATGTCCAGATCGTGCCGGGCGTCGCTGGTCCGCCCGCGCGTCACCGCGTAGGGGCGCACCAGCGGGCCTGCCGCTTCGTCGAACCAGGGTTCGCGGCGGTGGGTCATGAGGACTGCGTATTGATCCGCTGCTGGTCGAAGAGGCTGTGCCGCGGCGTGGTGGACAGGTAGGTGCCGACCCGCTGGACCACCTGGTTCATCTCGTAGGCCACCATGCCCATGTTCGCGGTCTCGGACGTCAGCAGGGCCAGGCAGGCGTTGTCGCCGGCCGAGGTGACGAACAGGACCGCCCGGTCGAGCTCAATGACGGTCTGCCGCACGCCGCCGCCGTCGAAGTGGTGACCCGCACTGCGGGCGAGGCTCTGCAGCGCCGAGGCCATGGCCGAGAAATGCTCGGCGTCCTCAGTGGACATCGCGGTCGACTGGCCGAGCAGCAGGCCATCGGTCGAGAGCACCACCGCGTGGCGGACGCCCGCCAGCCGTTGGACGAGGTCGTCGAGGAGCCAATCCAGCTTGCGGGTGTTGGTAGTCGCCATAACCTTCTCGTTCGTCATGCTCGCGGATCCTGGTTGAAGAGTTCCGGCTGGGGTCGTGCGCTGCGGCCCTGGCGGGTGCCGCTTTCGATGGCGGACAACAGATCCCTCGCCTGTTCGGCAGACCGGGGCCGTTCGGCGCCTGCCGGCCGCTCGCGCGGTGCGGCGGGCCGGGCCTCGGGCAGCGGGCCGGTAGCGGCCAGCTGAGGCGCGAGACTCGCCTGGCGCCGGCGGCGGGGCAGCGCGGGCCTGTCGTCGGTGGGCCGCGGGTCCGGCCTGCCACGCTCGCCGCGGGGCGCGGGGCGCGGCGGGGTTTCGCGCCGCGACGGGGAATCCGGAACTGGCATCGGTGGTGCCATCGGCGGCTCCTCGCTCGGCCAGGCCGTCGCCACGGCGCCGGCTCCCTCCGCGTCGATCCGGCCCACGCCGTTGGACTGCGGAGCGTCGTCGGGGATGCTCTCTCGGCGGCGGCGCACGCGTCCGATGCTCTCGGTGCGGTCGGTGTCACTCGTCGGCGCTTCGACGGCGATCAGGCTGGACGGGATGAGCACGATCGCGCGGACGCCCCCGTAGTCCGACTCGACCAGCCGCACGCCGACGTCGTTGCGGGTGGCCAGCTGCGCGACCACGAACATGCCGAGCCGCGAGTCGCTGGACAGTGTCGTGACACTGAAGTCCGGCGGGTTGCGCAGGGTCTCGTTGACCCGGGCCAGTTCCTCGGGGGGCATGCCGAGGCCCTGGTCGGTGATCTCCACGACGACGCCCTTGCCGACGATGTTCCCGGTGACCTCGACACGGGACTCCGGCGGGGAGAACGACGTCGCGTTGTCGACCAGCTCGGCCACCAGGTGGATGAGGTCGGCGACCACACCGCCGACGATGGACACCTCGGGCAGCCGGGTCGTGCGGACCCTGGCGTAGTCCTCGGTCTCGGCGACCGCACTGCGCACCAGCTCCACGAGCGGCACCGGGTTGCGCCAGCGGCGGCCCGGCTGTTCGCCGCCGAGGATGATCAGATTCTCCGCGTTGCGGCGCTCGCGGGTGGCGAGATGGTCGAGCTGGAAGAGCATGTCCAGCTGCTCAGGGTCCTCCTGCTTGTACTCGGCCTTGTCGAGGATCTCCAGCTGGCGGTGCACCACGATCTGGCTGCGATGCGCGATGTTGAGGAAGACCGCGTTGACGCCCTCGCGTGTCTTGGCCTCCGTCACCGCCGCCGCGACGGCCGCGTACTGCGCCCGGTTGAACGCCTCGGCGACCTGCCCGATCTCGTCCGAGCCGTAGTTCAGCGGCGTCGCCTCGGCCTTCAGGTCGACGGTCTCGCCGTCGCGCAGCCGTCCCATGATGTCGGGGAGCCGTTCGTCCGCGAGGGCGAGGGTCTCGCCGCGCAGCCGCCTGAGGCGGCCGATGAACCTGCTCGACAGCCGCAACGTGATCAGGAACGCCACGATCGCGAACAGCAGAACGCCGACGCCGCCCCAGATCGAGTTGGTCGCGGTCCTGCTTCCGGTGTCGTAGGCGAACTCCTGGGCGTACTTGTGGTGCGAACGCCACAGGTCGAGCAAGTCCGCGCTCACCGCGGTCGCCGCGTTCTGCCACTCGGCCACGCTGAGCGGCAGCGGCGGGACGTTACGCGCGCTGACCGGCGCCGTGCCACGCTGTCCGATCGCGCTTTCCATGGCGCCGAGCTGCTGCCACGCCGGGCCCGCGGCGAGGGCCTGGAACCGGGCCTGTTCCTCCGGGGTGAGCGCGGGCAGGAGGTTCTGGATCTGGATGCGGTACGCGCCGACCTGGTAGGTGTACTCCTGCACCTGCGCGGCGGTCAGCCCGCCGCTGGTGATCGCGGACGCGGCGAGCGCGTTGCCACGCGACATCGACTCCGCGACCTGGAACAACGCCGTCGCGGTTGTTTCCTCCGCCGCGGTCCCGGAATCCGGCGCGTTGCGGGCGATGCCCTGCATGCCGACCGAGACGACGCCGAGCAACTGGTTGAAGAACGCGTAGGCGTCCGCCACCGGGACCGCGCCCGCGTCGATCTGCTGGCGCATCGCCGTGACCTGTTGCTTGAGCTGATCGAACATCCCGGCCGCGTTCGCCATGGCACCGGGGTTGAGCTCGACGAGGACGTCGCCGGCCGCGCGGACCTCGGTGAGGGCGGCGTCGGACTTGGCGCGCTGCGCCGCGAGCGCTTCCCCAGCCTGCTGGTCACCACCGAGCTTCAGCAGCGTCAGCCGGCGTTCCTCCTGGACGGTCTGGGCGAACACGATGCCGGGGGCGGTGCCCCGGTCGATCTCGCCGGACCAGTCGCGCGCGTGCAGCCCCTGCGTCACCAGGGAGATCGCCGCCGCGGCCCCGACCGCGAAGAGCGCGACACTCGGGATGAGCGCGATGGCCAGGATGCGGGCTCGAACACTGAGCGTGGCCTTGAACACCGGCGTACAGTACCGAATTTACCCCGGTAGGGTGAAGTCAATCAGACAGATCTTTGTCGAGAACGAGTTGAATGATTAGACAGTGCGTGTCACGACAGCACGTCGAGAACGGTCTCCGCGGGATCGCTGATCATGAACTCGCTGACCTGATCGAGATGCCTGCGCCAGAAGACGGCCGCCTTGTCGGCGTCCTTGGCCCGGATGAGGTCCACGATCTTGACGTGAGCCCGCTGCGTGGCCTTCACCGAGCGCTCCGCGTCGGCGTCGTCGCGATGGGCGTTGATGAACGACTGGTTGTGCCGCTCGATGATCGCGAAGACCATGTCGACCAGGACGATCATCGTCTGGTTGCCCGCGAGCTCGACCAGCAGCCGGTGGAACCGCAGATCGTGCTTCTCGCCGAAGGTGACGGGGTCGCCGAGGAGGTCTTCGCCCTCGGCGAGGGCCCGCTCGAGCCTGCGCAGATCCCCGGCCGAACGCTTCTTCGCCAGCGTTCCCACCGCCGTCGACTCCAGCGCCCCGCGGGCCTGATGCAGATCGGCCAGGGTGGCGCCACGGTACTGCAGGAGCGTACCGGCGTACCGGCCCGCCGCCGTCGCGTCCGGGACGAGGACGTGTGCACCACCATGGGCGCCACGGCGAATCTGGATGATCTGCTCGGACTCGAGGATCCGGAACGCCTCGCGCAGGGTCGGCCGGGACACTCCGAACTGGGCCATCAGGGCGCTTTCCGGCGGGAGGGAGTCACCCTCCTTCAACTGGCCGGTCACGATCTGCCGCCGCAGCTGCGCGGCGACCATCTCCCCAGCCTTGGGCACCCGGACCACAGTCGATTTGGGCGTCGCGACCACGAGCCCCTCCCTTCATCTGCTCAGCACGTTCATTCTACTGATGGGCCTTGCGGAGAGAAGGAGGTCCTGGTACTGGCACGTCACCGAGCCCGCGCGAGGGGTGCCGGGCACGCGTTGCGGCCGCTAGGTTATTCAGTGCATTATTTGACCTCTTTGAGATCGGTCGACCTGCCGGAAACAGCGAAAGGGACTGTTGACCATGGGAAAACTTGACGGGCGAGTCGTCTTCATCACCGGCGCCGCACGAGGGCAGGGCCGCTCGCACGCGGTGCGGTTCGCCGAGGAGGGCGCGGATATCGTCGGCATCGACATCTGCGCGGACATCGACGTCGTCCCCTACAAACTGGGCACCACGCAGGACCTCGCGGAGACCGCCAAGCTGGTGGAGAAGACCGGCCGCTCGATGCTCACCCGCGCGGTGGACGTGCGGGACAAGGATGGTCTGCAGGCGGCCTTCGACGCCGGCGTGGAGCGGTTCGGCCACATCGACACGGTCATCGCCAACGCCGGCGTGATCATGAGCAACACCAAGGAGCGCGACGCCGCGGAAGCGTTCCGGGTGGGCATCGACGTGATGCTCGTCGGTGTGTGGAACACGATCCAGGTGGCGCTGCCGCACCTGATCGAGCGTGGCAAGGAGGGCAAGCACGGCAACGTCATCGTGACCAGCTCGATGGCGGCCTTGCTCGGCTTGGGCAACGGCACCGGCGGCGACGACGCGTACGGCGCGGCCAAGCTGGCGGTGATCGGCCTGGTCAAGCAGTACGCCAACTACCTCGCCCAGTTCCACGTGCGCGTGAACGGCGTCGCGCCGACCAACTGCGCGACGCCGATGGTGACCGAGAATCCCGAGTTGTTCAACGTGCTCGGCGCCTACCCCAACCTCGCGAACGCCATGCAGACGCTGCTGCCGGACGTGCCGGTCATCGAGCCGCGCGACGTCAGCGAGGCGATGCTGTTCCTGCTCTCGGACTCCGGCCGCTACTTCACCGGCAGTGTCCTCAACGTGGACGCCGGCATGGCCGTGCGACGCTGAACCGGCCGCGCGACGGCCGCCTCCCACCGGAGGTGGCCGTCGCCGGGCCGGGCACCGTGGCGGTCGTCCGGCGCCGCGGTCAGGACACCAGGGCCGCGGCTTCCTCGAGCAGGCCGGGAAGAGCGGGGACCATGCGGGCCATCGGACCGGTCAGGTCACCGTTCTTGCGTCCCCGCTTGATGAGCAGCGCCGTCGCCGCGGCTTCCTTGTACCGGGTGAGGGCATCGAACCAGCGCAGATCCGGCGGCTCCTGCCCGTAGGCCGCGAGCAGTTCGGCCGCGGTGGGCATCCCGCTCGGCCCGGACGAGGGTGCGCCGGGGTGGTGGGCCTCGTCGGTGAAGAACGTGAACCACGTCAGGTCGACGCGGGGGTCTCCGACCGACCAGATCTCCCAGTCGATCACGGCCTCCACCCGCCCGTCGCGGCACAGCGTGTTGCCCAGCCGGTAGTCGCCGTGGTTGACCACCGGCGGCAGCGGTTCGGGCATCGTCTCGCGCAGCAGCCTGGCGTAGCGCTCATAGTTGTGCCGCAGATCCTCCGGGACGGTGCCGAACGCCCGCGTCCACCGGTCGATCTCCGCGCCCAGCGTCACCACCGGCTCGGCGCCGAGCCCGACGGCGGCAGGGTCCAGCGCGTGGATCGCCGCGAGCACCTTCGCCGCGTCAAGCCCGCGGGAACGCACCTCCGGGAACCCAGCCGGGTCGCGGTCGTCGCTGAGCGCCGGTTCCACGCACTCCCCCGGCACCAGGCCCATCGCGACGAACGGCGACACCTCGGGTGGCTCCCCGGGATCGGAGAACAGCACCGGTGGCACCCGCACCCCGGGCCTGCCGTGCAGTGCCGCCATCAACCGCCCCTGTCGCAGCACGTCCCGATTGCGCACCGGCGCGAGTCCGGGCGGCGCGACCTTGAGCACCACCCGTTCCTCCGGTGCTCCGGCGAACTCGGCCACGAAGGTCAGACTCGACGTGCCCCCGGTCAGCGAGGACACCGACACCACCTTCGATCCCGGTGCCCAGTCCTGGGCGGCCACGGTGGCTCGCTCCCGCAGCGACTCGGTCAGCCCGGGCATCAGAACAAGCCTCCGTCCACACGCAACAGTGCGCCGGTCGTGAAGCTCGATGCCGGACTGGCCAGGTACAGCGCGCTCGTCACGACCTCTGCGGGATCACCCGGCCGCCCGAGCGCGCTCCGCACCTTCGTCCGGTGCTCCTCCGGCCAGGACAGGGAAATATCGGTCAGGAACGGCCCTGCCGACAACGTGTTGACCCGCACCTTCGGCCCGTACTCCAGCGCCAGCACCTGAGTCAGCGCGTTGAGCGCGGCCTTCGCCCCGGCATAGGGACCGAACCGCGGCTGCGGCATCAGCGCCCCGGTGGACGACACGTTGATGATCGACCCGCCGTCTCCCGCCGCCATCCGCTCCCCGACGACCGCGCCGAGCCGGAACGGTCCCTTGAAGTTGACGCCGACGACCTTGTCGAACAGCTCCTCCGACGTCTCCGCCGAAGACGGCGCGAGTGGCGACATCCCGGCGTTGTTCACCAGGATGTCCACCTTCCCGAACGCGGTGTACGCGGCTTCGACGAGCGCGTCGATCTCGTCCCAGTGTCCGACATGGCAGGCCACGGGAAGCGCTTTCCTGCCCAGCGCCTCGACTTCGCGGGCCACCTCCTGGCATCCCCCGAGCTTCCGGCTGGTGATCACCACGTCCGCGCCCGCACGGGCGAAGGCGAGCACCATCTCCCGGCCGAGCCCCCGGCTGCCGCCGGTGACGAGCGCGATCTTCCCGGTCAGGTCGAACAACGCGGCGGTCACGCGAACTCCTCGAGGATGTGGGCGTAGCGTTCCCTCGCCGCGGCCAGTTTCGGCGGAACATGCTCGCTCGGGAACAACCCCTCCGCGGGCTGGTACCGCTTGAGCAGCTGCTTCGCGATCGTGGTCTTGTGCACCTCGGTCGGCCCGTCCGCCAGTGCGAGCGAGGGCACGCTCATCCACATCGAGGCCAGCGGCGTCTCGTGCGTCGTGCCCAGCGATCCGTGCAGGTGCAGGGCGCGCCGCACGATGTCGTGGTAGACCTTGGCCATCGCGACCTTGCACATGGCGATCTGGGTCCGCGCGGCGCCGTGCGGCTGGGTGTCGATCGTCCATGCGGTGTGCAGCACCATCAGCCGGTACTGCTGCAGCTCGATCCACGAGTCGGCGATGAACGCCTGCACCGCTTGCTTGTCGGCCAGCCGCTGTCCCTGGGTTCGCCGGGACAGCGCTCGCTCGCACATCATGTCGAACGCGCGGCGGCACTGGCCCACCGTGCGCATCGCGTGGTGCACCCTGCCGCCGCCGAGCCGGGCCTGCGCCACCGCGAAGCCCTGACCGGGGCCGCCGAGGATCGCGTCGGCGGGCACCCGCACCTCGTGGTAGCGGATGTAGCCGTGGATCCCCTCGTCGAGGTCGTCCCGCTCGGCCATCGTCGCGACGTTGCGCTGGATCTCGATGCCGGGCGTTTCCGACGGCACGATGAACATCGACATCCGCTGATGCGGTGCGGCATCCGGGTCGGTGACCGCCATGACGATCAGGAACTCGGCGAAGCGGGCGTTGGAGGTGAACCACTTCTCGCCGTCGATGACCCACTCTTGCCCGTCGCGCCAGGCGCGGCAGACGAATTCCTTCGGGTCCGCACCGGCCTGTGGCTCGGTCATCGAGAACGCCGAGACGATGTCGCCGTCCAGCAACGGCTTGAGGTAGCGCGTCTTCTGTTCCTCGGTGCCGAACATCGCCAGTATCTCGGCGTTGCCGGTGTCCGGCGCGGCGGTGCCGAACACGGTCGGCGCCCAGTAGGACCGCCCCAGGATCTCGTTCATCAGCGCCAGTTTCAGCTGGCCGTAACCGGGGCCACCGAGTTCCGGGCCGAGGTGGCACGCCCACAGCCCCTGCGCCTTCACCTGTTCCCGCAACGGTTTCAGGATCGCCCGCGACGCCGCGTTGCTCGTGTCGTAGGGATCACCGCCCGCCGGGAACAGCAGGTCGAGCGGCTCCACCTCCTCGCGGACGAACTCCGCCATCCAGTCCAGCTTCGCCTGGAACTCCGGTTCGGTACTGAACTCCCACATACGGCCTCCTCAACTCGAACGTCGTTGTTCTGCCGCGTCGGCCTCCAACCGGGTCCGCAGCAGCCGCAGTGTCTCGGCCGCGTGCGCGAGCTCGTCCGGGTCGATTCCCTCGGTGACCCTGGCGATCCAGGACTGGCTACGGTCGTCCGCGCGCCGGTGCGCGGCGCGCCCGGCCTCGGTCGGCATCAGCAGCGGCGCCCGCTTGTGGTCCGGATTGTCCTTGGTGGCAACGAAACCGCGGGCCAGCAGCGCATCGGCGATGCGCTGCACGCTCTGCCTGGTGTGACCGAGGCTGCGCCCGATCTGGGGCACGGTAGGCGCCCGCTGAGCGTTCACCACGGCGGTGAGCACGAGCATCTGCGCACCCGTGAGCCCGTCCTCCGCACCGAAGCCGGCGGTCGCCGCGAGCAACCGCCCGTGCGTGCGCAGCACCTCGTCCATCAGATGCGGCAGCGGGTGCCGCGCAGGCATCATCATGACAGAAGAATGCCGAATTGACAGCAAGGTGTCAATTCGGCATTCGAAACCGGGCGGTGCTCCGCCTGGGCGTCAGCCACCCAGCCGCAGGCCAGGAGTCCGGGTCTGGAAGATGTCGGTGGCCATGACCGTGCCGAGCTTGGTCGCGTCCCAGCGCTTGCCACCGTTGGACGTGGTTGCCCGCTTGGTCCATCCCTGCATGAGGGACAGCTCCTCGCCCAGCGCCCGCACCACCTGGCCGCTGACGTGCGCGGCCTGCTCGCTGGCCAGCCAGGCCACCACCGGCGAGGCCAGCGACGGGTCCTTCGGGTCGAACTCGTCCTCTGGGCGCTCGTCCGGTTCCACGGCCTCCTGGCCGGAGACCCCACTGGAGAGCCGGGTGACCCCGCCGGGGCTGATGGCGTTCACGGTCACTCCGATGCTCGCCAGCTCCAGGCTCAGCGTCTGGGTCATCCCGACGATCGCCGCCTTGGCCGCGCTGTAGTTGCTCTGGCCGAAGTTGCCGAGCAGTCCCGCGCCCGAGGTGGTGTTGATGATGCGGCCGTACACCGAGCCACCGTCGCTCTTGGCGAGCGCCCGCCATCGTTTGGCGACCGCGCGGCTGGCCAGCCACGTGCCGCGGACGTGCACCCGCATGACGAGGTCGAAGTCCTGCGCGGTCATGTTCCAGATCGCCCGGTCACGCACGATCCCGGCGTTGTTGACCACGATGTCCAGGTGCCCGAACTCGTCGAACGCCCTGGCCACCATCGCCTCGACCTGGTCCTCGTCGCCGACGTCGCCGTAGTCGGCGATCGCCTTGCCACCGCGGGCCGCGATGATGTCCACGACCTGGTCGGCGTCGCGGCCCGCGCCCTCGCCGGACACCGACGAGCCGAGGTCGTTCACCACGACGGTCGCGCCGTGCTTCGCCAGTTCCAGCGCGTGCGCGCGCCCGATGCCGTGACCGGCGCCGGTCACCACCGCGATCTTGCCTTCGAGCAGGGAACTCATCGATCTTTCCTTCGTCAGGGTGCGGGACGGAAAACGGGGGCGGTGAGCTCGTCGGTCAGTTGCTGGAAGTCCACCACCAGCGGCATCCCGATCTCGAGGTCGGCGGGGTCGCAGCCGATCACGGTGCTCATCACGCGCGGGCCCTCGGCGAGCTCGACCATCGCCGCCACATACGGCAGCCGCTCCTTGAACGGCGGCAAGTCGTTGACGTAGACGGTCGAATACGTGTACAGCGTGGCACGGCCGGAGGCGTCCACCGGCACGACGTCCTCACTCCAGCAGAACGGGCAGGACGGTCTCGGATAGTGGTGCACCCGGCCGCAGGCGCCGCATTCGGCGATGAGGAAACGGCCCTCGCGGTAGGCGTCCCAGTAGACGCGGCTGTCATCGTCCACTGTGGGCAGATCGGTCCTTGTCGCCATCGGATCTCCTTTCACCAGCCCCGGAACTCGGCGGGCCTGCGTTCGATGAACGAACGCACGCCTTCGGTGGAGTCCTCGGCGTAGGACTGGAGTTCCTGTGCCATGCCCTCGGCGAGGAAGGCGGCGGCCCGGTCCCCGTCCGGGGAGTCGTTGAGCAGCCGCTTGGTGAGGGTGATCGCGCTGGTCGGTCCGGCGGCCAGCCGCCGCGCGAACTCGTCGGCCGTCTTCGCCAGCTCGCCTGCCGGCACGACCCGGTTGACCAGTCCCAGCGCCAGCGCCTCGGTGGCGGGCAGTTTGTCGCCGAAGAAGGCCAGTTCCTTCGCCTTCTGCATGCCGATCCGTCGCGGCAGCAGGTACGCGCCGCCGCCGTCGACCACAAGGCCCCGCCGCACGAACGACTCGACGAAGGTGGCCTCCTCACTGGCCACCACCAGGTCGGCGGCCAGCGCGAGGTGCGCGCCGATGCCGGCGGCCGCGCCCTGCACGACCGCGATCACCGGTTTGCCGCAGTCCAGCACCGCGGCGATCAGGCGCTGCGCCCCGCCCATGATGCGGCGCATCCCGTCGGTCACCCGCTTGTCCCCTTTGGACTTCGCGATCCCGCCGACATCCGCGCCGGAACAGAAATGCCGTCCCCGCGCGGCCAGCACGATGACCCGCACGGCGGGATCCTCGTGGGCGTCGTCGAGCAGTTCGATGACGCGGTTGCGGTCCTCGGGCCGCAGTGCGTTCGCCGACTCCGGCCGGTTCAGCGTGATCCGGCGGATCCCGCCGTCGTCCTCGCACAGCACGGATTCGCTCATCGGATCGCTCCCGGGGTGAATTCGGCCCGCAGATGCTTGACCCCGTGCAGGAAGTTCGACCGCAGGAACTCCGGCGCACCGACCGCGCGGATGTCGGGCAGCAGTTCGAACAGGGTGCGGAAGGCGACCGAGAGTTCGAGCCGGGCGAGATTGGCACCGAGGCAGTGGTGCGGCCCCGGCGAACCGAAGGTCACGTGCGGATTGGGCTCACGCCTGATGTCGAACTCGGTCGGCTCACTGAAATACTGCTCGTCCTGGTTGGCCGAGCGGTACCACAGTACGACCTTGTCCCCCTCGGCGAACTCCTGCTCGCCGAGCCGCACGCCGTCCCGCGTCACGGTGCGACGCATATGCAGCACCGGCGAGGACCACCGCACCAGCTCCTCGACGGCGCGGGTGGTGTGTGTCTCGGGGTCGTTCTGCCACAACGCGCGCTGCTCCGGGAACTGGGTGAGCGCGAGCAGGCCGTGTGAGATGGCGTTACGGGTCGTTTCGTTTCCCGCACCGACGAGCAGCACGAAGAACGAGGAAAGCTCTTGCGGCGTAAGGTTTTCCTCGGCCCGCGCGGCCACCAGCGCGGAGATCAGGTCGTCGGTGGGGTTCTTGATCCGTTCCCGTGCCAGCTCCTCCAGCAGGTCGGCGAGGCTCTCCCCCGCCGCCATCACCGCGCGCGCGACGCCACGCGGTGTCTGGTCCGCCACGTACTCGGGGTCGCTGGCGGCCATGATCACGTTCGTCTGGTCGAAGATGAAACGTTCCTGGCTGCGCGGGATGCCCATCATGTTGTTCACGATGCGCAGCGGCAGCAGCGCGGCGATGTCGGTGACGAAATCGCATTCGCCCCGCTCCGCGACACCGCCGATGATCTCGTGCGCGGTGCGGTTGACATCGTCCCGCAGCGCTTCGAGGGTCTTCGCGGTGAAACCGCGCGACACGATCCGCCGGTGCCGCGCGTGCTCCGGATTGTCCATGTCGATGATCGAGCCGCGGTACTCCTTCAGCCGCGGCGGCTGGTCGAAGATGTTGATGCCCTTGCCGGAGCAGAAGTCGTCAGGACGCTTGCTGACCTCCTTGACGTCGTCGAGCCGGGTCAGCGCCCAGAAGCCACCGCCGCGCGGGGCACCGGTGAGGTCGAGTTCGGGCACGAACGGACGCGGGTCCTCCGCGCGCAGGCGGGCGAACAGCGCGTCGCGCTCGGCGACCGGACGGGTCCACCAGTCCAGGTCGTCGAGCACGTCGGCGGAGGTGCTCTCGGTTGTCGTCATCGCTGGGGTCTCCTCACCCGGCCGCCGGGTAGCGCAGCACGCCACGCAGGAACCGGCCGGTGCGCATGTCGGCGTAGCCGTCGTTGATGCCTTCGAGCGGATAGGTCCGCGAGACGACCCCGTCGAGGTCGACCTGACCGGAGCTGTACAGCTCGAGCAGTTTCGGGATGTCGGCCCGGGGGTTGGCCGAGCCGTAGAGCGTGCCGACGATCTGCTTCTCGGTCAGCGTCAGGTCCATCATGTTGACGTTGACCGAGTTCTCCGCCATGGGGTGGATGTTGGTGACGACAAGGCGCCCGCGCTTCGCGGTCATCGCCAGCGCCTTGGCGACCAGCGCCCCGTCCCCGACGCCCATCGTGCAGATGAACCTGTCCACGCCCCGGTTCCAGGTGGCGTCGGCGACCACCGAGGGCGCTTCCTGCCACGAGGAGGCGACGTGCGTCGCGCCCATCGCGAGCGCCTGTTCCTTCTTCTCCGCCGCCGGATCGATGGCGACGATCACTCGCGCGCCTGCGAGCTTCGCGCCCTGGATCGCGGCCGCGCCGATCCCGCCGATGCCCGCGATGGCCACGGTGTCGCCCGGCCGGACGCCGGCGGCGTAGACCGCCGAACCCCAGCCGGTGATGAACCCGCAGCCCAGCAGGCAGGCCCGGTCGAGTGGCACGGACGGGTCGACCTTGATGCAGCTCGCCTCGTGCGCCACGGTGTGGTGGGCGAACGAGCCGACCAGGCAGGCGGTGGACAGGTCCTCGCCGCGCGCGTGGTGGCGGGCGGTGCCATCGGCGATCTGGCGGCCGGAGTAGAGCCGCGCCCCCAGGTCACACAGGCTCTGGTGCCCCGTGGAACAGGACGGGCAGCGGCCACAGGAAGGCATGAAACCGAACACCACATGGTCGCCCGGCCGCACCGAGCTGACCTGCGAGCCGACTTCCTTGACCACTCCGGCGCCCTCGTGCCCGCCGATGCACGGCAGCCGGAAGGGCATATCGCCGGTGACGATGTGCTCGTCGGAGTGGCACATGCCGGAGGCGTGCAGTTCGACCAGCACCTCCTGCGGGCCGGGCGGGTCCAGCTCGACGGGTTCGACCGACCACTTCCCCCGGCGCTCCCACAGCACCGCGGCGAGAGTCTCCACTGGCGTTCTCCTCACAGGTCACTTGACGGGCAGCACGATCGACTGGGGCTCGACGTAGGCGTCGATGCCCTCGGGTCCGCCCTCACGGCCGATCCCCGAGCACCGCACCCCGCCGAACGGGCTGCCGAGATCCATCGGCGCCGAGGAGTTCACCGCGACCGAACCGGTGCGCAGCCGCGCCGCGACCGCTTCGCCGCGGGCGGTGTCCGTGGTCCACACCGCGCCGGCCAGCCCGTACTCGGAGTCGTTGGCGATCTCGACCGCCTCGTCCTCGGTGTCGTAGGGGATGACGGTGGCCACCGGGCCGAAGATCTCCGTGCGGGCCACCGGCATTTGGTTGTCCACTTCGGACAGCACGACGGGTTCGAGGTACCAGCCGGGGCTCCGCGGCCGGCCGCCGCCGGTCACGAGCCTCGCGCCGGCGTCGACCGCGGCGCGCACCTGCCCCTCGATCCGATCGCGCGCGCCTTCCGAGATGACCGGGCCCAGCTGGGTTCGCGGGTCGGCCGGATCGCCGACCCGCAGGGCCGCGACGGCTGACGCGAGGGTGTCGACCACCTCGGCGTAGCGGGCGCGTGGGGCGAGGACACGGCTCAGCGCCATGCAGACCTGGCCGCTGTTGTCCATCGCGCCGGACACCAGCTGCCCGATCGTGGGCTCGTCGAGCCGGACGTCGTCGAGCAGCACGGCCGCCGACTTGCCGCCCAGTTCGAGGGTGCAGCGGCGCATGTCCGCGCCGCAGAGCGCACCGATCCGGCGGCCCACCGCGGTGGATCCGGTGAAGCTGATCTTGTCCACCCCGGGATGCCGGACCAGGTGCTCACCGGCCTCCGGACCGCCGGGCACGACGTTGAGGACGCCGTCCGGCAAACCGGCTTCGGCCGCGACCTCGGCCAGCACGAAAGCCGACAGTGGCGCCTCCGGCGCGGGCTTGAGCACGACGGTGCACCCCGCGGCGAGTGCGGGCCCGAGCTTGAGCGCGGCGATGAACAGGGGCGCGTTCCACGGCACGATCGCGCCGACCACCCCCACCGGCAGCTTGCGCACCCGGACGTCGTTACCGAACGCGCCGCGCCGGGTTTCGGTCCAGGGATAGGAATCCGCGACCGCGCGGGCCGCGTGCAGCGCGCCGAGCGCGGTGGCGACCTGACCGGTGCGAGCCCAGGCCCGGGGTGAGCCGACCTCATCGGAGATCAGTTCGGCGAGTTCGCCCGCGCGCGCTTTGAGTGCCTTGCCGATGCGGCCGATCAGCTCGGCCCGGTCCTCCGGAGCCCAGCCCGGCCACGGGCCGCTGTCGAACGCCTCACGCGCCGCGCGCACCGCCTCGTCCACGTCGGCCGCGGCCGCCATCGGCGCCAGCCCCACCTGTTCACCGGTCGCGGGCGAGCGGACCTCGATGCGGCCGGCCGTCGCGGGACTACGCCAGTCACCACCGACGAAGACGTGTTCGTAACTGCGCAATCCCGGCTCCTTCTCATTACGCCACCCGGCAGATATTCTGACAGTAGTGTCACGATACTGCAACCAGACATCTGGCAGATAAACCACTTCTCCACTAGCTTATGCTGAACGGAGTGACCCGTCCGACGTCTGATGTTCTGACGTTACGTTAATCGTCGAGGGGCAAAGGAGATGCGATGAACGCACCGGTGGGCGCGCGCGGCACCGAGTACGAGATGGTCGTCGAACGCGGCAAGATCGCGGAGTTCGCCGCGGCCATGCAGTCCGACGATCCGGCCTACCGCGGTCCCGACGCCATCGTGCCGCCGACCTTTCTCACCAGCGGCGCCTTGTGGGCGCCCGAGGGTGTGCGTGTCGACGTCGGCTTCGACCGCAAACGCCTCCTGCACGGCGAGCAGGAGTACGTGTTCCACGGGCCGCCACCGCGGGCAGGTGACGTCCTGACCGTGGTCGACCGGATCGAGGACAGGTACGAGAAGCCGGGCAAACGCGGCGGGAAGATGCGCTTCGCGGTGGTGGTGACCGAGTATCGCGCGCCGGACGGCACCCTCGTGGCCGAAGGCCGCTCGACGCTGATCGAGACCGCGCCGAAGGCAGGTGCGGCATGAGCGACACCCCAGCGCTGACCGTCGGCACCAAGGCCGAACCGCGCGACTTCGGCCCGCTGACCACCCGCATGTTCGTCCGCTACGCCGGCGCGTCCGGTGACTTCAATCCGATGCACTACGACGACACGCTGGCCCGCTCGGCCGGCTATCCATCGGTGTTCTCGCAGGGTATGCACTCCGCCGCACTGCTGGCGTCCTTCGCTGTCGACTGGCTCGGCGCGGCGAACGTGCGCCGGTTCCGCGTCCGGTTCCGTGAGCAGGTGTGGCCGGGAGACGTACTCACCTGCAGCGGCGAGGTGACAGCGGTCGAGGGCCCGCTGGTGACGGTGGAACTGACCGCCACCAGGCAAACCGGTGGCGTCGCCGTCGGCGCGTCCGCGGACTTCCTGCTGTCCGGCTAGCCGTATCCTGAAGCCGATGGCAGCACAGTCAGAAAACGAGACTCTCCGGCGCGAGGGCTACGGCCCCACCAGCCTCGTGGTGGGCCAGCGTGGTGCGCGCACCCGTCAGAAGATCGTCGAGGAGACCCTGCGGCTGTTCGAGGCACAGGGGTTTCACGCCACCTCGGTCGACGCCATCGCCAAGGCGGCGGGCACCTCACGGTCAACGCTCTACCAATACTTCGAGAGCAAGGAGCAGATCTTCGTCGAACTGCTCGACGAGTGCGGGTCCGCGCTGATGCGGGTGGTTCGCCGGATCGGGCCGCTCGGGCCGACCAGGCTGGGCTTCGACAACCTGCACTGGTGGCTCGGCGAGTGGGCCTACGTGTACGACAAGTACGCCACCATGTTCGTGCAGTGGGCCAGCGTCGACACGCCCGGCACGAGCGTCCGGCCATTGGTCACCGGCTTCTCCCGGTCCTACAACGCCCGCATCGCCCGGCGGCTGGAGTCCTCCGAGCTCAGCGGCATCGAACCGCTGGACGCGGCGGTCGCGATGACCAGCGTGGTGCACCGGTTCAACTACTTCCGCTACCTCGGGCTGACCCCGAAGCGGCTCAACGACGACCAGCTGCTGGACGGCCTGGCCGTGTTCATCCAGCTGATCCTGTTCCCGGACACGCCCCTGGAGGTGTTCGACCTCGTCGAGCCCCCGCCGCGGCGGAAGGCGCGCGGCGCCCGCACCCCGGCCCCGGCCCGCTACGACTACGCCGGAGAGGTCCCGGACCGGCTGGCCGACCTGCGCCCCCGCGCGGCGGCGACGGTGCGCCGGCTGATCGACGCGGGCGCCCGGCTGTTCGCCGACCGCGGCTACCACGGCACCGGTGTGGACGACGTGGTCGCCGAGGCTGGTTTCGCCCGCGGCACGTTCTACAAGTACTTCGACGAGAAGCTCGATCTGCTGCTGCAGCTGACCCGCGAATGCGCGGACGAGATGAGTGAGCTGGTCAGCCGGTTCGCCAGGCTCGACCCGATGTCCGAGGGGGGATCCGCCCAGCTGCGCGAATGGCTCACCGGGTACCTGCCGTTCCACACCCGCTACCTCGGCGTCATGCGCGCCTGGCTGGAAGGCACCTCGCAGGACCCCCGGATGCTCGCCGTCGTCCAGGCCGCCACGCACGACATGCACCACGCGGCGGTCAAGGTCCTCGAACGGGTGCCACGGCCGCACCCGCTGGACTCGCAGCTGGCCGCGGTGATCCAGGGCGCCCTCTTCGAACGGATGCCCGAGGCCGCGTTGCAGCAGGACCCCGACCGCCCCGCGCACGAGGTGGTCGAACTGATCGCCACCGTGCAGGAACGGGGCCTCTACAACACGGGATGTCGCTAGGCGAAGCGCAGGTGCAGTGACTCCAGGCCGATGGTGCCCCGGGGCCATTTCACCCGCGGCGTCCTGCCGGGCGCGACCGAGTAGTCCGGAAAGACGCGGTGCCACTCCTCGTAGACCAGCCGCATCTCCAGGCGGGCCAGGTGCGAGCCGAGGCAGCGGTGCACGCCGAGGCCGAAGCTGGCGTGCGGGCTCTCCGGCCGGTGGAAGTTCACCGCGTCGGGGTCCGGGTACCGGGTCTCGTCGCGGTTCGCCACGGCGAGATGGTTGGTGATCCGGCAGCCGGCGGGCACCGTGCGGCCGCCCAGCACCGTATCCTCGGTGGCGATCCGGGGCACGAACGGCGCGGGCGGATCCAGCCGCAGCAACTCCTCGACCGCGGTGGGGATCAGGCCCGGGTCGTCGACGATCTCCCGCCGCCGCGCGGGGTTACGGGCGAGCCGTTCCATACCGAAGCCCAGCGCGTCGGTGACGGTGTCCAGACCCGCCAGCACGAACAGGAAGCACAGCCCTATCACCTCCTCGTCGGTGAGGGCGTCCTCGCCTTCCAGGCACAGCAGCCGGCTGAGCACGTCGTCGCCGGCCACCCCGCGCCGCTCACCGACCAGCTCGGAGAGATATCCGAACAGTTCCGCCGCCTTCCGCATCCCTTCGGTGGACGCGTCGGGGACCACCGTGCCGGAGGCGTCGGTGATGCCCAGCACGGCGTCCTTCCACTCGATGAACTGGTCCCTCTTGTCCAGCGGGAGACCGAACATGGTCAGGAAGACCTGGGTGGGGAACACGGAGCCGACCTCTTCGACGAAATCGCACCCGTCCCGTTCGCGCAGCGGTTCGAGCAGTTCCCCGAGCTGGGCACGCAACCGCGGTTCCAGCGGGCGAATACTGCGGGGGCTGAAGAACGGCTGAAGGATGTGCCGGTAGCGCGTCTGCTCCGGCGGGTCGAAGGCGATCGGCACGAGCGGCAGCGGGCTGCCCAGCGTGTCGAACGCGGCTTTGGAGGAGAACAGGTCCGGCCGCCGGAAAACCGTTTCGATGGTGTCCCGGTCGGTGGCCGCGAAGCCGTTGTCGAGCTCGAAAAGCGTCCCCCGGTCACGGAGGATCCGCCAGGCTCCGTCGCGATCTTCCCGCATCGGCAGTTCGGCCAGAGTCAGCTTGTCGGCACCGTTGTCGGTCATCGTCGACCTCACTCAGTGGGCGGTGTGGGCTGCGACATGTTGCCGCAGCTCGTCAAGTTCTGACAGTATGTAACCTTACAGATCAGAAGGCAAACCACGATTGAGTTTGGCGTTGCCCGATCCGTCCACAGGCCAGCAGAGCCGTTGTTCTGACGAACGGTATACACAATGACCGACCTACCGAGCCGTGCCCACACGCTCCGCGTCTCCCGCGTGGTCGAGGAGACCGCGGATGCCAGGTCACTGGTGTTCGACGTGCCGGAGGACGCGCGCCAGCACTTCGGCTACCGGCCCGGCCAGTTCCTCACCCTCCGGATTCCCAGCGAGCGCACCGGATCCGTGGCCCGCTGCTACTCCCTTGCCAGCTCGCCCGATCAGGACGAGCAGCTCACGGTCACGGTCAAACGGACCGCCGAGGGCTACGCCTCGAACTGGCTGTGCGCGAACGCCGCGCCGGGGATGGAGATCACCGTGCTGCCGCCGGGCGGCGTCTTCACCCCGAAGGACCTCGGCGCCGACCTGCTGCTGTTCGCGGGCGGCAGCGGGATCACCCCGATCATCTCGATCGTGAAGTCCGCGCTCGTCCGAGGGTCCGGCAAGATCGTGCTGGTCTACGCCAACCGGGACGAGTCCTCGGTCATCTTCGCCGCCGAGCTGACCGCGCTCGCCGCCCGCTATCCGCGCAGGCTGACCGTGATCCACTGGCTCGAGTCGGTGCAGGGCCTTCCCGCGCGGGGACACCTGCAGGCGCTCGCCACCCCCTACACCGGCTACGACGCCTTCGTCTGCGGCCCCGGACCGTTCATGGAAGCGGTGACCGACGCGCTGTCGACGGCCGGGATGCCGAAATCCCGGGTGCATGTGGAAGTCTTCACCTCTCTCTCGGGTGACCCGTTCGCGGAGCCGGCCGCCACCCCGGAGGACACCGAAGCCGCCGGCGGGGGCACCGTGCCGGTGGAGGTCGAGGTCAACGGCGAGACGCACGCACTGGACTGGCCCGCCACCGTGCCGCTGGTGGATTTCCTGCTGAGCAAGGGAATCGACGCGCCCTACTCCTGCCGCGACGGCGAATGCGGCTCGTGCCAGGCCACCCTGCTCAAGGGGAGGGTGACCATGCTGCACAACGAGGTGCTCGGCGAGGACGACGTCGCCGAGGGCTACATCCTCGGCTGCCAGGCCGTTCCCGAGCCCGGCACCGATCCGGTCAAGATCGAGTTCTGACGGCGGCGGCGCGCAAGGCGTCGCGGTCGATCTTGAGCATCGCGGTGAGCGGCAGCTCGGACACGATCTCCACCTGATCCGGCGCCTTGTAGTCGGCGAGCCGGTCCCGGGTCCACGCGCGCAGCGCGTCCCGCGTCGGGGGCCTGGCGGGGTCGGCGGGCACCACGAACGCGACACCGATCTCGCCGATCACCGGCGCGGGCGTGCCCACGACCGCGACCCGCGCGACGCCGGGATGCTCCGACAGCACGTTCTCCACTTCGAGCGGATAGACGTTGTAGCCGCCGCGGATGTAGAGATCCGACGCGCGCCCGGACAACACGAGGTTGCCCTCCGGGCTGAAACTGCCGAAGTCGCCGGTGAGCAGCCAGCCCTCCGGCGTGAGTACCTCGGCGGTCAGTTCCGGCTGACCCCAGTACCCGCGCATCACGCAACCGCCGCGCACCCGGACCCGGCCCACTTTCCCTTGTGGCACAGGGTTTCCCTGCTCGTCGGTGACCAGCACGTCCATCCCGTCCTGCGGCCGGCCGACGGTGCGGAACTGCGTCTCCGGTGAGTCGTGCGGCTCCGTGCCGCAGATGGACGGAGACTCCGTCATGGCGTACCGGACGACGAGCGGCACCCCGAGCCGGGCCGCGGTCTTCTCCACCAGCTCGGGCGGCGCGGGTGCGGTGGCGGCGATACCGATCCGGAGGCAGGGCAGCGCGCCGCTGTCCGGCTCTTGCAGCAGTTTCGCCCACTGTGTGGGCACCCCGCCCGCGACGGTGATCCGTTCCTCGCGCAGGATGCGCGCCATCTCCGCGGCCGACCATGGCACCGGCGAGATCACCATGGTGATCCCCCAGGCCAGCTGGTCCCACAGCTTGCCCATGTATCCGGCATGCGCGAACGGGGTCGCGACAAGCCGGCGGTCGTAGGGCGCGCTCATCACACCGGCCGACGTGGCGGCGGCCGCGAGGTTGCGGGAATCGAACCAGGCGCCCTTCGGCGTGCCGGTGGTCCCGCTCGTCCAGATGATCACGACCGGGTCGGCAGGTGACACCGGAACCGGCGCCGCGAGCCCAGGGCCGTCGTAGGTGGCCGCGAGTTCTTCGCGCGCCAGCACCGGAATTCCGGGCGGCGGCTCGGGCAGACCCGCCTCCGTGTCCCGGATAACCAGCGCCGGGCGGGCGCGATCCAGCACCGCGGCGACCTCACGCGGGCCCAGCCGGGTGTTGAGCCCGGTGGTGACCGCGCCCAGCCGGGCGACGGCGGCGTAGCAGATCGCGTAGTCGGCCGAGGACGGCAACATCAACGCGACGACATCGCCGTGCCCGACGCCTCGCGCCGCCAGCGCGGCGGCGAGTCCGTCCGAGGCGCGGGCCAGCTCGGAGAACGTGAGCCGTACCCGTCCCGGCTCGACGTAGGCTTCGCGATCCCCGTGCTGCTCCCCCGCCGCGTCCAGCACCTCGGCCAGCGTGCGGAACTCCCCGCGCAGCGCGGTCATGCGGCTTCGGTGCCGAGAATGACCGTGCCGCTGGAACAGAACCAGCCGCCGGTACCGCTGACGCAGGCCAGTTTCGCGTCGGGCACCTGGCGTGGCCCCGCCTCCCCGCGCAGCTGGCGCACGGCCTCCACCACGAGGAAAAGCCCGCGCTGGCCTGGATGACAGGCCGAAAGCCCGCCACCGTCGGTGTTGGTCGGCAGCGCGCCGCCAAGCCGCAGCCTGCCGTCCGCGACGAACGGGCCGCCCTCGCCCTTCTTGCAGAAACCGAGGTCCTCCAAGGACATCAGCAGCATGTAGGTGAACGCGTCGTAGATCTCGCAGACATCGATGTCCTCCGGCCTGACCCCGGCCCGTTCGAAGGCCAGCGGCCCGGACACCGCGGCGGGCCCGGTGGTCATGTCCTCCCACTGACTGGTGGACACGTGCGACACCGCCTCACCGGAACCCAGCACCCACACCGGTTTCCCGGGCAGATCGGCGACGCGGTCCTCGGCGACGAGCACCGCGGCCGCCGCCCCGTCCGAGCGGATGCAGCAGTGCAGCTTCGTGAACGGGTCGGCGATCATCCGGCCGGAGATCACCTCGTCCACCGTGATCGGGTCACGGTAGGCGGCCTCGGGGTTGTCCTTGGCGTTGGCGCGCGCGGACACCGCGACCTCGGCGAGCTGTTCGATGGTGGTGCCGTAGTCGTGCATATGGCGGCGCGCGGCCATCGCGTACTTCGCGATCAGCGTGTGCCCGTATGGCGCTTCCCATTGCAGCGGCCCCCGCGAGCCCCAGTTGAGGTTGGCGGTGCGCAGCCCGCTGCGCAGGTCCGAACGCGACGTCGACCCGTAGGTCAGCAGCACGACGTCGGCGTGGCCCGCGGCGATGGCGTCGGCCGCGTGCGCGACCATCACCTCCCACGACGCGCCGCCGACCGACGTCGAGTCGATCCATCGCGGCCGCAGCCCGAGGTATTCGGCCACCTCGATCGGGGGCAGCGTGCCCTGGCCGGTGGAGCCGAGCCCGTCGACCTGCTCCGGTTTCAGCCCCGCCTGCGCGAGCGCGCGCCTGCTCGCCTGCGCGATCATCCCGTACGGGTTGGTGGCGATCTTCGCGGTGTCCGCGAGCGCCACCCCCGCGATGACGGTCCGGCGGCTCATTGCGCGGCCTCCTCGGCGAGCAGGTCGCCGAGATGTTCCCGCGGCGAGCCGAAGAGCTGGTCGAGGACGTGCGCCCGCTTGAGGTAGAGGTGCATGTCGTGCTCGTAGGTGTAGCCCATGCCGCCGTGCAGCTGGATCCCGGACTCGGCGTTGCCGATGGCGGCCCGCCCGGCGACGGTCTTGGCGGCCAGTACCTGGAACTCCGCGTCGGCACGGGCCGAACGCAGGCTGATCGCGGCGAACACGGTCTGCTGCCACGCCGCCTCGGCCGCCACCGCCATGTCCACGCACGCGTGCTTGACGGCCTGGTTGACCCCGATCGGACGGCCGAACTGCACCCGGTTCTTCGCGTGCTCGACAGCCAGCTCCTTCGCCGCCTCGGCGATGCCGACTGCCAGCGCGGCCGAGAGAACCAGGCCGCGCAAGCGGATCGGATCGTCCTCAGTGGACACCCAGCACAGCAGCGGCGCGCCGTCGGCCGACGCCTCCGCCAGCCTGGTGCCAGGGTCGATGCACGCCAGCGGCGTCACGTCCGCCAGCGACTCCTTCGCCACCAGCCCGGCCCCGGACGGCTCGATCACGAGCAGGTATTCCGCGTCCGGAGCGTCGAACAGGTCGAACCGCCCGGTGACCGAATACGCGAGCCCCTCGTCGCCGTCGCGCCGCCGGGCCAGGCCGACCTGGGTCTCCCCCGCGACGATCGCGGCCGCCAGGTCCCGGTGACCGGTCAGCGAAGCCAGCCGCGCGCCGAGCACCGACGACGTGAGCGGTCCCGGCACCAGCCGCCTGCCCAGTTCACGGAACAGCAGGACCTCGTCTTCGAACGGAAGTCCGGAACCACCGGCGTCCTCGGCCGCGCTCACCCCGAGCAGGCCCAGCTCGGCACCCGCGGACCAGAGCTTGCGGGCGATCGCGTTCGGCTCGTCCCGGCGGTCCCGGATGGCGCTGACCGGGAGCTGCTCGGCACAGAACTCGGACGCGGCACCGACCAGCTCGAGCTGCTCGGGTGACGGGAGAAGATCCACAATGCCCTCCAATTACCGTGGCAGACCGAGCACGCGGTCGCCGATGATGTTGCGCTGGATCTCCGACGTGCCTCCGCCGATGGACGCCGAGAAGGAGTACAGATAGTGACCGGACCAGCCGTAGGGCCGGTCCCAGCGCGAGGTCAGGCGCAGCGCGTCGGCGCCGAGGATGTCCATCGCCAGCCGGGCGACCCGCTTGGCGATCTCGGCGTAGTACAGCTTGAGCATCGAGCCCTCGGGGCCCGGCTGCGCGGCGGTCAGGTTGCGGCAGATGCCCGCGTAGGTCATCGCGCGCAGCGCCGCGACCTCGGAACGGGCGGTGGCCAGCCGCCGGGCCAGCTCGTCGTCGGCGATGGCCGGGCGGCGCCCGTCCGGGCCGGTGCGCTCGCGCGCGGCGGCGATCAGGTTCTCGACCAGTTCCGCGAGCCGCACCTGGCTCGCGGTGTAGGCGGTGCCGCGCTCGAAGGACAGCGTGGACATCGCGACCCGCCAGCCCTTGTCCGGCTCACCGACCACATTGGACACCGGAACCCGCACCTCGTCGTAGAAGACCTCGCAGAACTCCGCCCCGCCCTCGATCGTCTCGATCGGACGAACCTCGATACCCGGCGAGCGCATGTCACAGATGAGCCAGGTGATGCCGTGGTGCTTCGCCTCGCCGCGGCTCGTTCGCACCAGCAGTTCCTGGTAGTCGGCCAGCATCGCGAAGCTGGTCCAGATCTTCTGGCCGGTCACCACGTAGCTGTCGCCGTCGAGTTCGGCGCGGGTGCTCAGCGACGCGAGGTCCGAACCCGCTCCCGGCTCGGAAAACCCTTGGCACCAGACGTCTTCACCGCGCAGGATCCGCGGCAGGTGATACGCCTTCTGCTCGTCGCCGGCCGTGGTGATCAAGGTCGGCCCGGCGTGGTTGAGGCCCACGAAACAGGCGTCGATACTGGGCAGCCCGGCCTTCGCGTACTCCTCGTACCAGATCAGCTGCTGCACCAGGGTGAGCCCGCGACCGCCGTACTGTTCCGGCCAGGCGATGCCCGCCCAGCCGCCTTCCCACTGGGTGCGCTGCCAGGCCAGGTCGTACTCCCGCATGGCCGCGGGGTCCTCATGGGGCCGCGACTCGGCGGGGGCGTGCTCGGCGAGCCAGGTCCGCACCTCGTCGCGGAACTCGGCCTGCTCGGCCGTGAAGTCCAGATCCACTCGGGCTTTCCTTTCGGGTCTTAGGTATGCCGGTAGCGCGCCGCGAGTTCCTCGCTGCCGCGGGCGAGCAGTGTGACGTCGGCGCCGACCACCACGAAGCGCGCACCGGCCGCGAGGTAGCGGCGTGCGGTGGGCTCGGCGAACGCGTTGACGCAGGCCGCTTTCCCGGCCGCGGTGACCGTGCGGATCGCGTCCTCGACGGCGGCGAGCACGTCCGGATGCTCGGGTTCGCCGAGATGACCGAGTGAGGCGGCCAGGTCGGCCGGGCCGAGGAACACCGCGTCCACCCCGTCCACGGCCGCGATCGCCTTCAGCTCGTCCAGCCCGCGCTGGGACTCCACCTGCGCGGTCAGGGTCAGCCCGGCCGCCGCGTCACGCAGGTAGCCCGGTACACGTCCCCAGCGGGACGCGCGGGCGAACGCGCCACCGACGCCGCGGATCCCGTCCGGCGGGTACCGCATCGCGGCGACCAGATCCCGCGCCTGCCCGGCGGACTCGACCATCGGCACCATCAGGTTGTGCACGCCGATGTCGAGCATTTGCTTGATCAGCACCGGGTCGTCCGACGGCGCGCGCACCACGACGTCAACCGGGTAGGCCGCGACCGCCTGCAGCTGCGGGACCAGCAACGGCACGGTGTTGGGCGCGTGCTCGCAGTCGATGACCAGGCAGTCCAGCCCGCCACCGGCACAGATCTCGGCGTTGTACGCGCTGCCGGAGACCACCCACATGCCCACCAGCGGCGCGGATTCCCGCAGCCGCGCGCCCCAGCCCGTCATGTCGCCGCCTCGAACCGGATGCCGACGGTGCCCAGCGGTCCGTAGTCGGCGAGGAAGACGTCCCCGTCCTCGGCGTGCACCGGGCGGGTGAAGGAACCGGCGAGGATGACCTGGCCGGGCTCCAGCTGGACGCCGTGCGGCGCGAGTCGGTTCGCCAGCCACGCCACCCCGTTGGCCGGGTGGTTGAGCACCGCGGCCGCGACCCCGGACTCCTCGATCACGCCGTTGCGGTGCAGGACCGCGGAAACCCAGCGCAGGTCGACGTCGAGGGGGCGGGCGACCCTGCCACCGAGCACGATCCCCGCGTCGGCGGCGTTGTCGGCGATGGTGTCGACGATCGTGCGCAGATGGCCGGTCTCGGGGTCGCTCATCTGCACCCGCGCGTCGAGGATCTCCATCGCCGGCGTGACGTACTCGGCGGCGCTCAGCACGTCGAACACCGTGACGCCGGGCCCCTTGAGCGGTTTGCCGAGCACGAACGCCAGCTCGACCTCGATGCGCGGGTAGATATAACGCCCGTGCGGCACGGTGGCGCCGTCGTCGAAGAACATGTCGTCGAACAGCGCGCCGTAGTCGGGCTCGGTGATCGACACCGCGCGTTGCATGACCTGCGAGGTCAGCCCGATCTTGCGGCCACGCAGGAGCTGGCCGCGAGCCAGCTTCTCGGCCACCCACGCGCGCTGCACGGCGTAAGCGTCCTCGATGGTCATTTCGGGGTACTGCAGGGAAAGCTGCCTGATCGGGGTCAGGGTGCGTTCCGCCTCGTCAAGCCGCGCCGCCGCGTCGGCGATCTGCTCCGCGCTGAGCATCTGCCTCACCCTCGCAGGAACTTCACGGCCGCGGGGTTGAAGGTCCCCGGGTCCTCGAAATGCGGCCAGTGCTTGACACCGGGCATCTCGAGCAACTGCGAGTTCGGCAGCAGCGCGGCCACCCGGCGGGCGGTGCTCTCGTACTCGCTGTAGTCCTTGCCGGAAGCGACGACGAGGGCGGGCGCCTTGATCGACGACCACTGCTGTTCGGTCAGCAGGTTGCGCTCACGCGCGGCGGGATCCTGCAGGATCAGCAGGTGGTCGATGGTCTCGCGGGTGTCGGGCAGCCGGTAGATCGCCTGGCGCAGCGCGATCACGTCGGGGATGCGGTTGTGCTCGTCGGCGATGAGGTGGTCGAACATCGCCTTGATCGACTGCCAGTCCGGGTTCTCGACGGCCTTGGTGCGCTCGGCCCGGATGCGGGCCATGTTCGACGCGGTGGCGACCAGTCCGGCCGGCGACATCAGGATGATCTTCTCGACCCGGTCCGGATGGTCGAGTGCGAGGCGCGCGGTGACCCAGGCACCCAGTGACATGCCGACCACCGAGGCCCGGTCCAGCCCGAAGTGGTCCAGTACCGCCGTCACCTGCCGGACGTAGACCGCGATTTCGTAGTCGTAGTCCGGCTTTTCGGAGAAGCCGTTGCCGACCATGTCCACCGCGACCACGTGGAAGTGCTCGCTCAGCGCGGCCAGGTTCGGCGCGAACGTCTCCCAGTGCCCGCCCGTGCCGTGCAGCAGCAGCACCCCGGGCGCGGCCGGGTCGCCCGCCTCGGCGAACCGGGTCC